>ERZ825896.1289-NODE-1289-length-28815-cov-3.251808_pt1 | contig 28815 bp, 22 predicted proteins | sample MGYA00519858_ERZ825896 | MGnify/ENA primary metagenome ERZ825896 (study PRJEB31778, sample SAMEA3449214) | human gut metagenome | biome: human gut; feature: human-associated habitat; material: faeces | place: United Kingdom | collected 2010/2012 ...
AAGCACAAAAAGGCCCGGCGGAGAAGCCGGGCCTTTTTGGCCGCCTCCGGCAGGGTGGGGAAAGACCGGGACGGCGAAAAGGAGGTACGCGGATCCGCGGGAAAGCGGGGCTGCTCCCAATGTAGGAGAGGAGGAGCGGCCCCGCAGCGGGATCAATTACAGCGTATCCAAAACCGTCTTGAAATCGTCGATGATATCCTCGGGATCCTCCAGGCCCTCGATGGTGGCCAGCAGGGTGGGCAGATGCGCCATTTCGTTCACGCCCGCCTCATGGGGATCAAAGGGCAGATAAGCGGCCGCGTCCACAAAATTGTTGCCCAGCACGCGCACCACGTGCTCATCGCACATCAGGTTGACCGCGTTGATGCCGGCATTCTGGATGGCAACAGCGGTATCACGGTCGATGACCGCGTCCTTTTGCACCAGCACCTCGCCGGAACGGGGATCGATGATATCCTCAGCCGCGTGATGGCCGGCGATACGGGCGGCAACGCCCAGCTTTTTATTGAACTTATAGCGGCCCACGCGCATCAGGTCATAGCGCTTGGGATCGAAGAACAGAGAATTGAACAGATTCTGGGCGCTTTCGCGGGTAGGCGGCTCGCCCGGCTTCTGCCGCTTGTAGATCTCGATCAGGCCCTCGTCCCGGCTCTTGGCGTTGTCGCCGCGCTGGATGGTGGCCATCAGGCGCTCGTCCTCGCCCAGCGCGTCGATGATCTCCGCGTCAGTGCCATAGCCCAGTGCGCGCAGAAGCAGCGTCAGGGGCAGCTTGCGGGCACGGTCGATACGAACCCACAGTACGTCGTTGGAGTCGGTCTCGTACTCCAGCCATGCGCCGCGGTTCGGGATGACTGTGGTGGCAAACAGATGCTTGCCGGTCTTGTCGATCTGATCTTCGTAATATACGCCGGGAGAGCGAACCAATTGGCTGACGATAACGCGCTCCGCGCCGTTGATGATAAAGGTACCGTGCTCGGTCATGAGGGGAAAGTCACCCATGAACACATCGGATTCCTTGATTTCGCCGGTCTCACGGTTCTTCAGACGGACAAACACCTTCAAAGGAGCCGCATAGGTCATGTCTCTTTCCTTGCAGCGTTCCAGAGAATTTTTGGGCTCGTCCAGCGAATAGTCCACGAACTCCAGCGACAGGTTTTCGGTATAGTCCACAATTGGCGAAACGTCGTCCAGCACTTCCTTGAGGTCTACCTCCAGGAAGCGCTTGTAAGAGTTTTTCTGCACTTCGATGAGATCGGGCATGTCCAAAATCTCTTCGATGCGGGAAAAGCTCATGCGCTTTCTCAGCTTCCCCATTTGAACCTCATGCACCATAAATGCCATCACCCCTTATGTTGTCGCAAGCGTCGTCATGAGCTTCTCCCTAACAAGAATTTCTTGTTGCATTTTTGCCGCGGGGCATGTACAATACCAATCAGGCAGTATGCTGGGCACAGCTCGGTTCCGATACTGATGCAATTTTATATTATAGCGCCCGAATCCACCCGTGTCAATACATGTGTGCAAATTTACCTATGTTTATATGGAAAGAGGCGGCCTGACATGACCAAATTCGGCGAAGTGATCGGCTACGACCCCCAAAGCGGCGTGGCGGTGTATATCCAGGGCAACCGCGCCGAAGGCGTGGTGAAAGGCTCGGTCGACGGCCTGCTGTATTTGGAATACGTTGACTCCTCCGTCGAGGTGAACGTGGGCGATGTGCTCGTTACCTCGGGTATCGGGGGGAGCTATCTTCGCGGCATGCAGCTCGGCACGGTTTCGGCCGTCCGCAGCTCGGCCGGAACCTCCGACCGCACCATCATCGTTGCCCCGCTTGCCGCAGCCGATCCCCTCGAGGAAGTGACGGTGGTTACTTCGGTGGGCACCCCCCTGGACGAATCTTCCGACTCCGACGCATCTTCGACCGGTGATGGCGCGCAAGACGGCGCATCGTCTGACGAGGCCGACGGTGAATAGCATGCGCGACTCGGTGTTTCTCGCCCTGGGAGCCTGCATTGCTCTTGCCATCCAAATCATCTTCGCTCCTGCCGTCTCCATTCTGGGCTCCATGCCCAATTTCCTCGTGGTCTTCGTGGGGGTTGCTTCCATGTTTCGCCCCAGCGACGCCTCCGTCGTCACGGCGTTCTTTCTCGGCATGGCGTTCGACCTGGTAGCAAGCGGAACGCCCGGCGTCATGTCGTGCCTTTTGACGGTTGCGGCGTTCGTCTCGGCCCGTGCGTCGGTGATTCTTGGTAACGACACGCTTTCGGTCTCGCTCCTTATCAGCATGGCGGCGTCTCTTTTCGTGGAGGTGTGCTACGCCCTGTTCTACGTCGCAACGACCGATGTGACGATGTTCGACGCGATTTTGCTGAGAGGCCTTCCGTGCGCGCTGTACGATTGCGCGGTGTGCCTCATCGTGATGCCGCTGCTTTCGGCGGCGTTCGCTCGCCAGGCGCCCCGCCGCTCGGCTCCTGAATCTTCCACGATTCGTCTGCGTTAGGAGGCAAAGACATGACAACCGCAATCATCACCGCAATCGTCATCGTCGTCATTGCCGGCGTGGCGTTGTTCATCTTTTTCCGATCCCGGTCCGTCAAGCCCAACGCCTCCGTCTCTAAATCGGTGTCGTCCATCGGGTCGGGCACGCCGTTTCAGACGCGCAAAGGCGATTCCATGGCGGCTTCTGCCGGGGCGCACCAGAGCTCGAACAGCTCGCTGCTCGACCGTCTTCGTCCGCGCTACACCGCTATTTTCGTGCTGATGGCGGGCATCTTCGGCAGCCTCACGGCCAAGCTGTGGAGCATGCAGGTGCTCTCCTCGGAGGAGTATCGCGCGAAATCGGACGAGAACCAGCTCACCACGGTGAAGACCTCCGCCCCGCGAGGCCGCATCTTCGACACCGAGGGCATCGTGATCGTAGACAACGAGATCACGCCCACCATTCTCGCCAATCCCGAGGTTGCCGAGGACCGCAGTGTGCTCATGCGCCTTTCGGCGCTTACCGGCCTTCCGTACGCCGTGGTACGCCAGCGCATTCTGGATTCGACCGGCGGCGCTCAGGCTCAGCGCGAGGTCTCTTCCAGCCCGCGCCCTCGCGACGTGGCGTTCATCTCGGAGCACAGGGACGCGTTTCCGGGCGTTGTGGTTGAGCAGCGTGCACACAGGGTGTATCCCTACAAGGGGCTGGCGTGCCAAGTCGTCGGCTACACCGGCACGGTGACCGATTCTCAGCTTGCAGACAAGCCCGAGAACCTCGATTATCAAAGCGGCGACGAAGTGGGCCAGTCCGGCATCGAGCTCTCCTATGACGGCTACCTGTTCGGTACGCACGGCGAACGCGTCGTGGTCAACGACGTCGACGGCACGGTCCACGAGGTTCGCAGCGAGACGCCCCCCACGCAGGGAAACGACCTCTACCTCACCATTTCAGCGAAGGTCCAGAAGATCGCCGAAGAAGAGCTCGAGGCCCTTATCGCGCCCAAGGGCGTCATCGGCGGCGGCACGGGCACGTCGGGCGCGGTTGTTGCCATGGAGGTCGACACGGGAGACGTCATCTGCATGGCGAGCTTTCCTCCATTCGATCCGACGAACTTCGTCGGCGGCGTGACCCAGGACGACTGGAATCGCTACAACGACCAGGATTCTTCCGGAGCGCCGCTGCTTAATCGCTGCATCGCGGGCCAGTATCCCGCCGCATCTACATTCAAGGCATTCACGGGCATGGCCGGCCTGCATTACGGCTTCGCCGATTCGACGCGTACCTGGGATTGCACAGGCACGTGGACCGGCTTCGGCGAAAGCTATCCGCAGAAATGCTGGGAGACTTCGGGCCACGGTCCTATATCCTTCCGTCAGGCGGTCGTGGTTTCGTGCGACACCGTCTTCTACGAGATAGCGAAGGATTTCTACGATAAAAGCGCCACGCTCGGCATGGACGCTATGGCGAATTACGTCAAGGAATTCGGTTTCGGCTCTAAAACAGGCGTGAATCTTGCCGGCGAAGGCGAGGGCACGATTCCCACGCCCGAATGGAAGGCCGAACATTGGGCGGATGCGCCTGAGCAGGCTCAGTGGCAGCCGGGTGATATGTCGAACATGGTCATTGGCCAGGGTAACGTCTTGGTGACCCCGCTTCAGGTGGCCGTGGGCTACGCGGGCGTTGCCACGGGGCAGCTTCCGGTTCCCAACCTGCTGAAGGAAATCAAGAACTCCGACGGGGAGACGGTGGTAGGTCCTTCTCGCGAAATCAGGAGCATTCCCGACGTCGACAAGGCGTCGCTCGAGGTTATGCGCGATGCATTGCGCGGCGTGGCAGAGGAGGACGCTTCGATTCCTACGCTTCTGTCGCAGTACGATTACGAATGCGCGTGCAAAACGGGTACGGGCGAATGGGCCGGTCATGACGGCTATGCATGGTTTGCCATGTATGCTCCCTACGATAATCCTAAGTACGTCGTGACCTGCGTCATCACCGAGGGCGGCGCGGGTGCGTCGTCGGCGGCTCCTATCGCGGCGAAGGTCATGGACGGATGCGTGAAGCTTGGCGCGGGCGCGCTTGAGAAGGAAATCACGCCGACGGAAGAAATCACGCAATCCATCGAATATGCGGGCACGGGCGCGGGAAGGGTTGACTAGCATGCCTGGATTTAACGAAATCGATCGCGTGCGCATGCCCGAGGGCGGCACGGTCAATTCCGGATCGCCCGACGGCGCATCGCGTCGCAAACGCACGTTTTCCGACAGAATACCCAAGTCGCTTCTTATGGTGGCGGCGCTGCTTGTCGCGTACGGCCTTCTGGTCGTATGGTCCGCCGTTCAGGGCAACGAGACGTATTCGTTCTCGCGCCAGGCGCTCGGCGTGCTCATGGGCAGCATCGTCATGCTGATGTTCTACCAGCTCGACTATCGTCAGCTTTCCAGCTATACCACCGTGCTGCTTGTCATCAACGTCGTCCTGATTCTTTCGCCGCACCTTCCGGTCATCGGCGTCGAGTCGAAAGGCGCCCAAAGCTGGATTAACGTCGGCATGCAGCTGCAGCCAGGCGAGTTTGCGAAAATCACCGTTATTTTGCTCGACGCGAGCGTGCTTGCGCGCTATGGCGGCAACCTCGATGACCCGCGCGAGTACATGAAGGCTCTCGGCTATATCGCCGTGCCGTTTTTGTGCATCATGACCCAGCCAGACTTGGGCACGGGTTTGGTGTATCTTTTCATCGGCGCCGTCACGCTTGTCATGGGAGGGTCCCGTCTGAAGTTCCTCCTTATCACGCTCGGCGCTTTTGTGGCCGCTATTGTCGCGGTTTTTGCCGTTGACGAGCTGATGAAGAGCCTAACGGGCGAATACAAGCTGCTCAAGCAATATCAGCGCAACCGCCTCCTGGTCTTTCTCGATCCGAGCGCCGATACGTCGGGCGCGGGCTACAACCTCAACCAGGCCATGATCGCCATCGGTTCGGGAGGCCTATTCGGCAAAGGGCTGCTCAACGCGTCCCAATCAAGCCTGGGCTTCGTCCCTGAGGCGCCGACCGACTTCATCTTCTGCGTGCTTGCCGAGCAGTTCGGGTTCGCTGGCGCGCTTTTGCTCCTGGGCCTGTATATCGCACTGATTCTTTCATGCATCAGAGTCGCCAGAAATGCAGGCGATCTTTTCGGGAGCCTGATCGTCATGGGCGTTGTTGCCATGTGGCTGTTCCAGATTCTCGAGAATATCGGGATGGATATCGGCTTGATGCCCGTCACGGGCATCCCGCTGCCGTTCATGAGCTATGGTTCGTCGTTCATGATGGTGAATTTCGCGCTGCTGGGCCTGGTGGGTTCGGTGTATGCGCACAGGTGATTTCTGCCGATGCGGTGCGCGTTGCGGCTTTCGCTGTCGCGCATGGTATGGTGGATGCGTGCACAGTTCGTGAGTGCCTGCGCCCTCGTCGCTTTCGGACGAGGGCGGCTTGATTGATAAAGGGGGTTTTACCCATGAAGTTGCCTATCGATGTCATGGCTGTTTTTCAGGAAGCGATGGACGTGGACACGGCCCGTTCGATTCCGCTGTGTGTTTCCGTTCTGCTCGACGACACCGCTCCCGCCGATCTTATGGCGTATGTGCGCTCTTCGTTCGCGAGCGCATCGCCTCAGGCCCGCGTTTCGGTCAATTATTTCACGGACGGGTCGGCCGTGTTCGATCCCCGCAGCGACATGGCGGTCATTGCTGCGGGTATCACGCCCGAAGTCGGCTCCATCGCCGCTCGCATTCGCGAAGCGGGCGTTCCCGTCATGGTGGTAACGACGCTGCCCGAGCTTGTCTCGGCAACGGCGCGCGAAGCGGGATTCCCCATCCCCGAGGGCGACCTTCTTTCTCCCGATCTGAAAGACGGCAGCGTTCTCATGCTTGCTCAGCCTCTGGAAATCACGAAAAAAGACGCCGACAGAACGGTTCCTTATACGGAATTCGATGGAACCGATCCGTTTTCCCTCGAGCCTTACGCTTTGACTGAGGAGTTTTCCGACGACCTTTCTCGCAAAATGGGGGAATGGGTGGTTGCGGCGTTCAAGCAGAAGCGCCTTGCGTTTGCCCAGGCGTTCGACTTCGTCCGCCGTCCGCTCTCGTCCGAATCAGTTCGAGCCACGTCCGTTCAGAACGCCGGCGTCGGACTGGTAGTGGTCATTCCCGGAGCTGACATGCCCATTATGACGCTCAACCAGGCGAAGATGATTCTGCAGATTGCCGCCGCTTACGGGCAGCCGCTTACCGCCGAGCGCGTCAAGGAGCTTGCTGCCGTGGTGGGCGGCGGTTTTGCATGTCGCACGGTGGCGCGTCAACTGGTAGGGGTCGTTCCTGCGCTCGGGTGGGCCATCAAGGCCGCTATCGGGTATTCGGGAACGGCGGCCATGGGCTATGCGGCTATCGAGCATTTCGAGCATGGCGGCAATATGGCCGGTCTTGCCGGTGTGGTGTCCGAGGCGCGCGCCAAGGCTGTTTCTGCGGCGGAGTCAACTCGCGCCGGGCGCGTCGCGAAGGCCACGGTTGACGAAGTGGGAAGCCAAGCTCGCAAGGCTGCGGCCGACAAGGCCAAAGAAGCGGTCAAGTCCGCTCCGGGCAAGGCTCTTTCGGCAGCGCGTCGTGCGGCGGCGACGGTCGCCTCCGCGGCGGAACGGGCCAGCAGAGCCGAGCGTTAGCGTTTCGTCGCGACCCCTGTGGTTTTACCCAGGGCAGATTCGTACATCATCGCGCGCGCTTTAGGGGCGCGCGCTTCGTAAGACAAGGAATCCATATGACAGACCTCTGGCCCAGAATAGAAGGGCTCCTTCGTCAGGCGGGCCGCTCCATCGAGCGCCCTGCTCGCTATTTGAACCACGAATGGGGATGCACGTACAAGCCCGAGGCGTCGTATCGCTTCTGCATGACCTATCCCGACACGTACGAGCTCGGGCAGGCGAACCAGGCGGTACGTATCCTCTGCAATTGCGTCAACGCCGTCGAAGGCATGGCGGCGGAGCGGGCATTTCTTCCCGCTGCCGATATGTGCGATCTGATGAGGGTCGAGGGCGTCCCCGCATTCTCCTTGGAAAGCTGCGCTCCCGTGGCCGAATTCGACGCCGTAGGAATCACGTTGCCGCACGAGCTTGCTGCGACCAACGTGCTTGAGTTTCTCGACCTTTCCGGCGTGGCGCTGCGCAGCGTCGATCGCGATGAGTCCGACCCCATGGTCTTCGGCGGCGGCCCATGCGCCTTCAACGCGGAGCCGTACGCCCCGTTTTTCGACGCGATTATGCTCGGGGAAGGCGAGGAGTCCCTTCCTGAATTGCTCGAGCTTCACCGTCGCATGAAAAACGAGGGCGCGACGCGCGCCGATATGCTGCACGCCATGGCGAAGCTTCCGGGAGTCTATGTTCCTTCTCTGTACGACGTTCTCGAAGAGGACGAGGCGCAGAGGCAGGGAAGCTGGGTCGTTCCTCGTTTTGACGATGTGCCGTCCGTTATCGAGAAGCGCCTCTGGGAGGGCTTTGCCGAATCCGATGCATACGAGCCCATGATCGTCCCGTTCACCGAGGTCGTCCACGACCGTCTGAATGTCGAGATCCTGCGCGGCTGCACGCGCGGGTGCCGCTTCTGTCAGGCGGGCATGATGTATCGCCCGGTGCGCGAGCGTTCGGCCGACAACATCGTGTCGGCGGTATGCCGCGGCTTGGCCGATACGGGCTATGACGAAGTGAGCCTCACTTCGCTTTCCTCCACCGATCATAGCCAGATCGAGCAGATCTTGCGTCGTCTGAACAGGGCTCTCGAAGGCAAGGGCATATCCATCTCCATTCCAAGCCAGCGTCTGGATTCTTTCGGCGTCGACATGGCCGAGCTGGTTGCCGGCGGCAAGCGTGGCGGGCTTACCTTCGCCCCTGAAGCGGGCACGCAGCGTCTGCGCGATGTGATTAACAAGGGCGTCACCGAAGACGACCTGTTCGGCGCGATCGATGCGGCCTTCGCCGCAGGCTGGCGCCGATGCAAGCTCTACTTCATGATTGGTCTTCCCACGGAGACCGATGACGATATCAAGGGCATCGCGAGTCTCGCGCAGCGCGCATACGACCGCGCCAAGAAGGCCGTGCCCGAAAACCAGCGTGGCAATGTGCGCGTCAGCATTTCCTGCGCGCTGTTCGTTCCGAAGGCGCAGACCCCCTTCCAATGGGACGGCCAGATATCGCCCGAGGAGGCGAAGCGTCGCATCGACCTGCTTCGTCGCTCGGTGAAATATCGGGCCGTGGATGTGCATTGGCACGAGCCGGATGTCTCTTTGGTAGAGGCCATGATGAGCCGCGGCGGTCGAGAGGTGGCCGACGTGGTGGAGACGGCATGGCGAGCGGGCGCTCGCTTCGATGCGTGGACCGAGCTGTTCTCCCTCGACGGGTGGAAGGCTGCGTGCGAAGCGTGCGGCGTGAGCATGGAAGAGATCGCCCAGGCCACTTACGATACGGATTACATTCCGCCATGGTCGCATCTCTCGGCGGGTCTGTTCGTGAAATTCCTGCAGCGCGAACGCCGTTTTGCACAGCAGGAGAAGACTACGCCCGACTGCACGTACGATACCTGCTCTGCATGCGGCGTGTGCATGGGCTTGAATACCGCCATCCAGACGCAGGAGGTTCGTCATGGCTGATTTTCGTTTGCGCGTGACCTATGCGATGTCGGGCCGCCTGGTCATGCTTTCGCACCTCGAGGTTGCACGGGCCCTTGAACGTGCGGTTCGTCGCGCCGATCTTCCCTATGCCGTCAGCCAGGGCTTTTCGCCCCATATGAAGCAGGCTTTCGGCGCCGCGCTGCCCGTCGGCGTCGGCGGCACCGAGGAGATATTCGACGTACAGCTCACCGAATACGTCGCACCCGACAAGGCGCTCGAGCGACTGCGTGCTGCAAGCGCTGCCGATCTGATGCCTTACGAGGCGCGCTATATCACCAAAGATGTTCCGGCAGCAAGCGTGGCCTATCCGTTTTCGACCTATCGCGCGGTGCTTGCCTTTGATGACGGTGGCTTTGCCGGCTCTGCAGATTCTTCCAATCCCGCAGAGCTGGATTCATCCGATTCCGTGACGCTTGCTCGGCGCGTCGGCTCTCTTCGCATGCCGGAGACCATTACAGTCGTGCGAAAGAAGAAGGAGAAGGTTCTTGTGCCGTCGGACTTCCTCGTCGGGCAGATGCGGGTTCAAGGAGATGCTCTTGAGTTCACACTCGAGGCGAAAAAGACCGGAAGCCTGCGTCCCGACGTTCTGCTCGAGGCCATGCTCGAAGGCACTGGTCTTCATGCCGCCTCGATCATGCGCATTCGTCAGAGGGAGACGGCAGGGGAATAAGGCGTTTGCTCTTGTTCCGACCGGCGCGCCTTGGCATGCTAGCGCATGCGAAGAGGTTCGCCAAGATCGAGATCGCCCTCCTTTAGCCTGATCAGAGCGTTTTCGGCGCGTTTTTTGAAAAAAGTTGGAAAAAGTATTTGCATATTATCGCTAGAGCGGGTATTATATCCGAGCTGCCTGACGCAAGAGCGAAAGGCAAAGCAACGGGGTGTTAGCTCAGTTGGTTAGAGCGCCGGCCTGTCACGTCGGAGGTCGCGAGTTCGAGTCTCGTACATCCCGCCATTACACAGACAAGACCACCGTAAGGTGGTCTTTTTGTTATGCTGCAGGGTCTCCAGCTTGTCATATGCAAAGACCGAGATGGCATCCAGGCCTTCGCGGACTTGCTAGGTATTGCGCGCCATCGGCCGTGGGCGTTCTGTGCGTTTTTGCTGTGCGCTGCATTCTTTCCTCTAAATAATTAAGCATCTTAACTATTATCGACGAACGAATCGGATACGCGAAGCCGCCGATGGAAGAGGTGGTGCGGCGGAGCGTTTCAGTTGGGAGATTGGTGATGAATCGAAATTCCTACGACGAAGTGCGAGTGGAGCTCTACGAGCTTATGGACCGCTTGAAAAAGGAGCGTTATATTCCCGCGGAGACGCTGTGCGGGCTTACGTTTTGCGAGATGCAGGTTCTCAGATGGGTCTACATGGCCAACCAGCGCAACGAGGATGCGAGGCCGTCCGATATGGCGCGTCATTTTCGCATCACGCCCTCTGCTGTGTCCCAGTCTATAAAAAAGCTTGAGTCGCGCGGGTATGTGGCGCGTACGCGCTCCGATGCCGACAGCAGAGTCGTTCGTCTTGCTTTGACAGACGATGGTCTCGATGTCGCCGAACGTATCCAGGAGAAGCACGTCGCCTTCATGAACGACCTGTTCGAATACGTGGGCGTGGACAATATCGAGCAGCTGACGAGGACGCTTCGTCTCATGCTCGAGTTCCTCGAGCAGAACCCATCGTTGAAGCGATGCGACCGCAAAGAAGGAGACTCATGCGCATAATCCGCTATCTCAAAGGGCATATCGGGGCGCTCGTTCTTATTGTCGCGCTTCTTGTCATTCAGGCGTTTGCCGATCTCTCGCTTCCGCGCTATACCTCCGATTTGGTGGACGTGGGCATTCAGCAGGGGGGAGTCGACCGTCCATCCCCGTCCGAATTCACCGCGGATACGTTCGACGCCGTTTGCATGCTTGCTTCGCCCGATGAAGAGAGCGTCATACGTTCTTCGTACGATGAGACGCCGGACGGGTCCTACGCTATCAACGAGAAGGGGCTGAACAGCCGAGACGAACTTGACGGGGCCCTTGCCAAGCCGCTTGCGGAAACGTATTTCGCGCGAAGCGAAGGCGCGCAGCAACGCGGCGGCTCCGCCGGGGGCGAAGACGTATCCGCCGACGAGCGGCGCATCTCGGATGCGCAAGGAGAGGGCTCTTACGATTTCGACGCCCTGCTTGACGCATATAGGGCGAACACCGTTTCCAAGGAGGAAGTCTCGACCCTTGTAGCCCAGGCCGAATCGATTCTTGCGGGCGTCGATGATTCCGTCATCGAGCAGCAGGCCATTGCGGCCGCGAAGGCGGAATATGAAAAGCTCGGCTACGACATGGGGTCTTTGCAGATGTCGTATCTGTTCTCGATCGGGGCGAAGATGCTCGGCGTGGCGGCCGTCATGATGCTCGTCTCCATCGCGGTAGGGTTTCTCGCCTCGCGTACGGCGGCGAGGGTCGCCCGCGGGCTGAGGGAGCGTTTGTTCTCCCGGGTGCTCGCCTTCTCGGACGCGGAGGTCCAGGCATTTTCCGCCGCATCCCTGATTACGCGAGGAACCAACGACATCCAGCAGATACAGATGGTTCTCGTGGTCTTGCTGCGCATGGTGCTCTATGCGCCGATTCTCGCCGCGGGCGGCATGTTCATGGTGTCGAGTACGAACTTCTCCATGAGCTGGATTATCGCCTTGGCCGTGGCCGCCATTTTCGTGGTCATATTCATCCTCATGGCGGTTGCCATGCCGAAGTTCAAGATTATGCAGAAGCTCATCGACCGGGTGAACCTCGTATCGCGCGAGATGCTCAACGGCATTTCCGTCATCCGTGCGTTCGGAAGGCAGTCGTTCGAGGAGAGCCGCTTCGATGAGGCGAACGTCGCCCTGATGAAGACCCAGCTGTTCACGAACAGGGCCATGACGTTCATGATGCCTACGATGATGCTGATTATGAACGCTGTCTCGGTCCTGATCGTATGGGTGGGCGGGTCCTACATCGATAGCGGCGCCATCCAGACGGGCGACATGATCGCGTTCATCACGTATTCCATGGTCATCATCATGTCGTTTTTGATGATGGGGATGGTGTCGGTCATGCTCCCTCGCGCCGATGTGGCCGCCCAGCGTGTGAACGAGGTGCTTGAAACGCCCGTTTCAATTGAAGACCCCGACGAGGCCGTTGAGGCGAAGCCGGCCGGATTCGAAGGTGCGCGAATCGAGTTTCGCGACGTCACGTTCGCTTATGACGAAGACAGCGACCCCGTGCTGAAGAACGTGAACTTCGTGGCGGAGCCGGGGAAGACGACGGCAATCATAGGTTCGACGGGGTCGGGCAAATCCACGGTCATCAAGCTTATCGAGCGCTTCTACGACGTGACGTCGGGCGCCGTCCTTCTAGATGGCGTGGACGTGCGCCGCTTCGCGCAGCGCGATCTTCGCTCGCAGCTCGGCTATGTGCCGCAGAAGGCGTTTCTTTTCTCCGGGACCGTCCGGAGCAACGTCGCCTACGCCGACGAATCCATGGATGCGGAGCGGGTCTCCCTGGCGTGCGATATAGCCCAGGCGAGCGAGTTCGTGGAAAGCCGCCCCGAAGGGTTCGAGGCGGAGATTTCCCAGGGAGGGTCGAACGTGTCGGGCGGCCAGAGGCAACGTCTGTCCATCGCCCGTGCACTCGCCTGCGATGCCCGCGTGCTCCTTTTCGACGACAGCTTCTCGGCACTCGATTACAGGACGGATGCCCGCTTGAGGGAGGGCTTGTCCAAGCATCTTGGGTCCAAGACCGTGATCATCGTGGCTCAGCGCATTGCCACGGTGCTTTCGGCCGACCGCATCGTGGTGCTCGAAGAGGGCCGCATGGTCGGATGCGGCACCCACGAAGAACTCATGGCGTCGTGCGAAACCTATCGCGAGATTGCCTTGTCTCAGCTTTCGGAGGAGGAATTGGAAGGAGGGGATCCTCGATGACCGACAATACTCGGGCGCACCGTATGGGAGGGCCTCACGGCGGGCACGGCCATCATGGCATGATGCCGGGGGAGAAGGCCGCCGACTTCAAAGGCTCCATGCTCAAGCTGATTAAGCTCATGGGCAGCTTCAAGGCGGCCATCGCCGTCGTGTTCGTTTTCGCCATCGGCTCCACCGTCTTCAACATCGTAGGTCCCAAGGTGCTTTCCACGGCAACCACCGAACTGTACGAGGGCATTTCAGCGAAGATCGCCGGCACGGGCGGCATAGACTTCAACGCCGTCGGGACCATCTTGCTCACGACCCTCGCGCTCTATGGCGTGTCGGCGCTGTGTTCTTTCGTGCAAGGCTGGACGATGACGAGCGTTTCCCAGAAAACCTGCTACACGCTTCGTCGTAGCATCGCGGAGAAGATTTCTCGCATGCCTATGGGATATTTCGAGAAGACGAGCACGGGAGACGTCCTCTCGCGAATCACGAACGACGTCGATACGCTCGGGCAGAGCCTCAACCAGGGCATTACGCAGCTCATTACGAGCGCTACGACTATCGTGGGCGTTTTGGCCATGATGCTTTCGATCAATGCGCCCATGACGCTTATCGCCTTGGCGGTTATTCCCGTTTCAGGCGTGCTGGTCAAGGCGGTGGTGGGTCGAAGCCAGAAGTATTTCAGGGCTCAGCAGAGAAACCTCGGAATGATCAACGCCCAGGTGGAGGAGACGTTTTCAGGGCATGCTGTCGTTCGGGCGTTCAATCAGGAGGGTGTTGCCCTCGAGCGCTTCAAGGAAACGAACGACCGCCTGTACGAATCTGCGTGGAAATCTCAGTTTCTCTCGGGGATGATGATGCCCGCGATGAACTTCGTGAGCAATCTGGGATATGTGGCGGTAGCCATCGCCGGAGCTGCCTTCGCCATGCGCGGCGTTATCACCGTGGGCGATATCCAGGCGTTCATTCAGTACGTGAAGAACTTCACCCAGCCCATCACGCAGCTTGCCCAGGTCTCGAACGTGCTGCAACAGATGGCGGCATCGGCCGAGCGCGTCTTCGAATTCCTCGATGCACCCGAAGTGGAAGACGGCAAGACGACGGAGAGCCTTGTCCATGTCGAAGGAAACGTCACGTTCGACCACGTGGGCTTCGGCTACGATGCCGACTCCCGCATCATCCACGATTTTTCCGCCGAAGTGAAAAGCGGTCAGACGGTGGCGCTTGTCGGACCTACCGGCGCCGGCAAGACGACCATGGTCAAGCTTCTCATGCGGTTCTACGATGTCGACGAGGGTGCCATTCGCATCGACGGCCGCGACATTCGCGACTGCGACCGAAAAGAGCTTCGAAGGCAGTTCGGCATGGTCTTGCAGGATGCATGGCTTTTCAGCGGAACCATCAGAGAGAACATTCGCTACGGCAGGCTTGACGCAAGCGATGAGGAAGTCGAGCAGGCAGCGCGCGCGGCCTTTGCCGACCATTTCATTCGCACGCTTCCGGGCGGCTACGACATGGTCGTCAACGAGGACGCGAGCAATGTGAGCCAGGGTCAAAGGCAGTTGATCACTATTGCCCGCGCGATCCTTGCCGATAGAAAGATGCTCATACTCGACGAAGCGACGAGTTCCGTGGACACGCGAACGGAAAAGCGCATCCAGATGGCCATGGATAACCTCATGCGTGGACGGACTGCGTTTGTTATAGCGCACCGCCTGTCCACCATTCGCAATGCGGACTTGATTTTGGTTATGCACGAAGGCGATATTGTGGAACAAGGCACCCACGAAGAGCTTCTCGCTCTTGGCGGCTTCTATGCAGACCTGTATAATTCCCAATTTGCGCGCGATAACGCCGATGCGCAATAACGCCGATTTCGCAAGGGGATAGGGGGCTGGCGGGCCATGTCCGAGCAAGCCAAGCATAAAATTGCGGCTTTTGATTTCGATGGAACCTCGATCAAGGGGAACTCCCCGGTCATTCTCGTCCGTTTCCTGCGCAGCCGGGGCATGCTTCGCAAGCGTGTCATTTCGAAGGTCCTCGCGTGGGCGGCGGCATACAAACTTCGGCTTCCCCAGAGCGAAGCCTGGGTGCGCGGACTCGTATTCACGGCTTTCGAGGGCCAGCCTCGGGAGAGCGTGGATGCGTTTCTGTCCGATTTCTACGATAGGGAGATCGAGGCGCAGGGTCGCTTTCGCCCCCAGGCCGACGAGGCCATGAACCGTTTGCGCGAAGAGGGCGTGGAGGTGCTGATCGTGTCGGCGACGTTCGGTCCGATCGTCCGTCGTGCCTTGGATTTTCATCCGGTCGACGGCTGCCTGTGCACCGAGATGCGCGTCGATGCCCAAGGAAGGTACACCACGCGCGTCGAAGGGTCGTGTATAGAGGGCGACGAGAAGGTCCGTGCAATCCGTTCGTATGCGGATACCCGTTACGGCAAAGGGAATTGGGAGCTTGTCGAGGCCTATGGCGACCATCATTCCGACTCGGCCATGCTCAAAGCGGCGCATCGCGGCTTCGCGGTGTGTCCCGACAACCCTTTGGCCAGGGAAGCGCGCCGGCGCGGATGGACCGTTCTCGACTGGAGCTGCACCGAAGGAAAATGACGCTATGCCTTGCGAATTCGTCTTTCGTTTTCGTCTGGCGAAGTTTTCCTGTGGAGAAATGACGCGACTGGGCGCCAAATATCCCGTTGCCGTTTGCGCGCGCGGTGGGCTCTGGGTACACTTCAAGTGAAAAATGATACCGTCCGCCAGACATTTGACCGTTGCTCGGCGTCTGGGGCGGTAATGCTGCGAAGGAACGCAAAGGAGGTGGGCGCATGCTCGGACCTAACGACAACGAAGCGAACATCGCCGACCAATATCACGAAGGGGATTCGTCCCGACATAATCATGACGGCTATATGAAGGCGGCGCGCGAAGCGTATACGTCGGGCGATCGCGTGCTCGCGATGCATTTGTATCTCTCCGCCTATGAAGAGGCCTGCGGGAAAAGTCCCTTGCCCGATATGGAGGCGGTTTCGGCCCTTAAGGAGGCCTGGCGCGTCGCGTCGGAATTAAGAGAGCGCTCTATCGCCGAGTACATCTTCGATAAGCTTGAGGTGCACTTGTCCTCCGAAGAGGTCGAGTCGTGCGCCCGAGACCTCCAGAGCATGGCGCTCGATAAGCTTTCCGAGCTCGGGATATCGCGCGCCGACCTCGAAGGCATGGCCGATATGATTTCCGAAGAAATAGGGGCGACTGCTCATATCTCGGGCGTCACTCCCATCGCGACGTCCGTCCGTCTGCATCCAGGGCCCGGTCCCGCCGACGCCTTGCGTCTCGATGCGTCGCACGACGGCTCTTCGTCGCATGCGCAGCGCGAGGCTGCATTAGGAGATGAGGTCTCGAATCCATCGGCTCACTCTGACGGCGTCGTCCAGGCGTCGTCTTCGGATTCCTCTTCTGACGGCACCCGAAAAGAGGCCGTCTCTTCCGCAAGCTCTGCATCAGGCCCGGTCGATGCGGCTTCGTCCGCAGACGCATCTTCCGACGAGCGTTCGGGCGAAGAGCCTCCTCGTCTGAAGTCCGCCTATCCGCTTCTTTTCGACGACCTGGTCGGTTTCGATACGGTCATAGACGATATGCGCGCATTCGGCATCGGCGTAAAGCAGGATGAAGAATACCGCCTGCTTGTTGACACGTTGCGCGTGCGGCACGGCATAGATGGTCTTTCGGCTGCAGGGAGTATCGTTTTTCGTACGTCCTCGCGCGAGGACGCGAGCATGTTCATGGCGGCCGTCGCCGGCGAATTGAATCTTCCCGTTCTGCGCGTCCAGATGCAGCCGGGTCCTCAGGGCATGCCGGTATTGTGCGTCACTACCGCTGCCGACCGTCCCATGCGTATGGGGTCAAACAAGCTCTCCCTCGATGCGCCGAGCGTTCTCATCCTCGAGGACTACGATCTTTGGGGCGCTCCTCTGATGGAGGCCGCTTCCGCGGTCGAAGGGGAGAACATCATGCTCGCGAGCATGTCGCGTGCGGCGCGAGAAGCGTTTACCCTGATAGCATCGGCCGTTGGCAATCCGGATATTTACGTGCTTGCTTCCATGTCGGGAGAATCCTCCGATCAAGGGTTTCTCTATGACCTCATGGAGCCTATGAATATTGTGGACATCTATCTTCCCGACGAGCTCGAGCGTCGCCAGATTTGGAACGCCATCGCTCATGACCATCCTTCGGTACGAGAGCTCGACCTTTCGCGCCTGACGCGCTTTTCTCGCAATCTCTCCCGTTTCGACATCGTCGCGGCCGGGCGAGAGGCGGTCGAGGATGCGTATCGCCAGAGCTTGAAGGCGCGTCGTTACGTGCCCGTGTCCCAAAGCATGATGTTCGAGCACGTCGCCAACTTCCAGCCGCTCGAGTCGGAGGAATATCGTTTTCTCGAGGAGGCGGTCGTCACGGATTTCAAGAACGGTCTCGACGGTCTTCTGGAAGATATTTTCGAACGAGACAGCGCACAGGAGCCGTTGGAGGAAGGAAACGAGGCTTAGCATGGAACTTACCCGTCGAACAGACTATGCCTGTCGCATCATCCGCGCGGCGTACGAGAGCAAGGACGAGTACGTTTCCGTCTCCGAGGTGGCGGAAAAGGAAAACATACCCTACGCATTCGCCCGTAGCATCCAGCACGACCTCGTCCATGCCGGCCTGCTTAAGACGGTGCGAGGCGCAAAGGGCGGTCTGACGCTTGCCTGCAATCCGTCCAACACCACGCTTTTGGAGGTGCTCGAGGCGGTGCAGGGTCCCATTCATATGTCTCCCTGCTCTGTCGACCCGGGATTTTGCGAACGCTGCGGCGAATGCGAATTCCGCGGCGTTTGGAAGCGCGCGGATTCCATCATGCGCGAATATTTCGACGGCATCACGCTTGAAAACCTCTTTGAAGGCGATGGGGCCGTTGGCTAGTACAAGAAGCGAAGTCTTCGCGGGCTCCGGGAATGGCTCTCGGCTGTGCAAGGCCGCAGCCGCCGGCGTATCCGACGAGGCAATCGCCGCTTTCGTTGGGCGCGTCCGCGAAGAGGGGGCGCGCTTGTATAGGGACCTGCCCTGGCGCAACACGCGCGACCCCTATGCTATCTGGATTTCTGAGGTGATGCTCCAGCAGACGCAGGTCGCGCGCGTTTTGACGCGCTGGGAGCGGTTTATGAGACGTTTTCCTTCCGTAGACGCTCTCGCGGCGGCTGCTGTATCCGATGTGGTTGACGAATGGCAGGGCATGGGATACAACCGCCGCGCTCTCGCCTTGAAGCGGGCGGCTGATATCTGCTCGGCCGAATACGGCGGATTGCTTCCGACGGGCGTCGGGGCGTTGCGTGCTCTGCCGGGGATAGGCGATGCCACGGCGGCGGGGATTACGGCGTTTTCAGCCGATGCCCCGTGCATCTACATAGAGACGAACGTGCGCGCTGTGTTCATCCATGAGTTTTTCCCGGAGTCGGAGCGCGTGACCGACAAGGAGCTTCGACCCCTGGTCGAGCGAGCATGCCCGAACGAAGACGTTCGCGGATGGTATTATGCGCTGCTCGATGTGGGCGCTCGCCTGAAGAAGACCCACGCGAACCCTTCGCGCAAGGCGGCGGCGTATACGCGGCAGAGCGCATTCGAGGGCTCGCGCCGTCAAAAACGCGCCTGGATTCTACGCGAGGTCATGGCCAGTCCCGGCATTTCGACTGCTGAGATTCATCGTTCGCTTAACGCCGTCGAGCTTGCCGCGGGAAGGGATCGCGTGCCAGACGAAGAGGTCGACTCCATCCTGGCGGCGCTTTCCAAAGAGGGCTTTTTCTCTTTCGCAGATGGCGGGTGGAGGGCTTGATGCGTTGCTGCTCGCGGCAAATGCTTCGGCGCGTTGACAATTCCTCGTCTTTTGTGTGCGAGCGGCTTTTGCAAACCCCTGTCTTTCGTCTGCGATGCGTGCTTTATGTATCGTTTTTTCGGTTCGATGCTTGTCCGATCGAAGAGGGTCTATTCTAGATGGAGCATTCGTCGCAAAGGGCGGCGAACGGCCGTGCTCTTTGCGTGGCAAACGATATTGCCTTTCGGGGCCGGCTGTGTATTCGGGGCATCCTGAAGAAAGGGGAGACATGGATCTCAAAGGAACTCAGACCGAGAAGAATCTGATGGCTGCGTTTGCGGGGGAGTCTCAGGCCCATACGAAGTACCTGTATTACGCATCTCAGGCGAAAAAGGACGGTTACGTCCAGATTCAGAACATCTTCGCCGAAACGGCGAAGAACGAATCCGAGCATGCCAAGCTGTGGTTCAAGGCTTTGCACGGCGGCTCCATTCCCACGACGCTCGACAACCTCGCCGATGCGGCGTCGGGCGAGAACTACGAATGGACCGATATGTACGCGGAGTTCGCCAAGACGGCTCGCGACGAAGGCTTCGACGAGCTCGCCCGTCTTTTCGAGGGCGTCGCCAATGTCGAAAAGGAGCACGAGGCCCGCTATCGCAAGCTTATCGAGCGCATCAATGCCGGGGAGGTTTTCAAACGCGGCGAGATTCACGCATGGAAATGCAACAACTGCGGGCATATCCATATCGGCGCCGAAGCTCCCGAAGTCTGTCCGGTCTGCAATCACCCGCGCGCGCACTTCGAAATCCGTGCGGAAAATTACTAGGAGGCTGCCGGGCGCAAGACGGGCGGCCGCAATCCGAGAGATGGATCCAGCGCCGCGCGCTGCATGCGCGCGGCGCCTTGCTTGAAAATGGGCCGGTTCCGGCCCATTTTTGTATGAACACCTCATCTATGCATTTTTGTGTATCACCTTTTTTAGGGTACCACGCATTATTTAGAGAGTATTTATCAATTACGCACTTCCTATATGTAATGCTTATTGTATTGAAATCCCAGGTGATAGGCCGTTTTACCTGGTAAGTGTTACGAAATTAACACCAAATAATACGGAGTTGCTACCTGTGATGACATTCGTAACATTTTTTCGCCGTTATTCGGCATTTTTGCATAAATATTGATTTTAGCTGCTAGATGAGCATCAATTCTAGGATAATGCGTCACGTCGGTATTTCGGAAAGCATCTATAGGAGGTGTATGTATGGACAACAAGGCCACTGTCCCAGAGTTTCAGGGCATGCTCGAATCGCGCGGAGTTTCGCGTCGTAGCTTCATGAAACTGTGTGGCACGCTCGCGGTCATGGTCGGCTTGGGTGAAGCCGCCGCTCCCCGCGTTGCTCAGGCTCTTGAGGAGTCCGTCATCGGAGCAAGCCAGGGCGACCTGTATCCGGTCATCTGGATCGAGGGCGCATCCTGCACTGGTTGCACGGAGGCTTTTGCTCAGATCGACGCTCCCGATCCGGCCAGCATCGTGCTCGAGATGATTTCGCTGAACTACAGCGAAACGCTGAGCGCCGCTGCCGGCTGGTCCATGGAGGAGGCCAAAGAGCAGACCATCGCAGCGGGGAACTACATCCTCATCTACGAGGGCGCTGTTCTTAACGGCTGGGACGGCAATGCGCTTCGCATTGCTGGCAAGACGGGCAATGAGCATTTGATCGAGGCGGCCGAGAAGGCAAACGCAGTCGTCGCCCTCGGCTCTTGCGCAGTCAATGGCGGCTGGATGGCGGCTCATCCCAACCCCTCGAACGCTCAGGGCGTCCAGCAGTTCTTGAAGGCACAGGGCATTGAGACCCCGGTCATCAACATTCCCGGCTGTCCCCCGAACCCCGAATGGCTCTGCGCCATTCTCGTCGAGGTTCTTCTGCTCAACAAGCTCCCCGAGCTCAATGCGGAAAACAAGCCCGCTCAGATTTTCGGTCAGACCATCCATGACAACTGCCAGCGTCGCGGCCACTTCGAAAACGGCGAATTCGTCTACCAGTTCGGTTCTCCCGAAGAAGCCAAAGGCTACTGCCTCTATCCTCTGGGATGCCGCGGTCCTCAGACCAAGGCGAACTGCGGCGTCGTGCGCTACAACCACCGTCGCAGCTGGTGCATCGAAGCAGGCGCTCCCTGCATCGGTTGCTGCGAGGCGAATCCCGAGAACCCCGGTCAGAACTGGGTCGAGGTCAACGCCCCGTTCCTCAAACGTCATCGCGACCTGCGCATCGGCGACTTCATGGTTCAGCCCGGCACCATCGCCTTGGGCCTGACCGGCATCGTTGCTGCAGCTCTCGTGGTTCACGGCTTCGGCATGAAGGCCGCCGGCCGCGTTCCTCAGGGCGCAGAGTTCGAGAAGGTTCGCGCATGGGATGCCAAGCATCCTGACAAGTCCATCGGCGTCTACTCCAAGGAAGACCTCGACGCCGCTAGCAAGAAGAAGGGAGGCAACCAGTAATGGCACGTTCTATCATCGACCCGATTACCCGCATCGAAGGCCACTTGCGCGCTGAGATGGAAGTCACCGACGGCGTCGTCACCGATGCGTGGGTTTCCGGCGGTTGCTTCCGCGGCATGGAGCTTGTCGTCCGCGATCGCACCCCCGAAGATGCGGCATTCATCGTGCAGCGCATTTGCGGCGTGTGCCCCGTTTCGCACATGCATGCGTCCTCTATCGCTGCGGAGAAAGCTTACGGAATCTCCATTCCGAACAACGCCCGTATCATCCGCAACCTCATCGAGGGTTCTCAGTTCCTGCACAGCCACATCCTGTGGTTCTACAACCTCGCAGGCCTTGATTACGTCAATCCCCTCAATGCGCTTTCTGCCGATCCCGTTGCGGCCTATGACCTCGCAACGGAGCTCGGAACTCCTTCCGCAGACTTCGTCGGCCTGCAGGACCGCCTGAAGAAGTTCGCCGAAAACGGCCAGCTTTCCATCTTCAGCGGCAACTGGTTCGACACGGGCGAGTACAACCTCACCCCCGAAGCGGACCTCATCCTGACCGCCCACTATCTCGAGGCGCTTCAGATGCAGGCCAAGGCATCGGAAATCGCCGGCCTTCTGGGCGGCAAGATGCCCCACATCATGACCATCATCCCGGGCGGCACGGCGTTCGTTCCCACGGCGGAGAAGCTCGACGACCTCAAGGGTCTTGTCGATGAGCTCTACACCTGGGTCGCCAACACCATGATTCCCGACACGCTTGCCGTCGCCAAGTTCTATCCCGAGGCGACCACCTTCGGCAAGGGCTGTGGCCGCTATGGCGCATGGGGCGTCTTCGAGCGTCCGTCCATGGAGATGAACGATCGCTACCTGCCCGCAGGTGTTCTCGACGAGAAGTTCAACCTCTCCGACGTCGACGAGTCCAAGATCACCGAGTACGTTGGTCATTCCTGGTACGAGGGCGACGCAGACTTGCCTCCGTTCGAGCAGGGTGTCAAGCCTGCATTCACGGAGTACAACGTTGACGACCGTTACACGTGGAACAAGTGCCCGCGCTACGACGGCAAGCCGCTTGAGACCGGCGGTTTCGCACGCTTGCTCGTAGCCTACAAGCGCAACGTTCCCTTCGTCGTAGAGCATATCGACAGCATGCTCGTTGCTCTGGGCGCCCAGAAGGGCGACTTGTCCGCGCTGCAGAACACGCTCGGACGTACCGGTGCTCGCCAGATCGAGACCCTTTACGTGGCAACCCTCATGAAGGAATGGGTCAACGAGCTTTGCGAGGCCGTTCAGGGCGGCGACAGCTCCTACTTCGAGTCTCCTTCCCGCATCGACGGCGAAGGCACCGGCTTCTGGGAGGCTCCGCGCGGCGCTTTGTATCACTCCGAGAAGGTCAAGGACGGCAAGATCACCGATTACCAGATCATCATTCCGTCTACCTGGAACCTCGCTCCGCACGATCCCGACGGAAATTACGGCCCGATGGAGCAGGCGCTCATCGGCGTTCCCGTGGCGGATATCGAAAAGCCCATCAACGCTCTGCGTACCGTTCATAGCTTCGACCCCTGCACCGCTTGCGCCGTGCATATCGTCGAGCCGAAGACCGGCAAGAGCTTTGAGACCGTCACCAGCCCTTGGGGGGTGAAGTAAGATGGCCCATCTCGCACATTATCGCGAAGCGCATCCGCTGCCGTTCCGCATTACGCACTGGGTGAACCTGATCTCGATGATTCTCCTTATCGTGACGGGCTTCTGCATTCACTTCCCGTTCTGGCCCGAGTTCATGGGCATCGCCCGCGGCGTGCACATTTTCTTCGGTTTCGTGATCTTCATCAACGTGATCGTTCGTATTGTGCTGGCATTCTTCGTGAAGTCTGCTCCTACGGGCGGCACCCGCGAAGTCGTAACCGACTTCAAGACCTGGCTGCCCCAGGCCGACAACAAGCATCAGCTCGGTGCTTGGATCAAGTACTACCTGTTCTTCAAGAAGGACCATCCGCTGGCTGCAAAGCTCGGCGTTCCCCAGAAGATCAGCTACCTGCTTGTTCCCGTCCTGCTGATCTTCATGTTCTTCACGGGTCTTTGCCTGTGGTCTCCCACGGCAAACCTGCCCTTCTTCGCCGATATGATCAATCTCATGGGCGGAGCAATGAGCGTGCGCATCATCCACTATTTCATGATGTTCGTGTTCATCCTGTTCTCCATGCTGCATATCTACCTGGCGAACATCGAAGGCCTCGCCCCCACGAAGCTCATGTTCTTCGGCACCGAGCATGGCGGCTTGGTCTACGACCCCGAGAAGCACACCATCGTCGGCGAGGACAAGCTCGACCACTAAGGTGCTGCTGCGATCGGCCTCTGCCTCTGTTTGCAGGCCGTTGGTTAACGAAAGAGGATGGCGGTTTCGGCTGCCATCCTCTTTTTTGGTTTCGTCAAATGCAGGCGCGCAAGTCGACTTGCTCTATTTCGCAGTGTCATTTGCCAATCGGACCATGGGGTCGCGCTGTTCTTAGATTTTATGCGGGCGGGTTGTGAGCAATTGAAGCAAAGCGGATATGCCGCGATGGCGCGGTGTATAGCGTTTGCCGCGCATGAACAGGCAGCGTGCATGCATGCCCTCCAAGCCTGCCGGCTCTATGGAAAGCAGGTCTTCGTCGGTGGCGAAGAAGTTCGCTTTATAACCTATGCGCAGCAGGCCTATGTTTTCTCCGAGCATTTTCCCTCCGTTGACGGTATAGGTTGCCAACGCCTCGTAGGCGGAAAGAGACTGTTCTTCGATGTAGAACTCTCGCATGCCGCGCATCTGCAAAAACGGATCGACGGTCTGCACCGGTGCGTCGCTTGAGCCGCACAGCACCACGCCGGCATCGGCGAAGTCGCGCAGGGGGATCTGCTGGCCGATCATGTCTTTGTCGAGCATGCGCTCGTAGCTGCGCATGAAACGCTTATCCATCCAGGAATATCCTGGCTGGATGGTGACCGAGGGCTTGAGTTCGTAAATGCGTTCGAGCGTATCGGGCGCGGGAAACTCGCAATGGTCGATGCGGTAGCGCATAAAACTGGGCGTGGTGTCGTCTGGTGTGCGCTCTAGCCGGCGGTCGGCCTTTTCAAAGGCGCCTGCAAGCTGGCGTATGGCGGTTTCTCCGATAGCATGCGCGCTTACGGCGAAACCGCGCGATACGAGGTCGGCGATTTTGCTGTCGATGAATTCGTCGGTAAAATACGTCGGAGCTTGGATGCCGTTTTCGTACGGTCGGTCAAAGGCCGCGCTTTGCGAACCTATTGCGCCGTCGAGCTCCCATTTCATACATCCGCCGATACGCTTGCGTTGCATGCGCGGAAGAACGCGAGCGAGCTTTTTCTCGTCCATATACTGGGGAAACAGTCGTACATCAAGAACAAAACGCTGTGCCAGAAACGCCATGAGCTCTACGAGGACGTCACGCTCGGAATCGTCGGTGCCGTCCATGGCGCATACGGTGCCAATGCCGAAATGAGCGCATGTGTCGCAGAAATCGGCGATACCGTCTCCGAGCAGACGTGGTCCGACGGCCGAGCTGACCACGCTTGTGATCTTGCCCAGGTTGGCATCGTGTGCGGGGCCGGCCAAGATGCCGTCAGGCGCTTCGTCGGCAAGGCCTATCTCATCAAGCAAGGCGGTTGAAAAGGCTCCTGAATGTCCGTCGATGTTCATAACCCAGCAGCGTCCGTTGTTCGTCCATTCGTCGAGTTCGAACCGGTTGGGCAGGCGCCCTTCATCCATGGAGAGCGTTATGTAGTTGCTGCATACCATAAGGTCGCCCGGTTTGGCGCGCGCTGCGTGATCTCGAATTTTTCGTTCTACGCCGGCGAGATCATGCGGTTCGATCAGGCCGTTTTCTACATTGCAGAGTTGGGTGCTGATGCCGGAGAGCGCTACGGCTTCGAGCAAGTGCAGATGAGCGTCGATCAATGCAGGGTAGACATGCGCGCCTTGCAGGTCAACCGTCCGCACGCCCTGCGTATGCGGATCGTCCGCAGAAAGGTCGAAGGCTGCAATGACGCCGTCTTCGACCAACATGGAGCAGTGCGCGTCTTCCGCGTTTTCCATGGTGTGAAACGTTGCATTGGTGAAAAGCGTTTTCACGGTGTCTTTCCTCCTGGCGTGATGGCAAATGTGCGTTTTCCGTATCAGAGCGAGTCGGGTGCAGCTGTGGCATGCCGAGATGCGTCCTGCCAGCGCGTGCTCTTAAGGAAAAGCGCCCGTTCGTGTTTGTCGCGACGGATGCGAACGGCCGCTAGATGCTGATCATACTTCCTACCGCCATCAGAATGAAGGCTAGGAACACAACGACCTGCAGCGGGGTGCTGCCAAGGGCTTTCGGCAGGAGGAGCTGTCCGTTTTCTCGGCGGCAGCGTCGATAGGCTGCGGGTACCATGAATGCGATTCCGAGCGCAATGAGTCCGCCTGCCGTGCGCATGAGCTCCAGGAAGCTGCCCAGATTCAGTAACACCAAAATAAGCGAAGGCAGGGTGGCGATCAGCCAGCATATGCGGCTGTTCCATTTCGTCTGTTCCTCGATGATGTCGGAAAGCGCCAGTGAGATGGACCAGTATGTGGTAAGCATGGCCAGCAGCGTGAAGACCGAACCGAGAATCTGGGCCCAAAGGCCGATGCCTTCCGACCAGCCGATCATGGCAAGTTGCGTCACGTGAGTGGAGCTCGCCAGCGAGCATCCGGCTATGACGATAATGAACATAAGGTTCAAGCCCAGTCCTATAAGCACGGCGTTGCGCACTTTGACAGGGTCGCGGTCAAGCCCTTCTACTGCTTGCGGAATGCTGAAGAATGCAATGAAAGACATCATGGCCATGCCGAAAAACGCCAAAAGCTCGGAGAAGCTTCCTACAGCGTAGTAGATGGCATTGTCCAGGTGGAACATGCTTCCTACGGCCAGAATGACGATGATGCCGATAATGATGTCAATCGAGATGGCCTCGCTGATGCCGAGGACCTTCAGTCCGAAGAAGACCACGGCAGCGGCAATGGCGTAAAAGATTATCTTAGCGGCTAGAGGCGGCAATCCTGCGGAGGCGAGAATCTCTGCACCGCCCGCTACATAAGCGGCCAGATTAAAGATGAGGACAAGCGTCACCAGCACGAACATGCCCATAGTGAGCGCCTTGCCAAAGCGTCCTCGGAATAAATAGTGCTGGAAAATACCGACGATCTGGGTGCCTTTGCCCACGCCCATGGTGAGTTCGGCGAGCATCATGTGCATGCAATAGCTGAAGAAGAAAGCGAGCAGCAATATTGCCAGAGCGGATACGGTGCCTGCTCGTGTGACGAGGTACGGCAGCGTCATGATGCCGCTTCCGACGCCGTAGCCCGTGATGATGCAGGCCGCCTGCCAGGTGGTGAGTTTCTTGTCCATCGATTGTGCTTTCTATCGAGATTGCGACGGTTGCTTTGCCTTGGCAAGGAACGCTCCGTCGACGCCTGTTTTCGGCGCACGGGGCGCAATGATACATCACGTCGGCTTTGTTTTCCGCGTCGGTCGAGCAGAGGCCGTTTCGCGCCATTCCGGATTTGGAGAAACGCGTCTTTGCGACGGCGGATGCGAGGGCTTCAAGCGAACAAGGGCTTCGTCGCTGTTTTGCGCATTGTACGGTGAAGCGACGGAACGAAGCGAAGTTCTGATACGCTACGATTCCATTCAAGCCAGATACGTCATCGGAGCATTTCTTATGAGCACTCGAGTCAACCATGCCATCCTGCACGTTTTCGACTTCAATTCTTGCGTGAACGTGTTTTCCGAAGAAGAGCTCGATCTGTCCCAGCGGCAGACGAAGAACTACGTGGCGACGCATGCACGCCGTGCCTTGGGCAACATTGACAACAAGCATGGTGAATTCGCGCCGACGAGCTTGTTCGCCGAGGAGCTGCGCGCCTACAAGCGCGGCCTGAAAAGCTTCACGGAGCTTTCGATCCAGATTGCCGAATTCATGGCCGGGGAACTGTCGCATCAGGACAAACCCGTCTCGACCGATTTGCTGGTGGTGGATTTCGAGGAAGACGCCGATGTGGCACGTGTGCAGGCCGCCGTTGCCGCCGAAGCCGCGCGCGAGGGTGACGTCGATGCCGACGACGTGGAGAAAGGCGCCCTCGAGGAGGCGCTTTCCGCCGCTGCCAAGCGTTACTTCGCGTTGCTGCTGCTCGAAAGCAAGCAGGCCTATATGCACGAGGTGGGCCACGGCGACGGGGGAGCGCCGCGCGGCGAGATCGCGCGCCATTACGCCATCCTGCCGAACCCCTCCCAGAAAGTAGCGTCGTATGCGATCATCGATATGGAGACGCTGTCCGTCCTCTTCTGCGACAAGCCGCGCTCCATCGCGGGCGAAGAGCGCATGCTCATACCCGAGGGGCTTTTGCAATGTTCCGTGGAGGCCTCGAGCAAAGAAGTCATCGAGAAAGGAGGTGTTCGACACGGTGGCGCGCCTGGTGGAGGAGGTGGCCGAGGAGTACGGCGCCAACTCGACCGTGGCGCTCTCGAAGGCGAAGGCCTACGTGAGCGAGAAGGCGGACGAAGAGGAGTTTCTGGCGCCGTGGGAGGTGGGCGCCGAGGTGTTCGAGGACGAGCCTCTGCAGCGCCGTTTCGAAGAGGCCGTGGCCGAGGAGAACCTTCCCGACCGCGTGCCCGTGGAGAAGAAGGTGGCTCAGCGCGTGGCGAAGAATCACAAGATTCGCACTGATACGGGCATCGAGATCACGTTTCCTTCCGAGTTCGCCCACAACTCCGATTTTATAGAATTCGTCAGCACCCCGAACGGACTGATTCAAATCGAGCTGAAGAACATCGGCAGCATAGAGAACAGATAGCGGGGCGAAGAAGGGCGAGGCGGCGGGTGCTGCCGCGTGTTTGTTTTGCAGGACTGTGCGCTTGCGTTAGCTGCTATCATGGTTTCGAATGCGTTACGCCTTCTTTTTATGTCTGAAATATCCTTACCGAACGAAGCGCCGCGTATGCGCGCCGCGCTGTTTCATCGAAAGGGGAGTAAACATTGGCCGAGTTCATCTACACCATGTATCAAGCCCGCAAGGCGCATGGCGATAAGGTCATCTTAGACGACGTGTCCCTGTCGTTTTATCCCGGCGCCAAGATCGGCGTCGTAGGTCCCAACGGCATGGGCAAATCGACGTTGCTTAAAATCATGGCCGGTCTCGAGGAGGTTTCGAACGGCGAGGCCCGTCTTACCCCGGGGTACACGGTCGGCATCCTGCAGCAGGAGCCTCCTCTCGACGAGGAGAAGACCGTCCTGGAAAACGTCCAGATGGCTTTCGGGGACGTTCTTGCGAAGATCGAGCGTTTCAACCAGGTCAGCGCCGAGATGGCCGACCCCGATGCCGATTTT
>ERZ825896.1290-NODE-1290-length-28805-cov-8.745704_pt1 | contig 28805 bp, 31 predicted proteins | sample MGYA00519858_ERZ825896 | MGnify/ENA primary metagenome ERZ825896 (study PRJEB31778, sample SAMEA3449214) | human gut metagenome | biome: human gut; feature: human-associated habitat; material: faeces | place: United Kingdom | collected 2010/2012 ...
AGCATCACAGGCTGCAGCCTGGACATCGGTCCGCTAACGACTTGCGAAAGATAAAAGTCCAGCAGCAGCCGGTTCTGCATCACGCCGTAGACCAGCTGAGACGCCAGCGCTGCATCGCGCCGGTCCAGCCTGTCGCGCTGCACATATTCCTTTAAAATGCCGTCTGACCACGCGCCCTGCCGTCTTGTGGCAATCAGCGCGGTCAGCGCCGTTGTTCTGGCGCCCATACACGTCCTCCCGGACGCCGGAATGCGTCCATGTTACAGTTTCATCGGATGCCCGTTGAAGTAGGCGCTTGCTGCCATGCGCTTGCCGCCTTCTGCCTGCAATTCGGTAATGACCAGTACCTCGCCGCCTCCGCAGGCAACCTCCAGCCCCCGTCTGGTCAGCGCCAGAAGCGTTCCCGGCGCCTTGTCGGTCGTCTTCTCTGTTTTCTCCACGCGGAAAATCTTGAACGTTTTGCCGTCCAGCTCCGCCGTTGCAACGGGCCACGGAATCAGCCCGCGCACGTGGTCAATCACATACTGCCCGCACTCGCTCCAGTCGATCGGGCTCATCGCCTTGCTGAGCATCGGCGCATACGTCGCTTTGCTTTCCTCCTGCGGTGTTCTTCCCGCCGTGCCCGCTTCAATCGCGCGCGCCGTGTCGCAGGCAAGCTCTGCCGCTATGTGAGACAGGCGCTTCATCAGCTCGCTCGTCGTCTCCATGGGATCGATCGGCGTTCTGCGGATTTCAATGATATCGCCCTCGTCCATGCCGGCGGACAGATACATTGCCGTCACGCCCGTTTCCCTGCAGTGGTTCAGAATCGACCACTGCACCGGACCTGCACCGCGCAGCTCCGGCAGAATGCTTGCGTGCATGTTGATGCAGCCGTATTTCGGAATATCCAGCACCCGCTGCGGCAGAATCTTTCCGTATGCCACAACGATCATGAGGTCCGGTGCAAACGCGCGCAGCTGCTCTATCACCGCGTCGTCTTTGAACGTCTGCGGCTGCACCACCGGCAGCCCCACGGAGACGGCGTACGCCTTTACCTCGGAGGGAATCAGCTTCATACCCCGGTTTTTGGGGGTATCCGGCTTTGTATAGACCGCCGCAATGTCAAAGCCCTCGGTGTAGAGCTTTTCCAGGCACACCTTCGCGATCTCGGGCGTTCCCATGTAGACAATTTTCATGCCTCGGTCTCCTCGCCTTCCTCCGCTTCCTGCTCCTGCTTCAGAAGCTCGTCCAGCTCCTCCTGCGTGAGCATCTTTTCGGCAAGCTCGGTGTACATGTGCCCGTCCAGATGGTCGATCTCATGCAAAAAGCAGCGCGCGGTCAGGTCCTCGCCTTCATACTCATACCAGTCGCCGTGGCGGTCCTGCGCACGGACCTTCGCGTATTCCGGGCGCGTGACCAGCCCCCACTTGCCGGGCAGGCTCAGGCAGCCCTCAATGCCGGTCTGCTCTTCTTCGCTGACCTCCACGATCTCAGGGTTGACCAGCTCCCAGTCCTCGCCCTCGGTGTTGACAATCACTACGCGGCGCAGAACGCCGATCTGCGGTGCGGCAAGTCCCGCGCCGTTCGCGTCGTGGAGCGTCTCGATCATATCGTCGATCAGCTGCGAAAGCCGGTCGTCAAATTTGGTAACCGGGCGGCAGACCTTGGTAAGGACCGGGTCTCCGACTGTAACAATGTTGCGAAGTGCCATGTAAAATCCCCTCAATCATATGAATTGACGTCGGCGTAGGCGTTTACGCCGCGGTTTTGTTTCTCTTTTGCAAATATGCACAGCTCCTGCGCCAGCAGAAGCCGCAACGGTTTGGAATTCTTCGCCGCCAGCGTCAGCCGGTAGCGGTAGGTGTAGTTGATCTTTGCCACCGCACACGGCGCAGGTCCCAGCAGCGTCGCGGGGCAGCCAGCGAACGCCTGCGATTGCATCTGTGCGCGCAGCCGGTTTCGAAAGCGCATTGCCGCCTGCACGACCTGATCTTCGTAAAGCCCCGTAAAGGTGAGGAAGAAAAGATCCTGAAACGGCGGGCAGCCGTGCAGCTGCCGGATGGCAATTTCCATCTCGTAAAAGGCATCATAATCCTGCTTCGCTGCCAGCCGGATCACCGGATGCTCCGGCGTCATGGTCTGAATCAGCGCCAGCCCTTCTTTTTCGCCGCGTCCGGCTCTGCCGGCGACCTGCGTGATGAGGCTGAACGTTGTCTCGGCAGCGCGGTAATTGCTCACATACAGGCTCATATCCGCGTCCAGCACGCCGACCAGCGTCACATTCTCAAAGTCCAGTCCCTTGCTGACCATCTGCGTGCCGAGAAGAATCGGAATTTTTTCCGTCTCAAAGCGCCGCAGCAGCAGCTCATGACTGCCGCGCGCCGTGACGGTGTCTGCGTCCATGCGCAAAAGCGGCGTATCCGGGAAAATCCAGCGCAGCTCCTGCTCGATTTTCTGCGTGCCGCTGCCGATGGGCTTGAGCGCGCCGCCGCATTTTTCGCACCGCGCACGCGCAGGTTCCGTATAGCCGCAGTAGTGGCAGACAAGGCGCTGGTTGACCGAATGATAGGTCAGATGCACGCTACACCGCGGACAAGTCGGCACATCGCCGCACTCCACACAGACCAGATACCGGCTGTTGCCGCGCCGGTTGAGAAAGAGAATCGACTGCCTGCCGGCGATGATATTGTCCCGCAGCTTTTCTTCCAGCGGCAGGCTGATTGCCGTGGCGTTCCCCTGCCGGATTTCCTGCTTGAGATCAACAATCTGCGTCTGCGGAAGCGTCTTTTCATTGTAGCGCTTTTTCAGCGTATACAGACAATAATCCCCGCATTTTGCGCGGTACATACTCTCGACCGACGGCGTCGCCGACCCGAGCAGCACCAGTGCGCCCGCCTTTGCCCCGCGGTAGCGTGCAATTTCTCTTGCGTGGTAGCGGGGGGAATTTTCGGATTTATAGGTATGCTCCTGCTCCTCATCGAGAATAAAAAGCCCGGGGCTCTGCACCGGCGCAAACACGGCAGAGCGTGTGCCGACCACGACGCGCGCCTGCCCGCTTTGAATCCGGCGCCACTGCGCAAAGCGCTCAGAGATGCGAAGGCTTGAGTGAAGCACCGCAACTGCTTGCCCGAAATGCGCCGAGAGCTTTTCCAGAAGCTGCGGCGTCAGAGATATCTCCGGCACAAGCAGAATCGCACTCTTTCCTGCTTTCAGCGCCTCATAAATCAGGCGGATATAGACGGCGGTTTTTCCGCTTCCGGTCACGCCGTACAGCAGCGCCGCGCCCGGCTTTTGGCTCTGCATCTGCCGGCATAGTCCGTCAAATGCCGCCTGCTGTTCGTCGTTTAAAACCGGCGGCTGCGCAGCTTCCTGCGCGGGGCTCAAAAGCTCCGGCTGCACCTCCTGCTCCCAGATCGTAATCAGCCCCAGCTTTTCCAGCCGCGAAAACGTGGAAGCAGTCGCGCCGGTCAGCTCTGTCAGCTCGCGGCAGGCGCATTCTCCCGCCGCACCGAGCAGCTCGAGAACCGCCGCCTGCACGGGTGCGGTGCGCTTTTTCTTTTCCGCATAGCGAGCCGCCTCCTCGGGCGCGGCAATCGCGGCGAATTTCTGCTTGCGCGCGCCCGGCTTCTGCGTCAGCTCGAGATCGTTTTCGATGAGTTTTTTGGAAAGCAGCCAGCCGATTGCCGCCTGCGCCTGCTGCCGGCAGATGCCGCTCGCTGGTATCGCCGGTATCGGCAAAATACATGGGATTCATATACTGGCCGTCAACCAATACCTCCAGGTGCAGGTGCGGCCCGGTGGAGTTTCCGGTGCTGCCGACCTTTGCGATCACATCCCCGGCCTTTACCTCCTGTCCGGCAGATACTAAGATTTGCGAACAGTGGCCGTATTTGGTGGTAAGGGAGTGCCCCTCGTAAGCCTCGCCCTCAATGGCGACGCACAGGCCATAGCCGCCCGCATTTCCTGCCAGCGTGACCGTGCCGTCATGCCCGGCTAAAATCTTCGTACCCTGGGGCATCCCAATGTCAACCCCGGTATGGTAGTTCTTTTCCCCGCTGATCGGGTGTACCCGGTAGCCGTAGTAGCTGGTGACATAGGGAAGCCAGTTGGTGCCAAACACATTTTTCACATACTGCCGGTTTCCTTTGGTCTGCAATAAAATCTCGCAGATTTCCTTCTGGTCTGCGTCCATGCGTGAAACCACCAGGTTTTCAAGCGGCGTGGAAGTAAGCGTTACATTTAAGATGTGCCACTCATAAGGCACTTCTTCCTCCGTTTTTTCGCCGGTCTCCGGGTCAATGCTTGTTTCTGTCCGGTAGCGGATTTCCGTTTCCTCTGTGAAGGATAGGGAATACTGCCCGTTAAAAAGCTCCCGGAGGACGCTCTCGATCTGTGCATAGGTAAAATCCTGATACGCAGAGGTGAGATACCCCATTAAAACATAAGGATCATGCTCAATGGGGCCGATGTTATAGCGGTATTCGTCATAACCGGGCCGGTCCGATTCCACACGGTTGATCTGCATCTGCAGGTCCGTTTCCCACTCGGTATAGACAAGCTCCGCATTGTTGATGTCCGCGTCGTCCGCCAGATAAGTAGAGGCGGCAAGGCTCCCCAGCCCTCCGGTTCCCAGATTAGAAAAGGAAGAAAAGAGGGAGGTAATCAGAAAAAATACCAAAAGGAGCAGAACCACGATTCCGCATATGACCGGGTGGCGCTTGATGGCATGAACCACGCCGGCAGCGATCTTTTCCGTGGTAACGGCGGTGTCCTTTGCGCGCTTTCCCGCTTTTTTCGCTTCCCTGGCTGCTTTGGCATACTGGCGTTTTATTTTCTGTTTCTGCCACATCCGGGCAAGAAGGTTTTTCTTCAGCTCCGGGTTGGCCTGTAATGCCTGCCGGTAGACAAGCCGGGCATTAGCCCTGGCTGATTGCTGCTGTAATTTTGCCACCCTGCAGTATGGCGCGGTCTTATGCCTGTGATATGCCATGCGCAGCCCCGACTCGCTTACAAGCTCAGTGCGGTGGGCCGCTTTAATGCCGACATTTTCATCCTCCGCCTGGTATATCTTTTTATGGGCGTAACCAACCGCCATATTTGCGCCGGCCTTAACCGGGCGCATCGGAACAGAACCCTTTACATGGGTCCTTTGGGATTTCACCTCCTTTTCAAATTTCAGGCGTTTTTTGGCCTTACCCGTATCAGGATCAGAAGACGTTTCCATCCGCAGCTTACGGCGGGCAGGCAGACGGTTTTCCGCCTGCTCCAGTTTTTCCGCTGTCCGTTCCGCTTTCCTCCGGGCTTTGGTGAGCTTTGTATCTTTTGCCTCTGGTGGGAGTTCGTCAGCGGTAAATTCCAGCTTGGAAGGCCGTTTTGGTTCTCCTTCGGCTGCCTCCGGTGGTTTCTCCTGGGGCTCCTCGGCTTTTGCCGCCTCCTGGAAACGCTGCTGGTATTTGTTGCCGTGCTGGTGTATCCGGGAACGGCGTTCTGCCTGGCTGGATTCTCCCTGCGTGGAGTGCCCTATATCAGAATTGCCGCTGTCAGAATCCTCACGCCGGGAATCCACATATCTGAAATCCCTCCGGCGCGGTTCCGGTGCAGAAGTTCCCGGTTCCAGAGGGTTCCGTGTTTCAGGTGCCCGTGCCGGCTCATGGTCCATATCCCTGCTTTCCAAATGTTCCGGTATGGAAATATCCGCCTGCTGCGGTACATCCGCTTTGAAAGGCTGTGTATCATCCGCTGCCTGCTGTGCTGCGGTTTTATACCTCCGGCTCCGGGCCGTTCCCAAAGAAGAAGGGGCGTCCCTGACCCGCAGCAGGTTAAAATCCTGTTCGCTCTGCCGGGTGTCCATACGTTCCTCCGCATGGGAATCACGGACCGGCATCCGGGTATCTTTCTTTTTCCTCTGAAATTTTTTTCCCGCGGCACTGTTATCACCTCCAGTCATTTTTATTTTCGGGAATTTATGCACCTGCCACTTCATCAGGCCGTGTTGTGAGTACGCTGTATAACAGGGTGTCTTTCGGAAAATGATCGACAAAGGGGATAATCACATTCCCGAAAAACAGAAGCCCCTCGCCGGGGCCGGAATGGGTCACATAGGAAAGCTGGTGCGGGGAAATCCCCAACTGCTTCGCCAAAATCTGCCGGTCTCCCTGGGCCTGGTTCAGCATGTAGATAAAATCCGAGTTCTCAAAAATATTCTCGATCTCACGGGAGGCCAGCAGATCCTTTACATTCTGTGTCAGGCCGCTCGGTATGCCGCCCCATTTACGGAATCTTTTCCAGATTTCCACGCTGAAACTTCCGGTCTGGCCTTTCAAAAGGAGATGGAATTCGTCGATATAGAACCAGGTCGTCTTATGTTTGGAGCGGTTGGCGGTGACACGGTTCCACACGGCATCCTGCATAATGAGAAGCCCGATCTCTTTCAGGGCCTTACCCAGAGATTTGAGCTGGAAGCAGAGTACCCGGTGATTGTTCATGTCAATGTTAGACCTATGGTTGAACACATTCAGGGAGCCATTGACGTAGATTTCCAGCGCCGTAGCGATATTCTGCGCCTCCGGCTCCGCCTGTTTCAAAAGCAGCTCATACAGGTCGCCCAGGACCGGCATATTTTCCGGGCGTGGGTCCTGCAAATAATCCCGGTACACAAGCCTCGTGCAACGGTCAATGATGGTCCTCTCAATCGGGGAAAGCCCTTCCTTGCCGCCGATAATCAGGTCACACAGCGACAGGATAAAATCGCTTTTCAATGTGATGGGGTTTTCATCATCCGAATAGTCCAGGTTAATGTCCATCGGATTGATATAGTTGGTGGAAGTCGGGGAAATGTCAATGACCTGCCCCTGGGCGCCGAACTGCTGTACCAGAGGCCCGTACTCATTTTCCGGGTCTGCAATGATGATGTCATCCTCTGTTAAAAGGAACACATTGACGATCTCACGCTTGGCAGAGAAGGACTTGCCGCTGCCGGGCGTTCCAAGAAACAGGCCGTTTGGATTCTTTAAGTTCTTGCGGTTCGCCATGATCAGGTTATTACTTAAAGCGTTCAGGCCATAATAAAGAGCCTCGCCCTCCTGGAACAGCTCGCAGGTCGTAAACGGCACGAAAATGGCGGTGCTGCTGGTCGTAAGCCCACGCTCAATTTCAATCTGGTTCAACCCTAAGGCAAGAGAGGACATAAGCCCCTGTTCCTGCTGGTAGTCCAGACGTTTCAGGGCACAGTTATACTTCTGCGCAATACCAGAAGCAGACAGAATATCATTGAACAGCTTCTGCCGTTTGGAAGCGATATTCTCCACCAGCACCGTCACAAGAAACATGCGCTCATTTCGGCTCTGCAAATCCTGTAAAAGATTCTTCGCTTCTTCGCCGTAGGTGGCAAGGTCGGTAGGTATGATGTCCATGTCATACCCGGCGCGGACTGCTTTTTTCTGTTCCTCAATGGTCATTTTCTGCAAATCGGACATCTTGCGTTTGATGTTCTTGATCGCCTGGGCCTGGTCGATGGACTGGATATGCAGGTTCACCGTCACGGCATCGTCCAGGTCTAAAAGCTCCGCCAGCAGCCGGTCCGTAAGCTCCGGCGCTAAAATCTGCAAAAAAGACACCGCCCCAGAATGATCGGCCACCCGGAAGGTCTTTCCGTCATTTGAGAACGACAGGCCGGAGGGCGAAATAAAATCCTTTGTGGAAAGCCCCGTTTTCGGCAGGTTCGCCCAGGTAAAATGAAACTTTTCCTGCCCGTCCGGGTGGAGCTGGCTGTGAAGGAGCTCCAGGCGTTCCAGCCCGTCTAACGGCTTTGCCTGTGCTCCCAGGGCCTTGAAATTTGCCAGCACATCAGCCTCGATCCGCTCCAGGCGCATCTTCGCGGTGCGAAGGTCGTCAGCCTCAATCCCAAAGGTGATATATTTCCGCTTTGTAAGGCCGTTGTTGCCTTTTTGGAGCTGGCCCTTTAACATATCCCCGTACTCCCTGCGGATTCCGTCGTATTCGTCGCCGCGGACGGGGATGTCGATACTGCGGGCGAAATCCTGCATGTTTGCCCGCTGGTTAATAAAGGTAAGCTGCACATGGATCGAAGCGTCAAAATAATTGAGGAAATCACAGTAGCCCTCAAAAATCTGCGCTTTGTCGTCCGCCTGTGCAAGCTGGTAGTTAATATCAAAAAACTGCACCGTCTTGGTGTAGAGTTTGTCGGTCAGCCGGCAGATTCCATCCCGGTACATTTCCTTATAGGGAATACTCTGCTGGACCGTCTGCGGGGCGTCCGTTTTCAGCCCTGCAAAAAAACCGCCCTTTTTAGGCGGCCTGGTTCGGACAGTCTTATTTCCGCTTGTCTTTGCGTCGGCCCTGGTCTTTTTTGCCTGCCTGATGTTTCTTTGCAGACGTTTTTCCTGGGCCTCCTGCTGTTTGGTTTTTGGCAATCCTCGTAACCTCCTTCTTTGACATGGATTTATACAGGTTTTCCGTCCGGTATGGGCGTTTCTTCGGCCAGAGCTTATAGCGGAGCCTGTTTTTCAGAAGTTTCTCCGCCGGCTGTCCGTCCCGCTCATACATGGCGAAAAAGAAAAAGGGCATCATAAGCCCGATCATCAACAGCACTGCCGCCGAGTTGCCGATAGCGCCGCGGGTAAGGAAATATACCGGCAGCCCCACCAGCGCGGCCAGGCTGAAACAAATGAGCTGGCGCTTCGTCAGGTTAAACGCCAGCTTGGTCTTGACCTTTGTTAAGTCTTTGGGTACAGGTACATAGGGCATTGTTTTCACCTCCAATCGTGATATGCCGTCACCATCAATATTGATCCGGTTCCACCTTGTCCGTCTTTCCGAGCATCGTGATACTGGATTCCACCTCATTGCCCCACACATCCCAGCCGGGCGTCTGCTGCCTTGCGAACAGTTCCACCTTGGGGACGTCGCCCATGAGCTTTACGATCTTATCCCGCACCTCGTCCGGCTTCTTGCTGTGCTGTTCGATGTGGGAGATCACAAACTGATGGATTCCCGCACACTGGCGTTTCGGGTGCCCCCTGGTCGCCAGTAAGCACACCTCCGCGTTTGATCGGGTCCAGAACCCCATCCCATAAAACCAGCTATCTGCTTTCCGGTTCTGTTTCAGCCAGAGGAAGGCCAGTGTTTTATATTTGAATCCCCATGCTTCGATCACCCGGAAGGCTTCATTGAGCTGCGGGAAGGTGGCCCATAGAAAAAGCGCACTGTCTCTGGCCGCAAGGTCTGCAACCGGCAGTGCGCATATTTCTTCTATGCTCATGGTTAGGTAATGGTTTTCCGCCACCCCGTTGCCGCGTTTCATATCATAACGCCAGGGTGGGTCCGCATACACGATGCCGTATTTTCCAGCCTCCGGCATTATCGGGCCTGCTCATTCTTGACAGGAGCGGATTTTGCCGGCGGCGTCTTGACCTTGCCAGCGTTTTCTTTCAGGGCGCCAGTCAGGGAAGGTTTCTCCGCCGCTCCCTTTGTCGCTTCAAGGGTGGCCTGCAAATTTTCAATCGCCTGGCCGTACCCTTCAATCAAGGCATCGTTAAGCTGCCTGCGGAAATCCGCCGTCACCGGCCAGCAGACATCCCTCCATTTTCCCTGCTTATCCTGGGTGGAAGGCATATTGACATACAGCCCGTTTTCACCGGAGCAGATACGGAAGCCGTCAATCTTGAAACAGTCCCCAATCGTCACATTGGCGAAAGCCAGAAGGTTCCCCATCGGGGCAATCGGGCGCACAGTTACATCCAGCTTCAAACCTCCGCCCGCCTGATTCTCCGGCACCTGTACCTCCGGCTGCATGGATTCATTGTTTGTCTTACTCATATAAAAAAGTCCTCCTTCTTGTTAAAATGTAGGTTGATTACACGCTAATGCGAGTTAAAAATGCTTTTGGATAGCGAGCCTGTCTTAAACAGGGCAAAGGCCAGCAGGACCGTATAGCCTGCCGTGCCCCAGATCGCACCGTGAATGTCGCCGGAAGAAGGGATCGACTGGACCAGCACCGCATAAATTGCAACGCAGACCAGGATCAAAAACCCCTGGAAACCTAAAGCAAACAGGGAACGCAGGTAATTTGTCCCCATCTGCCCCCATTCACGGTTTGCCATTGTGGAAAAGGGTATGGGTGCCAGGCTGACCGTAAGATATATTTCAATCATACGGCCATACACAATGACAAAGATCAACGATGGACAACACCCACATGCACAGGTTGATGATGTTGGTCTCCAGCCACAGGCCGATCAGTTCCCACATCCCCATTGCTTCAAGCTGCGTTTCCAGGTCGGCCAGCGCAGCGGTAACATCCATGTTCCCGTTTATCACGCCGGCGCTCTGGCTCACCACATTCTGGGCGACGTCAAACACCGCCATGACGATAGTAAAGCAGTTGGTGAGCAGGTATGTGGCAACAAAGGTTTTGAAAATCCACTTGAAGATGTTGAACGTATCAAAATCGTGCATGTTGTTCTTTTCCAGGATCATCTGGATTAGTTCATAGACAAGGACAAAAGTCAGGATAATTCCCGCAATGGGAATGACGACGGTTTCAGAAAGATTCTGGATCATGCTGAACACGCCGCCATTCCAGCCCTGCGGTGTCTGTCCTACCTGTGAGGCCACATCCGAGACCTGGCTGTTGACGGACTCAAAGATACCGGTGTATTGTCCTGTAATCGCTTCGATTAAGCCCTCTTTAATCCAGTCTGTTATCCTTTCAAACAGACTGCCCATCGGCTATTAACCGAACAGGCCGGAGAGCAGCGGGATCAGCGTGGCACCCACCAGCGCAATGCCGCCGCCAGCCATAAGCTGTTTCATGCCCTGGGATTTGGCTCCGGGATTGTCATTGCCATAACCTTCCAGAAGGTTGATGACGCCCCATGCGCCGAGGCCGGCGCCCAGAGCAATAACCAGGATTTTCAGGGTATCAATCGCACTTGCAAAAAAAGCCATATAGTTCCTCCTTTAATTTAAGAAATATTGTTTTTGTGGTGTGGCCGTTTCAGGCCGAAAACGAAAAAACGCCCCTGTGCTTCAAGAACATTTACAAAAAGCACAGGGGCGGCAGAGTTCAGGATATACCTAAAAAAATATTCAGTTGTCAGGGAGGGGCACGAATCCTCAATAAAACCTCCTTCCGGTGAAAAGAAAAAGCCCGTCAAAGACAGAAACTTTAACAGGCAGCTACATCATCCTGTAGCCGGAGCCTCCAAATCCTCCGCTGTGACCTCATAATTGCGGTACAGCTCGCCGGGGCGGACTGGCAGCCTGGTTGACAGAAATTTCTCAATGTCAAAAGCGTTCTTAGGGGCATAATCCGACAGATATTTATAGTTCGGGTGTCTGGTAATATCGTATTTACGGGAGAGGAACGGCCGGACGCCCCTGATCTGCAGGAGGCATTTCCCGCCGTCCATCACGGCCAGCTCGTCCACCGACATTAAATCCTTTCCCAGCTTCTGAAAGTTCTGGCCGTGGGATTCCTGATTTCCTTTGGTGACGCTGGTGTTATACATGTCGATGGTCTCCTTTCCGAGCAGGGAGTTCCAGCTTTTTAAGGTGGTTTCTTCCTTGCCTCCCAGGAAAAGGGAAGCGTCACAGTTGCCGATGATGGTGTCCATGTTATCCTTATAAAGCGCCTTTAGCTGGCTCTGCGCCTGCAGGACCAGACAGGCCGAAATCTCCCTGGAACGGATCGTTGCCATCAGCTTTTCCAGGTTTGGAATCTGCCCGATATTGGCGGCCTCGTCGATCAGGCACCGCACATGTACCGGCAGCCTGCCGCCGTACTTGTCATCGGCACGCTCACAGAGCAGGTTAAATAACTGGGTATAAGCCATGCTGACAAGGAAATTAAAGGTCGCGTCCGTATCGCTGATAATAAAGAACAGCGCCGTTTTCCTATCCCCGACCAGGTCAAGCTCCAGCTCGTCATACATAGTGATCTCCCGGACTTCCTTAATGTCGAAGGGGGCAAGTCTGGCACCGCAGGAAATAAGGATAGATTTTGCTGTCTTGCCCGCCGCAAGTTTGTATTTCTTATACTGCCGGAGGGCGAAGTGATCCGGGTCTTTCTGTTCCAGTGCGTCAAAGAGAAGGTCAACGGCATTTTTGAAACTTTCGTCATCCTCCCGGACCTCCATAGCGTTTATCATTTCTACCAGAGTGGAAAAATTCTGCTCGTTTGTTGGGGCCTCATAATAAATATAGCCGATCAATGCCGTGTAAAGCAAAGTCTCGGCCTTGACCCAGAAATCGTCGCCGGATTTTCCTTCCCCTTTGGTGTTTGCGATCAGCACTGTCACCAGTTTCAGAATATCCTTCTCATTGTGAATGTAAGCAAAAGGGTTATAGTGCATACTTTTTGAAAAGTTGATCGTATTGAATACCTTGATCTTATAAGGCTCATACACGATTTTTCCATTCTTTCCCCGGACCGGGTTGCCGTCCTTATCCAGTTTCGGTGTGCCGCGGCTTAACAGCTTTCCCACCTCAATCAAGACTGTACCTTTCGGATCGGTGACGACATAGGAGCTGTGCATCTGCATAAGATTGGGCTTGATAAAAAATCTCGTCTTGCCAGAGCCGGAACCACCGACTACCAGCACATTTTTATTGCGGGCATGGGCCGGATTCTTCGGCCTGCCGGACATCATAAGCCCCTCGGTCTGCGTCAGGATAATGTTGTTTTCCGGTTTCGGGTCCATAAAAGGGGCAATATCTGTTTTGTTGCCCCAGCGGGCGCTCCCGTATTCCACATTTTTGCGGTACTTTTTGGCATCCTTTCCTTTAAGATAGACTGCCAGCCGCACAATCACCGCACCGCATAATCCCACCAGCCAGTCCAGCGCCGCACCGGGCCACATACTCTGAAAAGCCAGTGAGAAACCTTCGGAAAGCCCTAATAATTTCTGTGAGGCGTCCGCTCCGGGGGCAAGGCGAACCGCCTCGCCCAGCTTCGCAAAGACCAGAAGGAACAGAAGATAGGGCAGGTGGAGGACCACCTGCTTTTTCAGGGCATCGGTATCTATCTTCATCGTTCCGGCCCTCCGTGTTCCTTGTTCTTTACCCGGTCACGGCCAAGCGCCTGCGCCAGCTCCCTGAACTTATGAAGCTGCGAAAGAAGCGACGGCCTGGCGCTGCGGGCAAGGTCTTTCTGTGTGTACTCCTTAAAAGCCGCCGTCAGCGCGTCCGCCTGGTTCGCCTTGAAATAGACCGTCCATTTCGGGGGATCGGTCTCCAGCTCTTTTTCTATATGGTAGCGGACCTGGTGTTTCCGGGCGTACCGCTCAAAGGAGCGGATTCTGCCGGACACTTCAATGGTATTGGCTCCGGGGTCTTTGTAGGTCAGCCGTTTCATACTGTTCCTGCCGACTTTTGGGGTAGTGCGTTCCTGCTCCATCTTACGGAGCACGGCGGCAATCGCAGAGCGCAGCACCCGCCCGGACAGCTTTGCCGTCTGAATGGAGACCGATACGGTCCGCTGTTCCAAATCTTCCTGCATGAACATCCTCCTTCCTGATAAAATTGTAATTATAAATAGGAAATAACTGTTTAACGGGCGTCCCCGATCACCTGCTGGCGCGGGGCGTGCTCAAAGGCTTTTGCCGCCTGGTCTACCTGAATTTTCGCATGTTTCAGAAGCGTCTTGATGATGGTCGCCGGGTGATCCTGTTCCTCCAGGTGGTCCACCATATTCTTACAGCCCTCCGGGAGATATTCAGCCATATCTTTACAGACATCGGCCAGGTCGCCCATAAAGCCCCAGCAGCTATCCGTGAGCTCACCGTTTTTGTAAAGCTCAAATCCGTAGCACTCGCCCCGTAGGTAGGAATCATAAGCGGCCACTTCGCTGCGCATCAGATTCTCCGCCTTTTTCCGAAGGGCGCCAGTCATTTTTTCACCGCCGAACTCTTTCGAGGCGTCCTCTTTGGAAACATAAATCCAACCGACTTGCCCGCTGTCCCAGGGATCATTGAAACTTGTGGTCTGCATAACAAGCCCACTGTGGTCCATCAGATAAAGGGGCAGCGTAATATATTTTTCGGAGATCACCTTCAGCATGGCGTCATCAACCGCCCGTTCCTCCGTCTTTGGTCCGTGCCGGAACCGGCTGCTCACAATGTTCACCATGTGTTCATAGCGTTTCAGGCCCGCTTCATCATGCCCTACGGTATCTAAATACATCTCCCGCAGGAAATCGTCTTTATCCATGTAGTTGTGAGAATCGCCCAAAGCATAACGGGAGTGGAAGCAGACCATTGTCCCAAAATTCTCGTCTACCTCACGAGGAGAGATTAAAATATCGTCCGGCTGCACCATCAGCGCATAGGGGCCTTCTACTGCCATCAGCATAAGCTATCAGCTCCTTTCCGGCTCTCTGGCCTTTTTATCCGGTGTTTTCGGTTCTGCCTGCGCTGCCTGTTTCCTTGCATTGTCAAGCTGTTCCCGCATGGAAATATCCCGCCTGGCCTCCGGTGCTCCTGCGCCAAAGAAGCCCGGAAGCTCCTTGAAGCCGATACTGTCCATGTAATATGCGGTATCAGTGCCTTTTTCATGCAGGACTACCACATCGGAAACGGAAAGTGAGTGACCCCTGAAATCTTCCAGGTGGTCGATATTGAACCGCCTGTAAATATCCTCCAGTGTTTCTCCCGGTTCCCGCTGCCTTGCATAGACCATCTGGTAATGATCCCGGTCTACGGAAAGACCTTTGCTTTCCAGCCAGTCGAGAGACATAAAACGGAGTTCATCTGTATTGTCCGATAAGTCAAGCTGGTAAATGGAATAGGCGCTGATCCCATACTCTTTTTCATAGGAATAAATCCGCTTAAGAAGTGGCTCTGTTTCTCCCTCCATGTGTTCCTCCCGCTCAAATGTCGCCAGCCTCATGCGGATTTTTCCGGTATCTCCCGAAAGCAGCTCATCTGCCATGCGTTCCTTTTCCGCATGGGAATCGGGGTACAGGTCTGCGTAGGCCCCGCTGTTCTGCCTGAAAAATTCATCCAAGTCGAAAGCTAGGTCCGTGGATTCATCAAGCCTTATATCGTCCCCATCCGGTTCCTCCATGACAGGGGCCGGCTGCTGTTTTTCCTCGGGTGGTAGGGGCTGTTTCACCGCAACGATCTCACCCGCCAGCCGGTAAATTTTTTCCGGATATTTGAACTGTTCCTTATACTGATCCATAAAGTAATCGGGAAGGTCGGTAAAACTTTCCTCACCGAGACCGGCCATGAAAAAGGTGCCCGCCATGATCTCGATCATTTCGCCGTCCTCATTATAAATTGCCCTGTTCAGGGGCAGCCCGTTTATTTTCCCTTCATCATTGCAGACAATCGCGACAGGCTCCGCATAAGGGTAGTAGCCCTCTATGCCTCCCCCGACTGCCTTCTGCATGGATTCAAGGCTTCCGTCAAGCTCGGCCTCATAAGGTGCTTTCCCAGGCTCTATCATCAACACTTTCAAATCTGCATATCCTCCTTCTTTTTATTTGCCGCACCGGGAGCGGCAGGTGTTTTCTCCTGCGTTTTGGCCGCAGACAGCTTTCCCAGAACGGAAGGTTTTTCCGGCTTTTGGGGCATAGAAATACCGCCCTCCGAAACATCGGCGGCGGTACGGTCTGTTTTTGCCGGTTCCTGGCCTTCTACCGTGTACCCCGGCAGGAGTGCTCCATATACAGTAAAATGGTGCTCATACTGTTTTGGTATCTGCGGGGAAATTTCCGTAAATAAATGGGAGTAGGCTTTTTTCCGGCCTTCCAGATACTTTTCAGCGGCGGTTTTGTCCGTGTAGCGTTTCTGATTCTGCCCGGCAATCTTTTCGCCATAGCCCTGCTTCGGGGAGTTCACATAGACCTCCCAGGTCACATACCAGGCAACCGGTACGCTCTGTTTGGTTTCCCGGTCATATTTGGTATCTTCCCAAATGCCACAGGTCATACGGTAGACGCGGTTACTGATTTCTTCGTCATTCCGCCAGTTGTCGGTTTTGCACCATTCATTTGCGGTATGCTCCACCTCCGGGGTTCGCAGGTAAGAAAGCGCCCGGTTGATCATCTGCGTGGCGGCTGCCTGCTTTTCCCATTGCTTTGCCGCCGCGACCACAATCTCATAGGCTTTCTGTTCACCGTCGATACTTCCCTGGCGCATGGCCTCCAGATTTTCGGCGCCCATTGTAATCAGGGAGGAAATATCCACATCTTCACAAGAAACACTGTGCTCGATTTTCAGCTCTGCACCTGGTTCCAAATGATCGCCGTACCGGTAAGCACGGTAATCTTTATTTTCTTCCAAAATCTTTCACACCTCCTTAAATCTCCGGCACACGGCTCTTTTTCGGGACCGCCTGTGCCGGGGTAGTTTTTTCTGCCGGCTTCGCCGCTGCAAGCTGCGCCATGACCGAAGGCCGCTCTGCCGTAAATATGGAAATCTGCTCATTCTCCGCTAATGGCTGCGCCGGAAGGGGCAGCGTCACATCCGAATGGGTAAGTATCTGCTCCCGTTTCAGGTCTGCCACAATTTCGTCAAATACCGCGTTGATAGCCCGCCGTTCCTCACCTTCAGGATAGGCTTTCAAAACCTCCATTTTTCCGTCTTTATCGGAAACAAAGGTAACGGCACAATCCGCATGACCCGCCAGATAATCCGATTGATAGGGCAGCTTATCTTTGATATAACAGGCAAAGGCCCTGGCGGTCATTTCCACGTTACTGTCCCAATAGCCGCCGTCCTTTTCACATTCCTTGCCCATGCGCACGGAGTTCCGGTAAAAATCGGTCTCCACACGTCCGATCTGCGGGGCCTCCTGTGCCTGCATCCCGGACAGCATGTGCTCGAATAATTCCAGCCTTTCCCGCTCACTTTTGGGGATCACCCGCCCGGTGACAGACTTCTTAAAGGCACTGATCTGTTCCACGGAGCCGGCCTCGCCGGACAGAAACGCCTCCCTGAGAACCGCGTAAGTTTCCATCTGTTCCTCATTGCCATGCCGTTTCAGAGAACCGAGCACCGCAGAATCCAGCCAGCTTGCCGCATTTTTCCGGGTGCGCTCCGTCTGTGCTTCGGTGCGTTTCGCCGCCTGCTCCGGTGTCTCCGGCTTATATTTCATGGTATCAACCAGCTTTTGGAACGGGGCATAGAGGCGGGGCTGTTCCGAGAGCATCCCCTTTGCACCCATTTTCGTACCTAGATAATCGTCCAATCCGTGCCACCATTCATGGGCCAGGGAACCGGCTCCGTGCATCTTCGTGAGATTGATAACCTTGCGCAACGGTTCATAATGGGCCGCCGCATTGCCGCTGCCCCTGGCGCCAAAAGCGATAGCAAGCGTTCCCTGGTAGGCAATATCTTTGTCGCTGACCTGTAGGGCTGCCGCCAAATCTTTGAGCGCTTCAAAACCCATGTTGAGGGAAGCCTGCCGGTCATTCTGGTTCATCCAGTTCCCAAACTCACCGCCGCGAAATCCGAAAGTATCAAGGTAGTGCTGACCGGTGATCTCTGCGCCGTTTCTGTAATCCGGCCCGGTTCGCCGCACAGCGATAAGCTGTGGAGGCACAAACCGCGTCTTTCCGCTTTTGCTGCGGCCTTTTGCCAGCTCCTGCACCCATTTCAGGGCAGCCTCCCGCGTTTCAAAATTAGTCTGTAAGATGGAATATCCCTTCGTCACATACCAGGTATCAGGTTTCCAGTCATTATTTTTGGAATAGGTATTCTTCCCGTCGTTGAAATGGATCGCATAACCTTTCGGCACCTTCTGGTCTTTGGAAACGCCAAACTGCTCCTTCTGCGCTTTCTGTGTAAAGTTCCGCTCAAAATATCCTGCCGAACGGACCATCAGGGCATTGGACAGCTTGTTTGTAATGGCCGGGTTCTCACGCCCCTTCTCCGTTGCCTGGTAATGGGTGCCGCTGCCCCAGCCCTGCACCTGTTCCAGATACCCGTTTTCCACAAAGAAACGGTCATAGACCTGCATGGCGTCCTCCACGGTGCGGACTTCCGAAATCACGCTCTGCAGCTCCCGTACCGTCTGGATATATTCTTTCTGCCTTGCAAGGCGTTTCTCCGGCGTGTCGTCCCTGCGGTAATACTGCGGGGAGGCATTCAGCCCGTCCCGCGCCTTTTTGATGAAATACACCACGCCAAGGGGAATCCCATCATCAAGCATGGCCTGATAATCCGGTTTCTTCCAGATATTATCTTTTTTTACGAATTTCTCGGCTTCGCGGTCATTCATGGCGTCCAGGTCATTCACATAGAGCCCCCGGTCTTTCCATAAGTCTTTTTTCGCGCCGCCGATCTTTTCCCCGAAATCTTCATGCTGTATGTTATCTGCCAATCCTTATCACCTCCAGTCTGTCATAAAAAGTCACCGCTCCGGGGAAGGGCGGCGTTCCTGTGATTTATCAAGCTGCGGGCGTATTCCCATGAGCCGGTCCGTTTCCCTGCGTACCAGCCGGTCAAGCGCTCCCAGGTCCTCCGGGGTAACGGCAAACTCCCGGTAATGCTCATACCAGAGGCCCGCCCGGACAGCCGCAATAGGCGCAATCTTTTCCGCCCCTCCGGGAAGAAGGCGGTAGACCAAAGCCCCGTCAAGAAGCAACTGCTTCGCCGTTCCCAGGGGTATGCGGTACATATCCATATCGGGATTCTGGGCGGCCTCCATATATTCCACATTCAGAAGTTCCTCCAAATCCTGGGGCATATAAGAAAATGCCTGTGCCTTCCACTGGCTGAACCTGTCCAGATAGAAGTGCTGCCATTCTGTCACCTGCTCTGGCGCATAGAGGTAGCTCCAGTTTTTCAGGGCATCCTTTTCGCACAGCTCCATTGCCTCCCATTTTTCAATGCCTGCCTCCGCCTTCGTGCCGTCCCGGTATTCCATGCTGACGCCGTAAGGGTAGAGGGTATTTCTTTCTATGTCCTGCCGCAGCGTGTCAAGGTCCGTCATCAGGACATCCCCGTACAGCCGTCCGTCCTCCTTACGCTCCGTGTGGAACAGAAAAGCCCTGGCGGCGGGGTATTCTGTCATGGCGGCCATCCGGTAAAGCTCCGCCGAAGGACAGTAGGCAAGCAGCGCATCAGCAAGCCATATGTGGTTTTTTCCCATGATAGCGATAGAATCCGGCCCGGTGTTGGTTGCCAGTGAGCGCAGGTTGAATTCACTTTCCCGCAGGAAATCCCCGGCCAGGATATGGAGCTCATAGGCAAATACGCCTAAATCTGTATCACGGACTAAGTGAATCTGCGGAAGCGCATCATCTTTCATAGTGACCGGTGTCATTTATAGATTCCTCCCATCTGCCGGCGGCTGCCCTCCGGCAATCTTGCCGACGATCTCCGGCCCGGTCTCGTAAATCTGCATGAGCCGCTTTGCTGTTCCGCATGGCTGCGCTGCACCGCTGGTCCAGAGCCGAACCGTGGAAGGGGCGACGTTCATCAGAAGTGCAAAGCCTTTCTCGTTCATATCCAGCTTTTTCATCAGCGCCTTAACCATGTCGGGGCCATAGTCCGGACACCGGGCAGCTTCGGCAATCATCTGTAAAGCGGTATTTTCTGTATTTGTCATTGTAAATTCCTCCTGTTATTCTGGCCCCTCGCTGTTAAGCCGGGGCAAAGCTGATTTTGTTGTGTTCCATTCTCCGGGCAAATTCCTGGACGGCATATTTCACTCCGTCAATCTCCGCATGGGTCTGGTCCAAGAACCGGCAGAGAAAAAAATGCGTATTCCCGTTCCCATAGAACAGGCAGAGTACGCGTTGTCCGGAAGCGAAAACAGTTCCTTTCCTGTGCTGTCCGTAAAGCAAATCTGCTAGTTTTCATTCATAAGCAAATCCCCCTTAAATAGAAACAGCCGCCTCTTTCTTGCGGCGTGGCTGCTGGCGTTCCTGTATCTGCTCCCTGATCCGCAGCAGCTTTTCGTTGTAGTCCTTGCCTGTGCGGGGCGGGTTGACGCTCACACAGATATGTTTGAAACGCCGGTCCTCATGGAGCATTGCCTGAATCCTCCTGGCATTTTTAAGACCGCCAAGGTCATTGTCCATGTAGAGACTGACGCGCCGGATTTCCGGGTGGCGTTTCAAAAATGCAATCAGCGCCACATGGGAAGTGCCGCCCAGGGACAGCCGGTAGCCGTCCCATTTCCAGCCTTCTAACTCCTGTAGCGTGGCATGGGAGAGGGCGTCAATGGGCGCCTCAAAGACCGCCACATGGCGGCTGCCCGAATTCTTCGGTGGATAGCAGAAGCTGTATTCCTTGTCGCTGCCGTAAACATCTTTTCTAAGATTGCCGGTAATGCTCCGCATACAGGCAAACTTTGCTTTCCCCACATCATCCTTTCCCACGAACACACAGACCGGCTCGCCATGATACCGTGCCTCATAGAACAGCCCTTCCCGGAAACACCGGCTGATCACATCAGGGCTGATCCCACGCCGCTGCAAATAGGAGACGGCGGATGTGGCGCACCGTCTGGCCCAGGGGAGGGAAAATGTTTTCTTCTCCGGTTCTTTCTGCACATGGGCTGTTACTGTTGTACTCCGATAGGCCGGTGTCTGTTGGATTTCCCCGCCTACCAGCGTATGGACCGCATCCACCAGCCCATATCCCCGAATCTGAATCAGGTAATCCAGGGCGTTGATACTCCGGCCCCGGCTGTTCCAGTACCAGTACCTTTTCCCGGTCACATAGACCAGGCTGTCATGTTCCTTGTGCCGGTAATTGGGCCCGTCACGTTTCAGAACCCCAGGCTCGTGGAACTGCAGGTATGCGAAAAGGTCCGCCTCCCGCGCCGCCTGAATCTGTTCTTTGGTTACGCCGGGCATAGTGCTGGCACAGAATTTCTTTTCATCGTGCTTCGCCTCCTTTCCGTGATGAAAAAAGACGCCACAAGGCGCCTAACAGCCGTACAGGTCATGGTTGACCTCGGCACGGTAATAACTGTCCATTGTTGCTGGGGCATTATACAGCGCCGCCAGCAAATATGCCTTGATATTTCCGACTTTTGTAGTGTTCTTGTCAATACAGTCAAAGACATACTCCAAGTGGCCGGAATTGATCTTCAGGAAACGGCTCTTTACCACCTCCCTGGGGAAATCATCCCCGGCGATACGGATATATGGCCGTTTGGATAAAACCACTTCAAGCATAAGCTCCACGGTCTCGTCTAAGCGTTCTTTCCCATACCGGGAGACCATGCAGTCATACTCGATATTTTCTTTCAGGATTTCACGATAAGCGTCTATCAGCTCTATCCGATCCATCCCATCCGGGCGGCCTGCCGCCTCCGGCTCTGCCGGATAGATTGATTGATGGGTCCTTGATATATCCGTTTTTGATTTTTTAGTTTTTAATGGATTAGTATTTAATTGTGCGGGATTTTCCTGTTCAGGTTCGGCCTGTTCAGGTTTTGCCTGTCCAGGATTTACCTGTCTTGGATTTTCCCGTTTAGGTGTAAACGCCTGTTTTTCGGCGTTTACAGGCTTTTCATGGATGGTATATTCAATATCTCCGAGCTGCCCGTTCTCATAGCGGAGGCGCTGCCTGGTGAGATACCCGTGCCGCTCCAGCTCCTTCAGGGCGGTAGTGATCGAATCCACACCGTTCTTACAGATATGGGCGAGCCCCTTTGTGGTATAGTCCCAATCTTCCGGCAGCGACAGCATGAGGGAGAGAAGCCCCTTTGCCTTTAAGGACAGTTCCGTATTGCGCAGATGGTGGTTGCACATGATCGTGAAGTCCTTCGTTTTTTCTACCCGGAATACAGCCATTTCACAGCCTCCTTTCTCCGGTTATTTCCGTTACAAGGCGCGCTCCCTGTGGTCATAGTGGAGGTGCCCGCCTGAGACCTTCGCATGGTTTTTCAGTTTCACTTCGCCCCGTTCCTGGCTGTCTAAGAATTTCTGATAGCCGGCATCTGTAAGGAACAGGCGCATCTTATCGCCCTTGTCACCGACAGGGGCATCATAAGACAGCACATCAAAGACGATCATGTGGCGTACTTCCGGGTCGAAGCGTTCCAGCGCCATGATGTCGTGCCCCTTCAATTTCTTCGCGCCGGATTTCTGCCTGGCCTCGGCAATTTTTTCTCCAATCGTCCGGGCCGGGTAGGGCAGACGGTAATTCTTCTGTATATCCCGAACGATGTCCATACACTCGGTATCGGTCAGGCCCCGTAGCTTTGCCATCAGATTTTCCGCTGCCTTCCGTTGTTCGGGATTCTTTGTGTACTGGGCGGTCATGTAAAGCTCGTTCAGGACTTTGAATTGATAGTCACCCTCAACCTGAAAAAGCAGCCGTTTTTCCATTTCGTTTAATCCCATGTGAATCTCCTTTCTTTTGAAAATGGGTACAAAAAAAGGACATCCACCTAAATAGAAGATGAAATGTCCTTTGGCATATACGCTATTCAATTTTATGTACAAAGCAGTCTGCCGCTGTTACGCCGCTTTCTGCTGGTGTCTATGTGTTACATTACCATCATTGAACGGGTGTATGCAGAGAAAGTCGTGAATGAACACTGGTATCAGCAGTAAAGCGTCAAGCTCCTGTGTATCTATCATGCGATTATAGACTCGCAAATTGCATCAATTGCCGGAGGCGTTTCATACGAGGCAAGCGGAGTAAACAGAACAAACTCCCATCCTTCTGCGTCAGTTGCGCTGATATAATTCTGAGTGTTCTTAAATGTGCCGCCGATGCTTTTGTGGGAATACTTATACAGATCGCGGTGAAGCTGCAGAATATAATTCGATGTGATCGGGATATACTCGAAGTTCTCATAAATCGTATTCAGTACATCACGGTAACCCATGATTTCTTCCTAGTCACGATTGCGGGGCGTAGCAATGGCTATCTTCTCAAGGGAGTCCGGGAAAGAGTCGAACTGATCTCTCGGCTTTCAAAGGAGCATTCCATCAAACTTCTGTGCAAAGTTCTGAAGGTAGCCAGCCTGTTTCGGCTCTTGAATGTATATAAAAAAACACCGCCGGAGCGATGCTTTTATAATGATAAAATTGTTTATTCTTCGTCCTTAAAAAGAACACGCATATAATCGCTTTTGCCATAAAGGACTCTGTCGATATATACATCAGTTCTGTTTGTGCGATAAAATACCATATATTTTCCGTGGATGACATAGCGATAGCCGCTGTTCAGTCCAGAAAGAAAATAAAGCGGCGTACCCATTTCAGGTTGCTCTGCCAGCATATCCACAACATTCATGATACCGTCAATCGTATTCTGTGCAGCAATAGGATTGCAAAGGCTCTGAGAAATATATGCCCAGATTTCATCAAGGTCATTCAGTGCAATCGGGGAATAATGTATCTCAGCCATTTGCTTTTCTCCTGAAATGTTCCCTTACATCATCGGATGATAGCCATCCCTGTTCTTCACCGGCTTTTCTGCCTTTTTCCAGCTCGCACATCAGACGAAGGGCAGCCTTTGTCTTTTCATATTCTTCCTGTTCAGCGATATCAACAATTGCATAGCAACCTCTGCCGTTTTTCGTCAGATAAACAGGTGCGCCGAAAGCAACATCCTGTAAAACAGCGGAATAGTTTCTTAAATCAGAAATCGGTTTAATAGTCGGCATAGAAACACGCCCTTTCTTTTAGGTTACTTCTATTATAACCAATTTTTACGCAAAAGTCAACATCAAGTTTTACTGCGAATTTAACTTAAAATTAATCGAAGTCAGACTGCTGTGCCTTATAATCATACTTCACATCATCATTCTCCCGTGCGGTAAACATATCATTCACAAGTCCAATCGTCAATAAATCCAGATCGCCTACCCCTTAGGTACCGATATTCAGACCCCACAGTTCAATGAGCTTAGGAAGAATTTCATAGATACTGAAAGTGTTAAACTGTTCCAGCCACGCATCTGGTTAATTTGGTACATTTTCTGGATCTGTATGTCGAGCCATCACATAAGCAATATTCTCAAAAACCTCCAGGCTTTCAATGTCCAGTCCGGAGTTATCCGCATCACCTTCGGATACAAATTTCTGTAGTGCAGCAAAATCCTTTCAGACGGAACAATCTTGGTACCGCAGCGCTTGCCTTGAACGGAACTTCTATACCGTCCACCAGAATATTTTTCTTGATTGCCATGGAATCACCCCTTTACGATTTTGTTGTAGTAGTAGACAGAATCCTTGTCTCTGACAGCGGCTGCACTCCCGACAGGCTTGGTGAAGGCGAAAACCTGTGAAGAAACAGACGAAACCACCTACAACAACTGGTACAAGATGCCGTATAATCCAGATACATCTGTGAAAACTACGACAACGACAAGGCGGTACCGGCATATAGCGAATCAGTAAGCCTTCCTGGTGCAGTTTCATTGTCTATTGATGCCAACGGTGGCAACGAAAATTTCTATGCCGACAATGGTGTATACTATGTCATCAATAACAATTCCGGAAAAGATTCTACTGAGGTTAATCTTTGCCCAGTGCACATTGGACAAACCAAATTTCACCTTGTTTCTTTTCTTTGCCATAAATCAAACCTCCGTTTCGTAAAGTACTTCATAAAGTCGTTCTGACTCAATCCATACCTCAGATTTGTTGTAAAAAATATGATGCTGTCTTAAAATATCCTCCACACGCTCTTCCGTTTCCGGAGACTTTTCATCGGTGTACAGTTCGATATCCAGCATCTTAAAGCTGTGATACATCAGATTATCTGCACCGAATGTATTTTCTCCCGAGAAAGGAAAAGCAGAAACGGAGGATTTGGACTTTCGCCTTCGGAAAAATGGTGATAGTCGAATGGAAGTCCGACTTCCTGTATCATTTCGTTGATTTCTTCATAGGTCATGATAATGCCTTTCTGATAAGATTTTCCAGTAGTTCTTCACCGCTCTGTTCCGAAGGAGCAATGTGTGGTTTTCCTGCGACACGACCACCACCACGCTTGGCATGACCATGCTCAAGCAGATGTGCAAGCTGATAGCGATTTTTGGAACCATTTTTCTGCCATAATTGTAACCGACGATTTTTCTCCATTTATGCAATGCGGAACTACTCATTCCGTATTCTTTGCATATCTGCGTACTGCTACAAGCTTACTATGCTTTGCTTGAATTCCTCTGTATACTTGGTGTTTTCCATGTGTTTCTATCCTTTTTTATTATTATACCATCTTTTACCTTTGGCTGTCTTCTTTTTTAGTATAGCACCATTATAATTATACATCAGTTTATTGTACAGTCTTATAAAAGCTGCATAAATATTATTTTCAGCAATCCTACCGTTTTCACACAATTCCGATTTTTTATCATGCGTACGGCAAGTCCAGTAATGTTTATCACCGTATTTTTTGAACTTATATGTCGCTCCGCATTTTGCACAGAAAATCTTGCCGGACAGCAAATGCCCGTTATTTGAATACGGCCTGTACCGTTCCTTCAAAATCTTCTAAACAGTTTCAAAGACACTTTTTTCGATAATCGGCGGGTTAGTATCCGAAACATAATATTTCTGTTTTTCACCGTAATTACGTTTTTTAATATGAGGAAGAGTTTCTGTTACATAATTTTTCTGAAACATGCATTGCCGGTATATCGCTCATTTTTCAGAATGTATTCACGACATCGGCTGTCCATAATTTCTGTTTTTAGCTACTCGGAATATTATGTTTATTAAGCGTATCGGCAATCTTATTTGTTCCATGTCCGCTGATATACCAACCAAAAATCTGTCTGACAATTCGTGCCTGTTCTTCATTCACTTCAAGCCTACCGTTTATGATATCAAACCCAAACGGCGGACGAGCAATTTTATATTTGCCGCTTTGCATATGCTGCACAGCGAAGCATTGTATTTTTTTCTTCTGCCATTGTCGACTGTATTACCGTTACTGTCGGCATACTCTCACCTTCATTTTACCAACAAGGATACCATTTTTTTCGCCGGAATGGTATTACCAAACTCAATAAAATTATTTTTCCGAGCCTGTGCAGTTTTTACGTTTGTCCGCATGTCCTGCTGCTACACAGAGGCACATTGCAAACATTCCTACAACACCGCCAATTATCAATCCGATGATAAATCCCAACAATTTAAATCCTCCCTTCCACCGTGTCCTTTGAGGACGAAAACTTTCTATAAATATCTTCTGTATTTCTGCTGTTAAAATTCTGTTTTTCGTTTTTTTATCCAGCTTATCTGTAAATATTCAGAGTTATTACTGCGGTCTGCATTTGTCAGAACGCAGTTTATACATACTGGGAGTGAAAAAATGAAAGAAAAAATAAAACATATGCGCGGTCGCATGCCGTTTGTGTCTTGCCGAAATATCATCCGTGCTATCGTTGTGTCTGGTGTACAAAAGATACCAACGTGCTGTTCTGCCCTTTTAGAATCAAACGAAGGCTACGGATATTAGGTAATAAAGCATTGCCATAAACTGCAAAATGGCATAAAAAAAGAGCAGAAGTTGACAATAGCTTCAAAAGCTGCTTGTCAAACTCCTACTCTATATTTCACATATATGTGGTGTCTGTACTAAGTCAGAATATATAATTTTTATTTCTTACTGGCGTTTCCACCGGATTTTGCATTCGAATTGATTGTTACATAATCTCCTCGCAAGACTTTGAATTGAATTTTTTATTTTATCAGTGCTCTGCTATTAGTTTGGTGGCGAAGTGGGAAAAGCTTATATTGTTAAAAAAGACCTAATGATTTACCTTTTCTTTAGTAATCAATTTAGAGACGGTAAAAGTTTCAAAAAATGTTATTATCAAAAAAAGAATCGTTGCGATCACTGAACTTAAAACTACACTTAAAGGATTTACAGTTATTTGCTGTGACACAGCATAATATATCATGTTCTTCGTAAATATAAGCAGCGGATATACAACTATACTGCCAACGAAAGCAAAAAGAACTATTTTAATAAATAATTCCATAAATATCATCTTTTTTACATCTTCACGCCTTACTCCCATGTTTGTAAGCATGATAAAATATTTGTGCCTTATTACTATGTTGTTTTTTATTATCCCTTTCAGAACTATAACAGTTGTAATAAGCAGTGCCGCACACAAACCGCCAAAAGCTTTTATTATCATATCTTGTTCAGTTTATATTGCCGAATATAATACCACCGCATCGTTTTCTTCAAGATTATAGATCCCCGAAATAAGCTCATCTCTTTTTTTGACAGCCTCCAGAAAATCTTGACTGTAAATACAAAGCTTTTTGTTTGCAGAACTGAAATTATTTAGTGTGTCCTTATCGGAAATATATATCTGGGAATAATTCTTTTTACCATGAAGATAAAATATATTTGAATCGATCACGCCGCAAACTGTATAATCCTTCATTATACAGTTATTCATATAATAAATAGAAATATTTTTTCCAATGATATTTTCTTTGCTTATACCAAACTTTTCAAGATAATAATCGCTCATCATTATTTCCTTCTTTTGCTTAGTATACTTCCCATAAGCTTAGGAAACGATTTTAATTCCTCAGAATCGCCTTTTGAAAAAAGAGTGCTTTCTGCGGTTATTGTACTCACTTTGAAATCTACACTACACATATCTTCGATTATCATGTCGGTAATACTAAAATCATATGTATAGTCATTTATGCCTTTATAGTTATGCCCCTCGTATTCTATACTGAGATCCATTTTTTAATGTGTGCATACACTTCGTTAAAATATTCAGTTGTACTTTGTATGCCATGTCCATTTAGAAAATAGTCGAATATTTCAGATACTATTTTTGCTTCACTTTCATTTATATACAGCTTACCGTCAATTAAATTGTATCCGAATGGCGCACAGGAAGTTATGTATTGACCTGATTTCATTCTTTTTTGATAGCTCCATTTTAAATTTTTTGAAATCGAAGTCGATTCCTCCTGAGCCAGACCTCCCATAACAGTTATCATCATTTCATAGGACATGTTTGCAGTATCGATGTTTTCCTTTTCAAAAAGAACCGTAATTCCTAGGGATTTCAGTTCTCGTAATACAGTCAGACATTCCTTTGTATTTCGGGCGAAACGGGATATTGACTTCGATATTATACGGTCGATTTTGCCTCTTCGGCAGTCTTTGAGCATTCGCCGGAAATCCTCACGCTTGTCCATTCGAGTACCGGTCACACCCTCGTCTGCATAGACGGAAACAAGCGTTTCTGTTTTGCTGTCGGCAAGGAAATTTTCGTAATACCGCATCTGTGCCATGAACGAATTCAGCTGGTCGGCGGAGTCGGAACTGACTCTGCAATATGCCGCTACTCGGATTTTCTGCTCTTGTCCTGCTGCAATTGTCGGCTGAATTACAGTCACATTTGGATTCATATCAGCGCCTCCAATCTATTTTTTCACTACATACAATACCACTTTCTTGAGAAAATTGGTATCACCAAACCCAACGAAATTACGCCGCCAGAGCTGTGCAGAACCGACTAAAGCAGTCCTCTTTGTTTAGTGCATTCAGCTGTTTGAATTGCTGCTCATTCAAAGTTCCGTCTGACAGTAACTTTTCTGCTATCAACTTCATAATTCCATAGGCATATTCAGCTTATCCGTATTTATTCATTTTTGATTTCTCCTTTGTTAAATTGATATATATATAACGCAAATGCAGGAAAGATTGAACCTGCACTTGCGTTATATCCGCACTGCATAAATTTGTTCTGTAAAAACAGCAAAAGCAGTGCGGTATAACTTTACGTTTTGCCTTCGTCCGATTTCTCAGACGATTTTCCGCAATATTTATCCTCAATCTCCGTTGCGGCGGAACATCGGGAACGACTGACAGCGTATCAGTCTCATGGAA
>ERZ825896.1296-NODE-1296-length-28680-cov-3.705572_pt1 | contig 28680 bp, 25 predicted proteins | sample MGYA00519858_ERZ825896 | MGnify/ENA primary metagenome ERZ825896 (study PRJEB31778, sample SAMEA3449214) | human gut metagenome | biome: human gut; feature: human-associated habitat; material: faeces | place: United Kingdom | collected 2010/2012 ...
GCACCAATTCCCTGAATCTTATGAGCTCCTGCCACACCGGTAGATAGTACGGCACTTGTTGCCGGCTCTACTGCAACAACCTTCACAGCAGGATTCTTTTCCTTTAAATATTTACCAACACCTGTTACCGTGCCACCTGTGCCGACGCCTGCTACAAAGTAATCCACCTTGCCTTCGGTATCCTCCCAGATTTCCGGTCCGGTTGTCTCATAATGCGCTTTCGGATTGGACGGATTCACAAACTGCCCGGGAATAAAGCTGTTCGGGATCTCTTCTGCAAGCTCGTTTGCCTTTGCAATTGCACCCTTCATTCCCTTCGCACCCTCAGACAATACCAGCTCCGCACCATACGCCTTCATTAACTGTCTGCGCTCCACGGACATCGTATCCGGCATAACAATAATAATACGGTAGCCTCTTGCTGCTGCTACAGATGCAAGACCAATACCGGTATTTCCGGAAGTCGGCTCGATAATTACAGAATCCTTCGTTAATTTTCCTTCCTTCTCCGCGTCGTCCAGCATCATCTTCGCTACACGATCCTTAACGGAGCCTGCCGGATTAAAGTACTCCAGCTTTGCGAGAACCTGTGCGTTAGCGCCAGCCTTAGCGGCAAACTTTTCAGCCGCATACAGCGGGGTGTTGCCGATCAGATCGGTGAGCACAGGGGCGATTTTCATAGTATTCCCTCCAATTTAGTATGATTTTTGACGTTGGGAAAACCCGTCCGCAGGGCGGGCGGGTCCTCCCATGGGGATTTGATCAGAATACGGCGACCACGGCGCCGTCATAGGTGTCATTAATGAAATCCTTGACCTCCTGGCTGGTCATGGCCGCAGCCAGGGCCTGGATGGCGGGATCATTCTCACGGCCCTCCTCGACGGCGAGCACATTGACATAGGCGGAGGCGGCTTCACCGTCGGCGGCCTCGATGGCCACGGCGTCGGAGACCTTCAGGCCGGCGTCGATGGCGTAGTTGCCGTTGATGACGGCCATATCCACGTCCGCCAGACGCACAGGCAGCTGGCTGGCCTCCAGCTCCACGATGTCCAGGTTCTTGGGGTTCTCAGCGATGTCGGCCTTGGTGGCGGTGATGCCGGCGCCCTCCTTCAGGGTAATCAGCCCCTCCTGCTGGAGAAGCAGCAGGGCCCGCGCCTCATTGGTGGTGTCGTTGGGCACGGCAATCTGAGCGCCGTCAGCCAGCGCGTCCAGACTGGCGGTCTTGCCTGCATACAGCCCAAAGGGCTCATAGTGGATCTCGGCGGCGCTCACCAGGTGGGTTCCATCGCTGGCATTAAACTCATTCATATAGGTAATGTGCTGAAAATAGTTGGCGTCCAGGGAGCCGTCTTCCACGGCGGTGTTGGGCTGGATATAGTCGTTGAAGACTACGATATCCAGAGTAATGCCCTGCTGGGCCAGAATCTCCTTGACCACCTCCAGGATCTCAGCGTGGGGAGCGGGGGTGGCCCCCACCTTCAGGGTAGTAGTACCCTCAGGTGTGGCGCTCTCTGTGGTGACAGGGGCAGTACTCTCAGGGGCTGGTGTCTCGCTATTGGGCGCAGGGGTGGAGGCAGCGCCGGGGTTGGTTCCGCCGGAGCAGCCGGCCAGCAGCGCGCAGGCCAGAGCGCCGGACAGGAGCAGTGTGGCAAGCTTCTTCATGTTTCATTTCTCCTTTTGATCAGGTATTCCGCGAAAACAGGGGGCATCACTGACGGGAAGAGCATCGGGACAATCTCGACAAACAAAAAACGCCCTCAATGCTGTCATGCATCAAGGACGAGAGCATTCCGCTTCGTGGTACCACCTTGCTTTACCCGGACCTCGCGGCCAGGGCCTTTGGACGTACAGGAATCCGATACGTCTGCGCTGTCACGGGCGCCCCCGTCGCAGCCTATGCAGTGATGCAGTCGGTGCGCGGCTCCAAGACCATGTTCAGCGCGGCCTTCCGTGCCCGTTTCCACCTCTCCGGGCTCTCTGTGCCGTATCTCCGCGCCTACTCTTCTTTTCATTGCCTTTGTCAGCGATATTCCATTGTCTCCGGGTTGTGCTTAGTTTACCCTAGCAGAGCGGCCATGTCAAGGATGCATTTTCTACAAAACAGAGGGCGGGCAGACCGCAAAATCTGCCCGCCCCGTCAATTTTATTGGAATCCGGCCTTTTCGTGATCCTGCCTGCGGGCCTTGGCGGCCTTGCGCCGGGCCTTGGCGGGGATGCGCTTGTCCAGGCGCACCGTGGCATGCGTACCCACCGACTGGAAGATCTGCACCAGAATGACCAGCACCACCACCGACACCCAGAGGATAATCTGCATCCGCCGCTGGTAGCCCAAGTTGAGGGACATGGCCCCCAGCCCGCCGCCGCCGATGGCACCGGCCATGGCGCCGTAGCTGAGGATGGTAATAAAGGCGGTGGTGAATCCGGACATAAGAGAGGGCCGGCTCTCAGGGATGAGGACCTTGGCAATGATCTGAAAGGGAGAACAGCCCATGGACTGGGCGGCCTCCACCACCCCCTTGTCCACCTCCCGGATAGACGCCTCCACCAACCGGGCCACAAAGGGAAAGGCGGCTACAATGAGCGGGATGATGGTGGCCACAGTGCCGATGCTGGTGCCGATGATAAGCCGGGACAGGGGGATCACCAGTACCATGAGGATGAGAAAGGGCACCGAGCGCAGAATATTAATCACAAAGTTGAGCACTGCCATGACCGGCCTGGGCAGAGGCATAACGCCTCCCTGTTCTCCCGCCACCATCAACACGCCCAGCGGCAGGCCGATGACGTAGGCAAAGGCGGTGGCGATAACAGTGGTGTACAGAGTCTCCCAGACGGCAAAGAGAAGTCCATCTTTTGTGAGGAGCAGTAACCGCTGAATCTCCGGGTTGTTCAGAAGATCAGACATGGTAGTTTTCCACCTCCTCCACCGTGACGTCCTTCTGGGCGCTGAGATAGCTGACTGCCTTGACTGCCTCCCCGTCGTCGTCGGGCAGGCCCAGCAGAATATAACCATAGGCCTTGCCGTCTATATTTTTGGTCTCGGCCCCCAGGATATTGGCCTTCACACCGCAGTCAATGGCCAGACAGGCAATGAGCGGCTGATAGGCCGTACCGCCGTTGAAGACCACCCGGACGATATGGCTGCCCGGAAGCTGGCGCGTGACCTGTACGCCGTCCGGATAGACCAGGCGGCGCCCCGCCTCACTTTTGGGATTAGAGAAGACCTCCTCCACCGTACCGGTCTCCACCATGTGTCCCTTCTCCAGAATGGCCACCTTAGTACAGATCTCCTCAATCACCGCCATCTCGTGGGTAATCACAATGACAGTGATGCCCAGCCGCCTGTTGATGTCCTGAATCAGCCGCAGGATGGAACGGGTTGTGGTAGGATCCAGCGCTGAGGTAGCCTCGTCGCACAAGAGCACTTTAGGGTCGCTGGCCAGAGCCCTCGCAATGGCGATACGCTGCTTCTGTCCCCCGGAGAGCTGGGCCGGATAGGCATCCGCCTTATCGGGCAGCCCCACGATGTCCAGCAGCTCCCGCGCCCTCTCTCTGGCCTGGGCGGCCGGAACCCCGGCGATCTCCATGGGAAAGCAGATGTTTTTCAGACACGTGCGCTGCATCAGCAGATTGAACTGCTGAAAAATCATGCTGATAGAGCGGCGGGCCTGGCGCAACTGTGCAGCGCTCAGTTCACAGAGGTCCACAGGCGCGTCGTCTCCGGTCTCAATCAGGCCGTCAATCAGAATCTGGCCCTGTGTAGGCCGCTCCAGCAGATTGATGCAGCGCACCAGAGTGGACTTACCTGCCCCGCTCATACCGACGATGCCGAAAATATCCCCATCGGTAATCGTCAGATTAATCCCCTCCAGAGCGGTAAATTCCCCGTCACCCGTGGGAAATCGCTTGGAGAGGTTTCGTATCTCAATCACAGTGAAAACTCCTTTGTTTTTTCTTCAACACACAGGGGTCTCACATTCGCGCGCCAGGGGGATACCACTCGCGACCTGCAGTACAAAGCACTTTAAACTCCCCCTTTCCACGCAGTTTTTCAATAAAATATACGGATCGATATGTAGTATAAATTGTATGATAATCCGAATGGGATGTCAAGCCGCAAAAGGCCTAAAAAAGCGGCCCGGAGGAGCGCTCCAGGCCGCTTGATAACCGTTTGTCCGGAAATGTCCCTGCCGGCGCTCAGTGTCCGCAGCAGTCACAGTTGCAGTCACACCCCACAATGGGCACGGGATCAATGCCCTGACGGGTATAGTAGTCGGAGATAGCCGACTTGATGGCCTCCTCCGCCAGTACGGAGCAGTGGAGCTTCTGGGGGGGCAGTCCGTCCAGCGCCTCGGCCACTGCGGAGTTGGTGAGCTTAAGGGCTTCCTCCACCGTTTTTCCCTTGACCAATTCAGTGGCCATAGATGAGGTCGCTACTGCTGCGCCGCAGCCAAAAGTCTTGAATTTTACGTCCTGGATGACGCCGTCTTCAATTTTCATCGTCATCTTCATAATATCGCCGCATTTGGGGTTGCCCACCTGACCGACGGCGTTGGGCTCGCTGACCTCTCCCACGTTTCGGGGATTGGAAAAGTGGTCCATTACTTTTTCGGAATACATCAGACATCCCGTCCTTTCATGATACAGTGTTCTCCCAGAGGGGAGACATTTCTCTCAGCCCGGCTACCACTTCGGGAATGACCTTCAGCAGATAATCCACATCCTCTCCGCTGGTCTCCCTTCCCAGAGTCAGGCGGAGCGAGCCATGGGCGATCTCATGGGGCAGCCCGATGGCCAGAAGGACATGGGAGGGATCCAGAGAGGACGATGAGCAGGCCGATCCGGAGGAGGCACAGATGCCCTCATTATCCAGCCGCAGGAGGATGGACTCCCCCTCCACGCATTCAAACACAAAGGAGGCCGCTCCGGGCAGACGGTTCTCCCTCGGACCGGTGAGGCGTGAACGGGGTACTGCGGCGAGGATGCCGTCAATGAGCCGATCCCGCAGTGCGGTGAGGCGGGCGCTCTCGCCCTCCAGCCCTGCCACAGCCTCCTCCAGGGCGGCAGTCATGCCGGCAATGCCCGCCACGTTTTCGGTGCCCGACCGGCGGCCCCGCTCCTGCCCGCCGCCGTGAATCAGGGGGGGCAGGCGCAGGGGCTTCTTCACGTAGAGGGCGCCCACGCCCCGGGGGCCGTGGAACTTGTGGGCCGACAGCGAGAGCAGATCCACCTTCCAGTGCTCTACATCCACCGGAACATGGCCTACAGCCTGAACGGCATCGGTGTGGAAGAGCACACCGGCCTCCCGGGCAATGGCGCCGATCTCCTCGATGGGCTGGACAGCGCCTATCTCGTTATTGGCGGCCATAATGGAGATCAGGATGGTATCGCTTCGCAGGGCGGTCTTCACGTCAGCCGGGTTTACCCTCCCCTCCCCATCTACCGGCAGATAAGTGACTTCAAATCCCTGTTTTTCAAGATACTGGGCCGTATGGAGCACCGCATGGTGTTCCACGGCGGAGGTGATGATGTGCCTGCCCTTCTTTCCCCACAGCTCGGCCACGCCCAGAAGCGCCCAGTTGTCCGACTCGGTACCCCCGGAGGTAAAGGTAATCTCCTCGGGCAGCGCGCCCAGGCAGGCGGCTACGCGGGCGCGCATCTGTTCCAGTTCAGCTTTTGTATCCTGCGCAAAGCGATACAGGCTGGATGGATTTCCGTATTTCACCTGAAAATAAGGCGTCATCGCCTGCAGTGCGTGATCAGACAGGGCTGTAGTGGCCGCATGATCGGCGTAGACAAATCGCTTCATGGTTTCTATCACTCCTTCTAATTTCTTTAATTCCTATATGTTTAGTATGATTATATCACAACCAGTTCTATTGTCAAGGAAAATTTGGCGAATTGCCGCTTCTGTGTTATACTCCTGCTTGACGCCTTTCTCAATCATTAAAGGAGGAACCTATGAAACGACGCTTATCTGCCCTTATCCTGCTACTCCTTGCTCTTCTGCCGGGCTGCGAGTTTGCCGCGCCCCCGGACCAAACCGCTCACACGCCGGCAGCGGGAACCTTGGAAGTCCACTTTATTGATGTGGGGCAGGCCGACTCGGCACTCATACTCTGCGGTGGGGAGAGCATGCTCATCGACGGCGGCAACGTGGACGACGCCAGTCTGGTGGTCTCCTATCTGGACGAACAGGGCGTGGAAACGCTGGATTATGTGGTCTGTACCCATGCCCATGAAGATCATGTGGGCGGCCTTGCCGGTGTGCTGGCCGTCTATGAGGCGGGAACCGTCTTTTCCCCTGTCACCGAATACGATTCCGCCGCCTTTCAGAATTTTGTCAGCTATACACAGGCACAGGGGCTCGCCCTCACAGTACCCCAGGCAGGAGATTCCTTCTCCCTGGGAGAAGCTCAGGTGACCATTCTGGGCCCCCTGGCGGAGTATGAGGAGACCAACAACACCTCCCTTGTTCTGCGCGTGGATTTTGATGAGACGGCCTTTCTCTTTACCGGGGATATGGAGCGCACCGCTGAGGCAGATTTGCTGGAATACAGTGCCGGTGAGCTGTGGGCCACCGTATTGAAAGTCGGGCACCACGGCAGCTCCACCTCCAGCAGCTATCCCTTCCTGCGGGAGGTTCTGCCCTCCTATGCCGTGATCTCCTGCGGAATCGGCAACTCTTACGGCCATCCCCACGAGGAGGTCCTCAGCCGCCTGTCTGACGCGGGCACCACCGTGTACCGTACCGATCTGCTGGGAACTGTCGTGGCAGTAAGTGACGGAAAAGAGGTCTCCTTTACCACAGAAAAAAACAGTTCCCCCACAGCGGGCCGGGGCGAGTCCGCCGAAGCAGTATATATCGGCAATCGAAACTCCAGTGTGTTTCATTTGGAACGCTGCCCCAATCTGCCCAAAGAAGAAAACCGGGTCTATTTCCCGGCGCGCCAGGACGCCCTGGATGCAGGCTATACTCCATGTGGCAACTGCTGCCCATAAAAGCCATTACATTTCTATTAATCTTTGATTAAAACGGGCGGTTTCCGTTGACGGCGACAGAGACGTAATGATATAGTGGCCTTGAGCCTCGGGAAAACAAAAACCAGAAAGTGAGTACGTGCGCCATATATGGATAAGAAATTGTTCAAAAGCATCCTGTGGATCATTACCTATGCCGCTCTGCTGGTGCTGATTATCACCAATTTCGATGAGCTCAGAGGATTTTTTGCCAACTTTTTGGGGCTTTTCACCCCCCTGATCCTGGGCTTTGCCCTGGCATTTGTACTCAATCGCCCCTGCCAGTTCTTTCTCCGGCTCTATCTTCGCGGCTGGAAGGGAACCCGAAAAGAGCGGGCCTGCCTGCCCTTGGCGGTCTGCACCTCGTATCTGGTGCTTTTTGCCGCCATTTTTGCCATCTTCTCTTTTATTTTGCCCCAATTCATCGCCAGTATAGAGCACTTTGTAAATAGCCTGGAGGGCTATCTTGCCAATATGCAGTCCTGGTTCAACACTTTGATGGCCGACCTCCACCTGGAAAACTCCCTGGACCTGTCTGGGCTTAACGATCTGTTGAACAAGTTTTTTACCTGGGCCCTGAATATGCTCACCGATGCCCTCCCCCATCTTCTTTCGCTGACCGGCACCATTGTCTCCGTGGTGGTCACCGGGATCCTCGCCCTGGTCTTTTCCATCTACATGCTGTCTGGCAGGGATAACCTTCTGCGCCAGTGCCGCCGTCTGGTAGACGCCTATATCCCCAAGAAAATCGCCGTCCCACTGCTGGATATCGTCCACCTCACCTCCGATACGTTCTCCCGGTTTGTAGTAGGCCAGCTTATTGAGGCCTGTATCCTGGGTGGGTTGTGTGCCGCCGGGATGCTCTTTATCCAGGCCGACTATGCCCCTCTCATCGGCGTGCTCATTGGCTGCACAGCCCTAATCCCAGTCGTAGGCGCTTATGTGGGCGCCATCGTCTCGGCTCTGTTGCTGTTGGTGGTCTCTCCTATCAAAGCGCTGATCTTTCTGATCTTCCTCGTCATCCTCCAGCAGGTGGAGGGTAACGTCATCTATCCCCGGGTTGTGGGCACCTCCATCGGCCTTCCCGGCATCTGGGTTCTCACTGCCGTTACCGTAGGGGCAGGACTTGGCGGCATTCCCGGTGTCCTTCTCAGCGTTCCTGTTGCATCGGTTCTCTATACCCTGCTGCGGCGGGATGTGCACAAGCGTCTGGACGGGGCCTCCTCCCAGCCGGAATAGCCCCTCTGTTCTGTGCCGCAGATGCCGGTCTGAAGCAGTCCGCCTTTTCATTTATCAAATATCGAGCGGGAAAAGCCTCCGACGCCGATCTGGCTGTACGGAGGCTTTTCCCGCTCCTGTTTTCTCTCATGGACGGGCTGTTAACGAGCCCTCGCCGACTTCACGAAGAAGACCTCCCAATCTGTGGACCCGCTCCATAACACCGCCGGTTTATCTCCATATGTCACTATGTCCCCAAGAGGAGCTCATATACCGCTCCCTGCGTATAGTCGATATCTGCAAAAGTTGTAAAGGGGCTCACGGAAAAACGAACTGCCCCCTGGGGGAAGGATCCCAAGGTCTGGTGGGCAGATGGGGCACAGTGGAGACCACAGCGGGTCTGAATCCCGTAGTCACGCTCTAGACGAAAGGCCAGTTCCCCATTATCCCCCCTCGTCCAGTCCACCGATACCACGCCGGTACGCCCTGCCGGATCGTCGGGTCCCAAGACCCGCAATCCATCCTCCTCCAGCTCCATCATCCGGGCCCAAAGATGGCCGGAGAGCTTTTTATAGCGCTGCCGCAGTCCTTCTCCCTCCTGCTCCAGATAATCCAGAGCGGCGGAAAGTCCATAGATACCGGGCAGGTTCAGTGTCCCAGGCTCCAGCGCATCCGGAAGATATGGCGGCATCTCCAGCGACTCGGACTGGCTGCCCGTTCCCCCTGCCGCCAGAGGCTCCATCTCAGCCCACAGCGCATCAGTCACCGCCAAACCGCCGATGCCCTGGGGGCCAAGCAGCCCCTTGTGCCCCGGAAAGGCCAGCCCGTCGATCCCCATGGCCTTCATGTCCACTGGTACCATGCCCACCGTCTGCGCACCGTCCACCAGGAACAGGATACCCCGTTCCCGGCAAATTCTTCCTACCTCGCCCACTGGCATAAGCCCTCCGGAGACGTTGGAGGCGTGGGTGAGGACTACCGCCCTGGTCTCGCTCCCCAGGCAGGCGGGAACTTTCTCCAGCAACAGGCGGCCCCGCTCGTCACAGGGGAGATAATCAACCTTCACCCCCTGCTTTTCCAGCTGCTTCAGGGGCCGCAGAACAGCGTTGTGCTCCATGGGGGAGACTGCCACCCGATCTCCGGACCGCAGCAGTCCCTTGAGCAGCATATTCAATCCCCATGTGGCTCCAGGTGTAAAAATCAGGTTGCGCGGTCCCGGACCTCCCAACAGTCCGGACAGGCGCTCCCGGATTTCCAGCAGCTTTCCGGCCGCTTCATAGGCGGGTGCATAGCTGCCCCGGCTCACGTTGCAGCCTACCTTTTCGATATAAGCAGCCATGGCCTCTCCCACACCGGGGGCCTTAGGGAAGGAGGTGGCTCCATTATCCAGATAGACAGTTTTCATCCTCGCCTCTTCCTTTCTATAAGGCAGTCTCTACCGGCACACGCAGGCTGTACGCCTCCTCCCGCAGTTCCGACAGGATCCGCGGCAGGGCCCCGGCGGCAACCGCGCTGTCGTCCATCAGGACCCGGGCCCGGCTGCGCTTAAGCGCGACCGTTTGAATCACTCCATAGGCAAGTGTGGATTGGCTCTCCCCCTCCAGAGGGACGCCGTCCACATTGGTTCTCCAGCAAGTCCACCCCGCTTCATTTAAAGCGGTCAGCACGGCCTCGTCCTCCGTCTCTGCCAGAACCAGGTGGGTGCGCAGGCGGGCGGCCGCCTCCAGCAGCCGGGTTCCCTCTGCCAGCTCGGCCAGAGCTTCCTCGCCCGTAGCCGCATCTGTAATCAGCCCGATCGTGTGACCCATCCCTGTTAAACGCCGGATCCAAGCGGCATTTTCCGCCACCTCCTCCGGGCGGAACAGGAAAAGGCCCGAAGTCCCGGAGTGCTCCAGTGCGCTGGCAATCCCCTCCAGCCCCGTTCCCGTACCGCAACGGAAGGCAAAAAAGACCTGTACCCCGCGTTTATCGGCCGGATCGCCGGAATAAGTAGGGGCAGGACTGGTGCTGGGCGCTGCGGAAGTGCCGGAAGAGGGGCTCGAGGAAGTCAGGCTCTGGAGATACTCGTTGTAGCGTCTGCGCATTAAATCTGCCGCCGAGCTTACAAATTTATCCCCCTTGTTATACTCCTGCCCGTTGGTGATTCGGACCAGTGTCCCATATTGGGTCGGCGTCAGGGTATATGTCAGCCCAAAATAGTTGCATACCGCACTGGCAGGGATGTAAACCCGGCTGTTGCGGATGATGGCCCGCATGTTCTGTGGCGTCTCGTCCCGATCCACACAGGTATTGGCATTCAGGTCAAACTTGAGCAGACCGTTGAGACTGTACACCGTCACTGTGTATTGGGTGCTGGTCCGGGACTGGCTGGCATATACCCCCAAATCTACCTCGGTTACATTTTTATCAAATACTGTAAAGGGCACATAGATAATCCCGCCCACCTCAATTGGAGTAATGGCGGCCGAGGGAGGCGGCAGCGCGTCGTTGACTGAAAGCTGGTAAAAGGTTGGGATCTGCTGGGACGCCCCCGCCCAAGCGCACAGCCCTCCTGTCAGCAGTAAAGCGGCGCACACCGCCGCAAGAATCCGTCTCATCGCCTCAGCCCCCTCTCCAGCTACTAGGCCTTGTTTGAAAAATGTCAGAACGCCCAAACGGCGGATCTTTTTCCACCATACTGCGTTAAAAATTCTTGAAATACACAACGTAGTCCTGCGAATTTTTACCTTGTCCGGCGGAAAAATCTCTCGCCGTTGGCCATTCCGCCAATCTTCAAACAAGGCCTAAACCCTGAAGCACGCGTATGTTATCTGTATCATAACACATTCCTTTCCGCCGGTAAAGTGGCAAACCCTTGCGCCTCCGGGCCCGTCATAGTATAATGAGACCGCCGGCAGGACACACACTGAACCGCCGGCAGCTCCAATACTCCAATGAGAGAAAAGAGGATTATATATGGATTATGCTGCGGAATCGTTAAAGCTTCACTATCAGTGGCGCGGCAAACTGGAAACTGTCCCCAAAATGAAGGTGGACAGCAAAGATGCCCTCTCCCTGGCGTATACCCCCGGGGTGGCCCAGCCCTGTCTGGAGATCCAGCGGGATCCGGCCAAGAGCTATGAGCTCACCGGCCGCTGGAACACAGTGGCGGTGGTCACCGACGGCTCCGCGGTGCTGGGTCTGGGAGATATCGGTCCCGAGGCCGGGATGCCCGTCATGGAGGGCAAGTGTGTCCTTTTCAAGGCTTTCGGTGGCGTGGATGCCGTCCCGCTGTGTATCCGCAGCAAGGACGTGGACGAAATTATAGACACGGTAGCGCTCCTCGCCGGCTCCTTCGGCGGGATCAATCTGGAGGATATTGCCGCCCCACGGTGCTTTGCCATTGAACGCAAGCTCAAGGAGCGCTGCGATATTCCCATCTTCCACGACGACCAGCATGGTACAGCCATCATTGTAGCCGCTGCCCTCACCAACGCCCTCAAGTTGGTAGGCAAAAACATCGAGGATGTGACCGCTGTATTCTCCGGCGCTGGCGCGGCGGGCACCGCCATTTTCCGCCTTTTGAAGGCCATGGGCCTGAAGGATGCCATCATCTGCGATCGCAGGGGCGCCATTTGCCGGGATCGCACCGATCTGAACGCCGAAAAGGCCGACCTGGCCGCCGTTTCCAACGCCTCCAATCAGAGTGGGACTCTGGCCGATGTAATGCGCGGGGCCGACGTCTTTATCGGGGTGTCCTCTCCCGGCATTGTCACCGCTGATATGGTGCGCTCCATGGCCAGAGATCCCATTCTCTTTCCCATGGCGAACCCGGTGCCTGAGATCATGCCCGACCTGGCCCGGCAGGCTGGCGCCGCTGTGGTAGGCACCGGCCGCAGCGACTTCCCCAATCAGATCAACAACGTGCTGGCCTTTCCAGGCGTTTTCCGCGGCGCCTTTGACGTACGCGCCAGCGATATCAACGACGCCATGAAGCTGGCCGCCGCCGAGGCGCTGGCCGGACTGGTGGGCGATGACCTGTCCGCCGATTATATCGTCCCCGCCGCTTTTGACCCAAGGGTATGCCCTGCCGTAGCCGCAGCAGTGGCCCAAGCCGCCCGGGCGTCCGGCGTGGCGCGGATTTAATCCATTTTTAATATGTCCTAAAAGCCTTTTTTCTCCCTGAGGGCTATACTGAAGGCAACAATACCGGTAAAGGGTGTGACGGCCGTGGCGGTAACACTGGAGCAGGTGGAGCGCCTGCGGGAGAGGGCAGACATTTCCTATGAGGAGGCCAAGACCCTGTTGGAGCAGTGCGGCGGTGATCTGCTGGAGGCGTTGATCCTATTGGAGCGCAGGGGCAGTGCCACCCCCACCGGGCAAGGCGGATTTTACTCCACCCGGCCCGGCAGTGTGGAACAGAGGACAGCCGCTCTGATCCTTACTGATGCGTCCCAGAGCAAACAGAGGGACCATCGGGAGACGTCAGGCTTTGGAGGCCAGCTCAGAGAGCTGCTTCTGGCCTTTCTGAATCTGCTGCGCCACAGCCTTGCCAACCAGTTTGAGGTCTGGCGGGGCGGAGAGCAGCTTACCTCTATCCCCATCCTGATTCTGATCATTCTGCTTATTGTTGCTTTCTGGATCGTGGTTCCTCTGCTCATCGTAGCTCTCTTCTTTGGATGCCAGTACCGCTTTTCCGGCCCTGATATGAACAGAGAGAAAGCCAACGAAGTCATGGATAAAGTCTCCCATTCTGTAGGCCGCATGGTCGATCAGGTAAAAGAGGGGGTCCGCAGGTGCGCCGCCAGGGAAAAGGAGAAGCACAAAAAATCATAAGGGGGCGGCCCTATGCCCGAAAAGATACTTCTGGTAGAAGATGAAGAAAAGCTCGCCCGAATGGTGGAACTGGAGCTCCAGTATGAAGGCTATGGTGTGGAAAAAGCCTTTGACGGCCGTTCCGGGCTGGAGAGAGCTCTGACAGGCGGCTTTGATCTGGTGCTCTTGGACATCATGCTCCCCGCTCTCTCCGGTATGGAGGTTCTGCGCCGGCTGCGAAGGGAAAGTCAGATCCCTGTTATTATGCTCACTGCCCGGGATACCGTCGTCGACAAGGTCTCCGGCCTTGACATGGGAGCGGATGACTATATCACCAAGCCCTTTGCCATCGAGGAGCTGTTGGCCCGTATCCGCGCCGCCCTGCGCAAGCGCCCTGCCAGGACAGGCGCCCGGCAGGAGGGTCTTCTCACAGCCGGCCCCCTGGTGATGGATCCCGATCGGCACGAGGTCACCGTCCGCGGCGACACAGTGGAACTCACCCGCCGTGAGTTCGACCTGCTCCGCTATCTCTTGGAAAACAAAGAGAAGGTTATCTCCCGGGAGTCTCTGCTGGACCATGTGTGGGGCTTTGACTTTGTGGGGGAGACCAATGCGGTAGATGTGTATATCCGCTTCCTCCGCTCCAAAATTGACGAGCATTTTGACATCAAGCTCATCCATACCGTCCGCGGCGTCGGGTATGTCATCCGGGAGGACTGAGCTCATGAAAGTCTCAGCCATCATTTATACCAGCAATACCGGCTTTACCCGGCGTTATGCCCAAATGCTGGGAGAAGCGCTTCATCTCCCCCTTTACCGGCTGGAGGAGGCCGGGAGAAAGGTGTCCAAAGGCGCTCCCGTCCTTTATCTGGGCTGGCTGTGTGCCGGTGGACTGAAAGGATTTAAAAAAGCCCGGCGCCGCTGGTGCGTCCGGGCGGTCTGCGCTGTGGGCATGACCCCGAAAGACCAGTTTGACTCCGCCAAACTGGCGATCAAGCTGGGTCTGGACGAGACCCTGCTTTTCTATCTACGGGGTGGATATGCCCCGGCACAGCTCACAGGTTTTTACAAGCTGGTCATGGCCCCCTTGTCCAGGGCTGTCGCCAGGGCCCCCGCTGCGACCGATGCCGAGCGCGCCATGCGGGACGCCTTTGCTCACGGGGGAGACTGGGTCTCCACGGGCTCTCTTCAGCCCGTTGTGGATTGGCTGGCGCAATAAAAGCCGCATCTCTGAAACGGAGGGCGGGCGTATGTATCCCTGTGCAGAATGCCTTACCGCTGAGGCAGACCGTTTTCACCAGGCAGGGCAGTCCGCAGTTGAACCGAGGTGACACCATGTCTCAAAAGCCAAACCGTCCGCCGGGCCGGATCAAGTCGTCTATTGTCCTGCGGCTGAACACCCGGCTCTTTTTTCGCCTGCTGGGCATCTACTTCTGCATGGATCTCCTCCTCTCGTTTCTCTTCCTCGGCGGCGTCTTTATCTGGTCGGAACACCGGTGCGAGGAGATCGCATCGCTGGTCTCAGAGCGGGGCGTTCCCTCGGCGGAGGCCACTGCGTGGATGAATGCAGGAGAATATGTTGTCACCTCCGGCGGAGCGGGCGATGACCCGGGGTGGGCCCTTCCGGCGTGGTTTCCCTCCCCGGCCGCCACTGCCGAGGGGCTCCGCTGGTTCCATCCCGGCGACATGGATCTCTTTTTCTTGGTCACCTTTCGCTCAGGGGGCAATACAGAATTCATTTTGGAAATGCCCAATGGCGGGACTCCCTATACCGTCCGTCTGGATCTTTCGGCCCCAGTGACTTTCCTCGTATATGCCTCCCGTATTCTATTGATCTGTCAGCTGTTAAGCCTCATTTCCAATCTCTTTAAAAATGCAGGCACCATTAAAAAGGTCCTGCGGCCCATTCAGGATCTGGCGGCAGCGGCGGCCAAGCTCAATACGGTCTCCGGAATGTCTCCAGAAGAACTCCAGACCTTGGCAGGCAAGCTGGATCAAATTAACGCCACTCACCTGGATACCCGTATTTCGGTACCCGGTACTCAGAAAGAGCTGCAGACGCTGGCCCAGGCCATCAACGCCATGCTGGACCGAATTAATGAGGCCTATCGCTCTCAAATGCGCTTTGTCTCTGACGCCAGTCATGAACTGCGTACCCCTATTGCGGTCATACAGGGCTATGCCAACCTTCTCAACCGCTGGGGCAAGGATGACCCGGCCACCCGTCAGGAGGCCATTGACGCTATCAAGGGCGAGGCGGATGCCATGAAAGAACTGGTGGAACAGCTCCTCTTCCTGGCCCGGGGGGATAATGACTCCATGCATATTGAGATGGAGCCGTTTGACCTTACGGAGGTGGCTGCTGAGGTGCTGCGGGAAACGGAGATGATCGACCAGACGCACACCTTCTCTGCCCGTTGGGATACAGCGGTACCGGTCTGCGCCGATGTAGGCTTGATGAAGCAGGCGCTTCGCATTCTTGTCGACAATGCCATCAAGTACAGCCAATCGGGAGGCAGAATCTCCCTGATCGCCTCTGCCGCAGGCGGAAATGCCCGCCTGTCAGTTCAAGACGAGGGACAGGGAATCCGTGCCGAGGATCTTCCCCATATCTTTGATCGCTTTTACCGGACCGATGAGAGCCGAACCCGCCAAACCGGGGGCACTGGGCTTGGCCTTGCCATTGCCAAATGGATTGTGGACCGCCATGGAGGTTGGTTCGAGGTCTCCTCTTGGGAAAACGTAGGCACCCGCATGACCATCGTCTTGCCTCTGGCGGAAACGGGGAGCAATTCAGGCAGCGAAAAACAGACCGCATAGCCGGCAATGGGCAGTCCCACCTGGGACCGCCCATTTTTCTTCCTTATTTTTGGGGAACCTTTTTCTCCTGTTGCCGTCAAAGAAGCCGTAACCAGAATCAGCAAGTAAAGCAGCAAGACGCCGAAAGGAGTATCCATATGAAAAAATTTCGTTTTTACGCCCTCGTTCTTACCGGAGCGCTGTCCCTGACCATGCTTACAGCATGTACGAGCAGCGGCGGCGAGTCTTCCCCCGCTCCGGAAACCACTCCTCCTGTCTCCACCGCTCCTGTCGAAACTCCGGAGCCCGGCGGAGATGGTGAAACTCCTGTTCCCAGCGAGGAACCTGCACCCACCCCCTCCGAGGAGAGCACGGCGCCTGAGGAAACACGGCCCGCCGCCCCCACCCCGGAAATCCCCCAGAGTTCTCCTTCCGCAGGGCCTCAGCCTACGCCTAATCCCGAGCCTACACCCAGCCCCGAGGAGAGCGAACCTGCCGTAAGCGACCCAACCATGCTTCAAGCGATATGGAACGGTATCTCCGCTCTGGACATTCCCTCCCTTTCCGACGTGGATGCCGACACACTATCTGCCCTCTACGGTATTGACAGCGCCGACCTGGGGGAGTACCTCTGTAAAATTCCCCTGATGAACGTCCAGGCCACCGAGTTCTTTATTGCCAGAGTAAAGGACGGGAAGATGTCCTCTGTGCAGGAGGCCGTGGAAAACCGCCAGGCCGATTTGGAAGCCCAGTGGTCCTCCTACCTCCCCGCCCAACTGGAATTGGTACAGAATTATCAGCTGGTCATCAACGGCAATTATATTCTCTTCGCCGTCAGTGAATATGCAGAAGAGGCGGTCGAGATTTTTAACAGCTATACAAACTGATCGGAATCGGATATAATACTTTCGCAGAGCGCCCGGCGGGGCCTTCTCGCCGGGCGCCGCTCTGACTGCTGCATAGGATAGAGGGTGAATGTTTGGTCTTCTCCAGTCTGTATTTTCTCTTTCTGTATCTGCCCATCGTTCTCGCCGCCTACTATATTACCCCCCTGAAGTGGCGCAATCTGGTTCTCCTCATATTAAACCTGATCTTCTATGGATGGGGCGAACCGGTATATATTCTCATCATGTTTGTCTCTATCGCCATCGACTACACGCACGGCCTGCTGGTGGACAAGTATAAAAAGCAGGGCAACGGCAAGGCCGCAAAACGCGCGGTGGCGTCGTCCGTAGTCTTTAACCTGGCCCTTCTGTTTTTCTTCAAATACTGGGACTTTATCGCCGGAAGCCTGGCCGCTGTTGGTCTTGGGTTTATGCCGGTATTGGGGCTGCGCCTTCCCATCGGCATCTCCTTCTATACCTTCCAGACCATGAGCTATACCATTGATGTCTACCGTGGAGACGCCAGATCCCAGCGAAGTATCGTCAGCTTTGGCACCTTTGTCACCCTCTTTCCTCAGCTCATCGCCGGCCCCATCATCAAATACAAGGACCTGGACGACCAGATCGACCACAGAGATTACAAGGTGGAGCAATTTGCCTCGGGTGTGCAGGTCTTTGTAGTCGGACTGGCCAAGAAGGTGCTCTTGGCCAATAACCTGGGAATGCTGTGGGATGCTTACAAGGCCATGCCGGCCGAGCAGCTCACCACTGCAGGTGCATGGTTGGGCATCATCGCCTTTACGTTCCAGATCTACTTTGATTTTTCCGGTTATTCCGATATGGCTGTAGGGCTGGGGCGGATGCTGGGCTTTGAATTTATGCGCAACTTTGACTACCCGTATATCTCCCAGTCCGTCACCGAATTCTGGCGGCGGTGGCACATCTCTCTGGGATCCTGGTTCCGGGAGTATCTCTATATTCCTCTGGGGGGAAACCGGGTGTCCAAGCCCCGGCTCTTCCTGAACCTGTTGATCGTCTGGGCCGCCACCGGCATCTGGCATGGCGCCAGCTGGAATTTCCTGTTTTGGGGCCTCTATTTCGCGGCCCTTCTCATCCTGGAAAAATGGTTCCTGGGCCGCGCCCTGAAAAAAGCGCCCCGCCCTGTCCGGCATCTCTATACCCTGCTGTTGGTTGTAATCAGTTGGGCGATCTTTGCCGTCGAGGATTTCTCCCTGATGGGTCCCTACCTCTCCGCTATGTTCGGTTCCGCCCAGGGTGGCGGCTGGGATCCTGCTTTCGGCTATTACCTCCGCTCCTACCTGCCCATGCTTGTCGTCGCCTCAGTGGCTTCCACTCCACTGGGCGCTATGCTGTGGCGGCGCCTTCCGGAACGGATGCCCAAACTGGCGCTTCTCACCGTCCTGCTGCTGGGCGGGCTGCTTCTCTCCACCGCCTACCTGGTGGACGCCACCTACAATCCCTTTCTCTACTTCCGATTCTGACGCCGGGGCGGCAATCTCTCGTTTGTTGTATTCCGCCGGGCCTTGATGCACTTCCCCTTTACAGGAGGTATTTCAATGTCAAAAAAATACTGTATCTTTTTATCCGCACTCTTCTGCGCCTTTATCGGCCTCTTCCTGGCGGCAAATGCCCTCTCTCCCGACGCAGAGTTTTCCCAGATGGAAAACCGCTATCTGCAGCAGCTTCCCGTTCCCTCTCTCGAGACGGTACTGAACGGGTCCTTTATGGCCGAATTTGAGACCTATGTCACCGACCAGTTTGTGGGACGGGACAGCTGGATCTCCGCCAAATCCCGTACTGAAAAGCTGTTAGGCAAACGGGAAAACAATGGGGTTTATTTTTGTCAGAAGGATACACTTATTACCCGCTTTGACACCCCGGATGAGAAGAAATTAGCTGCTAATCTGAGCTATGTGGAGCAATTTGCTCAAAAGGCCCCCGCTCCGGTATACTTCTCCCTTATCCCGACACAGGCCTGTATCTGGGCTGATCGCCTTCCTGACGGCGCCCCCAACGCAAGTCAGCCTGATGTCCTGAACCAGGCCATAAATTCTGTCCCCAGCGCCATATGGGCCGACCTGTATGCCCCCCTGGCTGCTCATGCCGGGGAGGATATCTTCTACCGTACAGATCACCACTGGACCAGCCTGGGAGCCTATTACGGCTATACCGCTCTCTGCGAAGCAATGGGGCTTACTCCCGTCCCCCTGTCTGACTATTCCAAAACCACTGTTACAGAGGACTTTTACGGCACCGTCTTCTCCTCGTCGGGCGTGCGCTGGGTAAGACCGGACTCCATAGACATCTATGTCCCCGATGACGGCATTACCGTCACCTCCCACACCTTTGATGCCCAGGGTCAGCCGGTCGAGGAGGCCCGCGCCCTCTATGACTTCTCCTATCTGGAGGTCAAGGATAAGTACTCCATGTTCCTGGGCGGGCAGCAGCCCCTGGCCATAGTCAAAACCCCGAATACCGAAGCTCCCAAACTGCTGATCATTCGGGATTCCTATACTGACTCGCTGGTTCCTTATCTCACCGCCCACTTCTCAGAGATCCATCTTATTGATCTGCGCTATTACAAATTCTCGGCCTCCGACTATATCGCGGAACATGGCATTGACACAGCCCTGGTACTCTACAGCGTTCCCAATTTCGTCACCGACTCCAATCTGGTGTGGCTATCCAAATAGCCTTTAAAAATACTCCGCCCAGCCGGTAATCCAACATATAATCATGAAAGCAGATGCCCACACCTCTTGGGCATCTGCTTTCTTATACAAACCGCAGCTTCAGGTGCAGCTGATTGCAGACTCAATTTCAAGCTGCGCCGTCAATCTTTCACACACCACCGCTCCGGAAACTGCAGTTCCTCCATGGGTCATCCGAACCCCATGCTTTACAGGAACAGCTGTACGCTCCGTTTGAAATGCCCGTAAGTCTCCTCTAAATCATGCAGGTGCCAGAGAAAACCGGGATCATCAAAATACTTTGCTCCCGCCGGACAACCTTTGACGCAGGCGCAGCACTTGATGCAGACCCCTGAAATTATATCTGTATTACGCGCATCTATGGCTCCCATAGGACACAGCGGCGCGCACAGGCCGCAGTGTGTACAGGCCGTATCTGTTTTGGGCTTGACCTTGCGGATGTCAATTGGATTCCCCTGGAGATCTCTCGGCTGATAATAGGGGCGCGGCGGGAATTGTCCTTCAACCTCAATGCGATGCGGCGGCTCATTTGTATCGATCCCGCTGTACCGGCGGATCAGGGCCTCAACCAGCCGATCCGCCTGAGCCAGATCATGCACATTGGGCCTGCCCTGTGCCAGCGTATCGGAAAAGGCGTGCTCTCCAATAAAGGCAGCGGCGGCCACTGTATGAAAGCCGTTCTCCTCCAGGATTCCCTGCAGTTCCCGGAGGCCATCGTCGAAACTGCGGTTCCCATACAATACCACCGGAACGACGGCTGCCCCGCCGCCGTGTATTTCTCTTATATAGGGCAGCAGCAGGTTTGGCACCCTCCCCGCGTAGACAGGTATGCCGAAGATAGCCAAGTCCCCCCTGCCCGGGCTGGGAACTGACCTTCTGGCCTCCGGACGTGTAAAGTCAAATTCTATACGCGGCAGGGAGAGTCCGGCAGCCAGACTGTTGGCCAAATAGCGAACCACCAGCCGGGTGGTGCCGGTAGCACTGAAGTATATCCCCCAAATCCGTCCGGGCTTCATTCCCATCGACCGCCTCTCCAGCGTTTAGCTCTGTTGATATAGGATCCTTATTGCAACTCATCGCATCCTGCGATATCCCGCCCCGGTAGTCTTGCCGGAAGAGATCTGCGGCAGATGTTTCCGCATAATCAATCAAACTTCCCCTTTGCGGCTATTATATCATGTGCAGTCTGTCTGTGGAAGTGTGAATTTGTCTTGTCAGCTCTAAGCTCTCATTCCGTACCGCAGTTCTGCAGAGCGCCTTATCAATCTATTTGGAGCGGGCGGCATTTGTCAAAAAAATATCTATTGTTTACAATATTTAAACTTTTAAGTATAATTTTATTTATCATAAGGCGGCTCTGCCAAGCGGAACCGCCGTTCTGAGAAAGAAGGATGCATTTATATGGTCGATTTAACGGGGAAAATTGCTGTTGTTTCCGGCGCTTCCAGCGGCCTGGGTGCAGATTCTGCCCGCGCTTATGCCAAGGCGGGCGCAGATGTAGCGCTTCTGGCACGGCGTGTGGACAAATTGGAATCTGTCGCCAAAGAGCTGTGCGGCATGGGTGTGCACGCCATTGCCATAGCCTGCGATGTCAGCGATGAGCAGAGTGTAAAAGACGCTGTCCAGGAGGTGATCCGCGTCTTCGGCCGCGTTGATATTCTGCTTAACAATGCCGGAGTTGCCGTCCGCGGCGGTGTGACAGATCTCACCAGCGAAGATTGGGATCGCGCATTTAACACCAATCTGAAGGGAATGTTCTTTACATGTAAGTATGTCATCCCCCACATGATAGAACAGAATTATGGAAAAATTGTCAACGTCAGCTCTGTCAATGCCTTTATTGCCGACAAGAACGATATGTTTATCCGTCATACCTACAATTCGTCTAAAGCGGGCGTTATCGGACTGACCAGAGGATTAGCCGCTTCTTACGGCCGCTACAATATTACCGCTAACTGTGTCTGTCCCGGCCTGTTTGAGTCGGAGATGACGGCTGAGACCCTGTTTAAATCTGAGGCGTTCCTGCAGTCCTATAACGCGCAGTGCCCCATGGGCCGCCCGGGCCGGCGCGGAGAGGTCGCCGGCCCCGTCCTCTTTTATTCCAGCGATCTGTCCAGCTATGTGACAGGTCAGTATACCATCATCGACGGCGGAACCAGCCTCGTATAATGAGAAAGAGCACCTCGGCGCCTCCACAGGCGCTGAGGTGCTTCTTTCTGCATCCATCCATCTGCCTTGCAACTTCTCTTTTCTAATCTTATACGCTGTAAAACCACATGCCTTTTATTAATACAATTTTAACAGAGGGGCCATTTCTTCGAATGGCACCCTTATTTTTTTTGCGCTACCATTAGGCACGGCAAAGGAGGTTACATCATGCAAATTGTGTTAGTTGGCATTGGTATTCTGGTAATCGCAGTCCTGGTCTATCTCGGCCGGGTTCTGATGAAGGAGGAGTAAGAGCGCTATGAACGCAGTGCTGCAATACGTCTTATATGTAGTGATCCTGGTGGCTGTTGCATTGCCGCTGGGTATCTACATGAGCAAAATTATGGGCGGCGAAAAGAATATCGTCTCCCGCATTCTTGGTCCGGCTGAGCGCGGCATCTACAAGTTGTTGCGCATCAATCCCGAGGAAGATATGGGTTGGAAAAAATATCTGGCCTGCGCCCTCCTCTTTAATCTGTTTGGATTTATTGTCCTGTTCCTTATCCTGATGCTCCAGGGCATCCTGCCCTGGAATCCCCAGGGTTTCGGCGGGCTGAGCTGGCATTTGGCTTTTAACACGGCGGCCAGCTTTGTCACCAACACCAACTGGCAGACCTATTCCGGTGAGTTTACCCTCTCCAACTTCTCCCAGGCAATGGGGCTCACCGTACAGAACTTCGTCTCGGCCGCCAGCGGCATCGCTGTTCTGTACGCCCTTATCCGCGGTCTGGTCCGGATCAAGAAGAAGGGAATCGGAAACTTCTGGCAGGATCTGGTCCGCTGCACCCTGTACATCCTGCTTCCCATCTGTATTGTCTCCACCATCGTACTCACCAGTCAGGGCGTGCCTCAGGCCTTGGGCGGCAACAAGTATGTTGATCTGCTGGAACCCATTCAGATGACCTACGTACTGGACGAGGACGGCAATCAGGTCATGGCGGAAGACGGCACTCCTCTCCTGGAGCCCATCACCCTGACCAACCGCGATGCAGAGCCCGCCCTGGACGAGAGCGGCAATCCCATTGTCGTGGACCGGCAGGTTCTGCCCCTGTATCCCCAGGCCAGCCAGGTGTCCATGAAGCAACTTGGTACCAACGGAGGCGGCGTATTGGGCGTCAATTCCGCCCATCCCTTTGAGAACCCCAACCTCTTGACCAATCTGGTTGAAATGGTATTTCTGCTGATCATTGCCGTAGGCCTGTGCTTCTCTTTCGGACGGAGCATTGCACGGGCGGGCGTCAGCCGCGGAATGCGTCAGGGCATTGCCATTTTCCTGGCCATGCTGATCATGATGATCGTGTTCCTCTCGATTGGAGCTGTTCACGAGCAAAACGCCACGCCGGTTCTGGCACAGAACGGCGTCGTCGACACTGCGCTTGGCAACATGGAGGGCAAGGAGACCCGCTTCGGCGTGCCCACCTCTACCACTTGGTCTATCTGGACCACCTGCGCCTCCAACGGCTCGGTCAACTCCATGCATGACTCCTATACGCCCATCGGCGGTATGCTTCCCATGCTGCTCATGATGCTGGGCGAGGTGGTCTTCGGCGGCGTAGGCTGCGGCTTGTACGGCATGATAGGATTTGTCATTCTAACGGTATTTATTGCGGGTCTCATGGTAGGGCGCACACCGGAATATCTGGGCAAGAAAATTGAGCCCCGCGAGATGCGCATGGCTGTACTGCTCTGTCTGGCAACTCCCATCGCCATTCTGATTGGCTCCGGCATCGCCTGCCTGCTGCCCTCCACGGCGGATGCCATCAACAACCCCGGTGCACACGGGCTGTCGGAGATCCTGTATAACTATTCCTCCGCCGGCGGCAATAACGGCTCCGCCTTTGCAGGCATGGGCTGTGACACGCCCTTCCTGAACACCAGTATCGGTCTGGTCATGCTCTTTGTGCGCTTCGTCCCCATGACCGCCGCCATTGTCATCGCAGGCAGCATGGTCGCCAAGAAGAAGGTGGCCGAGAGCGCAGGGACCCTGTCCACCACCAACGCCATGTTTATCTTCCTGCTTATCCTCATTGTGCTGATTGTGGGCGCCCTGAGCTTCTTCCCCGCCCTGTCCCTCGGCCCCATTGCTGAATACACCCAGATGCTTGGGTTAGGTTAAGGTAGGTGTTCAAAATGGCTAAAAATAAATCTTCCTTCGCTGATAAGGCGATTATGGGCAGAGCCGTGAAGGATGCCTTCAAAAAACTGGCCCCCAGGGATCAGGTCAAAAATCCTGTTATGTTCCTGGTATATCTCTCTGCCATCCTCACCACGTTTTTGTTCCTGCTCTCTCTCGCTGGCGTCTCCGACGGCCTGGTCTCCAGCGGCTTTATCCTGGCCATCGCTGTCATCCTCTGGCTGACCTCCCTCTTCTCCAACTTTGCAGAGGCTATTGCAGAGGGGCGGGGCAAGGCTCAGGCTGACACACTGCGTGCCTCCCGCCGGGACGTCGTGGCTCATAAGCTTAGCGATCCTGCCGACCACGATACGTTCAGCGACGTCTCCGGCGCCTCCCTTGTCCGGGGCGACTACTATTTCGTGCGGGCCGGGGAGCAAATCCCTGCCGACGGCGAGGTCGTGGAGGGCGCCGCCTCTGTGGACGAATCCGCCATCACCGGCGAATCGGCTCCGGTGATCCGTGAGGCGGGCGGCGACCGCTCTGCTGTCACTGGCGGCACCACCGTCCTCTCCGACTGGCTGGTCGTCCAGGTGACTCAAGAGCCCGGCGGCTCTTTCCTGGACAAGATGATTGCGATGGTAGAGGGGGCCAACCGAAAGAAGACTCCCAACGAGATTGCTCTTCAAATCCTGCTGGTGGCCCTGTCTATCGTCTTCCTCCTGGTCACCGCTTCCCTGTTCTCCTACTCCGGCTTCTCCGCCGGCCAGGCCGGCGTGTCCAACCCCACTTCGGTGGTTTCCCTTGTGGCACTGCTTATCTGCCTGGCTCCCACCACCATCGGCGCGCTTCTCTCAGCTATCGGCATCGCCGGTATGAGCCGGCTGAATCAGGCCAATGTCCTGGCCATGAGCGGCCGGGCTATCGAAGCCGCCGGCGACACCGATGTGCTGCTGCTGGACAAGACGGGCACTATTACATTGGGCAACCGCCAGGCCGCCGCGTTTTTGCCGGTAGATGGCACTACAGAAGAGGAATTAGCCGATGCGGCTCAGCTCTCCTCTCTTCCCGACGAGACGCCGGAAGGCCGATCTATCGTGGTGTTGGCCAAAGAAAAATTTGGCATTCGCGGCCGGGATTTGTCCAACATGACATTTATCCCCTTTACGGCTCAGACCCGTATGAGCGGCGTGGATTATGAGGGCGGCGAGATCCGCAAGGGCGCCGCCGATGCGGTACGCGCCTATGTGGAATCCTCCGGAAATCTGTACAGCAACCAGTGCGCCACGCTGGTCAACGAAGTGGCCAAGCAGGGCGGCACTCCGCTGGTAGTGGCCAAAAATCACAAAGTTCTAGGCGTCATTCATCTGAAGGATATTATTAAGGATGGCGTCAAGGAGCGATTTGCCGACCTGCGCTCCATGGGTATTAAAACCATTATGATCACCGGCGACAACCCGGTAACCGCCGCCGCCATCGCCGCCGAGGCTGGAGTGGACGACTTCCTGGCCGAGGCGACGCCGGAGGCTAAATTGGAGATGATCCGTAAATTTCAAAATGAGGGTCACCTTGTCGCCATGACAGGAGACGGTACCAACGACGCTCCGGCCTTGGCCCAAGCGGATGTGGCCGTTGCCATGAACTCCGGTACCCAAGCCGCTAAGGAAGCTGGCAACATGGTGGATTTGGACTCCTCGCCCACCAAACTGATTGAAATTGTCCGTATCGGCAAACAGCTGTTGATGACCCGCGGGAGTCTGACCACCTTTTCCATTGCAAACGATATTGCCAAATACTTTGCTATCATTCCCGCTATCTTTATGACCCTGTATCCGGGCCTGGCCGTTCTGAACATCATGCGGCTAGCCAGCCCTTCCAGCGCTATCCTCTCCGCACTCATTTATAACGCGCTGATCATCGTAGCGCTCATCCCTCTGGCGCTCAAGGGCGTCAAGTACCGCGAAGTCCCGGCGGGAAAGCTGCTGCGCCACAACCTTCTCGTCTATGGCTTGGGCGGCATCATCGTCCCCTTTATCGCCATTAAAATCATCGACCTCATTATCGCCCCCCTACTGGGCGTTCTGTAACCTAGAAAGAAGTGATTTTATGGTTTCCCAGGCACCATATCAGACTGCCGTACTGCGGGGCGCTCATCCGCCCCGCGGTCTCCAGCGGGAACAGATCCGCCGCTTTCTGGAGCTCAGCTTTTCCCGGCACCCCATTCTGACCCTCTCCTGCAGCTTGGCCGCGGCTGGTGCCGGAATGCTGTTGGCGGTAGGCGCAGCAGTTTCCGCCGTCATCGTCCCCTTGGGCCTTTTGCTTGGCTGGTTTTGAACACAAAGACCAATTCTGACATGAAAAGAGGAGAGTTTAGCATGAAACAAACCGTGATACGCGCTTTGGGCCTTGTCATCCTGATGACGGTCCTCTGCGGCTTTGTCTATACGATTGTCTGTACCGGCATCAATCAAGCCCTTTTCCCCCATCAGGCCAACGGAAGCGTCATCGAAGTGGATGGCAAGACCTATGGCTCTGAGCTGCTGGGGCAGCAATTTGTTCAGCCGGAGCACCTGTGGGGCCGCCCCATGAACTTGGATCTGAGCTCCTTTACGGATGAAGAGGGCAATCCGGCCATGTACGCTTTGGCTACCAACAAGTCCCCTGCCGGTGAAGAGCAGGACGCCATGGTCCAAGAGCGTGTTGAGGCGCTTCTGGCCGCCGACCCTTCCATGGAGGGCACCCCTATTCCAGTGGATCTGGTCACAGTCTCCGGTTCCGGCCTGGATCCTGAAATCAGCCCCGCAGCCGCGGACTATCAGGTCCACCGGATTGCCGAAGCCCGCGGCATCTCAGAGGACGAGGTGCGTGAGGTGATCGACGCCTGTACCACCGGGCGCTGGCTGGGCATCTTCGGCGAGCCCCGCGTCAATGTTCTGAAAGTCAACCTGATGCTGGACGGCATTCTGGAGGAATAAGGATGCTCTACCCATTCCGTGTCATCGGGGAGGACCGCGTCTCCCTCTCGCCCCTGTCCGCGCCGCCGGCCGCCTGCATGCTGGAGCTTGTCCGCGGCCTGAACGAGCTCTTTGACGAGACGCCCGCCATACTCCATCTGCCTGGCAGTTCGGTCCTGACCTTGCTCTATCAGAACACGGTCTACCAGTGGCAGGATCTTCTGGATACGATAGGCCCTGCCGCCGCCGCCCTTTCCCAGGTTCTCCCGTTGCGCTTTTTTGGAACGACAGAAGCTCGGGAAACGGCCGAGCTCTCCCTTCGCCCGGGCCCGCAGGGACTCGTCGCCTGCCGCCGTTCTGTCTCCGGGCGTCCATTCAGCCGGCTGCAGGGGCTGGGCGTCCAGGCGGAGTGGGAAACTTCTGAAGCCGCTGAAGATATGGCGGAGCTGGCTGCTGCAGTTCCCCACTGCGCCCCCTGTGGCGCGGTGGACGGCCGGCACAGAGCATTGCTCCAATCCTGTAATCTGTTGGTTCCCTCAGAGGGAAGTCAGTTTGCTTACTTCGCCTGGGAATCGGCTGTCCCGCCCCTGCACCGTCTTCTTGCTCTGACGCTGGAGCACAAGCTCACCCTGTGGCGAACCTTTCTGCTGGATAGGGCGCAGCCATTGGAATTTGGCTGGCTGTGGGATCACTACTATACCGGAGAAGGGCTGTTTCTACTGGAGTGGGAATTGACATTGCGGATGGCCCTGGACAGCTTGGGCTTTCAAGTCATACGGAACTCCATCACATTCCAGGTGTTTGACGGGGACGGTCGGGAACGGCGCTTTGACTTTGCCCGCGGCGGTCCGGCGGAAAAGCTCTTTTTAAAGCTTCTCTTTCCCTTAGATGATAAATAAGAAGAGGCGGCCCGGCAAAAAGGGGCCGCCTCTCTTCTTAAAAATGTAAGAACTTTTGGATATCCCGGTTGTCGCCCAGAATCAAAATCGTCTCATCAGCCTGAAAGCAGTGGCTTGGACCCGGAAGAGGCTCCAGTGTTCCACCTCGCTTGATCGCCAGGATATTGAGCCGGTACCGCTGCCGTACTGCCAGCTGCAGTACTGTTTTTCCCGCCCAGGAAGGAGGAACGGCTGTCTCATAAATAGAGTGGTTAGGCGTCAGCTCAATATAGTCAAATATATGGTCGCCGCTGTATCGTACCGCTGCCCAAGAGGCCATCTGCTTCTCTGGGTATATAACGTCGTCCGCCCCATTGCGCAGCAGGAATTTAGCATGGACATCCCGGGCTGCCCGGGCCAGGACAAACGGGGCGCCCTCCTCCTTTAACAGGGCAGTCGTCTCCAAGGAGCTCTGAAAATCATCGCCGATGGCCACCACGCAAAGGTCGAAGTTCCGCACCCCCAGGGAGGCGATGAACGCCTCGCTGGTGCTGTCCCCGATCTGCGCGTGGGTCACCAGGTCCAGCGCGTCGTTGACCCGCTCCTCGTTTTTGTCCACCGCCAGCACCTCGTGGTGCAGCTCCTGAAGCTTGGCGGCCATGTGCCGCCCGAAGCGGCCCAATCCGATCAGCAGTACCGATTTCATCCTCACACGTCCTTTCTCAAGCGTACCGCTCAGCCCACAGTGACCCGCTCCTGGGGCAGCTGCGCCGGGGCGGCGCCGCTGTCCGGCAGGACGGCGTAGATCAGCGTCAGGCCGCCCACGCGGCCAAAGTACATCAAAAAGATCAGAATCAACCGGGAGACGCCGCCCAATCCCGGGGTCACCCCCAGCGTCAGCCCCACGGTCCCGAGGGCGGAGGCGGTTTCAAACAGCGCCGCCTCCAGGGAGATGTCCTCCACGCAGCAGATGGCCATACCGCCCAGCAGAAACAGCCCCAGATACATCGCAAAAATTGTCGCCGCTTGGGAGATGGTCTCTTTGGAGATCCGGCGGTTAAAGAAATGCGGATACTCATT
>ERZ825896.1297-NODE-1297-length-28678-cov-8.070573_pt1 | contig 28678 bp, 27 predicted proteins | sample MGYA00519858_ERZ825896 | MGnify/ENA primary metagenome ERZ825896 (study PRJEB31778, sample SAMEA3449214) | human gut metagenome | biome: human gut; feature: human-associated habitat; material: faeces | place: United Kingdom | collected 2010/2012 ...
CGTGGCACCCGTCGTGCCACGGCGGTAAAACCCCGGCCAACCTGCAAGTCCTCTACGCCCCTGCGCGCCTGTGGCGCGCAGTCCGGGGTCAAGGGGCAGTGCCCCTTGCGCGAGACCTTCCGCCGAGCGGCGGCCATTTCCGGCCAACCAGCATTTCGCCGACCAGACCGGCGAGCCGTGGCACCCGTCGTGCCACGGCGGTAAAACCCCGGCCAACCTGCAAGTCCTCTATGCCCCTGCGCGGCAAAGCCGCGCAGTGACGGGTGCAGGGCTTTAGCCCTGCTGCCTGCCGCCGACCGTGATGGACTTGACGCGGATCCAGGGCTGGCCGACGTTGACGGGAACGGAGCCGCTCATGCTGCCGCACATGCCCTGCGCCATGACCATGTTCTTGCCGACCCGGTCGATCTGCAGGAGAATGTCGCCGCCCTTGCCGACCAGACTGGCCCCCCGAACCGGGTGGGCGATCTTGCCGTCCTTGATGACGAAGTGGAAGTTTTCAATGATGTTGCCGTTGTGCACGAGCGGAAGGGCTGCGTAAACGACGCCGTCAATGCCGTCTCTGAGCGGGGCGGTGAAGACCTCCTCCGTCGGCATATTGGCGACGAACGGGAAGCCTGCGCGGCTGGTGTTGTCGCCGCCGGCCCAGACGTGCGTCTCGGGAAGCTTGATGTTGAGGCTCGTGCCGAGGGAGTTCTGGTAATAGAGCGAGGTGAAGTGCAGATCGTTGAGCTTTGCGATGCGGCTTTTGAGCAGCGCGACGTGCTCGCGCCAGCGCGCGACGGCGTCGCCCTTGCCGCTGATGCGGACGGAGGTGAAGATCGCGTCCCAGAGCCTGTCCATCGCCTCCTGCTCGGGAAGAGCGGGGAAGACCTTCTTCGCCCACGCCGCGCCGGGGACGGCGGCGATGCACCACTGATCCTTGTTTTCCAGCTGGTCGCTGTAGGGCTTCACGATGGGATAGCGCAGCTGACGGGACTTGGCCAGCTTCGCCATGTTGATGCCCTTCAGGCCGTCGGGGTCTTCGGACATCAGGTGGATGCGGCAGGGGATCACGTCCACATAGTGCTGCAATCTGGCCTTCTGCCACTCGGGCACCTCACCCAGCGTTTTGACGGACTGGTGGCGCACATGGAGCTTCTGCAGAGGCTGGTAGTTCCACTCCACCGTGACCTTCTTCGCCTTGGCCTTATAGGCTTCCTCCACGACCATCTGGACGAATTCCGGCTGGTCAAGATCGGCGTAAATCAGCACCTCCTGCCCCTTCTGGACATTGACGCCGCTGCGGACGATCAGGCGGGCATATTCTCTTAAAACCGTTTTCTTCATAAAATGTGTCTCCTTTTCCTTGAAATTCCGGGAAAGCCAAACTTGACGACTTCCCAAAAATTTCCCAGACTTTCGCTATAGTAGCAGATTTCCCCCAAAAGGTCAATGCCTGTTGCAATCCATTCAAAAATCGTTTATAATCACGTCAAATCCATTCTCCAGTTTTTGCCGGGACGCGCCGCATTATGCACATTCCCGGGCTGGTCATCAAGAGAGGTATCCTTATGCTTACAAAAGAAGAATTTCAGCAGAAGATTCAGGAGGGCGTCCGCATTCTGGACGGCGCTACCGGCTCCAACCTCCGCGCCGCCGGAATGCCCAAGGACTGCTGCACCGAGCAGTGGGTGCTGGAAAACCCGGAACCTCTGGTCGCGCTCCAGCGCGCCTACGCCGCCGCAGGCAGCCAGATCATTTACGCCCCCACCTTTCAGGCGCAGCCCATCGCCCTGAAAACCGTGGGCATGGACGCCCAGACGGAGAAAATCAACGAAGCGCTGGTAGCGCTGTCCCGCTCCGCCGCCCCCGGATGCCTCATTGCGGGCGACCTGACCACGCTGGCCGTTTACTGCGAGAGCTGGAATCCGGACTGCTTCGACCTGCTGGTGGAGAATTACCGCCGCCAGATCCGCGGTCTGATCGACGGCGGGGCCGATCTGCTCATCGGCGAGACCCTGCTTTACGCGCAGGAGGCAGAGGCCATTCTCACCGCCGCCGAGCTGGAAGGCGCGGGAGCCGCCATGTACACCTTCACCATGCAGTCGGACGGGGCGCTGTTCTCCGGGGCGGACGGCGGAAAGGTGCTGCGCGATCTGGAAGCGGCTGGTGCGGCCGCCGTTGGCTTCAACTGCGTGGCGGCGGACGTGCTGACACCCCATCTGGTGTCAAAGCTTCGCCGCAGTGTGAAGATTCCCCTGATCTGCAAACCCAATGCAGGCATCCCCACCATCAACGATCAGGGTACCGCCGTATACGCCCAGACACCGGAAGAATTCGCCGGAATCATGCGTCAGTGTCGGGACAACGGTGCCGCATTGCTGGGCGGCTGCTGCGGCACGACCCCGGCGTTCATCGCAGCTCTTACGAAATCGCTGTAGATTTGGTGCGTTTTCCCCTCCATTTTCGTTTCCCTTCGCCAGAAATCCTTAAGTTTTTCCAAAAAGCGGGCGTTTCGCCCGCTTTTCTTATTGCCAAGCCCGGTGAGGTTTGTTATAATTACATTGTTATGAAAAACAGAATTCATCTCTATGTCAGCCGCAAAAACGCGCTGACCTGGCTGATGGCGCTGTGCATGGTCTGCTCGGCAGTGGCCCGCATTGCGCTCTCCGGTTTGAAAGGGTCCGGAGACGCGCATTTCGTGTGGAGCCAAATCGTTCTGCCAGTCGCAGCGGCCTTGCTGTACGCGCTCATCGCCCTCCTGTCCGGAAAAGAACAGTTCTATAAGACCGCCATTCCCGTCTGGCTCATGGCCTGGTACGCAGGTATGACCTTCTCCGCCGGCGTTTCCAGCCGCCTGATGGCGTTTCTGTTCTGGGTCGCGGTGATCTTCTTTGCCTTCCTCTACACGGACATCACCGCCGGACGCCGCAAGCACGCCGTGCTGCTGTTGTTTCCCATTCTGTGCTGCCCGCTGCTGTTCCTAATGTATTGCTACCGGGCGTTCCTGCTTCAACACGATTATTACGCGGGCGGCAAGTGTCTGCCGGACTTTCTCATGGTTCTGGGAATGCTGATCCTTCTTTTCGGCATCCGGGTGCATCCGGTGGACGAGTATCACCCCACATGGGGCGACCGCACCGACGGACGCCGTCTGCGCACCCTGCCCCCCATGGCGCAGGTTTCCCCCTACATCATGGTCACCCGGAACACCTCGTCCAATCTCTTTGAAGATTCTCTGGAGATCACTCACATTGACCGCTACATCCGCCGCAAGCGCCGGGAGGGTTTGACCAGCTTCGGCATCACCCATGTTCTGCTGGCGGCCTACTGCCGGGGCGTGTGCCGCTATCCCGGCCTGAACCGGTTCCTCGCGGGGCAGAAGGTCTATACGCATGGCGACGACATTCAGTATTGCATGACCGTCAAAAAGGAAATGACCGCCGACTCCCCGGACACCATCGTCAAGGTGCACTTGAATCCCCATGACACCGCCGACGATGTTTACCGCAAGCTGCAATCCGCCGTGGAGAACGTCAAAAACACGCCTCTGGATTCCAGCTTTGACAACACGGCGGGTGCGCTCACGCTGATTCCCGGCGTGTTCCTGAAATTCACGGTGTGGCTGCTGAAAACGCTGGACTATTTCGGGATGCTGCCCAAATTCCTGCTGGAGGTCAGCCCCTTCCACGGCAGCCTGTTCTTCACCTCCATGGGAAGTCTGGGCATTCCGCCCATTTACCACCACCTGTATGACTTCGGCAACCTGCCGGTGTTCGGTGCCTTCGGCATGAAGCGTCGGGCGGTAGAGGTGCAGGAGGACGGCTCCGTGGTGGAGAAAAAGTATGTAGACATCAAGTTCACCATGGACGAGCGGATCGTGGACGGCTTCTACTATGCCGCATTCTTTAAGCATTACCGCCGCATTCTCGCCCACCCCGAAATTCTGGACAACCCGCCCGAGGAAGTGCTGAGCGACATTGACTGACATGAAAGAGCAGATTCTCTCGTTCCTTCCCCCGGAATATCCGTGGAAAGATCGGCTTTTCGTATTTCCCGAGCTGGATTCCACCAATAATCGACTGAAAGTGCTTGCTTCTCAGGGCGCTCCCCACGGCACCGTCCTGATCGCCGACCGCCAGACCGGCGGCCGGGGACGGATGGGACGGTCGTTTCTGTCCCCGCCGGGGGTGGGAATTTATATGAGCATCCTTCTGCGCCCAGAGTGTGCGCCTCAGGAGCTGATGCACCTGACCTGCGCCGTCGCAGCCGCCATGTGCCGGGCGGTAGAATGCGCCGCCGGGCTTCGCCCCGGCATCAAGTGGACGAACGACCTCGTCTGGGGAAAGCAGAAATTCGCCGGAATCCTCACGGAAATGGGGCTGAACGCCGCCGGAGGCGTTGATTGGGCGATCGTAGGCATCGGCGTCAACTGCTGCCAGAAAGCGGAGGATTTTCCCCCGGAGATTCGGGACAGAGCCTGCTCCCTCGCCATGGCGGCAGGTCGGGAAATTGACCGCTGCCGGGTCGCCGCCGCCATGATGGAGGCACTGTGGGAAATGGACGCCTCCCTGTTCACCGGCAAGAAGGACATGCTCCGGTTCTACCGGGAAAACTGCGTCACCATCGGCAAAGAAATTTCCGTGGTGGGCGCGGGAGAAGTCCGCCACGGGCGGGCGCTGGACGTTGACGACGAAGGCGCGCTGGTGGTGGAATTTCCCGATTCCCATGTGGAAGCTGTCAACGCCGGAGAGGTCAGCATCCGGGGAATGTATGGGTATATCTGACAAAACGCTGCCATTGTTTTCAATTTATTCCCAATTTACGTATTGCTTTTTTTAACGACATTGGTTATACTTGGAGTGTAAAAATCACAGCGCCGCAGGTCTGCGCCGCTGTCCAAAAAATTCTGGAGGTCATTTCCATGAAAGCATTCAATGTAATCGTAAAAGTCCTGGCCGCCCTGGCTGCCGTTGCCGGTGCCGTCTACGTTGTTGCTACCTACGGCGATCAGATTGTCGCATGGGCGAAGAAGATTTTCGCTTCCCTGCCCAAGTGCCCCTGCTGCAAGGAAGAGCCGAAGGCCGTCGAAGAGACTGCCGCTGAGGAAGCTCCTGCCGAAGAGCCCGCAGAGGAAGTTCCCGCCGAAGCTCCCGCAGAGGAAGCCCCTGCCGAAGAGCCTGCCGCCGAGGTTGCCGCGAACGAGCCCGTTGCCGAAGAGGCTGACTTCGCCGAGTAATTCCGTTTTATACGCAAAAATCCCGGAAAGCTATCGCTTTCCGGGATTTTTTCTTTCACTATTTCAGTTCCACCAGAACGCAGCTTCCCTCGCCGCGGATCGTGTGGTACATGTTGTCCTCCACAACGGGCAAGTCCATTTCCCGCAAATCCACATCCGGATTCCACACAACGTTCCGCATGCCATAGTAGCAGTAAAACCCATATTGGGTCAGGTCGTCTCCCCCGCTGAAGGTGCCGGGGATGAGACGGTTCAGCATCTGGTAGTTTTGCGGCATGTTCCGCAGAACCGGCGCGTTTCCGATGGAGCCGGACAGCTGCACCGTCACCGGCGTATCGGATTGGAACGCTTCCATTTCCTGCAAATCCGAAATCACCAGCTGGGTGCGGAAATCCGTGTAATCCTTCTGAACGCTCAGGGCGTTTCCGTAGGTGAAGGCGAACACGAAGAAAATCCAGCTGAGAACCACCGCCGGTATCTTAAGGGAGAAACGCTTCTTCCCTTCCGCCGCCGTCATGCCGAACACGGTAAGCAGCACGCCGAAACCATACATTGCCCGGGGTGCGAACACCGTGGCGACCAGTGCGGGATACAGTCCAAAGCAAATCAGCCCCATCAGGACAAGCGCCGCGGCAGTCATGGCGATGGCCGGAACTGTCTTCCGCCGGGAATCCAAAACCACGCGAACGCAGAAAGCGATCACCGCCAGCACCGCCGCAATCAGCCAGAAGGGCTTGAAATCCGACAGAACCAGAGAATAGTAACTCCGCAGATTTTTCAAAAAGTGGGGAATCAGCTCCCCCGCCGGGGGCAGAGCGTTGCCCACGTAGCTGGTGTCGGCGGGAATCATGATCACCAGCTTGAAGAAAATCAATCCCAGTGCATACCCCGCCGCGGATTTCAGGCAGAAAAGCCCGACCTCCCGGATGGATTCCCCGCGGTTCCACATCCGCAGTGCCAGTGCAACCACCAGCATGGGGAAAATCCCCGCCGCCGCCTGATAGCTGGTGCATACCGCCAGAATCCCCAACCCGGACGCAAGCACATACGCCGCAGTATTCCGGTTCCGGCACAGCAGCGGCACCACCGCCGCCAGCACGGAAAGCGCCATATACGGCGCGTCAAACCGAAAGCTGACACAGCCGAGGAAATAGGGATTCAGCCCCAGAATCAACAGCACCGCCAGTTCCCAGCCGGAAAATGTCGTCCGTTCATAGACAATATACCCCATGAGTATCCCGGACACCGCCATGATGAGCATGGCAAGGATCTGGGGCAGCGGCGCGGCGTCCGCCAGATAATCGCCTCCATGCACCAGCGTTGCAAGTGCCGTCGAGAGATACCGGCTGAAATAGTCCCACTGCTTGTACCCCAGCGCCGCCCGGGGGGAATCGTCCATATAGTAGAAATTTGCCCGAAGAATGGCGCTGATGCCCACCACGAAAACGGCAAACAGAATCAGCAGCGCCTTTCCCATGGGGATGCCGGTTTCCCCGGAACGAAGGGTTTCCGCTTTCGTCCTGCGGTAGTCCTCCTGACCGGCGGAGATATAATAGGAGATCACGCACCCCGCCGCCGGAGCCGCCGCGATGGCGAAGAACGCGGCGCAAAGGGGGACGAACAGCCCGTTCTCCATGCCGAGCACCCCCGCCACGCGCTGCATTTTCTGGGAATCGACCCAGTTGTGGTAGAAGTTCACCGCCAGCGCGCCGTTGAACGCAAGGCTCAGAGCCGCGTGTACGGGGTTGGACAGCAGCGCCCGCACCCTCTGCCGGGAGACGGGCAGCCGCCACACCGCGGCGCACAGCAGCACTGCCGCCACGCCGCACCACACAAAGCCCGGCACCCACGCCGGGACGATCAGCAGCAGAAACGCGGCGCCGGAAAGCATCAGCAGTCCCTTTTCCGGGAAAAATCGTTTTTCTTTCATGTTGTTAGTCCTTTCCCCTACCCTTGGGGACTTTGGGAAGCTCTGACCGTCCGCAAGAGGTTCAGAGCTTCCCCCATAAATCACGCCGTCAGAATCTCCACCAGCATCCGGACGCACTTCTCCATGTCCTCGGTGGGGATGAACTCAAAGCGTCCATGGTAGTTTTCGCCTCCGGTACACAGATTGGGACAGGGCAGCCCTTCGTAGGACAGCCGCGCGCCGTCGGTGCCGCCGCGAATGGGCACTTCCGCCGGGTTCATGCCTGCCGCAGCCATGGCCTTTTTCGCCCGCTCCACCACGTACATACACGGCTCAATGCACTTCTTCATGTTATAGTAGCTGTCCTTGAGGGTCAGCTCCAGCGTTCCCGCGCCGTACTTGCGGTTGATAAAGTCCGCGGCAGCGGTCATGACCGCTTTCTTTTCCTCGAACTTCTCCATGTCGTGGTCGCGGATGATATAGTGCAGCTCGGAACGCTCCACCTCGCCCTTCATGCCCAGCAGATGGAAGAAGCCCTCATAGCCCTCCGTCAGCTCCGGACGCTGCCCAACGGGGAGCAGACTCTGGAATTCCATGGCGATCAGCTGGGAATTCACCATCTTCCCCTTGGCAGAACCGGGGTGGATATTCAGTCCATGGACAACGACCTTTGCCCCCGCGGCGTTGAAGTTCTCATATTCGATCTCGCCCACGGGGCCGCCGTCGGCGGTGTAGGCAAAGTCCGCGCCGAAGCCCTTCACGTCGAACCGGTCAGCGCCCCGGCCGATCTCCTCATCAGGGGTAAAGCCGATCTTCAATGTGGCATGCCTGCCGCCCATGGCGAGCAGCTGCTGCGCCGCCGTCATGATCTCCGCCACGCCTGCCTTATCGTCCGCGCCCAGCAGCGTCGTGCCGTCTGTGACGATCAGGTGCTTGCCTGCGTGGTTTTTCAGGTACGGATAGTCCGCTTCCCGCAGGAAAATGCCCTTTTCCTCGTTCAGGCAGACATCCCCGCCGTCATAGGCCACGACCTTGGCCTTGATATTCGCGCCGGGAGCATCTGGCGCGGTGTCCATGTGGGCGATCAGGCCGATGGTGGGGAGCTCTGGGTCGCCGGGGACGGTGCCGTAGACATAGCCGTTTTCGTCCATTCTCGCGTCCGCAATGCCCATGCCCCGCATTTCCTCTACCAGCGCGGCGGCAAGCGCCTTCTGCTTTTCCGTGGAGGGGCAGGTGTCGGATTCCTCGTCCGACTGGGTGTCAAAGGTCACATAGCGCAAAAAGCGTTCTACAACAGATTCCATGTGGTTCTCCTTCCAATCAAGGTAAAAATAGTATGCCCAAAGGAAAAGAGCCGCCGCCTACTGTGGCGGCGGCTCCTTGCTAAAAAACTTACTTGGCAGCGTTGACCAGCGCGGCGGTATCCTGCGCGATCATGAGTTCTTCGTTGGTCGGGATGACCCAGACCGTGACCTTGGAGTCGGAGGTGGAGATGATGACCTCTTCGCCGCGGAGCTTGTTCTTTTCCGCGTCGAGCTTGACGCCGAGGTACTCCAGACCGTCGCAGATGGACGCGCGCATGGAGCTGGAGTTCTCGCCGACACCGGCCGTGAAGACGATGCAGTCCACGCCGCCGAGCGCAGCCGCGTAGGCACCGATGTACTTGCGGACTTCATAGGCGAACTTGTCGAGCGCGAGCTGCGCAGCCTCGTTGCCCTTTTCGGCAGCCGCGTCCAGATCACGGAAGTCGGAGGAGACGCCGTCGGACAGGGCCAGCACGCCGGACTTCTTGTTGAGCATGGTCAGGCAGTCGTCGGCAGACATGTTGTACTTGTTCATGATGAACTGCGCGACACAGGTGTCGATATCGCCCGCGCGGGTGCCCATCGGGACACCGGCCAGAGGCGACAGGCCCATGGAGGTATCCTGGCACTTGCCGTCCTTGACCGCGGACAGGGACGAGCCGTTGCCCAAGTGGCAGACGATGACGCGGTGCGCGTTCTCCACGCCGCCCATCAGCTCGATGCAGCGCTTGGAGACGAAGCGGTGGGAGGTGCCGTGGAAGCCGTAGCGGCGCAGATGGTCCTCGGTGTAATACTTGGTGGGGATGGCATAGCGGTAGGCCTTCGGGGGCATGGTCATATGGAACGCGGTGTCGAACACAGCGACCTGGGGCTTGCCCGGCATGGCCTTTTCACAGGCCTCGATGCCCATGAGGTTGGCGGGGTTGTGCAGCGGGCCGAGGGGGATGCAGTCACGGATGGCCTGCTTGCAGGCTTCGTCGATGATGCAGCTTTCGACAAACTTGTCGCCGCCGTGCAGGACGCGGTGGCCCACAGCGTCGATCTCGTCGACGGACTTGATGACGCCGTCAGCCGGGTCGACCAGGATGGCCATGACCGCCTCGATGGCTTCCTTGTGGGTGGGCATGGGGATGTCCTTCTCCACCTTCTTGCCGGTTGCCGGGACCTTGTGGGTCAGACGGCCGTCGAGACCGATGCGCTCGCACAGACCCTTGGCCGTGACATTGCCGGTCGCCGGATCCATGAGCTGATACTTGAGGCTGGAGCTGCCAGCGTTGATGACCAGTACATTCATTGTTCCATTCACTCCTGTGTTTCTTTTTTCAGTCATTCGTGGTACTATATTCATAGCTATTGTTCATCATACAACAAAAGCAAAAGGGAAACAAGAGTTTCCCAAGATTTTTTTATCGGAGGGCCGCTTATGCAGACGGTCGGCGTGATCTGTGAATATAACCCCTTCCATCTCGGCCACGCGCGGCAGCTGGCCATGATCCGGCAGCAGCTGGGCAGGGATACCGCCGTCGTCTGCCTCATGAGCGGCAATTACGTCCAGCGGGGCGAGCCCGCAGTCTTTGACAAGGGCGTGCGCGCCCGCGCGGCGGTGGACGCGGGGGCGGATCTTGTGCTGGAGCTGCCGGTCACGGCAGCGCTGCAGTCGGCCGAGGGCTTCGCCGCCGGGGGCGTGCAGATCTTATCCGCGCTTGGCTGCGGGTATCTGAGCTTCGGCTGCGAATCGGGCAGCGGCGAGGCGCTTTTCCGCGCGGCGAAAGCGTCGTGCGCGCCGGAATTTGAAGCTTTCCTGCACGAAGCCATGCAGGAGGGTTTGAGCTACGCCGCCGCGCGGCAGCGGGCGCTGGCCGCGCTCGGCGCGGACGGCGAATTACTGACAAGACCCAACGACATCCTGGCCTTTGAATACTGCCGCGCGATCATCCGGCAGGAAAGCGCTCTGCGCCCGCTCGCCGTCCTGCGCCCCGGCGACTATCACGCGGACGAGCCGGATGCGGAACACCCGTCGGCGACCGCCGTGCGGCGGCTGATCCTGACCGGCGGAGACTGGCGGCCGTATGTCCCGGCGGAATGCACCTGCGAAGGGGCCGTGCCGCACGCGCTTTGCTGGGGCGAGCGCGCGATGCTCGCGCGCCTGCGCGGCATGGAGCAGGCGGACTGGGCGCGCACCGCGCATGGCTCCGAGGGCCTGTGGTCCAAGGTGTGGAAGGCCGTCTTGTCGCAGCCGGACTATGAGAGCATCCTTGCCGCGGCCAAATCGAAGCGCTACCCGCGCACGCGGCTGCAGCGGCTGCTGCTGTGCGCGTATCTCGGCATCAGTGAGGAATCGCTCCGGCAGACGCCGCCCTACGTGCGCGTGCTGGCCTTTGATGAGCGGGGACAGACCGTTTTGCGGCAGGCAAAAAAGAGCGGCGGCTGTATGCTTGTGAATGCCGGGCAGACGCCGCCGGACGCGGCGTATTATGAGCTGGAGCGCCGCGCCGCGGATCTGTATACGCTCTTTTCCCGCCCGGGCGCCCCATGCAGCGCCGGGACAGAACGCGGCACCCGGATCTATCAACGGAAACCTTAAATTTTGCGGTATTTTCCGAACCCCTCTTGACAAATCACGCCTCCTGTGCTACTGTGTTAATCACTTAATACAGCAGTACAGGAGGTGACTTCATGTCCTGGAAATTTCAGGCCGATCAACCCATCTATACGCAGCTCGTCGCGCGCTTGCAGCAGCAGATCGTTTCCGGCGTCTATCCGCCCGGGAGCAAGCTTCCATCGGTGCGCGAGCTTGCAGCCGATGCCGGTGTCAACCCGAATACCGTGCAGCGCGCCTTTGCCGAGCTGGAGCGCGCGGGACTGATCTACACGCAGCGCACCGCCGGCAAGTTCGTCACCGAGGATGCAGCCGCCGTCGCCGCTGTGCGCCGCTCGCTCGCCGAGGCGCAGACCCGGCAGTATCTCGCGGCCATGCGTGCGCTTGGCTGCGGAAAGCAGGAAATTCACAATCTATTCGATCAAATGGAGGAACAGGAACATGCCGATCTTTGAATGCCGCGCGCTGGAAAAGCGCTATGGCGCGGCCATGGCGCTCGACCATATCGATCTCGCGCTCGAACCCGGCCGTATCGTTGGCCTGCTTGGGCCAAACGGCAGCGGAAAATCCACCCTGATCAAGCTTGCCATGGGGCTGCTGCAGCCCACCAGCGGAGAAGTGCTGATCGGCGGCCAGGCACCGTCACCGCAGACCAACGCCGTCGTGTCCTATCTGCCGGACCGCATCACGCTCAGCCCCTGGATGAAGACGCGCCAGCTGCTTGATTTCTATGGCGACTTCTTTGCCGATTTTGACCGCGCAGCCGCCGAACGGATGCTCTCGCAGCTCGGTCTGGATCTCAACCAGTCCGTCCGTCAGATGTCCAAGGGCATGAAGGAAAAGGTCCAGCTCGTGCTTACCATGAGCCGCAGAGCGAAGCTCTATCTGCTCGACGAGCCGATCGGCGGCGTCGATCCCGCCACGCGCGATTATATCCTGCATACCATTATTTCAAACTATAACCCCGAGGCTGCCGTCATTATCAGCACACACCTGATCGCCGATGTCGAGCCGGTGCTTGATGATGTCATTTTCCTCGATCATGGACACGTCGCGCTGCACGAGAGCTGCGAGGAGATCCGCGAGACGCGCGGCCAGTCGGTCGACGCCCTGTTCCGGGAGGTATTCAAATGCTGGGAAAACTGATCAAACACGAGTTCCGCGCCACAGGCCGTCTGATGGCGCCGCTGTTCGGCGCGCTCTTGCTGCTGGCTGTCTTTTCCCGCGTCACAAATCAGATCCTGCAGCAGGTGCCGAATCCCACGCGCGTCCTCTATATTGTCAACGTCCTGCTCGCCATTGTCTATGTGCTGGCGGGTCTTGGCGTGATGGTCTTCTCCACCGTTCTGATGATCAAGCGCTTCCACCAGAACTTCCTCACTGACGAGGGCTATCTCATGTTCACGCTTCCCGTCAGTGTCCACAGCCTGCTCTGGTCGAAGCTGATCACCGCCGCGCTCTTTTTCCTCTTCACGTTTGCGGCGGAGCTGCTGGCCCTCGCCATCGTGATCTGGCAGGGCGGCGTGTCGGCAGAGCTATATAACAACTTTATATCCGGACTGCGCGAGCTGGGCAGCTATTACACCGGTAACGGCATCGCCATTGCGCTGGAGACCTTTGCGATGCTGTTCGTCAGCCTGCTTGTCACCTGCCTGCTGTTCTACGCGCCCATGTCCATCGGCTACAGCTTTGCCAACCATAAGGGGCTTCTTTCCGTCGTGTTCTATTTTGTCATTCAGGCCGTGCAGCAGATCTTCGGCGTCTTTACGCTTGCAGGCCTTGCAGATGACAGCTCCCTCCTGAATCACCTGCTGCAAAATGTCTTTTCAGGCGGCCGTATGGTCGTCGTCAGTGAGGCTCCGCACGCCGTCGCCCAGTTTTTCCACGGTACCATGCTCCTGTCCCTGCTCGCAGATCTTGTCCTCGGCGCGATCCTCTATTTTCTCACCTACTTCATGCTCCGCAAACGCCGGAACCTCCAGTAAGCGGCACAGCCGGCCTGCAGCCCGACGGCTGCAGGCTGTTTTTTGCGTTCCAGAAGAAAAATTGAAAATTATCCTTGCATTCTGGCGCATCCTGTGGTACTATATCTAGGCGTTTGAACCAAGGGAAGGGCAGTCTGCCTTTTTACAGAAATCTGATGAGAGAGGTGAAACTCATGAAGGAAGGTATCCATCCCAAGTACGAACAGACTACTATCAGATGCGCGTGTGGTGCAGTTATTGAGACTGGTTCTACCAAAAAGGACATCAAGGTTGAAATTTGCTCCAAGTGTCACCCGTTCTACACCGGCAAGCAGAAGCTTGTTGACACCGGTGGACGTGTTGACCGTTTCAACAAGAAATACGGCCTGAAGTAAGAAGACAGTCCGCACCGCGTATCGGTGCGGACTTTTTTCATATATGTCGCAATTTGCAAGAAACTGACGGAAGACGATACATGGAAGAACTGAATCAGAAACGAATCGACCGGGCCGTGCTCGTCGGCCTCAACGCGGACTGCTTTCCAAAGGAAGAGACCGCGACGGAGACGACGCTTGATGAGCTCGAAGCCCTGCTCAATACCGCCGGCGGCGAATGCGCCGGCAAGATCCTGCAGAACAAGCACACGCCCGACCCCCGCTCGTTCATCGGCGAGGGCAAGGCTGAGGAGGTGCGCCAGCTGGTCTTGTCCACGGGCGCGAACATGGTCATTTTCGATAACGACCTCACGCCCTCGCAGACGCGCACGCTGGAGGATATTTTAAAGACCACCGTGCTCGACCGCAGCGCGCTCATCCTCGACATCTTCGCCCAGCGGGCCAAGACGCGCGAGGGCAAGCTCCAGGTCGAGCTGGCGCAGTATCAGTATTACCTGCCCCGGCTCACCGTCTGGAACGAGGAGATGGGCCGTCTCGGCGGCGGCATCGGCACCAGAGGCCCGGGCGAGACGCAGCTCGAGACCGACAAGCGCTACATCCGCTCGCGCATCCAGAAGCTGCGCGAAAATCTGGAAGACGTGCGCAAGGTCCGCGCCGAGCAGCGCAGAAGACGGCAGAAAAACGATCTGCCCGTCGTCGCCCTCGTGGGCTACACGAACGCGGGCAAATCGACACTGCTCAACCGCCTGACCGGCGCCGACATCCCCGCCAATAACCGCCTGTTCGACACGCTCGACACCACCACGCGGCAGCTGACGGTCTCCGACACCTGTCAGGCGCTGCTGTCGGACACGGTCGGCTTCATCGCCAAGCTGCCGCACCATCTGGTCGAGGCCTTCCGCGCCACGCTCGAAGAGCTGGAATACGCGGATCTTCTCATCCACGTCATCGACAGCGCCGACCCAGAGCGCGACGATCACATCGCGGTCGTCGACCGTCTGATCGCGGAGCTTGCAGCGCCCGGCACGCCGGTATTGGAATGCTACAACAAGTGCGATCTCGTCGCCGACGACGAGATCCCGCGCGGGCAGGACAAGGTCGCCATCTCCGCCGCGAGCGGCTTCGGCCTCGATGCGCTCAAAGAAGCCGTCGAGCAGCTGCTCGGCCGGGGCAAGCACCATGTGAAGCTCCTGCTGCCGTATGCGGTCGGCGGCATGGTCGCCGCGCTGCACGACACGGCGCAGGTCCTGTCCAGCAGCTATACGGAAAACGGGATCGAACTTGACGCCATCGTCGATGAAACCTTGTTCGGCAGATTGCGTCAGTATGTAACAGAGGAAGTCTGATGGAGCAGCTCTGGATCCCCGCGGGGGAGGGAAATTCGGAATATATCGAAAAAAAATCCCGCTTTCTCGGCCTCGTCCTCCCCGTGACGACCGAGGCGGAGGCCCGGGCGCAGCTCGAGGCCGTCAAGAAGCGGGAATATGACGCCCGGCACAACTGCTGGGCCTACGTCCTGCACACCGGCCAGAAGCGCTACAGCGACGACGGCGAGCCGCAGGGCACCGCCGGACAGCCGATCCTGAACGTGCTCGAGCGTGAGGGCGTACAGGATGTGCTGTGCGTCGTGACGCGGTACTTCGGCGGCATCCTGCTCGGCGCGGGCGGGCTCTGCCGGGCCTATACGAAGGCCGCGAAGGACGCGCTGGACGACGCGGGCATCTCCGAGCTGCGCCCGTGGAGCGTGCTGCGGCTCGATTGCCCCTACGCGCTGTTTGAGCGCGTGAAGCTCGAGGCGGACAAGCGCGGCGGGCTGGTCCGGGACGCGGACTACGGCGCGCAGATCGCGCTGACGATCCTCCTGCCGCAGCCGGAGGAAGCCGCGTTCCGGAAGGCCCTGCAGGAGCTTTCCGCCGGGAGCCTCGCGCCGGAAACGACCGGCACGGAGCTGCGCGGCGTGCGCATCCGGTGAACGCCAGATCACAGCTTTTCAAAAAATTCACGCAAACGCCACACGGAATTTAAAATTTCCGTTTATTCTGACATTGTAAGGTGGGATCGATATGACCGTGCGCGAACGGATGGAGCAGGAGGAATATGACGTTCTCTCCCCGCAGGCCCAGAAGGCCGCCGAGACGAAGGGCCGCCCCTCGCCGGAGGAGGACAACGACGTGCGCACCTGCTACCAGCGCGACGCCGACCGCATCCTGCACAGCAAGTCCTTCCGCCGGCTGATGCACAAGACGCAGGTCTTCCTCTCGCCGGAGGGCGACCATTACCGCACCCGCATGACCCACACGCTGGAAGTCGCGCGCATCGCGCGGACGATCTGCCGCGGGCTGCGGCTCAATCAGGATCTGGCGGAGGCCGCGGCCTACGGCCACGACCTGGGCCACACGCCGTTCGGCCACGCGGGCGAAAAGGCGCTTTCCAGCATGATGGAAAAGCCGTTCCGCCACAACGAGCAGTCGCTGCGCGTGGTGGACAAGCTCGAGCGCGGCGGCACGGGGCTGAACCTGACCTACGAGGTCCGCATGGGCATCCTCGGCCACACCGGAGATTTCATCCCCGAGACGCTCGAGGGCCAGATCGTGCGCACGTCCGACCGCATCGCGTATATCAACCACGACATCGACGACGCCATGCGCGCCGGGATCCTGACCGAGGCCGACATCCCGCCGGAGATCGCAGAGATCCTCGGCCATTCGCACTCGCAGCGGATCAACACGCTCGTCGAGAATATGATCGACAACACGATCGCCACCGGCACGCTCGGCATGCAGCCGGAGATCGCGCAGGCGATGGACCGGCTGCGCACGTTCATGTTCGCCCGGGTCTACACCAATCCCGTCGCCAAGGGCGAGGAGACCAAGGCGAAGGACATGCTCTGCCGTCTCTTTGAATATTACATGCGGTGCCCGGAAAAGCTCCCGGCGGATTTTCTGCCGCAGCTGGACTTTGACGGCATGGAGCGTATCGTCTGCGACTACATCGCCGGTATGACCGACCGCTACGCGGTCTACAAGTATTCCGAGCTCTTCATCCCCACGACGTGGCAGATGCGGTAAGCACCGGAAGATCCCATTTGAACTGAAAGGAGGTTTCTGCCTTGGCATTTCCACAGCCGTTTCTTGACGCGCTCATCGACCGCAATCCCATCGACGAGGTCGTGGGACAATATGTGAGCCTGACGCGCCGGGGCTCGAACCTCTTCGGCCTCTGCCCGTTCCACTCGGAGAAGACCGCTTCGTTCTCCGTCGCCCCGGACAAGGGCATCTATTACTGCTTCGGCTGCCACGCGGGCGGCGGCGTGGTCAACTTCATCATGCAGATCGAGGGGCTGGACTTCCCCGACGCCGTCCGCTTCCTCGCCAAGCGCGCGGGGATGGAGGTACCGGAGGACGAGGCCTACCACTCGCAGTATCAGAAGCAGGAGCGCCTTTGGGCCCTGTGCAAGGACGCGGCGCGGTTTTTCCGCCAGCAGCTGTTTTCCCCCGTGGGCAAGCCCGCGCAGGCGTACATACAGAAGCGGGCGCTCAGCATGGACACGGTCAAGCGCTTCGGCCTTGGCTTCAGCCCGGACGCGTGGGCGACGCTCACGGACACCATGAAGGAAAAGGGCTACCGGCTCGACGAGCTCATCGACGCCGGGCTCTCCATCCGGGGCAAAAATGGCGGCGTGTATGACCGCTTCCGCAACCGCCTCATGTTCCCCATCATCGACATTCGGGGGAACGTCATCGGCTTCGGCGGCCGCGTGATGGACGATTCGACGCCCAAATACCTCAACTCGCCGGAGACGCTCATCTTCAACAAACGCAAAAATCTCTTCGCGCTCAACGTCGCCCGCAAGAGCAAGCAGGGCCGCATCATCCTCACCGAGGGCTATATGGACGCCATCGCCCTGCACCAGTACGGGTTCGACTGCGCCGTGGCCTCGCTCGGCACGTCGCTGACGGAGGAGCACGCGAATATCCTCGCCAAGTACACCAATCAGGTCATCCTGACCTACGACGGCGACGAGGCCGGGCAGAACGCCACGCGCCGCGCCATCCCGATGCTCGAAAAGACCGGCATCCAGGTGCGCGTCCTGCGGATGCAGGGAGCGAAGGACCCGGACGAATTTCTGAAAAAATACGGCGCGCAGCGCTTTGAGGTCCTGCTTGACAGCTGCCAGAACCAGGCCGAATACCGGCTCGACAGTCTCCGGCGCAAATTCGACCTGACGCTCGACGAGCAGCGCGTGGAATTTCTCTCGCAGGCCGCCGCGCTCATCGCCTCGTTCCCGAACGCGGTGCAGCGCGAGATCTACGGCCGCCGCGCGGCTGAGGCCGCCGGCATCACGCCCGAGGCCATGCAGCTGGAGGTCAAAAAGGCCTACCGCAAGTCCCGCGCCATCGAAAAGCGCAAACGCGAGGCGCAGGAGCTCGACATCGCGCGCCAGCGCGCGCCGAAGATCCGCGCCATCCACTACGACAACCTGCGCTCGGCCACGGCCGAAGAAGGGCTCATCTGCATGCTCCTGCGCGAGCCGGAGCTGATCGCGGGCGTGAAGCTCCCGGCGGAGGCGTGCTCGGTCGATCTGTTCGGCCGGGTGCTGACGCAGCTTCGCCAGCGGGTGCAGTCCGGCCGGCCGGTCTCGCTCGCCGCGATGGAGGGAGAATTCACCCCGGAGGAGATGTCGCACCTGTCGTATATCCTGAGCAAGGACACATCTCCGGTCTCGGATGAGGCGCTCGCGGATTATCTGCGCGTGATCCAGGAAGAATATGAGGGCCGGACCCGCGCCCGCTCGGAAGACAGCCTGCGGCTGCTCGCCGAGCAGATGAAATCGACAAAACAGTATGGAGGGTAAGCTATGGGAAAAGAACTGGAACTTCTGCAGAAAATGGAACTGACCGCTGAAAACCGGCAAAAGCTCGAGACCCTTATCACCGAGGCGAAAAAGACCGGCAAGGTCTCCTCCAAGCATCTGGTCGAAACGCTCGACGACGTCGACGCCACGCAGGCGCAGACCGAGCAGTTCTATGACATTCTGGAGCAGGCCGGGATCGAGATCGACGTGTCGGACGTGCTGGATCTGATCGGCTCGGCCGACATGGACAACCCCACGCTCAGCGAGATGCAGGCCATCGAGGACGAGGGCCTGCCCGAGGATCTGGAAACGCCCGAGGCCCTGCCCGAGGACGTGGAGACCGCCAAGCTCGACGACCCCGTGCGCATGTATCTCAAGGAGATCGGCCGGATCAAGCTTCTCTCGCCCGAGGAGGAGCAGGAAGTCGCAAGAGCCATGGCCGAGGGCGACGAGAAGACCCGCGAGGCCGCGCGCAAGCGCATGTCCGAGGCGAATCTGCGGCTCGTCGTGTCGATCGCCAAGCGCTATGTCGGCCGCGGGATGCAGCTGCTCGACCTCATCCAGGAGGGCAATCTGGGCCTCATGAAAGCCGTGGAAAAATTCGACTACACGAAGGGCTATAAATTCTCCACCTACGCCACCTGGTGGATCCGCCAGTCGATCACGCGCGCCATCGCCGACCAGGCCCGCACGATCCGCATCCCCGTGCACATGGTGGAGACCATCAACCGGGTGCTGCGCACCTCGCACGCGATGGTGCAGAAGCTCGGCCGCGAGCCGACGACGAAGGAGATCGCCGACGAGCTGCACATCGAGGAGAGTAAGGTCGAAGAGGTCCTGAAGATCGCGCAGGAGCCCGTCTCTCTCGAAACGCCCATCGGCGAGGAGGAAGACAGCCATCTCGGCGACTTCATCCAGGACGACGAGGCGTCTCAGCCGTCGGAGGAGGCCACCTATACCCTGCTGCGCGAGCAGCTCGAGGAAGTCCTGTCCACGCTGACGCCGCGGGAGGAGCAGGTGCTGCGCATGCGCTTTGGTCTGGTCGACGGCAAGCCGCATACGCTCGAGGAGGTCGGCAAGCAGTTCGACGTCACGCGCGAGCGGATCCGCCAGATCGAATCCAAGGCCCTGCGCAAGCTGCGCCATCCGTCGAGAAGCAAAAAGCTCCGCGACTTCCTGAATTGACCCGAAACAGATTATTTACACTTTTCTTCTTGACATCCGGGAAAATATTCGTATCATAGTCTTATGCAAATTGAAACCTTGGAGGAATTCAGGATGTTTGAGAAAATTCAGGCGTATCTGGCCTCGCAGCTGGACATTCCGGCCGATGAGATCACCCGCGACACCACGTTTGAAAGTCTGGGCGTCGATTCTCTGGATACCGTCGAAATGGTCATGGATCTGGAGGAGCAGCTGGGCGTCGATCTCGAGCTTGAGGACAAGATCGCGACCGTCGGCGAGCTCGTCGATTTCGTCGAAAGCAAACTGGACTGAATCGTCATTGTCACGACGAGGTGCGTGGCAAGGCTGCACTACTTGGGGAGATAGCGGTGCCCTGTTACCCGCAATCCGCTACAGCGGGGAGGAATTCCCGACCGAGGGTGTATGCTGTGTCGTCTGACCCGGATAAGCGGTGTTGAAGATCTGGTCTTGCGCAATAGGGCTCTGTGAATCGTGTCAGGTGGGGAACCAAGCAGCACTAAGCAGACCACCCTGTGTGCCGCAAGGTTGCCGTTTCGGAGCTGGCTGTCCGGGTAACGGATGTAGCATCCATTCGAAGAAGGGTGTGCAGTCCTGCCATGCACCTCGTCAGCTTTCCGCATGAAAATACGCGCAGTCGGGATCCCCCGGCTGCGCGTTTGTTTTTTTGGTTTATTCCCCATCGAACAGCGTCCCCGTCTGGCGGCGGGCCGACCGCTGCAATGGACTTCAGTGCAGACGCAGATAACTAGGATGGCCGGTCGATGGCCTTACCTACCCGCGTTTCTATGCACCATTAGATTTAACAGCCACTGTTTATGGTTCGTCTTCCTGATAAAAAGGCCAATGAACCACAGGCTCTAAATGCTGATAATACACACCCTCGCCGTCGCACAGGGCTTCATACGTAACACCGTCAACGGCGAAGCAGGGAAACGTTATTCTTTTTTCTGTATCATTTGTATATTGGAATATCACACAAATGGAGGCTGCCCCAGGCGCTTTGATATCTGTATCTTCCGAGCGAACAACGTCAAATTGCTCCATTCGCGCCACTGCGGACGCGATCTCCTGCCCATCCGTAAGCGTGATCGTTTCTCCACCGCCAATAAACTTTATTTCTGAAATCTCACCAGACAGCACATTCGCGAGATATTCTCCACCATTGGACGTTTTCCCGCCGAGATGCCCTGCTTTCGCACATCCCATAGATAGTAGGACAAACAGTAAAACCGTAAGCAGTACACGGATACATTTCCTTACTTTCATTCATGTCCTCCTTACCATTCGAAATCAAAACTATCCTTTTCCCCTCATCATATTGCTGAATCACGACCATGGCGGGCCTGCTTGATCACAGCTACGGTGATTACGCTGTAGCGGCCGCACTTCCCCCCCCAGCTACGCGCTGCGATATACCCCACATCTCATTCCCCGTCGAACAGCGTCCCCGTCTGGCGGCGGGCCTGCTCGATGACGGACGCGGTGATCACGCTGTCGCGGTTGCGCTTCTCCGGCTGTGTGCCGGAGGCGATATAGCCTGCGAACTCGCGCAGCTCGTACATCATGTTGTTGGGCAGCTTCTCGCGGTACGGCAGCTCCACCGTCTCACCATTGCGGCGGACGAGCCAGATGCGGCGAATGTGGTTGATGTCGTCAAGGAGGATCGAGCCGTCCTCGCCCATAAAGGTCGTGGGTGACGCCTGCCTGCAGACCTTGGACCAGATGGCCTCGCAGACGAAGCCCGGATAGCGCAGAAGCGCGATGCCGCCGGCCTCAAACCCGCTTTCCAGATGATACGCCTCCGCCGACACGTGCGCCGGCGCGCCGAACATCGACACGAGCGCGTGGATGGGATAGCAGCCCATGTCCAAGATCGCCGCGTTGCAGAGCTTTGGGTCAAAGGCGTTGATGCCCTGCTCCCCGGCGCGCACGCGGTCATAGCGGGAGGAATACTGGGTGAATTCCGCCGTCACGCGGCGGAGCGTCCCGATCTCGGGCAGAGCATCCCGGATGATGGGCAGCGCGTCGTCAAAGACCAGCCGCATGGCCTCGAGATAGACCACGCGGTGTTCCTTCGCCGTCTCGATGAGCGTCCCGGTCTGCGCCGCCGTCAGAACGCCCGGCTTTTCCAGCAGCACGTGCTTGCCGTGCCGCAGCAGGCACAGGGCCTGTTCAAAGTGGCAGCGGTTCGGGCTGGCGATGTAGGCCGCGTCGAACGTATCCGCCGCGGCAAAAGCCTCCAGATCGGTATAGACGGCATCCAGATGATACTTCTCCGCAAACGCCCGGCCCGTCTCCGCAGATCTGGAATAGATCGCCGCCGGGCGCAGCTCCGGCACCTGCTCCATCGCCGCCAGCAGCCAGTCGACGACAAAATTCCGCCCGATGATCCCCACGCGAATGGTCATAGTGTTCCCTCCATAGACGCGCATCCGTCCGGCTCTGCCGGGCGGATGCTGTTTTTATTGTTTAACTGATCTTTCCGCCCTCGTGCAGCAGCCGGTCCTTGATGTCCCAGAGCTTCTGCGACAGGTCGACGTAGTACGTGTGCGGGTTGTCGAAGCGCTTGACCTCGTCCCAGAGGGTATCGACCTGCTGGGCGCAGTAGGCCTGGATCTCGCTGAGCGCCGGCAGCTGGTAGACAAGCTCGCCGCCCTGGAAAATGGGCACGAGCAGCTCCTTGGCCGTGAAGTTATAGACCTTCTTGCGCTTCCAGGTCGCCTGCGGGTCAAAGATCTCCAGATCCCGGCTGTCGTCGACCGTCTCGTCATGCACGCAGAGATAGTCGGCGATGGCCTTGCCGGTGTCGTTGCCAAAGAGGCGGTAGACCTTTTTGAAGTGCGGGTTCGTGATCTTGCCGACGTTTTCGCTGATCTTGATCTTGGGGATGATGTTCCCCTGCTCGTCCTCGATGGCCGTCAGCTTGTACACGCCGCCGAAGACCGCCTCGGACTTGGCGGTGATGAGCCGCTCGCCGACGCCGAACATGTCGATCTGCGCACCCTGGTTGAGGATATCCTCGATGATATACTCGTCGAGCGAGTTCGAGCACGAGATCTGGCAGGTCTGCCAGCCGGACTCGTCGAGCATCTTGCGTGCCTTGCGGGTCAGGTAGGTCATGTCGCCGGAGTCGAGGCGGATGCCGCACTTCGTCAGCCCGCGGGGCTTCAGAACCTCGTTAAAGACCCGGATGGCGTTCGGGATGCCGGACCGGAGCGTGTTATAGGTGTCGACCAGCAGGGTCGGATTGTCGGGATAGGTCTCGCAGTAGGCCTTGAACGCCTCGTATTCCGACGGGAACATCTGCACCCACGAATGGGCCATGGTGCCGCCGGCGGGCACGCCGTAGAGCTGGTCGGTCAGCGTGCAGGCCGTGCCCTTGCAGCCGCCGATATAGGCCGCGCGCGCACCGTCGACCGCGGCGTCGACGCCCTGGGCGCGGCGGGAGCCGAACTCCAGCACCACGCGCCCCTTGGCCGCGCGGACGACGCGGTTGGCCTTGGTGGCGATGAGGCTCTGGTGATTGAGCGTGAGCAGCAGGAAGGTCTCGACCAGCTGCGCCTGGATGGCGGGGGCGCGGACGGTCATGATCGGCTCGCGCGGGAAGATGGGCGTGCCCTCCGGCACGGCCCAGATATCGCCCGTGAAGCGGAAGTCCCGGAGGTAGCTGAGGAAGCCCTCGTCAAACATATTCCGGCTGCGCAGGTAGGCGATATCGTCCTCGTCGAAGTGCAGCTGCTGGATATATTCGATGGCCTGTTCCAGCCCGGCGGCGATGGCGTAGCCGCCGTTATCCGGCACGCTGCGGAAGAAAATATCAAAATAGGTGATGCGGTCCTGCATGCCCTGGACAAAATAGCCGTTGCCCATGGTGAGCTCATAGAAGTCGCAAAGCATGCTGAGATTGGCGTTTTTGTTGATATCCATGGTGTTCCCCTCGTGTTCCGCCGGACGGCGGGATCAATTTTGATTTCACTGTGTCAGTGCCCGGGCGCGCTGCAGCTTGCTGCGCGGCTGCTCGTGAAGATGAAAGCGCTCGGCAAGCGTCTTTGCAAATGCCTGCACGTCCGCCTCCTCGCCCGCCTGCAGCTCGAGCTCAAGCTCGCACAGAAGCGCCTGCTTCCCGCCGCCGGTCAGTTCGCCGAGATCGCCGCAGAGCGTGCAGCTCGTCTTTTCCGAGAGCCGGAGCGGCGCGGTGATGCGGGTGAATTTCGCCCCGCAGACCGGCAGCAGCGCCTCCGCGTCCAGACGGCCGATCGCCTCCGGCGCGCCAAGCTTTGCAAGCGCCGGCAGCGCTTCGTCGAGATATTCGCTCTCCACTTCCCACTCGCCGCGGGTATGGCCCTCGCCGGGCGTCTTCATGGTGACGACGCTGCGCTCGTTTTCCGTGCGCAGGCGGAGCATCCAGCGGTTTTTCTCCAGCAGACCGTCCTCCGTGTCATAATAGGTCGTCTGCATCCGGATATAGGCGAACGGGGCCTGCATCCGGCTGGCGACGGGCTCACTGCAGAGGATGCAGTCGAGCAGCTGCAGATCTCCGACCTCCAGCTTGTATTCGGTTTCCTTTCCCAAAACGGGCATCCTCGCTTTCAGGCGGACGCCCGCGGGCGTCCGCGCAGGATTTTCTCCATTCTACGTCATTTTGCCCATAAACGCAAGCGACACGCGGATTTTCTTTTCGCGCCGCGCAGGGTTTCCCGCGCCATTTCCCGACCGTTTTCCCGCCGCCCCGGCGGTAAAGTGGACGAAGGAACAAAGGAGGCGGCGCTATGGACATCAGACAGACGGATCCGGGCGGGCTGCGGCAGCGGCTTTCACAGGTGCTTGCCGCGCGGCCGCTGCTGCGGGGGCTGCTGCGCGCGCTGGGCGCGGGCGGCTTCTGCTTTGTGCTGGCGGGCGCGGGACTGCTGGACGGGCCTGTGCCGCTGGCGCTCGCGCCGGTATGCGTGCTGCCGTTCGGCCCGGACGCGATCTGCGCGTATCTCGGCGCGGCGGCGGGCTACGCCGTGTTCTGGGGCCTCAGCGCGGCGCTGGAGCCGGTGGCGGCGGGGTTTTTGCTGCTGGCGGGCAGCTGTCTGCTGGCCGATCTGGTGCCGGACGAGCAGGGCTGGCTCGCCTCGGCCGCGGCGGGCGGGATCTATGCGCTGCTGGGCGTCATCTTCGTCCTGCGCGCGGACGGCGGGCTGCAGGCGGCGCTGCAGCTCATTTTGCGGCTGGTCTTGCTGACGCTGAGCGTCCGCATGCTCTCGTCCGCGCCGGCAAACGCGCGGCTGCGGCCGTATGCGGCCGCCGTGTGTCTGCTCGCGGGGCTCGTGCGGGTGCAGCTGCCGTTCGGGGTGCCGCTGGCCGTGATCCCGGCGGCGGCGATCTGCGTGCTGGCCGCGGCCGGGCCGGAGGCGCTGGCCGTCGGCGCGGCCTGCGGGCTGGTATTGGATCTCGGCAGCGTGCCTAGTCCGCCGCAGACGGCCTGCTTCTGCTTTTCCCTGCTCGCCTGCCGTCTCGCGGCGGGGCGGAAGCTGGCGCGGGCGGCGGTATTTTCGGGGATGTATTTTCTGTGCGTGCTCGTCTGGGGCGGCGAACACGCGGGCTGGACGCTCGGGGTGCTGGCGGGCGCGCTGCTCGCCTGTCTCCTGCCGCCGCTGCCGGAGCACCCGGCAGCCGAAGCCCGGGCCGCCGCCCCGGACGCCCTCGATCAGGCGGCGGACGTGCTGCTCGCGCTCGAGGCGCGGGTGAGTCCGGCGCTTCCGGAGCCGCAGACGGCCCCGGCCCTGATCTTTGACAGCGCGGCAAGCGCCGTCTGCCGCAGCTGCGTGCGGCAGCAGCTGTGCTGGCAGGAGCGCGCGGACGAGACCTACCGCCTGCTCTGCGGCTGCGCAGGGACGATCCTGCGGCAGGGACAGGCCCGCGAGGGCGATCTGCCGCCCGCGTTCTGCAGCGCCTGCATCCGCGCCGAGGCCTTCCGCGAGGCCGTCAACCAGGCGCTGCGCACGCAGCAGGCGGAGCTTCTGGCCTTCCGCCGCAGCGAGGAATCCCGGCAGATCGCCTGTGCGCTGCTGGGCCATCTGGCGCGGTTCGTGGGCGCGGCCGGGCGCCGGCCCAAAGCGCAGGGCGCGCCGCGCTGGCGGCTCTCACTCGGCGTGCGGGCGGTCGGGCTGCGGGGCGATACGCTCTGCGGCGACGCGGGCGCGTGCTTTCAGGTCAGGACGCTGCAGTATGTGCTGCTGTGCGACGGTATGGGCACCGGCGCGGGCGCGAAGGCCGACGCGGAGGAGGCCATTTCCCTGCTCCGCGCGATGATCACCGCCGGCTTCGCCGCGCCGGAGGCGATGGCGCTGCTCAACGAGCTGTATCTGCTGCGCGGCGACGGCTGCTTCTCCACCATCGACCTGCTCGAGCTCGACCTGTGTACGGCGGAGGGCGTGCTCTACAAATGGGGCGCAGCGCCGTCGTATCTCAAAAAGGGCGGGAACGTCAAAAAAATAGGGACAGCCTCACCGCCGCCCGGGCTCGGTGTGGGAGAGGAACACCGGGCCGGAGGCGTCAGACTGTCCTTGCAAAGAGGAGAGCTGCTGGTGCTTACCACCGACGGCGTGCCGGAGGCTGCGTGTGAGCAGTACCTGCGCACCTGCGGAGCGCTGTCTCCGCGGGAGCTTGCCGCCGGGGTCGTCGCATGCGCCAGCGAGTCAGAGCCGGATGACCGGACGGCCGCCGCCGTGCAGCTCGAGCCGGTCTCCCTGCAGCCTCACCATATCACACGGCGGGCGCGGAATGTGTCGAAAGCGGGGGCCAGACCCCACATTTAGGAAATATTTCCCGACGAAACACAAAATACCGGCTCGAATCGAGCCGGTATTTGTGTCTTTCTGTCTGCGGGCGGCAGATCCTCAGGCGAATGTCCCTCTGGCCACGTCGCCGAGACCGCTCAGCACGCCCATCGCGCCCAGCACCGCGATCAGGATGATCGCCAGCACGTAGACGCAGAAATAGCTGCGGGCATAGTTGCGCCGGTTGAGGTTCTGGCTGCCGACGGCGTGGACGATCAGGAAGATCCATCCGACCAGCGGCAGGGAATACAGGATCCCGAGCCCGAAATACGTCCAGGGCGACAGCGGCCGGTAGGCCTCCGGCAGGTGCTGCAGTTCAAAATCGTTCATACGCTTCCTCCTCAGCTTCGTTCCTTGCAGGTCAGCTCCGCCACGTCCAGGCGGAACACCGCGACGTGCTGCGCCTGCTCGTCTGTGAATACGAAGCTTTTTTCCGGTTCATAATGCGCCATGATGGCGGCGAGCGCCTGTTTCTTTTCCTCCATGTCCGTCACCTCGCCGATCCGGCCCGTGCCGATGACGCTCTGGTAGCGGCAGGAATAGCTGCAGCCGCTCGTTCCCTCGACCAGCGCGTAGCTGCAGTCGAGCTCAAAGCCGACCTTCGGCCGCGCCGCGATGAGTGCGGCCTTGCGCCCCTCCTTCGCGCCGTGGAAATAAAACCGGTCCGGCGTGCCGGGGACGAAGGCAAAGCTCAGAGGGACGATGTACGCGCCGTCCGGGTCGGAAAACCCGACGCGGCAGCAGTGGCAGGCGTCCAGGATCTGCAGGATCTTTTCGCGGTCCGTGACCGCGCGTTCCGCTCTTCGCATACGCGTTACCCCAGACGCGTGCCGCCGGTCTGGCGGATGGAGAGCACGTGGCAGCTGCCCGCGCCCAATACGGCCTCCGCCCCGCTGCGGAACTGCCCGAGCATCTCATCCGGCACGAAGGCGAGGATCGTGCCCGCGAAGCCGCCGCCGTGCACGCGGCAGGCGCCGCGGCCGTCCAGCAGCTTTTCGCAAAGAGCCTGCGCCAGCGCCATCTGCTGATGGGCAGTGCTGCCGAGGGGAATGATGTTCTGCAGCAGCATCCACGACGAGCGGCCGGAAGCCCGCACGCCCGCGAGGAAGCCCTCAAAGTCGCCGTTTTTCAGCGCCTGCACCTGCTCGAGCACGCGGCGGTTCTCATCAAAGAAATGCATGGCGCGCAGGACGGCGCGGTCGCCGGTCTGTTCGCGGACCTGCTTGAGCTGCGCATAGAACTCCGCCTCATTGACCTCGCGCAGGACCTCCTTGCCGAAGCAGCGCGCGACGCTGCGCATCTCCTGCGGGATGGCGGCGTATTCGTCGGTCAGATCCGCGTGGTCCGCGCCGGAATCGAGGATGCAGGGCGTATAGCCGCAGTGGGCAAAGTCAAATTCCACACGCTCGACCAGCGGCGTCTGGGGATCGGCAAAGTCGATGAAGACCAGCCCGCCGACGCTCGAGGCCGTCTGGTCCATCAGGCCGCTGGGCTTGCCGAAATAGACGTTCTCCGCGTACTGGCCGATCTGCGCGATCTCGACCGCGGTCAGCTTCCGGTCAAAAAACAGCTCGTTCAAAATCGTGCCGATCAGCACCTCGAACGCCGCCGAGGACGACAGCCCGGAGCCGGGCAGCACCGTGGACCGGACGCTCGCGTCAAAGCCGCGCAGCTCGCAGCCGCGCTGCCGGAAGGCGGCGGCCACGCCGCGCACGATCGCGGCGGTGGTGTTCTTTTCATCTTCGTGGATGGACAGATCGTCCAGCCGGATCTCGACGGGCGCATAGCCCTCTGACGCGACGCGGATGCAGTCGTCGTCCCGCAGCGTCACCTCCGCCGTGGTCTGCATATTGACGGCGGCGGCCAGCACGCAGCCGTGCTGATGGTCGGTATGGTTGCCGCTGATCTCCGTGCGGCCGGGCGCAGAAAAGCGATAGATCGTTTGCATAGCAAGTTCCTCCGTCCCCCGCCCTCCCGGGCAGGTCGTTTTTCTCATTATAGTACATTTCCGCGCCGGCGGCAAGAAGAAACTCCTTTGTCTGCGCCTTCGCACCCAGCCAGGGCTCCCCCCTTCCAGGGGACGATGTCTCCGACGGCCCTATCTTTTCTCTCGCAAGAGAAAAGATAGGGAAGAAAAGAGTGCTTGGGGACGCGGGGTGCATTCTGCATCTGAATTCAGGCAGAAACCTATTTTTTAGTTGTCGTTCCACACGATAGTCACCTCACGGGCGTCTGACTACGCGCCGCCTGATACGTGGGAATCAGATTTGTGAGCAGTTACCTTTGAATATTTACGGGAAATAGAAGGTGCAGTCTGGATTTGTCAGACTGCACCTTTTTGCATGGGTCTTTCTTTATTTGCTCAGCACCCTGTAGGGGCGGGGCTCTGCTCCGCCCGCGG
>ERZ825896.1303-NODE-1303-length-28503-cov-4.487099_pt1 | contig 28503 bp, 28 predicted proteins | sample MGYA00519858_ERZ825896 | MGnify/ENA primary metagenome ERZ825896 (study PRJEB31778, sample SAMEA3449214) | human gut metagenome | biome: human gut; feature: human-associated habitat; material: faeces | place: United Kingdom | collected 2010/2012 ...
GACTGGAAGAAGGGTATATTGACGCTTACACAACAACATATTGCAGCGGTTCATTTAATACGGTTACTCCGAGTCCGAAATGTTGGATCTATCCGGGAGGTCACGGAGCGTTGAATGTTGTTCAATCATTGCAGCATTCCTGCAACGTCTTTTATTATCAACTGGGATACAATATGGGAATCGATTCCAATGGAAACTATGACAGTGATCTTGGAACAGACAAGTTGAGAAAATATGCGGCTATGTATGGCTTAGACAGGAAATCCGGCGTAGAAATACCGGAAGCTGCACCGCAGATATCTGATGAATATTCGATTCAATCTGCAATCGGACAAGGTACGAACAACTTTACGGTAAGTCAACTGAACCGTTATGTAACCGCAGTTGCAAACAGCGGAACTGTTTATGATCTGACGCTTATCGATAAAACGACAGATGCGGCGGGAAATCTTATTAAAGATTATTCTGCAGAAGTAGACAGTACAATGGATGAAATCAATTCCAGCACATGGGATCTTATTCACCAGGGAATGGAACAGATGGTTGCAAGCTCAACCACTTTTACAGGCCTTGATTTTTCTATGGCGGGAAAAACCGGTACTGCCCAACATAACGAATTGCATGCCGACCATGTATTATTTGTAGGATATGCTCCGGCCGAACAGCCTCAATTATCGATTGCAGTCCGCATTACTTATGGCTATAATTCGGGATATGCATCAGAGATCGGCAGAGATATTGCAAAAGTCTATTTTAATCCTGAAACAGCCGGTGAATTAATTACCGGAAGCGCAGCTAATCTCGGAGAAGGAATTGCAGGAGACTAAAAGACGGGGGAATGACAATGAACAAACTTGTGACCATCAGAAGTAATCGATACGGATTAGATATTGAATTTGATTCCGAAACAGAATTCGATCAACTTCTTGAAGTTCTCGGACAAAAATTCAAACAATCCGGGCGCTTTTTTAAAGATGCACAGATGGCGCTTAGTTTCAGCGGACGCGAACTGACGCGAGCAGAGGAAGATCGTGTTCTTGCCGTCATAAGAGAAAATACACAAATTGAAATTTTGTGTATTATCGAACCAAATGATAAAAATGAGATGATGTACAGAAGCGTAGTAGAACAAAGTCTTTCAGATATCTATAAAAAAGAAGGAATTTTCTACAAGGGGACTTTAAGAAAAAGGCAGATATTAGAGGCAGAAGAAAGTATTGTCATACTAGGTGATGTAGAACTTGGTGCAAAAGTAATTGCAAAAGGCAGTGTGATCATAATCGGTACGTTATATGGATCTGTCTGTGCCGGAGCATCCGGCGATACGTCGGCGTATGTCGTAGCACTTTCTATGCAGCCTAAATATCTCAGCATCGGAGATATCGTAGCAAAACGTCAGATCATTTATCAGGAGAGCTTAAATATTAAAGGCCCCAAAATCGCCGTGATCGACGGAAACCGTATCTATCTTGATCCCCTTACGGATTGAGACAGGACATATGTAGGAGGAAAAGCATCATGGGAGAAGTAATTGTCATTACATCAGGAAAAGGCGGAGTCGGTAAAACGACAACGACAGCAAATATCGGAATCGGTCTAGCAAAACTCGGGAAAAAAGTTATAGTGATTGACACAGACCTCGGCCTTAGAAATCTGGATGTCGTATTAGGGCTGGAGAATAGGATCATTTATAATATCGTGGATGTCATAAACGGCAACTGCCGGTTAAAACAGGCATTGATAAAAGATACTCAGTTTCCGGAGCTTTGCCTGCTTCCATCTGCCCAAACGAAAGATAAGTCTGCGGTTTCCCCGGAACAGATGAAAAAACTTATCGAAGATATTCGGAGTGATTTTGATTTTGTTTTACTGGATTGCCCAGCGGGGATCGAACAAGGATTCCAAAATGCAATAGCAGGCGCTGAACATGCTGTTGTTGTCACGACCCCGGAAGTTTCTGCCATTCGGGATGCCGACCGCATTATCGGACTTCTGGAAGCGTCGGGTATTCGCAAAACAGATCTTTTGATTAATCGGCTGCGGATCGATATGGTCAAGAGAGGCGATATGATGTCCGTAGACGATGTCACCGAAATCCTTGCCGTAAATCTCCTCGGAGTAATTCCCGACGATGAACAAGTCGTTATTGCAACTAACAGAGGAGAAGCCGTTGCCGGAGAAGAATGTCTGGCCGGAAGATCCTACATGGATATCTGCCGCAGACTGACAGGAGAAGACGTTCCGGTCAACGACTATTCAAAATCAGAAGGTTTCTTCGGAAAAATAGCGCAATTTTTTCATAGAAATCAGGAGGAAAACCGATGAGTGTTCATTCAGTTTCGATCGCCAAATACCGGCTGAAGACTCTGCTTGCCGCAGACAGAATGCACTGTACGGCAGATTTGACGGAACAAATGAAAAATGACTTATATCATGCGGTTTCAAAATATACGGAAATCAATCCCGCATATTTTTCAATCGATATTACACGCAGCGATATACATATAAAATACATGGGAGAAGATCGTTGAAATTTTTAATCAATCATATTAAACAGCAATATCATATAAAAGATTATAAATTCGGACTTATTATTTCAGTAGTTGCAATTTCTGTCATCGGTATCATGATGGTCGGAAGCGCTAAACCGGATTTTATGACAAAACAGATCATGGGGGTGATCCTTGGGTTCGGAGCAATGGTTGTTGTCTCTTTGATCGACTATAAATGGATCATGAATTTTTATTGGATACTTTATGTTATAAATTTGATTCTTTTGATCGCAGTAAAAATTCCAGGATTAGGTCATTCGGCAAACGGGGCGCAAAGATGGATCAACCTCGGGTTTATGCAGCTTCAGCCTTCCGACTTGACAAAAATACTTCTTATTATTTTTTTTGCCAGATTTTTTTCTGACAGAGAGCTTAAGATCAGCAGCCCCAAAGTAATCATTCAGTCTGTTGCGCTGCTTATTCCGTCGCTCATCCTTATTGTGACACAGCCGAATCTTTCCACTACAATCTGTATCGCAGCGCTTTTTTGTGCTCTCATTTTTCTGGCAGGATTAAATTACAAATTTGTCGGAACAGTTCTTGCGATTACGATTCCTGCCGTTGCGATCTTTCTTGCCGTTGCGGTGCAGCCGAATCAGCCTTTTTTGCATGACTACCAGCAGGATCGTATTCTTGCCTGGTTAGAGCCGGAAAAATATGCGGATGATGAATCATATCAACAGTTAAACTCTGTTATGGCAATCGGTTCCGGACAATTAACCGGAAAGGGGCTAAACAACAATACGACCACTTCTGTTAAAAACGGGAATTTTATTCTGGAGCCCCAGACAGATTTTATTTTTGCTATTGTCGGGGAAGAATTGGGATTTGTGGGTTGCTGTATTGTCATTGCTCTGTTATTATTAATAGTGATTCAGTGTATTTTGATAGGCATCCGATCGCAGACTATGGGAGGCAGAATCATATGCTGCGGCGTAGGATCACTTATCGGAATACAAACATTTATCAATATTGCCGTAGCAACGCAGCTTTTCCCTACAACAGGAATCCCATTACCCTTTGTGAGTTATGGACTCACATCTCTGATTAGTTTATACATTGGTATTGGGCTTGTACTGAATGTAGGTTTACAACCGAAAAAATATCAATAGGAGTGAAAAGAATGAATATAGGTTTAATTGCGCATGACGCAAAAAAAACATTGATGCAAAATTTCTGCATCGCATACCGCGGCATTCTCAGCAAGCATGAACTATACGCGACCGGAACTACCGGACGTCTGATTGAAGAGGTAACGAATCTCTCTATCCATAAGTTCCTCGCCGGGCATCTGGGCGGTATGCAGCAATTGGGGGCACAGATTGGACACAACGATATTGACGCTTTGATTTTTTTGCGTGATCCGTCGACAGTAAAACCTCATGAACCGGATGTAAATGATGTCATTCGTCTTTGTGACATGCACAACATCCCGATGGCTACCAATCTTGCAACGGCAGAAATCATTATACTCGCATTAGACAGAGGAGACTTGGATTGGCGTGAGATGTATAAGTAGAGCAAAAAGTGCCGCACTGGTATGTGTGGCATCGATAAGTCTGTTTACAGGTGGTTGCATCGGAGGAAAAGGAGCAACACCTGTGACAGCATATGAACTTAAAAATTATAATCAGGATTTATACCAGGGAAAGCTTTATGCAGAGGAGCTGTGTGTAGCACAAAATGATGTGGCGTTAGAAGGCTATACAGAAGATACTGAATTGCACAGTGCTGCATTATTTGATCTTACAGGAGAACGTGTATTATATTCTTACAAAGCGCATGAACGACTGTATCCTGCCAGTACAACCAAGATCATGACGGCACTTCTCGCTATTGAGAATGCAAATTTGGATGACCAGGTGACGATCAGTGGAAACGCAGATGCATCCAGTTTTTCGGCGGATGCACAGGTGTGCGGCCTTGCGAAAGGAGAAGTCTGGACACTCAGGGATCTTTTGGGAGCTCTTCTTTTGTATTCTGGAAATGATGCAGCAACTGCAATCGCGGAATATGTAGGTGGATCAGAAGAAGCGTTTGTTAATATGATGAACCGCAGAGCCCAGGAATTGATGGCGAACGGGACTCATTTTATGAATCCGCACGGACTGCATGATGACAATCATTATACATGTGCGCGCGATATGGCTTTGATCGGCAGAGAGATCTGGCGCTATCCGGAATTCCTGAAGATCTGCCAGGAGCAGAGTTATAAGATCCCGGCATCCGATACGACGGAAGAACATGTATTTCCACAGCATCATAAGATGCTGATCAAAGAAAATAAAAATTATTACCAGTATGCGGTTGCAGGAAAGACAGGATATACATCGAATGCATTATCTACGCTGATCACGTTGGCCGATAATGGCAATATGAAACTGGTATGTGTCGTACTTCGGACACATGGTGTGAATATATATCCGGATACGAAGAATCTGTTCGAATATGCATTTAACAATTTCCAGAAGATCCAGGTGGCAGATGAGAAGAAACCGGATGAAGTAGAGAAATTTATATCGGCTGCGGATAGCCAGAGTGCTGTATCGGCACAGTCAGATGGAAGTGAGGATACAGAATCCGTGCAGACAGGCGGAAATGAATATCAGCCGCTGGAGGACGGACATGTGATCCTGCCGAAGGATGTATCATACAAAGATATAGATTATGAAATTACGGATGTAGATGAAGATACCGGAGAGGGAACGATCCGGTATATATATGACGGCCATCAGGTTGGAAGTGCAACGGCAAAATTTACGGATAAGTATTTACAGAAAGTAAGCACCAGGAAAGAACGTGTGGACAGTAAGCCGAAGGATGTGGATAATTCCGGTGATTCGAAGAAAAACGGTGGAAAATCAAGTGAAAAGAGTATCTGGAAGAATTTTCTGCAAAAAGTAAAAGCAGTATGGGATTTCGGACAGAAAAAATTTGCCGGAAAATCAACTACAGAAAAATATGTGATCGCCGGAGGATGCGTAGCACTGGTGATTCTAATCTTCAGTCTGATCGTGCTGCTTATACGCCGTAGAAGATAAAAAATAGAAAATATATGAAAAATACGGAGAAAAACCGATTAAAAAAGGTAAAAACCCTTGACGGATTTTAGGATTACTGCATATAATAAGGAATGTGAAAAACGCTGACGAAGACAGTAGGATATAACAGAACGCAGCAGCGAGCCGGGGATGGTGGAAGTCCGGTACAAGTAAGATATATCTGAATATCACTTCTGAGTTGCAGATTTTGAACGGTTTCAGGGTATGAACAAAAGCCTGACTGCCAAGTAAAAACTGACGGCATTCCTCCGTTACAGGGAAGACATATGATGGTATGTTAGGTGGTTTATAAACGTAAGTACAGCTTTCGTCCTATACAGGGCGGAAGCTTTTTTAATTCTATGTTTTAATTTTATGGAGGTAAATATGTATAAGAAAGTTTCTACGGATCTTAATTTTGTAGACAGAGAAAAACAGACAGAGAAATTCTGGGAAGACAATGACATCTTCAGAAAAAGTATGCGTGACCGTGAAGGCAACGAGATCTATATGTTCTACGATGGCCCTCCGACAGCCAACGGAAAACCGCACATCGGACACGTTCTGACACGTGTTATCAAGGATATGATTCCAAGATACCGTACAATGAAAGGATACGAAGTTCCAAGAAAGGCCGGATGGGATACACACGGACTTCCTGTAGAGCTCGAAGTTGAGAAGCTTCTCGGACTGGACGGAAAAGACCAGATCGAAAAATACGGTATCGAACCATTTATCAAGAAATGTAAAGAAAGCGTATGGAAATACAAAGGTATGTGGGAGGATTTCTCTAATACCGTAGGCTTCTGGGCTGACATGGATGACCCATATGTAACATACGATAACAACTTCATCGAGTCTGAGTGGTGGGCACTCAAGAGAATCTGGGACAAGAAGCTCCTTTACAAAGGATTCAAGATCGTGCCTTACTGCCCTCGTTGTGGAACTCCGCTTTCTGCACAGGAAGTAGCGCAAGGGTATAAAGATGTAAAAGAACGTTCTGCGATCGTTCGTTTCAAAGTAGTAGGAGAGGATGCATACTTCCTCGCATGGACAACAACACCATGGACACTTCCGTCTAACATCGCACTCTGTGTGAACCCGGAAGAAGACTATGCGAAAGTAAAAGCTGCCGACGGATATACTTACTACATGGCAGTAGCTCTTCTTGATACAGTACTTGGAAAACTTGCAGAAGAAGGACAGAAAGCATACGAGATTCTTGAGACATACAAAGGTAAAGATCTCGAATACAAAGAATATGAGCCATTATACCAGTGTGCTTATGACTGCGCTTCTAAGCAGAACAAGAAAGCATTCTTCGTTACATGCGATACTTATGTAACACTGACAGATGGTACCGGTGTTGTTCATATCGCCCCTGCATTTGGTGAAGACGATGCCAAGGTTGGACGTAAGTATGACATGCCATTCGTACAGTTAGTAGACGAAAAAGGTAACATGGGAGAGACGACTCCATTTGCCGGATTATTCGTTAAGAAGGCTGACCCGGAAGTATTAAAAGACCTCGACGGACGTGGACTTCTCTACGATGCACCGAAGTTCGAGCACAGCTATCCACACTGCTGGAGATGTGATACACCACTTATCTACTACGCTCGTGAATCATGGTTCATCAAGATGACAGAAGTAAAAGATGACCTGATCGCTAACAACAACACAATCAACTGGATCCCGGAAAGTATCGGTAAAGGACGTTTCGGCGACTGGATTGAGAATGTTCAGGACTGGGGTATCAGCCGTAACCGTTACTGGGGAACTCCACTGAATATCTGGGAATGTGAGTGCGGACACCAGCATTCGATCGGAAGCATCGAAGAGCTGAAAGAAATGTCTGACAACTGCCCGGATGATATCGAACTTCACCGTCCATACATCGACGATGTAACGATCAAGTGCCCATGCTGCGGCAAACAGATGCACAGAGTACCGGAAGTTATCGACTGCTGGTTCGACAGTGGATCTATGCCATTTGCACAGCACCACTATCCATTTGAGAATAAAGAATTATTTGAAAAGCAGTTCCCTGCAGACTTCATTTCCGAGGCTGTTGACCAGACCCGTGGATGGTTCTACTCACTGCTTGCAATCTCAACACTGATCTTCAACAAAGCGCCATACAAGAACGTTATCGTACTTGGACACGTGCAGGATGAGAACGGTCAGAAGATGAGTAAGTCCAAAGGAAATGCAGTTGATCCATTCGATGCACTGGAGAAATACGGCGCAGATGCGATCCGCTGGTACTTCTATGTCAACAGTGCACCGTGGCTGCCGAACCGTTTCCACGGAAAAGCCGTTGTAGAAGGACAGAGAAAGTTCATGGGAACATTGTGGAACACATATGCGTTCTTCGTACTGTATGCAAATATCGATGATTTCGATGCAACAAAATATACATTAGACTACGACAAACTGTCTGTTATGGATAAATGGCTTCTGTCTAAGCTGAATTCAGCAATCAAGGCAGTAGACTATGATCTGTCCAACTACAAGATTCCAGAGGCTGCAAAGGCACTTCAGAGCTTCGTAGACGACATGAGTAACTGGTATGTAAGACGAAGCCGTGAACGTTTCTGGGCTAAGGGAATGGAGCAGGATAAGATCAATGCTTACATGACTCTGTACACAGCACTGGTTGAGATCTGCAAGACAGCAGCTCCGATGATCCCGTTCATGACAGAAGAGATCTACCAGAACCTGGTAAGAAGCGTTGATGAAAGCGCACCGGAAAGTATCCACCTGTGTGACTTCCCTGTTGTAAATGAAGCACATATCGATACAGAGCTGGAAGCTAACATGGACAACGTTCTGAAACTGGTTGTTATGGGACGTGCATGCAGAAATACAGCCAACATCAAGAACCGTCAGCCAATCGGACAGATGTATGTAAAAGCTGATTTCGAAGTTCCGGAATTTTACAAAGACATCGTAAAAGATGAATTAAATGTAAAGAATGTAACATTTACACAAGATGTTCGTGACTTTACTTCATATACTTTTAAACCTCAGTTAAAGACAGTCGGACCAAAATATGGTAAAATGTTAGGAGGTATTAAAGCAGCACTCGAAAACCTCGAAGGAAATGCAGCAATGGATGAGTTAAATGCTACAGATGCCCTGAAGCTTGATATCAATGGACAGGAAGTGACACTGTTCCGTGAGGACCTGCTGATCGAATCCGCTCAGATGCCGGGATATGTATCTGAGAATGACAACGGAATTACAGTTGTTATGGATACAAACCTTTCCGAAGAACTTCTGGAAGAAGGATTTGTACGTGAGATCATCAGTAAAGTACAGACCATGCGTAAGGAAGCCGGATTCGAAGTTATGGATAAGATCGCGGTAACTTACGAAGGAACAGAGAAAGCAGAGAAAGTATTTGCAGACAATGCATCTACGATCGCAGATGAGACACTGGCACTGGAAGTTACAAAGGCAGCACCTGCCGGCTACACAAAAGAGTGGAAGATCAATGGTGAAACCGTAACGATTGGTGTAGAGAAGAGATAATCAAAGCCCAGTTTTTAAGAAGGGAAGTAGAAAATGTATAATCCAAGATTTGAAAAAGACGTATTTAAAAGAGATGTGCGGAACAATGTGAAGACATTGTTCCGTAAGGAAGTAGAAGAGGCAACTCCACAGCAGTTGTTCCAGGCAGTATCTTATGCTGTAAAGGAAGCCATCATCGATGACTGGCTTGCAACACAGAAACAGTATGAGAAAGACGATCCGAAGACCGTATATTACATGTCCATGGAATTCCTGCTCGGAAGAGCTCTCGGAAACAACCTGATCAACATGACGGCATATAAGGAAGTAAAAGAAGCTCTGGAAGAGATGGGAATCGACCTGAACGTGATCGAGGACCAGGAGCCGGATCCGGCACTTGGTAACGGTGGACTCGGACGTCTGGCAGCATGTTTCCTGGATTCTCTTGCAACACTGGGATATGCATCTTATGGATGCGGTATCCGTTACCGTTATGGTATGTTCAAGCAGAAGATCAGAGACGGCTATCAGGTAGAAGCACCGGATAACTGGTTAAAAGACGGCAACCCGTTCGAGCTTCGCAGACCGGAATATGCGAAAGAAGTACGTTTTGGCGGAAATATCCGTGTGGAATACGATGAGACAGGAAAGACACACTTCGTTCAGGAGAACTATGAATCTGTAATGGCGATCCCTTATGATTATCCGATCGTAGGATACGGCAACCATATCGTGAATACACTTCGTATCTGGGATGCAGAAGCGATCGTAGACTTCCAGTTAGATTCTTTTGACCGTGGAGATTATCACAAAGCCGTTGAGCAGGAGAACCTTGCGAAGAATATCGTAGAAGTGCTTTATCCAAATGATAACCACATCGCAGGAAAAGAACTGAGACTGAAACAGCAGTATTTCTTCGTATCAGCAAGTATCCAGGCTGCAATTACAAAGTTTAAAAAGAAACATGGTGATATCAGCAAACTGCCGGAGAAAGTAACATTCCAGATGAATGATACACATCCGACAGTAGCAGTAGCAGAGCTGATGCGTATTCTTCTTGATGAGGAGAATCTCGGATGGAATGAAGCATGGGATATCACAACAAAATGCTGTGCATATACGAACCATACGATCATGGCAGAAGCACTTGAAAAATGGCCGATCGACCTGTTCTCAAGACTGCTTCCGCGTATTTACCAGATCATCCAGGAAATCGACCGCCGTTTCATCGCGCAGGTAAGAGCACAGTATCCTGGTAATGAAGAAAAGGTTAAGAAGATGGCAATCCTGATGGACGGCCAGGTGAAGATGGCACACCTTGCAATCGTTGCAGGTTATTCTGTCAATGGTGTTGCAAAGCTGCATACAGAGATTCTGAAGAATCAGGAACTGAAAGACTTCTATCAGATGATGCCGGAGAAGTTCAACAACAAGACAAATGGTATCACACAGAGACGTTTCCTCATGCATGCGAACCCGCTGCTTGCTGACTGGGTAACAGAAAAGCTCGGCACAAAAGAGTGGATTACAGACTTGTCCAAGATGAGCGGATTGAAGGAATGGCTGGATGACGAAGAGGCTCTGAAAGAATTCATGACGATCAAGTTCAAGAACAAAGAACGTCTTGCAGCTTACATCAAAGAGCACAACGGTGTAGAAGTAGATCCAAGATCGATCTTCGACGTACAGGTAAAACGTCTGCACGAGTACAAACGTCAGTTACTGAACATCCTGCATGTAATGTATCTGTACAACCAGATCAAAGAACATCCGGAAATGTCCTTCTATCCTAAGACATATATCTTCGGAGCAAAGGCTTCTGCAGGATATATCCGTGCTAAAGAGATTATCAAACTGATCAACTCTGTTGCGGATGTGATCAACAATGACCGCAGCATCAACGGCAAACTGAAAGTTGTCTTCATCGAAGATTACCGCGTATCCAACGCAGAGCTTATCTTCGCGGCAGCAGACATCAGTGAGCAGATTTCTACAGCTTCCAAAGAAGCTTCCGGAACAGGTAACATGAAGTTCATGATGAACGGTGCACCGACTCTCGGAACAATGGACGGAGCAAACGTAGAGATCGTAGACGAAGTTGGAATCGACAATGCATTTATCTTCGGACTGAGTGCCGACGAAGTTATCAACTACGAGCAGAACGGCGGATATAATCCATATGACATTTACAACAATGATCCGGACATCCACAGAGTGGTAGACCAGCTGGTAGACGGAACATATTCTAACGGCGATACAGAGATGTATCGTGACCTTTACAACAGCCTTCTGAATAATCAGGGGGGTTCAAGAGCAGATATGTACTTTATCTTAAAGGACTTCCGTTCTTATGCAGATGCTCAGGCTCGTGCAATGGAAGCTTACAAAGATAAAGAAAAATGGGCTAAGATGGCTCTTAAGAACACTGCTTGTTGTGGTAAATTCTCTGCCGACCGAACAATCCAGGAATATGTAGATGATATCTGGCATCTGGATCATGTTGTGATCGATGAGGATGAATTAGAATATTAAGAGAAGTTGTCAGTGGCAAGTTCTTTTGTATATGAATAATAAGAGAAGCTCTCTCATACATTGAGGTATGGGAGGGCTTTTTTTATGTGGAACAGAAGGTATTATTATAGAGAAAAAATAAAAAAGGCAGCCTGCTGGGTGCTTATCATAATATTATTGCCGTATATTGTAACCGTATTTGTAAATGGTCCAAAGATTGTAACTGCATCGAAAGTGGATGAGATGACAATAGATGTAAAGGGCGGTGGGAAGATGACGGTGGAAAAATATTGCATTGGAATATTGGCGAGGGACATGCCGGCAGAATATGAAGAAGAAGCATTGAAGGCCCAGGCAATCCTGGTGCGGACAGAAGTCTACCGGGCAATCCGGGATGCGGGGGAAGGACAGAAGCTTGAGAAAGAATTCTGGACCGAGAAACAGATGAAGTCGGCGTGGGGGATGCGATATGCAGAAAATTACCGCAAGTTAAAAAATGCGCTGGAATCCACGGCAGGACAAGTGCTATTCTATGAAGACGGTCTGGCGATGACACCATTTTTTAATCTGAGTAATGGATATACCAGGGATGCGAAAGAGGTTCTTGGAAAGGAGGAGTATCCTTATCTGAAGATTGTGGAATGCCCGGAGGATGTGAATGCAGAAGATGAGATACAGACGGTTGTATTGGGAGAAAAAGATATAGGGACGATGGATGTGGAGGTAGTGGAAACAGATTCTGTAGGATATGTATTAAAGATCCGTGTGGGAGATAATACCATCAGCGGGGAAGAATTCCGAAATAAATATAACCTGGCATCCAGCTGTTTTACCCTGCAGCGTTATAACGGCAAATTGCGGGTGACAACAAGAGGAACCGGACATGGGATTGGAATGAGCCAGTATACGGCAAATGAGATGGCGAAGAAGAAAAAAAGCTATAAAAATATTTTAAAATATTTTTTTAATGGAACGGAGATAAAAGAAGTGACAGAAATCGTAAAAGGTGTATAACTATATCACAATCTGGCAAAAATATGGTCAGAGGTGGTGATGAAATGAATAAAAATCAGAAACCGTCAATGTCAAAACGGCGTGCTACCGTAGCAGCAGTATTATGTTTTGTGGCAGCGATTGCAATAGCAGGAACATATACATTTAATGATTACAGAAAAACGCAGAAAAATGAATTGGCGAAGGCGGAAGAAAAGGCGAAACAAGACAGCGAAGCGGCAAAAGAAACCGGAACATCCAAGATTAAAAACGAAGATATGACAAGTGATACGGATGAAAGTGACAGTAACGGAACCGGGAAAGACGGAACAACAACGGGCTCTGGGACAACAGATTCCGGGACAACAGATTCCGGGACAACCGGAACTTCAGGATCAGAAGGAACCGGAACATCCGGATCATCAGGTCAGACCGGAACCCAGGCAACGGCAGGAAAAAGTCACAATATCAACTTTACGGAAGACAGTTACATCCTGTGGCCGGTGAATGGAGCTGTGATCATGAGCTACAGCATGGATAAGACAGTATATTTCCAGACGCTGGATCAGTACAAGTATAATCCGGCTGTGATCATCGAAGGCGCAGAAGGCGACCAGGTACTCTGCGGTGCGCCCGGAATCGTCAAGTCGATCGATGTCAGTGCACAGACCGGAACAACGGTTAACGTAGATATCGGAAATGGATATGAGCTGTTATATGGACAGTTGAAAGAAGTCCCGGTGAAAGTTGGGGATTATGTGGAAGCAAAGAGTGTGCTTGGTTATGTGAGTCAGCCGACAAAGTATTACAGCAAAGAAGGCTGTAATGTGTATTTTGAGATGCGAAAAGACGGACAGCCGGTGAATCCGGTGGAGTATACGGCGGATCAGGATTAACAGAAAGGGACCGGAGATTCTTAAGAAATTTTCCGGTCTTTTTTAGCGTTCTGCCGATATCAAAGTATGCGGAAAAATCTATGAACAGGGGATAAAATTGACTTTCCGTGGGATAATGGATAAAATAAAGTGGATTATTACAGGAAAAATCGGACCGATTGTGGATAAGTGGGGACAACTACATGAATTATACATACATCGTAAAGTGTGCGGACAGCACGTTATACACAGGGTGGACAAATGATCTGGATAAGCGGATAAAAGCACATAACAGTGGAAAAGGCGCAAAGTATACAAAGACCAGAAGACCGGTGAAGCTTGTGTATTATGAAGAGCATGAGACAAAAAATGAGGCAATGAGCCGGGAATATGCGATCAAGCATTTGACCAGGAAAGAAAAAGAGATATTGATCAAGGGTAATGGAAACTTATGCGGAAGCTGGATGGTAAAGGGAGATATGATTAAAGCCGGTGAATTTGAGAAGATTAAGAAACTTACACGGGAAGCAAAAGAACTGGCAGAATAAATGAAAAAAGAGCTCGCATCAAGTCGGGAGAGATATTATTTAATATCCCGTGTGTGATGCGGGCTCTTTTTTATCGCCATGTGTTCGAAAGAAGCTGCTAAAGTATGCAAGAGATGTTGCCGGCAGCAAGTTCTCTGTATACTGGAAATATAAGGATAAATGGATATTACTTAAAGTACAAATGCATACATCACTACGAAGTGGCAGGCACTTCCGGCCATTACAAAGAGATGAAAGATCTCATGGCTTCCGAAATATTTGTGCTTATTGTTAAAGATTGGAAGCTTCAAAGCATAGATCACGCCGCCAACGGTGTAGATGATACCACCGGCCAGCAGCCATCCGAAAGCTGCCGGGCTTAAGGAATTCAGTAACTGTGTAAATGCCAGGACACAGGTCCAGCCCATGCCGATATAGAGCACGGAAGAAACCCATTTCGGACAGAATACCCAGAATGCTTTGATCAGGATTCCGGCAATGGCAAATGCCCATACGATTGCCAGAAGGATGAGTCCGGTTCTGCCGCCAAGTACCAGCAGACAGATCGGAGTGTAACTTCCGGCAATGAGTACGCTGATCATCATGTGGTCGATTTTTTTAAGGATTGTATTTACTTTTCTGGATTTATCGAATGTATGGTAAGTTGTGCTTGCGGCGTACAGTAAGATCAGGCTTGCCGCATATACAGCAATTGCGATAATGTAAATTTTACTCGGTTCGCGCGCCGCTTTTAAAAGCAATGGAATAGCTGCGAAGATTGCCATCAACATTCCGATAAAATGTGTGATCGCGCTTCCCGGATCTTTAATGTGTTCTTTTAACTGCTCTGCCATAATCATGCACCTCCTGAATGTCGAAAATATGACATGTAGTTTTCAATACTATGTTTGCTATATGTGTATATTATACCCGAAACTGAAAAAAATCAAGTAGAAAAACAAAAATATTTTTAAAATCAAAGTATTATATAAACTGGACTGTGCGAAAATAGAACAACTGGCTGTATGGACACATCCACTTTCGTGATAATATATTATGCGGTATTAAATTATGGCAGATGAGAGATTCATCTGTTATACACACGATGGAAGTGTGCAGGAAGGGAGAGTACAATGAGTACAAATATAACAGCAGGCAGGACAATGAATGATAATAAAGTAAAGAACCTTGTGATCACGGCATTCTTTACCGCAATTACATTTCTTGGAATTCAGTCGTTTAGGATTCCACTTCCGGCAGCAGTCGGAACACCATTTCTCCATTTTGGACATATATTTGTCGTAATGGGACTATTACTTCAGGGTGGCAAGAGAGGAGCTGTATCAGGGACACTTGGACTTACAATCTTTGATATGCTGAATGGTTACATGCAGGATGCGCCGAAGACATTTGTGGAGACAGCAGTAAAATGTCTGATCGTCGGAGCACTTTTCATGATGCTTAAGAAGAAAGCAGACGGAGACAAGAAGAAAGAATACGGAGCAGCAGTTGTCTGCGCATTTATCTATGGATGTATCAACGTAATCATGGAATTTACTATGAGCACGATCGCAATGATGATGGTAGGAAGTGGATTTGCAGCAGCTGCAGTGGCAGCATTCACATCACTTCCGGCGACTGTGATCAATGCAGTATTTATGGTGATCGCAATTGCGATTCTGTATCAGCCGGTGAAAAAGATCTATGTGCGCATGGCATAGAAGGGGATATCACAGACTTTTTCCTTTGGAAATTGGCAGATACTTATGAAGTATGGTGATATAAAAAGGCAGATATACCTTAAGTGGTGTATCTGCCTTTTGCGATTCTGAATCATTATTTCATCCGGAAGATATCGGAATAAAAATTCTTGTTATATCAGATCGTTCCTATCCAAAATATCTCTTAAGAAGTCCTTCGAATGCTCTTCCGTGACGTGCCTCATCTCTTGCCATCTCATGAACTGTGTCATGGATTGCATCCAGGTTAGCAGCTTTTGCACGTTTTGCAAGGTCGAACTTACCAGCTGTAGCGCCGTTCTCAGCGTCTACACGCATCTCAAGGTTCTTCTTTGTGCTGTCTGTAACAACTTCGCCAAGAAGTTCTGCGAATTTAGCAGCGTGCTCAGCTTCTTCCCATGCAGCTTTTTCATAGTATAATCCAACTTCAGGATATCCTTCTCTGTGAGCAACTCTTGCCATTGCAAGATACATTCCAACCTCTGAACATTCTCCTTCGAAGTTAGCTCTTAAGTCAGCTAAGATGTCTTCGCTTACACCTTTTGCCACACCTACAACGTGCTCAGCAGCCCATTCTCTTTCACCTGTCTGCTCTTTGAACTTGTCAGCGCCTACGCCACATACTGGACATTTCTCCGGTGCAGCTTCTCCTTCATAAACATATCCGCATACTGTACATACAAATTTTTTCATAGTGTTGTTCTCCTTTTCTTTTATAATAATTTTTTTGTTATTGATTGATAAGAGAGTAGTTATAATCTCTTAAGTTGCACTAAATTGATATTAGTAATTGTTACTGATATTAATTTAGCATAATCTTATGTGTTTGTCAATTAGTTTTTGATAAATTTTATTATTTATTCTCGTTTAATTTTTTGGCACATTCGCCACAGAGACCGTGGAAAAGTGTAGTGTGTGATTCGATGATTCCATCGAAACATTTATTCGCATCTTCATTAATCTTCTGGATATAGGAATCATCCATTTCCAGATCGAATACATTTCCGCAATTGGTGCATACTACATGATAATGAGGTTCGCAGCGTCCATCAAAACGATCGCCGCCATCCGGTGTCGGAATCCGAAGCGCTTCTCCGATATCTGCAAGCAGGTTCAGGTTGCGGTATACGGTTCCGAGGCTGATATTAGGAAATTCTTCTTTAATATGAAGATATACGGTATCAGCAGTCGGATGAGAAGTCGTGTGCATCAGGTAATCTTTTATAGAGGCCCTTTGCTTACTATATTTTAAACCGGCCATAAATCCTCCATTCAATAATGATAATAATTACTATAATTGATATATCTTTAGTATAATTCGGATGATATATTTTGTCAATATAAAAGAATGAATGTAACAAAATGTAACAAATAATAAATATAAATCGAATATTAAATGTATTATAATCAAAGAAAACCTTGACAAAACGTGTTGTAATGTTATAATAACAAACGTAACATATGTAACAATTCTGTAACAATTACAAAAGATAAGAAAACATAAAGGAGGGAGTTTATGGATTCTATTCTTAAAAAAGGATTGTTCCTGGTTACTGTGACAGGAGCCATAACGGCGTTTCCGATTATGGCGCAGGCTGCAGATATAGATGATACGCAGGATATGCCGACAGCAGGAATTGAGCAGGTACTTGGAGAATGTTACACGTCAGAGAAGACAATTTCGGTAAAGGATTACCTTGTACCGACACAAAAGGGAGAGTATTTAGATATGGCATTCGCCAATGTACAGTCATTTCTTTATATAAGAAGTGAACCGACGACAGAAAGCGAATGGGTCGGAAAATTATATCCGGATTACGCGGCAAAAATCATAGGCCCGGTAGGAGAATGGACGAAAGTGCAGTCGGGTAATGTCACCGGATATGTATATTCCGAGTATATAACAGTAGGAAATGAAGCACAGAAAAAAGCAGAAGAACTTGTGCAGAAGAAGGATACGGAAAATGCTAAGGAAGCATTTACGTATGCAGAATCAAAAGAAGAAGAGGCCGCAAGGCTTCAAAAAGAGGCAGAACAAAAAGCCGAGGAGGAGAAAAAGGCAGCAGAAGAAGCGGCCAAACAACAGGAAGAACAACAGACGCAGGCGGCACAGACCGGACAGGCTATTGTAGATTATGCATGCCAGTTTATCGGTAATCCGTATGTATGGGGAGGTACAAGCCTGACAAACGGAGCGGATTGTTCGGGATTCGTACAGTCGGTATTTGCACACTTTGGAATTTCTCTTCCGCGTACGACGTGGGATATGGAGAATGTAGGAACTGCGGTAAGTTACGATCAGGCTGTTGCGGGAGACATTATTCTATATGACGGACATGTTGGAATTTATATGGGAAATGGGCAGATCGTAAATGCAATTAACAGTGCAAAAGGGATAGGAATTTTGCCGGCAACATATACGAATATTGTTACGGTGAGACGACTGGTATAACAGAAACGGACGGGAGATTTTAAAATATTTTTGCGAATCTTTCGTCCCTTTTTTGTTATCCACACTATCCACATAAATTTAGAGTTATCCACAATGTACAAAATCCACAAAAATCGACACTTTTCATCGAACGTAAAAAATATTAAAAAATATGGTGGAAAAAGTTATCCACACAAAAAAACAGGAAAAATGTAGAAAAATGGGGATTTCCACAAAGTTATCCACGTTATCCACACCCAAAGTGGGAAAAACGGGGGATTACTCGGGGATAGAAAAAGAACGAACGTTTTGTAGACTTGTTATAAAAATGACGTTTTGTCGAAAAAAAAAGGAATTCGTATTGACTTTTAAGTAGTCAAATATTAGGAATAAATTTGCAGAAAATGTTTACACAATGGTAAAAAGCTACTATAATGGAAACACTGAAATAAAAAGGAGGCGATAAGATGGCACAGATTACAAAAGACATGACATTTGGTGAGCTGCTTTCCAAATACTATTCTACATGTCCAAAGCTTGTTGACGATCTGATGGAAGCAGGAATGGGTTGCATCGGATGCCCACATTCTCAGATGGAATCTATCGAAGAAGGCGCTATGGGACATGGAATCGATCCAGACCTTTTAGTTGCAAAGTTAAATGCAACACTGGAAGCAAGCCAGGCATAATATAAAATGAGTATAAAAAAGCTCTACGGGGAATTATCCCGTAGAGCCTTTTTAGTATACCAGAGTATGCAGATTAAATATTCGCAAGCTGCTGAACCGCATTCCCGGAAAGGAATGTCTCACAGTGCTCTTCTAAAAATGCAAATGTTGCACCGGATGCACTTTCTAATGCACCGTATTCGGATAACATATTACAGATACGGTTAAAATCTGCGGTGGAATGGTCTGACTGTGCAAGTGCCAGCAGATACATCTCTTCCTGATCATCTTTGTATAATGTATTGGAACCGTGGTACATCGGAGCCAGCAGATGAGCGGCCTTCAGTACATTCTCCATTACAGGGAAAGAAAAGAGCCGGATATTGTTACCGGAATCCTTCTTATCTGTATTATCATCTGAAGTCTCAGAAGCTGCTTTTGCAGTCTGTGCTGCCTGTGTTTCAAAAGATTCCTGAACCTTTCCGAGCAGATCAAGTAAACCTTCTGCTCCTTCCAGCTTGCCTGGAGTATTCTTCTTCTTGGCGTCAGCTATGGAAGAAGGTGCAAATTTTGAAAATCTAGTATCGAGTTCTTCTGGGTCCTCGACTTTCGTAATTATCAGCACGATCGAATCTGCAGAAGGGATAGCCTCGATCATAAGAGGAATATCTTCTGCTTCAAAACCAAATTCGAAGGCTGCCTGTTGCATCATATCGCGGAAAAGTGATTTGGCTTTCTCGGTTCCGTATGCCAGTTCACTGAGCTGTAACTGACGGTCAGCAAGATCGGCACGTGTCAGAGTACAACGGATCTGGTTGTCACTGATTTTTTCAATCTTCATAATCATCACTTCCTTCTAAAATAGTATATCATACAAAATGTTGGATGTTCAATAAATTTAATATAAACAAAGTGGAATATAAAAATAAAAAAGACTTGATTCTTCAAAATGAATCGGATATAATGGCCCTACTGGAAGATAGTTTTCCCTGATAACTGTGTTATTAGAACATCAGGAAAAGAATTTCCTGAATTTTATTTCAATTCCACATTCCGGGTGGAATGAATCTATCAATGACAAATCAGATTAATTACAGCCGTTTCAGGCAGATATTTCACGTTAACAATTTATTTTTACAATTACATAATTGCCGGAACTGTTTTCCAGTTATATTTATCAGTTGCTGCATAGAAGGACAGTATTGTATCACAAGCATCTCCCTGACCGTAAAATATGCGTGACAACCACGGTTATCATCCGGTAAAGAGGAGGAAGCAGTATGGGGGAGAAAGAAGAGATGAAAGAGATGTTTCAGGAACTGACTGGTTTTGAAAAGAAAAATATAAGCCTCAGGATCAATGGGGTACCGGCCAGTCCTATGCAGATCGTACAGGCGCATACAATGTGTGAACACCAGTCCTATATGAGGGATTATGTGCTGAATGACAAAGGCGATGTGAAAGAAGTGTGGTTCCAGAATATAACAATTTAATGGAAGAAAATATGTAAATACCCCGCAGATCAGAACGAAAGTTTTGATGAAAATGTCGAAATATAATGACGTGTATCTAACGTTTTGCTATAATGTCTTCTGTAGGAGGTGCAGCATGGAAGACAGAGGAAGAAATAGCCGCACATATAATAACAGAAAAAAAACAAGTGCAAGACCATCCGGAAGACCGGCTTCGCAGAGCAGAAACAGAAGGACATCCGGACAGACGCCTGGAAGAAGACCGACAGGTAGGAGAAGTTCTGCGGACAGAACGCGCATGAGAAGAAGACGACAGAGAAACCGCATGATCCAGCTTGTCCTGTTAATAATATTAGTAATTGCAGCAATAGCAGGGATTGTTATATGGAAACGATACAGCCCGTCAAAAGAGCAATATGATATGAAGAAATATTATGGAATTGAAAAAGACGGACAGCTTGGAATCACTGTAGATAACAAGGTCGTAGAGGCCAAGGGTAAATTGTCGGACGGAAAGGCTTATGTTGCGTATGATGTCGTAAGAGATTACATTAACAGCCGTTTTTACTGGGATTCGAATGAGAATGTACTGTTGTATATGCTTCCGAAGGATATGATATCGGTAGATGTGGGCAGCAAGGATTATTCGGTATCCAGAGAGAAAAAGAGCGAAGATTACGTCATTTTAAAAACAGAAGGAAACACAGCATATATCGCGTTGGATTTTGTCCAGCAGTACACCAATATTGATTATGAAATGTCAAGTAATCCGGATCATGTAATGATCAGAACCAAATGGGGCAAAACGGATGTGGCAACTGTAAAGAAGAATACACAGGTGCGTTATCAGGGTGGAGTAAAGAGCCCTGTACTGGCAGAACTCAAGAAAAAAGATGAAGTAACAATCATCGAAAGTGAAGAAAACTGGAAGAAGATCCGCACAAAAGAAGGTGTGATCGGATATGTTAAGAACAATACTCTGAAGAATGAAGAGAAGAAGAACATTACAAGAAAATTCGATGAGCAGAACTATTCAAGCATTTCAAAGGATTACACCATTAATATGGCATGGCATAATGTAACAAATCAGGATGCTAATAAGGGAGTGGCACAGAAGATCGCACAGACCAAAGGTCTTACGACACTGGCACCGACATGGGTGCATGTGGCAGATACCAGCGGCAATATTACATCTATTGCATCATCTGATTATGTAAGTTATGCACATCAGCAGAATATCGAAGTGTGGATGACCGTCAGAGACTTTGACGGAGGAATCAGTTCAGAACAGGAATCTTACGAATTGCTTAGTTATACATCAAGACGTGAAACGCTGATCACACAGCTGATCGCTGAAGCGTTGCGTGTTGGGGTAGACGGTATTAATGTAGATTTCGAGAAGATATCTGATAAATGCGGAGAACATTATATAGAATTCATTCGTGAATTATCGGTGAAGTGCAGACAGAATGGTCTGGTATTATCGGTGGACAATTATGTTCCGAAGAGTTTTAATACGCAGTATGACCGTAAGGAGCAGGGAATTGTAGCAGATTATGTAGTGATCATGGGCTATGATGAATATTATGCGGGTTCCCCTGAGGCAGGACCGGTATCCTCATATAATTATGTAAAAGAAGGTATTGAGGAGACATTAAAAGAAGTTCCGGCTAAAAAAGTTATCAGTGGAATTCCGTTCTTTACACGTCTGTGGAAAGAAACACCGAAGACAGAAGAAGAGCTGGCAAGTGAAAAGGGAACAGATGCGGCAGAGTATTCTGTCAGTGTAGAAAGTGTGGCATATGGTATGGATAATGCCCAGGCGCAGATTAAGCAGGCTGGGGTTGAGACGACATGGGACAAGAAGGCCGGACAGAATTATGCAACATGGGAAGCAGACGGAGCAAAATACGAGATCTGGCTGGAAGATGCCAAATCCATCGAACAAAAACTTAAGCTCATGCAGAAGTATAAGCTTGCAGGTACCGCTGAGTGGTCTTTGGGACAGGAAAGCACGGATATCTGGAATCTGATTCAAAAATATGTAAATTAATCAAAACTAAATAACAGATAAAATACCTCTTGCAGTCATATAGTAGAATATATGAATTGCAGGAGGTATTTTTATTTGCGAAAAAAAATAGAACTGGCAGTACTGTTACTTTTTCTGGCGGTACTTGTGCTGCTCAGTAAGAATCTGCAAAAACTTGTATCCAGCGGAAATGTAACAGCGAAAAATAAGATAATCGTTCTTGACAGCGGGCACGGCGGGGATGATCCGGGAAAGATCGGTGTGAATCAGGCAAAAGAAAAGGATGTCAATCTTGAGATCACCAGAAAAATTAAAAAAAGACTGGAGAAAAAAGGCTGGGAAGTTGTAATGACAAGAGAAAAAGATGAGATGCTCGGCGATCCACAGGCCGGAAATAAAAAGATCCATGATATGAAAGCAAGAGTAGAGATCATCAATAAAACAATGCCGCAGGCAGCGGTAAGTATACACCAGAACAGTTATCAGGATGAACAGATACGGGGTGCACAGGTCTTTTATTATTCTCATTCGGAAGAAGGAAAGAGAATGGCGGAGCAGATGCAAAAAGCCCTTCTTACAGTGGATGAGACGAATACAAGACAGGCAAAAGCAAATGATACATACTATCTGCTCAAACGTACGGAAGTACCGACGATTATCGTTGAGTGTGGCTTCTTAAGTAATCCGGAAGAGGCCGCGAAGCTGACCGATACGAAGTATCAGAAGAAAATGGCAGATGCAATTACGAAAGGAATCATTGCTTGTGTGGAAAACTAGAGTGTAGTATAATGAAAATCATGAAAACAATAATAGAGAAAATAGATAAAAATCAAAAAAATACAGATATTATAAGAGAAGCAGGACGGATCTTAAAAGAAGGAGGTCTGGTTGCATTTCCCACAGAGACTGTATATGGTCTGGGAGCCGATGCATTGAATGAAGATGCGGCAAAGAAGATATATGCCGCAAAAGGAAGACCGTCCGATAACCCTTTGATCATCCATATCACGAATATGAAAGCACTGGATAAAATTGTCTCAGAAGTTCCGGAGAAAGCTGTTAAAGTTGCAGAAAAATACTGGCCGGGACCGCTTACAATGATCTTTAATAAGAGTGATATTGTGCCGTATGGAACGACGGGAGGTCTTGATACGGTTGCTGTCAGAATGCCGGTAGACGAGATCGCAAGAGAAGTAATAGATGCGGGTGGCGGTTATATCGCCGCACCAAGTGCCAATACATCGGGAAGACCAAGCCCGACGACTGCACAGCATGTGGCAGAGGATCTGACAGGCAGAGTGGATATGATCGTAGACGGTGGTGCTGTGGAGATTGGCGTGGAATCAACGATACTGGATGTGACAGTAGAGCCGCCGATGATCTTAAGACCCGGAGCGATCACAAAAGAAATGTTCGAAGAAGTAATCGGGGAGGTTACAGTTGACCGGACACTGATCAGACCGGACAGCAAACAGGTGCCGAAAGCACCGGGAATGAAGTACCGTCACTACGCGCCGAAGGCAGAGATGATCATTGTTGACGGAGAGCCTGAAGAGGCTGTTCGGGCGATCAAGCAGATTGCTTACGAGCAGGTAAGACTTGGATATAAGGTGGGGATCATTGCGTCTAATGAATCGGTTGATCAGTATACGACCGGTGTAGTAAAATGCATAGGTTCCCGTGTGAATGAAAAGACGGTTGCGAGAAACCTTTATAAAGTTCTACGTGAATTTGATGAAGAGGAAGTTGATTACATTTACAGTGAAGCATTTCCGGAGGCAGGTATCGGAACTGCGATCATGAACCGGCTGGGCAAAGCAGCAGGACATCATGTACTGCAGGCATCTGAGATCACGAAGCTTCAGGATTACCGCAGGATTGTATTTGTGAGCAACAGCGCGAACTGTCGTGCTCCAATCGCAGCAGCAATTCTGAAAAAGCAGCCGCTTTTCCAGGAATACGAGGTGTGTGCGAGAGGACTTGTGGTTCTCTTTCCGGAGCCACTGAATCCGAGAGCAGAAGAACTTCTGGCGAGACATCATATTGAGACAGAAGGATATGAGACTGTTGCATTATCAGAAGAGGAATTTGGGGAAGATACGCTTGTTCTGGCAATGCAGGACAGTATCAAACAAAAGATACAGAATGATTATCCGGGAAAAGGACAGGTTTATACACTATGTGAATTTGTAAATGGAAGCAAAGAGATTCCGTCTGTATATGGTCAGACACAGGAACAGTATGAGCAGATGTATGAGCTGATCCAGGGGTATGTCAAAAAACTTGCCAATAAGTTAAACGAGGAGGCAAAAAACAAATGTCAAATGTACACGTAATGGATCATCCGCTGATTCAGCACAAAATCGGGATTATCAGAAGAGAGGAAACAGGTTCAAAGGATTTCAGAATGATGATCGGTGAGATCGCAATGTGCTATGAGGCAACCAGAGATCTGAAATTACAGGATGTCGAGATCCAGACACCGATCTGCAAGATGACAGCGAAAGAGCTTGCAGGAAAGAAGCTTGCTGTTGTTCCGATCCTGAGAGCAGGACTTGGAATGGTAGAAGGTATGCTTGCGATGATTCCGGCTGCAAAAGTAGGTCATATCGGTTTGTTCCGTGATCCGGAAACTCTTGAACCGGTAGAATACTACTGCAAACTTCCGGCTGACTGTGAAGAAAGAGAAGTATTTGTAGTAGATCCGATGCTTGCTACGGGAGGATCCTGTATCGCAGCGATCCAGATGCTGAAGAACAGAGGCGTAAAAAATATCCGTTTTATGTGTATTATTGCAGCACCGGAAGGAGTAAAGAAGCTTCAGGAAGCTCATCCGGATGTTGAAGTGTATATTGGAGCATTGGATGAAAAGTTAAATGAACATGGATATATTGTTCCGGGACTCGGAGATGCCGGAGACCGTATTTTCGGAACAAAATAGAGGAACCGATTATGAGTGGAAAAAGACAGGATTATATTTCCTGGGATGAATATTTTATGGGAGTAGCCAAGCTCGCGGGAATGCGCTCCAAAGATCCCGGTACGCAGGTCGGGGCATGTATTGTGGGGCAGGACAACAAAATCCTTTCCATGGGGTATAACGGCTTTCCGATCGGCTGCTCTGATGATGAATTTCCCTGGGAGCGGGAGGGGGATACGTTAAAGACGAAGTATCCTTATGTGACGCACAGCGAGCTGAATGCCATTCTAAACTACCGCGGCGGAAGCCTGGCTGGGGCGAAACTCTATGTGACGCTTTTTCCCTGTAATGAATGCGCAAAAGCGATCATCCAGAGCGGAATCCGGGAAGTGATTTACGATTGCGACAAGTATGCGGAAACCCCGTCTGTCCGGGCATCCAAGCGGATGTTTCGGGCAGCGGGCGTGGCGTACAGACCTTACAGCAGAAGCGGACGGACCGTAAAGATGGAGCTTTGATGAGAGGGACAAAACGGGGATTCCGAAGAACAATTGCCAGCCTGCTTGTTTTTTCTCTCTGTATCGCTGCAGTTCCAGCGCTGCCGGCAAGGGCGGACAATAAGATCAACGAGCTGCAGAATCAGATCAAGGAAGAACAGAAAAAACAGAACGATACGAAGGACCAGAAAAAACAGACGGAAAACAATATCAATTCCCTGAACAATGTAAAAACCTCCCTGCAGGGGGAGTTAAACGGTCTGACGGATGACCTGACGCAGATCAGCAGCCGGCTGGAAGAAATCGAACAGAATATTATCGACAAGAACCAGGAAATTTCCGATACGCAGGAAAAGCTGGAGCAGGCGAAGGAGACGGAGAGCAGCCAGTATGCGGCGATGAAGCAGCGGCTGCGTTATCTTTACCGTGACAATAACCGCACGTATTATGAGATTTTATTCAGTGCGATGACGTTTTCTGAACTGCTGAACCAGAGTATTTATGTGGAAAAGCTCCATGAGTACGACCACAGGATGCTTTTGAGCTACAAAGCGCAGCGGGAAGCGATTGAAGAGATGGAGGCGAAGCTGGAGGAGGAAAAGGCGCAGTTGGATGATCTGCAGGCTCAGGCAAAGGAGCAGCAGGCGAGTATCATGACGAGCGTCAACAACACCAAAAACAGCATCAGCGCCTACAGCGGACAGATTGCGGAAGCACAGGCCCAGGCGGACGCCCTTGGCAATCAGATTGCAGAGCAGGATAAAAATATTGCAGCCCTCAAAAAACAGCTGCAGGAGGAAATCGCAAAATCCCGTCTTGCTGCAAAATCGGCATGGAGAGACATTTCCGAGGTGAGCTTTGCAGAGGGTGACCGGTATCTGCTGGCCAACCTGATCTATTGTGAAGCCGGAAACCAGCCGTATGAAGGGCAGGTTGCGGTAGGCGCAGTTGTTATGAATCGTGTCATGAGTTCGGTATTTCCGGATACGATTGTAGGGGTGATTTACCAGAACAGGCAGTTTGAACCGGTAAGCACCGGACGGCTGGCTCTTGCCCTTGCACGGGATGATGCAACGAGTGCCTGTTATCAGGCGGCAGATGCTGCAATGGGTGGACAGACTACGGTCGGAAACTGTCTGTTCTTCCGAACCCCGATTGAGGGTCTGACCGGACAGCAGATCGGAGGACATATTTTTTACTGAAACATCATTACTAAGACGTGACCGTAAGAAAAGTAATCCTCTAAGCTGAATGTTTAACGTAATTCTTCAACATAACGCCGCAGCTTCGGAAACTCACCTGCATAAATGATCGTAAGGAGTCTGTTCAGCTTCAGAAGGCTGGATTTCAAGTTTTCGGTAGACAGGCGTCCCTCATCGGAGGCCTGTACCAGTTCGTCAAGATCTACAACCTTCACAAATCCATCGGGATAAATAAGGACATCAGCGAGCAGGTCAATCACGGTCAGTTCGTTTTTGGCTTCTTTGTAATCAAAATCCACAATGTCACAATACCAGTAAAGAAGAGAGCCGTCCTCGCGGCAGAACCGGCTGACCTTAAAGCCCTCCTTCAGAAAGTAACAGGACAAGCCGTGATGCAGGTCTTTCTTGGGATGGAGGGTGTTCCATGCTGTCACAATATGATCTTCATCACAGAATAAAATACGGTCGTCCTTTAATAGAATGCATTCTTCGGGGATAATTCTTCGACGGTACAGGATGGGATTTTTCATACAACACCTCGATTTCTTTGGTAAGAAAAATTGATAATCTAAAAATACTATTAAATCTATGTAAAGTCAATGAATTTTCCTAGACAGAAAAGGGAAAAATGGGTATAATTGTATCAGTTCAGAAAAGTGATGTGAGAACTGCATAATTACAGTTTGAATATGCGGATTCTGAAGTAACATATTATAAACGACAGGTGGAAAGGGGCAGAATGTGAAGTTCAATCGTAGTGTATTTCAGGCATTGACTATGATAGGACAGTTTGGAATTAACATGATCGTCCCTATTTTTATTTGTGCCTTTTTAGGCAATCTGCTGGACCGGAAGCTTGGAACAGACTTCTTTATGATTCTTTTATTTTTCATAGGAGCTGTTGCGGGCGGTTACAACGTGTACCGGTTTGCACGGCAGGTTTACCAGAGAGGAAGCGAAGAGTCTGCCTATCTGCATGGTGGAAGGAAGCGTAAGAAGAAGCCGGATGAAAGAAAGAATCACAAGAATGAACCGTAGTCTGTTTGAACTCGAGACAGGAATCCTGATCTTTGGAATAGCCGGACAGCTTATACTTTTCTTCTTTGCGGGAAGAGGACTTTATTCCGCAGCCTGGTGGATCGGAATTGCCACGGCGGCGGTGTGTGCCGTTGATATGTGGTGGGCACTTGACCGGGGGCTTGACCTCGGGCGGCAGGGTGCAGCGAAGAAAATCATGGTTCATTACATGATCCGTTATGTGGTGATTGCGATTGTACTCGTAATTGTGGCATTGACGGATACATTGAATCCCCTGATTACCTTTGCGGGAGTCATGGGACTTAAGATCGGAGCTTATCTCAATTTCTTTGCTAAGAAAGTAAGTACATGGATTTACGGTGAAGAAATTTTACCTGATTTGGTAGAAATACCGGAAGAAGAGATGTAAGGAGGTGATATAGGATGGGACAAGGAATTTTGTTGTCAGGAGGAGCTGACGTCGATTTCATGATTCATGGAGTATTCTCT
>ERZ825896.1304-NODE-1304-length-28491-cov-3.983683_pt1 | contig 28491 bp, 25 predicted proteins | sample MGYA00519858_ERZ825896 | MGnify/ENA primary metagenome ERZ825896 (study PRJEB31778, sample SAMEA3449214) | human gut metagenome | biome: human gut; feature: human-associated habitat; material: faeces | place: United Kingdom | collected 2010/2012 ...
GCGCCCACGGTACCATCGCCGCCCAGGCCCCAGAACTTGCACTCGATGGTGCCGGGCGCGGCGGTATTGGGGGAGGGCTTCTCCTCCAGAGAGGTGTGGGTCACGTCGTCCACAATGCCGATGGTAAACTGGCGCTTGGGGGCGGACTTGGTCAGCTCCTCATACACGGCAAAGACGCTGGAAGGCGGCGTGTCCTTGGAGCCCAGGCCGTAGCGGCCGCCGATGATAACGGCCTGGCGGCCGGCGTTGGCGAAGGCGGTGACGACATCCAGGTACAGGGGATCGCCCTGCGCGCCGGGCTCCTTCGTCCGGTCCAGCACGGCGATGTGCTTGGCGGTCTCGGGAATGGCGGCGAGCAGCTTGTCGGGACAGAAGGGCCGGTACAGGCGGACCTTTACAAGGCCCACCTTCTCGCCGTGGGCGTTCAGGTAGTCAATGACCTCCTCGGTCACATCGCAGATGGAGCCCATGGCCACGATAACCCGATCTGCGTCAGGCGCGCCATAGTAGTTGAAGAGCTGGTAGTCGGTGCCCAGCTTGGCGTTGACCTTGCCCATGTACTCCTCTACAATGGCGGGGATGGCGTCATAGTAGCGGTTGGCGGCCTCCCGGTGCTGGAAGAAGATGTCGCCGTTCTCATGGGAGCCGCGCATCACAGGCCGCTCCGGGTTGAGCGCACGCTTGCGGAACGCGTCCACCGCGTCCATATCCACCATGTCCTTCAGATCGTCGTAGTCCCAGATGGCGACCTTCTGAATCTCGTGGGAGGTGCGGAAGCCGTCGAAGAAGTTCAGGAAGGGAACCCGCCCTTTGATGGCGGCCAGATGGGCCACGGCGCCCAGATCCATGACCTCCTGGGGGTTGGACTCGGCTAGCATGGCGAAGCCGGTCTGGCGGCAGGCCATGACGTCGGAGTGGTCGCCGAAGATGTTCAGGGCGTGGGTGGCCACCGTGCGGGCGGACACGTGGAAGACGGCGGGCAGCAGCTCGCCGGAGAGCTTGTACATGTTGGGGATCATCAGCAGCAGGCCCTGAGAGGCAGTGTAAGTGGTGGTCAGGGCGCCGGCGGCCAAAGAGCCGTGCACCGTGCCGGCGGCGCCGGCTTCGGACTGCATCTCGATGACCTTGACGGTGCTTCCAAAGATGTTTTTCCGGCCCGCAGCCGACCACTGATCCACGTAGTCCGCCATGGGGCTGGAGGGCGTGATGGGATAAATACCGGCTACCTCGGTGAACGCATAGGACACGTGGGCAGCGGCGGTATTTCCATCCATGGATTTAAACTTTCGCGCCATTATGATTCCTCCTTGTTATAATACCGTGAACGCTGGGGGGTGACGGCGGCAAGCTCACTCTCTCCCGCGCCAAGCACCCGCCAAGCCTCCACAGGCTGTTGCGAAAGGGCATACCTTTTGTGGTTTCTACATTCTATCACTTGCCTTTTTGTTTGTAAATCAAATCTTACTACCAAAGGAAAATTTGGCAAAAAGGCATAAATTCCAGGCGAACTGCCCTACCAAAAGAAGAAAATTGCCCGTTTATAATGACGAGTTTACTATTTGTCAATCCAACATCTGTCGATAACAATTCGTATAGATTAAGCCTTTGGAAAATGGTTTCCACCGGTTTCCTTTTATGTTATAATAAATAAAATCAGACGGCACATCTGATGTGATGAGAGGAGGGGCGGACTTGTTCTGCAAGATACGCTCTCTGGGGATCCGCGGGGTTACTGGGTATGAGGTCACCGCCGAGTGCGACTTGTCGGGAGGCCTGCCCAACTTTGATATTGTGGGACTGCCTGATGCGGCGGTCAAGGAGGCGCGGGATCGGGTTCGGGCCGCAGTGAAAAACTGCGGCTTCACCTTTCCGGTCTCCCGCATTACAGTAAATCTGGCTCCCGCCGACCGAAAGAAGGGGGGCACGGTGTACGATCTCCCCATTTTGGTCGGTATCCTGGCGGCCGGGGGACAGCTCAGCGCCCCGCCCCCTAACGCGGCCTTTGTCGGAGAGCTCTCTCTGTCGGGGCAGCTCAGGCCCGTGGCCGGTATGCTCCCCATGGCTCTGGCTGCTCAGAGGGCCGGTATCCACTCTCTGTATGTGCCCGCCGACTCGGCGGCAGAGGCCACCTTGGCCGGCGGCGTGGAGATATACCCTGTGGAGAGCGTAGCGCAGCTCACCGCTCACCTGCGGGGCGAGCGTCCCATCCCTCCCGCGTCCCCCTGGATGGGCGGGCAGCCGGCCGGGCCTGCCCCCGACTTTGCCGATGTAAAGGGCCAGGAGTCCGTCAAGCGGGCCCTGGAAATCGCTGCGGCAGGGGGACACAACATCGCGATGGTGGGGCCCCCGGGGTCGGGCAAATCCATGCTGGCACGGCGTCTCCCCTCCATCCTCCCCGATATGACGCGGCGCGAAGCTCTGGAGTGCACCGAGATCCACTCTGTGATGGGCCTCACCTCCAAGGACCGCCCGCTGCTGACAGAGCGGCCCTTCCGCTCTCCCCACCACAGCATCTCGGCCGCCGGCCTCTCCGGCGGCGGCGCTCCGTTTCCCCGGCCCGGCGAGATCTCCCTGGCCCATAACGGCGTTCTCTTTCTGGACGAGCTCCCTGAGTTTCACAAGGATGTGCTGGAGGCCCTGCGTCAGCCTCTGGAGGAGGGACAGGTCCGCATCACCCGCTCGGCGGGGAGCGAGACTTTTCCGGCCCGCTTTATGCTGGTGTGCGCCATGAATCCCTGCAAATGCGGCTGGTACGGCCACCCCTCCGGCCGGTGCCGCTGTTCTCCCGGCGAGGTTGAGAGGTACCTGGGTAAACTCTCCGGCCCCCTGCTGGACCGGATTGACCTCTATACAGAAGTTCCGCCGCTGGAATTTGAGGAGCTCTCCCGAAAGCCGGAGGCCGCCGAATCCTCTGCCGACATCAAGCGCCGGGTGAATGCCGCCCGGGCGCTCCAGCTCCGCCGCTTCGGCCCGGACGGACCGGACTGCAACGCCCATATGGGCCCCGCTGAGCTCCAGCGCTGCTGCACTCTGGACGAGGGCTGTCAGGCCGTGATGAAAGGGGCCTACGAGCGCATGGGACTCACCGCCCGCAGCTACGACCGCATCCTGCGGGTGGCGCGCACCATCGCCGACCTGGAGGGATCCGAGCGTATCGAAATCCCCCACCTGGCCGAGGCCATCCAATACCGCGCCAGTGAGTATCTGAGGCGCTGAGGAGCCGAGCCCAGAGACAGCGAATCTCCTGCTTCCATCTGCCGACAACAGCGCGCATGATTTCTGCGCGGGAAGGAATGATAGAACGATATGGAAGAAATAATTCTCTTGAAGCTGGGTGAGCTGGTGCTCAAAGGGCTCAACCGGCGGACCTTTGAAGATCGGCTCGTCAGCAATGCCCAGCGCCGCCTGAAGTCCCATGGCGAGTTCCGGGTATACTGCAGGCAGTCCACCATGTACGTGGAGCCGAAAGACGGCGGCTGTGACATGGACGGGGCCTACGCGGCCATGAAGCGCCTCTTCGGCGTGGTGGGGCTATCCCGGGCCAGGGCCTGCGCCAAGGACAAGGACGCCATGCTGGAGACTGTAACCGCGTATCTCGGCGACAGGCTGCGCGCCGCCCGGACCTTTAAAGTGGAGTCCAAGCGGGCCGACAAGGCCTTCCCCATGACCTCCATTCAGCTCTCCCAATATGTGGGCGGCGAGCTGGACGACCTATATCCCAATCTGAAGGTGGACGTCCACCACCCCGAGCTCACCGTCCATCTGGAGGTACGGGAGAATGCCGCCTATGTCCACGCGGATCCGGAACCCGGCGCGGGCGGCCTCCCCGTGGGCGTCAACGGCCGTGCGGTGAGCCTGCTCTCCGGCGGCATCGACTCTCCAGTAGCCTCCTGGATGATGGCCAAGCGGGGCCTGGCCCTGGAGATGGTCCACTTTTTCTCCTACCCCTATACCTCGGAGGAGGCCAAGCAGAAGGTGCTGGATCTGGCCGGTCTTCTGACCCCCTGGTGCGGCAGGCTGGTGGTCCACGTGGTCCCCTTTACCGCTATCCAGGAGGAGCTGCGCCGCAAGTGCCCTGAGGAGCTCTTCACCGTCCTCATGCGGCGCTTTATGATGCGCATTGCTGAACAGGTGGCCGGGCGAACGGGCGCCGGGGCCATCGTCACCGGCGAGTGCCTGGGCCAGGTGGCCAGCCAGACCATGGAGGCCATGCGCTGCACCGGCGCAGTGTGCAGCCTGCCCATTCTCCGGCCCGTGGTGGGGATGGATAAGGAGGAGATCGTCCAGATTGCCCGGAAAATCGGTACCTTCGAGACCTCTATCCTGCCCTACGAGGACTGCTGCACCGTCTTTACCCCCAAGCACCCCCGGCTGCGGCCCGTCCTGGGTGAGCTGGAGCACGCAGAAGCCGCCCTGGATATCGACGCCATGGTTCAGGCCGCCGTGGACGGCATCGAGCGCATCCGGGTATAATCCCATCCCCCTGCGGCGGGCGCCGCCATTTCAACAAGGGAAGTGCATCACCCATGTCCCACACAGCGGAACTGATTGCAGTCGGCACCGAACTGCTATTGGGCAACATCGCCAACACAGACGCCCAGATGCTCTCCAAAGGGCTCTCCGCCCTGGGCATCAACGTCTACTACCACACGGTGGTGGGAGACAACCCCCAGCGGCTGCGCGCGGCGGTGGAGCTGGCAAAAAGCAGAGCCGACATCCTCATCACCACAGGCGGTCTGGGCCCCACCTGTGACGATCTGACCAAAAATGTCCTGGCCGAGGCCTTTGGTAAACAGCTAGTCTTCCACGAACCCTCAGCCCGGCGGATCCGGAGCTATTTTCAGCGTCTGGGCCGCGAGATGACCGGCAACAACCTCCAGCAGGCCATGCTGCCCGAGGGCTGTACCGTCCTGGACAACGACTGGGGCACCGCCCCCGGCGTAGCTTTCGAGGCCGGCGGCATCCATGTCGTCATGCTCCCCGGCCCCCCCAGGGAGTGCCGGGCCATGTTTGAGCACCGGGCCGTCCCCTATCTGAAGCGGCTGTCCGAGGGGTACATCCTCTCCCGCACCCTGCGCATCTTCGGCATCGGAGAGTCCGCCCTGGAATCCAGGCTCCGCGACGCTATGAACGCCATGGAGAATCCCACCCTGGCCCCCTACGCCAAAGAGGGAGAGGTTGAGCTGCGCATCACCGCCAAGGCCGCCGATGAGACTGCCGCCCGCGCTCTCATCACACCTGTGGAGGACAAACTGCGCGCCGATCTCGGCCCCCTCGTCTACGGGGCCGACGTCACCTCTCTGGAGGAGGTGGTCCTCCCCCTACTGAAGGAGCGCTCCCTTACCCTGGGCACCGCCGAGAGCTGTACCGGCGGCCTCATCGCCAAGCGTCTCACCGATCTGCCGGGAGCCTCGGCCGTGTTCCGGGGCGGTGTGGTCAGCTATACCAACGAGGTAAAGCGGCGCGTCCTGGGTGTTTCCCAGGAAATGCTGGACCAGTTCGGCGCAGTCTCTCCGGAGGTAGCCCGAGCGATGGCCGAAGGGGCTCTCCGGGTTTTGGGCTGCGACATTGCCGTCGCCGCCACTGGCGTGGCGGGGCCCGACCCCGACGATCGGGGCAACCCAGTGGGGCTGGTCTATGTGTCCCTGGCCGCCTCCGACGGGGTCTGGGTTCGAACACTCAAGCTGGGCAGCGACCGGGAGCGTGTGCGCACTGCGGCCTCCAGCTATGCACTTGATATGGTTCGACGTTATCTTACCGGTCTTCCAGTGGCGTAAAATTCGCCTGTCCGGCAAGCAAAAACGGAATGTATTTTACCTACAGTAAAATACATTCCGTTATTTTTACAAAATCCAACCGCTTCCTACCACCACATCTCCGTCATAAAAGACGGCCAGCTGGCCCGGCGTAGGGGCCCGGGCGGGCTCCCTCATCTGAATCTCCGCCCCGGCTCCGTACGGGACAATAACTGCCGGTGCCTCCGTGCGGGAATGCCGAAGCCGGACCGTGACCTCCATAGGGGCTGCAAGGCTGCTCACCCCAATCCAATTAGGATTGGTACAGCGTACGACAGTACGGCCCAGATCGGCCCCGTCGGAGAGTACCACCTGGTTTGTCTCAGGCCTGATGGCAGAGACAAAGTAGCGGTGGGGGCCGGACACTCCCAGCCCCCGCCCCTGGCCAAGCGTATAGCAGTGATAGCCCCGGTGGCGCCCCAGCACAGCGCCGTCAGGGGACACAAAGTCGCCGGGCGGCGGGACCTCTCCCCGGCGGGCGAGCCAGGCGGTGTAGTCTCCATCGGGAATAAAGCAGATCTCCATGCTGTCCGGCTTGTGGGCCACCGGGATTCCAAAGTCCTCCGCCAACGCCCGGATCTGGGGCTTTTCGTAATCTCCCAGCGGAAAAATAACGCGCTGTAATTGTAACTTGGTCAGCCGTGCCAGCATATAGGACTGATCATTGTGGGACATCCCCTTTTTGAGAACGCCGCCCTCTGCCCGGGCATAGTGTCCTGTTGCCACATACTCCGCTCCAAGGCGGTCGGCCGCCTCCAGCAGGGCAGGAAATTTTACCAGCCGGTTGCACCTGGCGCAGGGCAGCGGTGTCCGTCCAGCCAGATATTCGGCCGCAAAATGGGCGCAGACCTGCTTCTCCAGCTGGGTACGGATATCCGCGATTGCAAAGGGCAGCCCCAGCGACCCCGCCACCGCGGCGGCGTCCGCCGCCCCGCTCCCGCCCAGGCCAATGTCCAAGTATAGACAGTGGACCTCATAGTCCCGCATCAAGAGGCGGGCAGCCACGGCGGAATCCACTCCGCCGGAGAGGCCGAGGACAACCTTTTTCATCCGTGTATCTCCTTTCAGAGTAGGGTAACGTCCCCGCGCATCCTCAACTCTTCCCCCAGCGAAGCCTTTATCCCCGCTCCAGATAGATCATCAACGCGGCCACGTCGGCGGGGCTCACACCCGAGATCCGGCTGGCCTGTCCCAGGTTGAGCGGACGGATCTGCTCCAGCTTCTGCCTGGCCTCCAGGCGCAGCCCCTGCAGCGCGGCGTAGTTCATATCGGCGGGAAGGGGATGGCGCTCCAGCTTGCGCATCTCCTCCACCTGCCGGAGCTGCCGGTCGATGTACCCCTGGTATTTGACGGCAATCTCCACCGCCTCGGTGACCGCGCGGGACAACGCCGGCCGCCCCGGATCCACCCCGGCCAGACTTTCGTAGGTGTTCTCCGGACGGCGCAGCAGATCGACCAGCCTTCCCTCCGCCGTGCCCGTGTGCTCCAGGCGGCGGATCTCCCGATCCACAGCGGCGTATTTCTCCTGTACCCGGACATACCGCTCGCCGCTGACCAGCCCGATCTCGTGTCCCACAGGGCACAGCCGCCGGTCGGCGTTGTCCTGGCGGCAGAGAAGCCGGTATTCCGTGCGGGAAGTCATCATGCGGTAGGGTTCATTGGTACCCTTGGTCACCAGATCGTCAATGAGAACCCCGATATATCCCTGATCCCGTCTCAGGATCAGGGGCGCCCTGCCCTGGAGCTTCAAAGCCGCGTTCACGCCGGCCACAAAGCCCTGGACGGCAGCCTCCTCATAGCCTGAGGATCCGTTGAACTGCCCGGCTCCGTAGAGGCCGGGGACGGCTTTGCACTCCAGCGTGGGGAGAAGCTGTGTGGGGTCGGCGCAGTCGTATTCGATCGCATAGGCGCAGCGGGTCATCTCGGCCTGCTCCAAGCCGGGAATCGTGTGAAGCATTTCCACCTGCACGTCCTCAGGGAGAGAGGAGGAAAAGCCCTGGATATAGAGCTCCTCGGTATTCAGCCCCATGGGCTCTACAAATAGCTGGTGCCGTTCCTTGTCGGCGAACCGGACCACCTTGTCCTCGATGGAGGGGCAGTACCGGGGCCCTATCCCCTCAATGACTCCGGAAAAGAGGGGGGAGCGATGGAGGTTTTTACGGATGATGTCGTGGGTGGCGGCGTTGGTGTAGGTGAGCCAGCACACCGCCCGGTTTTCAGGGACCCGTTCGGTCTCAAAGGAAAAGGGAAGCGCATCCGCATCCCCCTCCTGGATCTCCATCTTGGAAAAGTCCACGCTGCGGGCGTTGACCCGCGGGGGAGTGCCCGTCTTGAAACGGCGGATGCTGAGCCCCAGGGCGGTCAGGCTTTCGGTGAGGGGCAAGGCGGCCGAGAGGCCGTCCGGCCCGCTCTGGCGCGTAACGTCTCCTACAATGGTGCGTCCGCCCAGATAGGTTCCTGTTGCCACGATGGCAGCCCGCACGGCATAGAGAGCGCCGGCCGCCGTCCGAACGGCTGAGACAGCGCCTCCCTCTGTGCGGATCTCCACCACCTCGGCCTGTTTGATCCACAGGTTCTCCTGACGCTCCAGGGTATGTTTCATAATCTCCTGATACCGGCGGCGGTCGGCCTGGGCCCGGAGGGACCAGACAGCGGGGCCCTTTCCCCGGTTGAGCACCCGGTACTGAATACAGGCTGCATCGGCCGCACGGGCCATCTCCCCCCCAAGGGCGTCCAGTTCCCGCACCAGGTGGCCCTTACCGGTACCCCCGATAGCCGGGTTGCAGGGCATGTTGCCCACCGCGTCCAGGTTTACGGTAAAACACAGGGTTTTCATTCCCATCCGAGCGGCGGCCAGCGCCGCTTCAATACCGGCGTGGCCTGCGCCAATGACGGCAATATCGTATTGTCCAGCAAAATAGTCCATAGCGGATGCTCCTAGAATCTGAGGGTTCGGGCCCCCCGGTGGCGGGCAGTCCCTATTGGAGGGAAGTGCGCAGTACAATGACCGGCAGATGGGGGCGGTTGAAAAGGCGGGGCACGCCGGTGCCGTTGCCCAACCCCCGCGAGACCATCAGTACCCCGCCGCTGTCCAGAGGATAGAGTCCGGCCGTGTAGGAGGGAAAAAGCCGTCTTCTTGTGTTGTCAATCAGTCCATCGGTAAAAGGAAGGCGGATTATTCCGCCGTGTACGTGTCCGCAGAGGATGAGGTCGGCTCCACAGGCAGCATAGGTCTCCACATACTCATTCCGGTGGGCCAGCAGGAGAATATAGGGATCCCCCTGTTCAGCCCGGATCTCCTCCATCAGCTCCTGGGGAGACTTCTGGTCATAGGGACCATTGGGGTCGTCGATGCCGGCCAGGACCAAGGTCTCGCCCTCCCGCTCCAGCAGGGTGTACTCGTTGGTAAGCGGGATCACACCGTTCTGCTCCAGCAAGCCCTTGACTGTCCTGGCCTCCCGGATGGCCCACTCGTGGTTGCCGGTGACATAATAGGTGGGGGCGATGCCGGACAGGGCCCGGGCCAGGGCGGGGATCATGGAAAGCTGGGCAGGATCGTCAACCAGATCTCCGGTGATGGCGATGAGATCGGGCTCCAGCCCGGCCACCGCTTTCAACAGCCGCTCGTTGTCCGCTCCAAACATCTTTCCGTGGAGGTCGGAGATCTGTACCACCCGGAAGCCGTCAAAGGCCGCGGGAAGCCGCGGAGAACAGGCGTCGACCGTCTCTGGTTGGATGCGGTTTTGCTGATCGTACAGGAAAAGGGCTCCAGCTAAAAACAGGAGTAAGGCCACCAGGAGAATCCGGCGGCCCCGGCGAGTGCGCTTACTTGCCATAGATAATGGTCACCGCCCGGGCATCATTGACAATCTCGGCGTCTTTGGGGGAGCCTCCGTACTCCCCGTCCAGCGTCCAGGGCAGCTCGGCTTCACAGGATACCTTGAGACGCCTGGTCTGGAACCACAGGACCCCGCCCTCCTGATCCGAGGTCCCCTGAAGCAGGGCCCGCAGCATGGCCTGAAGCTGAATGGGGTTCTTGGGCTGACGGACCAGGGCCACCTCAAAAAGGCCGTCGTCCAGCTTTACCGCCTGCTCAGGCCCCCCCTTGAAGCCCCCCACCGAGACGGTGTTGGATACCATCCCATAGGCAAACTCCCCCTGAATCACACCGCCGTCGTGTTCCACTGTCAGGGGATAGGACTGAATGGTTCCCAGGCGGGCTCCCGCCTCCAGAAGATACGCCAGGTGACCAAATAGATTCTTGAACTGTTGAGGTGTGTTATAGGATACATCGGTAAAGGCGCCGAAAGCTGCCACATAGACAAAGCATTTATCGTTGAAGCGGCCGATATCCACCGCCCGGGGCACCCCAAAAGCCGCAGCGGCTGCCATGGCGGCAACCCCGCGGGGAAGCCGCAGATTCTTGGCAAAATCGTTGGTGGTACCAGTGGGTATATAGCCCACCGGGGGGCGCTGTCCGGCAGGCAGATTCAGCAGGCCCTCCACTACCTCATGGAGGGTACCGTCACCTCCGCTGCAGACAATACGATCATATTCTGCTCCCAGCCGCTGCGCCGTTTCGGTGGCATCTCCGGCCCCCTGAGTGGGGTGAGCGGTAATGGTCCAGCCCGCTGCCGCAAAGGCCTCCTGCATATCGGCCAGCCGAAGGCGGGCCAAGCCCTTACCGGCATGAGTATTGTAAATAAAAAGCAGCTTTCCCATAAGCGTCTCCCAATCTGTGTACTTTCAAGGCTTCCTTGGTAGATCATAATATTATACAGACTTTTTTCTAAAAAACAACCACTCTTTTGTAAACGAATTTAGGCGGCCAGGGTTGCTTTTCCACGGTAAAGCGGTTAAAATGTGAAATTACAGCCGTATACACAAGGATGTGAGTCACCCAATGGATCGCAAAGCACTCTCCGCCGCCTTTCCCGTCACAGTACCCGTGCTGATGGGCTATCTGGCCATCGGTATCGCCTTTGGGCTGATGCTGCAGGAAATCGGCTACAATTTTATCTGGGCTTTCTTTATGAGCCTGACCATCTATGCCGGATCCGGCCAGTATCTGGGCGTCACTCTGCTGGGCACTGGGGCGGCCCTGGGCACCGTGGCGGTGATGACGCTGCTCATCAACTTCCGCCACTTGGTCTACGGACTGTCCATGCTGGAGAAGTTCCGGGGTATGGGGATGCGAAAGCTCTACATGATCTTCTCCCTGACCGACGAAACCTATGCCCTGTTGGCCTCAGCTAAGGCCCCGGTCGGCGTCAATCCGAAACAGTTCTATTTTGCCATTGCACTGCTGGATCAGAGCTATTGGGTTCTGGGCTCTATCATCGGCGGCGTGGCCGGGGCCCTGCTCCCCATCGACATCACCGGCATTGACTTTGCGATGACCGCCCTATTTGTGGTCATCGCTGTCGACCAGTGGAAGGCCTACCGGAATCACATCCCCGCTCTGGCCGGGGCGGCCGTCACTGCCGTCTTTCTGTTGATTGTGGGTGGAATTCTGGGCTCTGCGGCTCAACAAAAGCTGCTGCTGGTATCCCTGGGCGTCATTGTACTCCTGCTCCTGGCTTTTCGCGAGAAGCTGGACGAAAAGGCGGGACACGCCGGAGAGGAGGCTTCTGCATGCTGACCACCGGACAGGCCGCCGCGGCCATCGCCGTCATGGCCGGCGTGACCTTCCTTACACGGGCCCTGCCCTTCCTGCTCTTTGACAGGGGGGAATCTCCCCCCAAGCTCGTGCTCTATCTGGGCCGGGTCCTGCCGCCGGCCATCATCGCCATGCTGATCATCTACTGCCTCCGGGACATCAGCTTTGCAGCCCCCGCCGGCTGGGCCCCGCAGCTGATCGCTGTGGGCACCGTGGTGCTCCTCCACCTGTGGAAAAAAACAACCTGCTCTCCATCTTCGGCGGAACGATTTTATATATGGTCCTGGTTCAGGCCGTGTTCGTATAAGCCGGTATCCGGTCTGTCGTTTCCGCAGTCCGGAGTCGGGACAGGCGTGTTCCCTGCTATAGGATCCGATTGCATAGCGTACGCTCTTCAGGGCGGGCTGCAGATGCAGCCCGCCCTGTCCTTATGTCCACTCCGCCGTTATAATTCGCCAGGTATAGTCGTGGAGAAATTGAAAAAATTCCTCCACATGCCGGTTGTCCTGCTTGTTCTTCCGCATCACAAACACAATATCCCGCTGGCAGCGCACCCCTTCGATCTCCAGCAGCTTCATTCCTCTGCTATCCACGCTGCCCCAGGTAAAACGCGGCCAGAAGCCGATCCCCATGTTGTTGGCAATCATGTTCTTTACCGCTGCGGGGCTGTCGCTTTCAAAGACAACTTTGGGCTGAAAGCCCTCCTCCTGGCAGAATCTGTCGCAAATCCATCGAAACTGCTTGGACCCCATCAGGCTGATAAAGCTCTCGTCTGTGACGTCAGAGAGGCGGATAGACTTCAGCCCCTCGTATCTGCCGCCCTCCGGCACCGCCAGAAAGATCTTCTCTGTGCACACAAATTCATTGCGTCTGTCTGCCGGCGGCTGGTAACCCATACTGGTTGTAATCCCGATGTCAAAGAGCTCGCTCTCTGCGTTTTGGAGCAGCTGGAAGTGGATGTCTATGTGCGTCTTTTTATATTCGATGATGGCGTCAATAACATGTGTGGAGGCCGCCAAGACGTTGAGATGAATCGTGTCCGTTTCCAGCCGGGCCATTATCTTGAGCTGTTCCGGAATCTCATCCAGCTCCTCCAACAGCGGTGTCAGCTTCTTTTGAAGAAACTTTCCATACTCTGTCAGCACAATATTTCTGCCCCTGGAGACAAACAGGGGGACATTCAGCTCCTTCTCCAGCCGGTGAATGGCCTGTGTCAATGCTGGCTGTGCAATATGCAGCTTCTCTGCACTTCTTGTTACATGCTGTGAGGCCGCCACCTCCAGGAAGTATTTCATTTGTGTAATCTCCACAAGTATTCACCAACCGATAATGTATAAGTTATCGAAACAATAATCATGATATATTAGAAATTATCAAAAGTCAATTGTATAATAAGCTACGCTTAGAAAGAATGAAATTGATGGAGATGATTTGAATTATGGCGGAGATCCTGGAGACCGCAATGCTCATCTGTTTTGGCCTGTCCTGGCCTCTGAACGTATACAAGAATATTAAGGCCCGGACCGCCAAGTCCATGAGCCTGCAATTCATCCTTTTGATTATTGTTGGTTATGTGGCGGGTATTACGGCCAAGCTTCTCAACCACAGAATCAATTATGTTCTGGTCGTATACATCATTAACCTTGTCATCGTTTCTATCAATGTGTTTGTCTACTTCATCAACAAGAAGCATGACAGGGAGGCCGAGGAGCTGAAGCAGGAGACGAATGGCTCCACAGAAGTTTTCGCAGTAACCGCCAGCGTGCAGGTAGAGGAACTGCTGCGCAAGGTGTAAAAACACTCCATTCAGCCTATGTCGCAGGGTAAAATATAAATGGCGAGGGGGCGGAAACATCCGCTCCCTCGCCGTCCTTTTGTGCCTATTTCAGCAGATCAAAGGCCGCAATATCGGCAATCACATCAGTAGGAATAACAAATTCAGGGCTGCCCTGAGCGCCTGCGGCTACTTCGTATTTGTCGAAGCAGATTACCAACTGATTGTCGCTGTTAAGATAAAAGTTCTGGTCCTCGCTTATCCGCTCAAAGTTTTCCACTTCATCTTGTCCCACCCAGAACATGCCGTCCTCCTCACGGTTGCGGCGCTCCATCTCCTGTTGAATATAGCTGCTGAGAACGCCTACATAGTCGGCATCCTCCTGAAACAGCCCCTTGAGCGTCAGAAGCGCGCCGCTGCGCTTGTCAATGGTGTAAAAAGAGTGGACCGTACTGGATGATCCGGATGCGAAATACAGGTAATTGTCAATAACCAGAATATCTTGGGTGTCCGTCTTGACCTCGTAGTCGGATCGGAGGCCGTAGTGGACCGTCTCCTCGCCGAACTCCGCCTTGAGTTCCCTCATATCCGTTTCAAAGGCCGCAATCACTGCGTCAGCCTGATCCTGAAAGTCCTGATTGATCTCAGCCTCCAGTTCAGGACTCAGCAGCCCCTCAATCTTAGGGACATTGACGCTGACCTCATATCCGCCGTCCTGATAGGCAAAGCGGTTCAGGGTCACCACCCGGGCCACGGCCCCAAGCACCGGCACCTCATAAGCGGCCGCCGCCACTGTGGGCGCAAAGTTCAGCGAAACTACACATACCACGGCGGCGGCCGCCGCTGTGAAGCCCAGCCGTCTGGAAACGGCGCCGTACCTTCTCTTCTTGACGATGCGGCGCACCCGTGCTCTCAATGTATCGCTGGCATGGATTCCATCCAATTGTGTTTTTAGTCGTCGCATATGGTCTCCTCCCATCTGGTCTTTAATATGCGCAGGGCGCGGTAGAGCCTCTTTTTCACTGTACTCTCATGCAGTCCGAGCATCTCGGCTATCTCCCGGATTTTATACTCCTCATAAAACCGGAGCACGATGATAACCCGCTCGTCAGGGGTCAGTACGCTGAGGATCTGATCCAGGTCCAGATCTGGAGGGGGCTCCTCCGGACCTGCCAGCTCCTCCAGCAGATCGTCCTCCACAGGAAGTACCCGGGCGCGCCTTTGCAGGTGGTTCTTTGCGGTATTGATGACAATGCGCAGAAACCAAGTCTTCATCAGCGCCGGATCTCGCAGAGAGGTCAACGCCCGCAGCGCCTTTTCCACACTGTCGCTCACCACATCCTCCGCGTCCTGCTGGTTCTTCATATAGGTAAAAGCATACCGGTATGCGTAATCAAGATTCTGATCCAGCAAGTGCTCAAAGGTTTCAAACAATTGTTTTTTCTCCATGGGTCCCCACTGCCCCCTCCATTGGTTAGACCCCCCAGCGGCCGGAAAAGTTACCATACAAGGCATTAAAATTTGTCCTGCTGTAAAAAGCGCCCGGGCCGGCAATTTCGGCCCGGGCGTTCCCGGTTTTACTCCCCATCAATTATTAGATGGGCTACGCCCTCCAGATAGTTGGGCTTCAGACTTTCAATTTCTCCTGCATCGCAGGCGGCGGCAACAGCGGGATCGATGGGCAGACGGGCCAGGACCTTCAGGCCCAGTTCACCGGCCACCTGATCCACGCGGCTCTCTCCAAAAATGGCGTGCTCCTTCCCGCAGTCAGGGCACTTGAAATAGCTGTAGTTCTCTACCAGGCCCAGGATGGGCACATTCAGCAGCCCGGCCATTTTAACCGCCTTGGTGACAATCATGGACACCAGATCCTGCGGGGAGGTAACCACCACAATGCCATCCACCGGCAGAGACTGAAAAACGGTGAGGGGTACGTCTCCGGTTCCCGGCGGCATATCCACGAAGAGGTAGTCCAGATCGCCCCATATCACATCGGTCCAAAACTGCTTCACGACCCCAGCGATGACGGGCCCCCGCCAGACCACCGGGTCGGTCTCATGCTCTGTAAGGAGGTTGAGGCTCATAATCTCCACCCCGCCCTTGGAGTTAGCGGGATAGATACCAAGCTCCGAGCCCTCTGCCTTGGTGTGAACACCGAATGCCTGGGGGATAGAGGGTCCAGTGATGTCGGCGTCCAGAACACCGACCCGCTTGCCCATATCCTTCATCGCGCAGGCCAGAGATGCGGTTACCAAGCTCTTGCCCACGCCCCCCTTGCCGCTCATAACAGCGATGACCTTTTTAATGGAGGACAGTTCATTCAGCGGGGCCCTCAGATCCTGGGGCTCCGTGCGCTCCCCGCAGCTTTCTCCGCAGGAGGAGCACTCATGGGTGCAGTCTGACATATTGCAAGATCTCCTTTTCGCTCCGTTTGAGCTTATTTATAGTGGTATGAGCCTCCACCGATAAACTCCCGCAGCAGGGAGTTGGAGGGCACAAGATTGAGGTCGAGCAGCTCGAAGCAGTCAAAGGCGGCCGTCAGCCGTTCCAGCTCGGCCCGGCGCGGGTTCTCGTCCGGCACGTCCCGCAGTGCCTCCCGCAGGGGGAGGGCATAGTTTTTGAAAAGCGCAGGCTCATACCGCAGAGAGGAATCTACGACAATGTTGGCCCTGCCTTTGAAGGGAGAAATATAGCGTTTCTCACCCCGGCGCACGTTATACCACATACACAGGGTATCGGTCAGATCCGTCCCCCTGAAGTTGTAATCCCGTACCGCCCGGCGGGTAATGCGCATCCATGTGCCCTTGAAGCGGACCTCCTCACCCTCCAGCACATCGGACCGAGCCGAGATATAGAGGGTGGCGGCCTCCGGGTGGCGGCCGGCGATATCGTCATTGAGCGCATGGATCCCTTCAAAGATGGCAATTTCATTTTTCTCCAGCTTCAGCGTTGAGCCCTGGCTGTCGTTGCGCATCTGCCGTGCAAACTCGAACTTGGGCACGATCACCCACTCTCCCCTGGAGAGCTTGGTAAAGGTCTCATCCAGGAGCTCCATGTCCAGCAGGAGGGGGGACTCATAGTCCACATCTCCCTCCGGGGTGCGGGGAGCCGTACTCCGGTTCAGTGTTTTAAAGTAGTTGTCCATGGAGATGGTGTGGGAGTTAATCCCCCTCCGCTCCAGCTCTTCCTCCAGCTTGAGCGCAGTGGTGGTCTTGCCCGACCCGGAGGGGCCGGACAGCAGAACGATGGGGCTCTTGTCCATATTGGCCACAATGCGGTCGGCCGCCGCCTCAATACGGCGCTGGTAATTATGTTCGCACTCCTCCACAAAGCCTTTGGCATCGGCTCTCAGCCGGTCGTTAATCTCCTGCAGCTGGTAGGCCATATCAGCGCTCCTTTCCGACTTCGGCCTGAAAGGCCGTCATTTTATCCCACTTTGCATCCAGCTTTTCGCCGCTGTTCAGATATTCGTATGGATATTTGGGGTTGGCAATGCGCACAATCCGTCCTCCCCGGGCATCCACCAGCTTGGTCACGCCTCCGCCCCCCAGCGCGAGCACAGAGTGGAGTTCTTCCATCATGCACAGGTTATAGAGGTTCTCAAAGCCGGGGCGGGACCAGCCTACATTCTCAAAGGAGCCCGACATATACTTCTGACGGTAAAGGTAGTAGGGAACATATCCGCCGTCACCCAGCGTCTCCCATGCATAGTCCAGCATGGCATGGACCTCCTCCCCGGCAGGGAGCGCGCCGCCTTCCAGCATCAGCCGGGAACCCTTTTTGAGCGCCAGCGTGTGGACGGTAATATTCTCCGGGCCCAGGGACATCACCTGATCCAGGGAGGCACGGAAGCCCGACGCCGTATCGGCGGGGAGGCCGGCAATGAGGTCCATATTGACGCAGGAAAATCCCGCCGCACACACCAACTCCCATGCCCGCAGGACGTCCCCCGCCGTGTGGGCACGGCCCATGGCGGCCAAAACCGCGTCGCTCATGGACTGGGGGTTCACCGACACCCGGTCCACTCCGTGGGCACGCAGGGCGCAGAGCTTTTCGGCTGTAATCGTGTCAGGACGTCCGGCCTCCACCGTAAACTCGGAGCACCGGGAGAGGTCCACATATCGCTCCAGCTGCTCCAGCAGATCGGAGAGCTGGGCGGCAGTCAGCGTAGTGGGCGTTCCACCCCCTATATATACCGTCCGCACCGAGAGGCCCAGCCTCCGCAGGACAGTCCCGGCATCCGCAATCTCGCGGCAGAGCAGCTCCAAAAAGGGCTCCACCAGCTTCAAGCTCCGCCCCACGTCGGCCGACACAAAAGAGCAGTAGGCGCAGCGGGTGGGACAGAACGGGATGCCGATATAGAGGGAGATCTCATCGCGCTTCAGACTGGCCCGGGCCGCCAAGCTGGCCTTGGCACAGTCCATGGCCAGCCGCCTCCTCGACGGAGAGACCCGGTAAACCTCCCGCAGGACGGCCTCCGCTTCCGCCTCAGTGGCCCCATGCGCCATCGCTTTGGCTGGGATCTTGACAGGCCGCACCCCGGTCATGGCCCCCCAGGGAGGTTCTCTGCCCAGCGCCGCAGTACCCGCCCGATAGAACGCCAGCTTCAGAATCCTCTGCCTCACCCGGTCGTCGTTCAAGGGCTCTCCGTTCAGCTGCGCGGCCTCAGCCCGGGCTGAGGCGCGGCAGCGTTTCCCCGCCCAGTCCAGCACTGCCGTCGCGGTAAGCCAGGTCTTTCCCCGGGAAATCGCCAGCGTAACCGTACTGCCGTCCCCGCCTTCATAGACCGGGCGCTCTCCCGGGAACAGCGTCAACAACATTTGTTCCGCCGCGTACTTATAGTCGTGTCCCTTGAAGATCAGCCGCATGTCAGCTGTTGGCGGCTTCCCGCATATAGTAGTTGCCCGTCCGCTCCCGGTTGAGCGTGGTGGCCCCCATATGGCCGGGAAGAACCTGGAAGTTACCGTTCAGGCCGTCCAGGCGCTTCAGAGACTCCATAATCTGCTCATAGTCGCCTCCGGGCAGGTCGGTGCGGCCCATGGATCCCTGAAACAGGGTGTCGCCCGTAAAAATCGTGTCCCCCACCTTGAGGCACACCCCGCCGGGGGTGTGCCCGGGTGTATGCAGGACAGAGATCTCCAGTGTGCCCAGCCGGATCACATCCCCCTCCTGGTAGGGCTGCGTCCCCCCCACGTCCGGCATAATCTGTTCCCCCATCAGAGCGGCGTCGGCAGGGTGGAGGTAGACGGGAATCCCCGGGAACTGGGCGCGCAGAGCCTTTACCGCGCCGGTATGGTCGTAATGTCCATGCGTCAGCAGGATCATCTTGACCTCCACGCCGTCTCCCTTCACCCGCTCCAGAATGGCCTCGGGCGCTCCGCCGGGGTCAATGATGGCGGCGGACTTGGTGTCATTGTCCTCCAGAATATAGCAGTTTGTCCCGATTGGTGGGACTTCCAGGGTTTTGATGATCATCGTCATTACCTCGTACATTTATTTGGGGGAGGGCTGCGCCCTCCGGGTGCCTCGCCGTGCGGCGGGTTAATCCGCAGCTGCGGGACGGCGTCTACATTCTGTCTGTATCCAACAGAATGGTCACCGGTCCGTCGTTCTGGGAGAAGACCTGCATATCGGCCCCAAACTCCCCGTGCTCCACCTGGAAGCCGCGCTTCCGGCACGCCTCCATGAACGCCTCGTAGAGGGGAACGGCCACATCAGGTCTGGCAGCGCCGGTAAATCCGGGCCGTCTACTTTTGGTATCGGCATAGAGAGTAAACTGGGAGACGACCAGCAGGCTTCCGCCCACAGCCTCCAAGTTCAGGTTCATTTTCTCATTCTCATCTTCAAAGACCCGCAGGCCGCAGACCTTATCCGCCATCTTTGCGGCCTGCGCCTCCGTATCGCCGCAGCCCACGCCCAGCAGCACCAGGAATCCCCGGCCAATCTGCCCGTTGACCCTGCCTCCAATCTCCACGGAAGCCTGCTTCACCCTGGTGACGACAGCTCTCAAAGATATTCCTCCTCACTGGCGGGGCGATCGCGGTAAGCGCGAACAAAGCCCCTGGCGTACAGGGGATCTAAATCAAAGACTGCCGTATCCCCGGCAGTGCATTTCAAATCGGTCACGTCCACCAGGGTCTCAATGGCCCCGATACGTCCCACAATACGCGCCTTCTGTCCGCCGATGCGGACATAGAGCCGTTTACCCCTCCACCAGCGGCGGATCAGGGCCCACAGCCCGGCCTCCCGGCTGCGGGAGACACCGAAGCCATTTTGATACCCCACAGGAAGGACGGCAATCCGGGTGGGCTTTTTCAGCGTCACCAGCACTTCGTTGCCCACCGTGTGATCCTTTGGAAGCCAGCGGATCTCCTCAATGCCCACCTCTCCGTAGCCCACCTTCTGAAGCCCGTCGTTCCGTGTGCGGCGGCAGCGGCCCAGAAGGGCGGAACCGGCGCGCACTGCGTCCAGCCGGGCAAACTCGTAATGCATCAGAGCATAAGAGCCGGCGGCGTGGATAGTACCGGTCTCAAATCCTGCGGCCCGGACAGCCTCCACAACCTGGTGAAACTGCTCCATCTGCACCTGGGCGTCCCGCCCATCGGCCCGGGATGAGTGAATCTGGGTGTAAATTCCGGAAATGGCCACATTAGGCAGGTTCCGGTACACGGACAGAATCTTGTCCGGCTCCCCGGTGAGGAAGCCGCCGAACCCCATCCCGGTGTCCACCTGGATATGGGCTTCCGCCACAGTGGATCGGGCCTCCGCCACGCCGTTGAGCGCCATGCCGGTCTCGGCCGATCCCACGGTGCATACCACGTTCAGATCGATCAGTTTTTCAAGTTCCTCCCGATCGGTCGTAGAGCGGAGCATGAGAATTTCCTCGTCGGTAAATCCCGCCTTGCGCAGCGCTGCGGCCTCACTGACCTCGGAGACAGCAAACCTTCCAATGCCCTCCTCCCGGAGAATCCTGGCCAGTTCCACCGCTCCGGTTCCAAAGCCGTCCCCGGTGAGCACGGCATAGATAGCCGCCGGTCCGGCCTTTTCCCGGATAACTGAAATGTTATTCTTCAGGGACTGCCGGTCGAGCACCAGCGTCTTCATGACCGCTCCCCCTTTCTCTCTATGTGCAGTTATTAGAATTATATCCCATATGGTGAAAACAGTCAAATAGGTTTCCAGTTCTCTTTCATTTTTTGCACGCGCGCCACTATATAATTCGCACAATATTTTTTGCCCTGTGTCAGCACTTTTGTACTCAGATGCCATATATATTTCCGCCCCCAAGCCCTTTTTCGTATCCTGGGGCCGTTGTGCCTTGCTTCCGGGGGATGGTATGCTGTAACAGACAGGAGTACGGCACGGCCAGAGTCTGCCGGCTTCGTAAGAGGAGGGATTTTTATGCGTGAAAAAAAGTATCAGGATCTGGTGGTAGAAATCAGAGACCCGGGCATTGTGCGCCCATTTTTTCAGGGCAAGGCTGAACCCGTTCTGGAGTGGGACGCCCGCTGCTATGAAAAGACTAAAGTCTGGATGCACACCTGCATTGTCCACGCTCCCGGCGCAGGGATGGGCGCCGGCGACTACTGGGAGCGCAAACTGCCCGACGGCAGTGTGGAGAAACATGTGGCTTCCCGTCACAGACACGACTCCGACGAAATCTTTATCTTCCACGGCACCGACCCCGAGCACCCCTTCGAGCTGGGCGGTGAAGTCAAATTCTGGCTCGGCCGCGGGGAAGACGAGGAGCTATTTGTGATAGACAAGCCCACCGTCGTATATATCCCGGGCGGGGTCTGGCATAATCCGAATTTTTACACCCGGGCGGACCGGCCCTTTCTGGAGATTGTGGTTATGGTCTCGGGAGAGCACAACAACTGGGATGAAAAGCGCTATCTGGATAAGACCCTGGAGTACCCGGAAGACTTTGAACGGGACTACGGCAAGTATGTCAATCCCTTCCGCCGCTCGGAGCTGGGCGCTTATGTGGGGCCCGGCGCCGGGGAAAAGAAATAAAAAATCCGGCGGTTTTATAAAGGCCCTGTTTTAGAGGGCTGTGCGTTGAGGAGGGTATCCATTGGAAAACACCGTCATTTACGGCCTTGTCGTTGCCGCTGTCATCATCGCAATTCTGATGAACTGGCGTCTTAAAATCAACTTGGGACTCGTCTGCGTGGTCTTCGCGTACATCATCGGCTGTATTATCATGAATATGAAGGCCTCCGCCGTGGTGGCCATGACCCCCGTCAAAATTGTATTTCAGCTGGCGGCCATCACCATGTTCTTCTCTTTTCCACACCAAAACGGGACGCTGGAGGCGCTGGCCAACCACATTCTCTACCGCTGCCGCAAGGCGGCCTGGAGCTTGCCTCTGGCCCTGCTCCTCATCGGCGCGGTGCTGGGCATTATGGGCGCCCCCAACCCTATGATCAGTATCGTCATCGGCGTTCTGGGCTTCCAGCTCTATAAGAAGTGCCACATTCACCCCCTGCTGATCTGCATCGCCGCCGCCCTGAACGGCTTTGGCTCCAATGTCCTGTGGACTCAGTCCGGTACTATTATCTCCAACACCATCGCCGAACTGGGCTACGAGCAGAGCGCAGCCGACGCCATCGCTTGGAAGTACTTTGCCCTCAGCGCCATTACCTTTATTATCATCGCATTGGTCTTCTACTTCGCTCTCAGGGGTTACCGGGCAAAAGCCCCTGAAAACATGCAAAAACCCGAGCCCCTTGCGCCTGTCCAGGTCAAGAGTATGATTATCATCTTTGTCATCGTGCTGTTGGTTATCGTATCCAACATTCTTGGCTCCTTCGTAAAAACCTCTGCCGTCACCGCCTTCAAGGGCTATTGCGACATCCAGATGCTCTGCCTGCTGGGTTCGCTGGCCTGCATCCTGCTGAAGCTGGGCGACGAGCGCACTGCCATCACCAAGGGCGTGCCATGGAATACCATCATTATGATCACCGGTATCACCGTGCTGCTGGGGGTTGCCCAAGCCGCCGGTGTAACCGATTGGCTGGGCGGCTTGGTGTCCGACTCCGTAAGCCCAGTCCTCATCCCGCCCTTCCTGGCTCTGATCACCGGCGTGCTGTCCTTCTTTGCCGGCGGGATTACAGCCGTCTTCCCCATGATTGCGCCTATCGTCCCCGCCATCGCGGCCGGGGCCGGCCTGTCAGACTCGACACTGTTCTGCTGTACCGCTATCGGTGGTAATCTGACTACAATTTCCCCCTTCTCCACTGGGGGAGCCACTATCCTGTCCGTCGCCCCCGAAGAGGAACAGGTCCTCCTGTTCCGCGGGCAGCTCCTAGTCGCCCTGGTAGGCCTGGGAATCTCTATGCTGCTGGCCTTCGTGGGATTTTACGGCATTATTCCGGCCTGAGCCGCCGGCACCCACATTTTAGTATGGCAAGCTCCCTATTTTACCCTGCCGGTTTGGCGCCATGTCCGCGGACATGGCGCCAAACCGGCATTGATCTCCAGATAGAAAAAGCGTACAATACTGCTGTTTTAAATAAGGAGGGGTTGTATATGGACAGCCGTATGGAGAAGGCCGAAGCCATGTTTCATGCCTACTGCACCACGGAAACCCTGCCTCAGTTGACCGAGCACGCGTCGGAGATCATCGGAATGCCGCTTCATATTACCGACCACAGCTACAAGCTTCTCACCCAGGCCAATCTGGATTTTGCAGTGGAGGAGGACATGGTCTGGCGGGACACCGCCGAGCTGGGCTACCTCTCCAGCGGCATCATTGCCAATGTGGTTCGCAACCACAGGAACAACAAGCCGGTCCGCCCAGGCGAGCGCATCCGCTTTGTCTGGTCCAGCAAGCAGTCCACCTACCCCATGCTGGTCTATTATCTCTATCACAACGGAGTGCTGCTGGGCCATCTCAGCGCCCTGTGTATCCACGGTCAGCCCACTGAGCTGGACTACTATCTGATGGATCTGCTCAGCGATCTTGCCGCCAAACATCTCTCCTTCGGCGCCCGCGGCCGGGAACTGGGCGAAAAGCCCTTTGAGAGCATTCTCATCGAGCTGATCGAGACCGATGTACACGACACCCTTGTGCTGGAAAACCGGGCGCTGGCCACCGGACTGAGCAGTTATTCCAGCTTTCTGGTGCTCAATCTATGCTTAGAGCACCATTATGGAGAACTGAGAGAACGGCTGACGCAGATCTTCCCCTACAGCCGGATCTTTTACTACCAGCAGCAGATGGTCGCTCTGCTGCCCTGTCCCGCCCGGGCGGACCATATCAGTGCCTGGGAGTGGGGAGAACTGGACAGGTTGGCCGGAGATTTGGAGGCGTGGGTGTGTATCAGCGACGAGTTTGCCTCCATCTCTGAACTTGGCGTGCACTATGAGAAGAACCGGCGCATTCTGGAGCTGGCCCGCCGCTACCGGCAGGCCACGTCGGAGGCCCGGCTCTTCCATCCCATGCGATCTTTTGAGGCGCGGGTTTACCGGTACGACCGTCTGAAATCCGTCGACCTCATCAGCCAGATCTCTCTCCGGTGCGGATTGGACCTGCTGGATTTCGTGGGCAGCGGCATCCGAAAACTCTATGACTACGACCGTGAAACCGGGGCCAATCTGCTCCAAACTCTGTTGGTCTTTATCGAATGCCAAAAGAGTTATCTCTACACGGCAGAGCGTCTGGCCACCCACAAAAACACCATTCGCTACCGGGTGGAGAAGCTGAAACAGATCCTTGACACCGATTTCAACGACGGCGGGATCACCTCCCGCCTTCATCTCCACTGTACCCTGCTGCAAATCCGCGAACTTTTGAAATAAATACGTATGAGGACCTGCCCATAAGGGTAGGTCCTCATACTTTTGTTTCTAATTAATTTAAAATAGCGGGTCATCTTATGTGTGAAACCGCTTATACTTTTTTATGGCAGAAAATTCCGGAGCTTTACTCTTTCCGATGCCGCGTGTGTCATATCAGCCTATAGGTTTTTCTTATACAGCAGCTCGTATTATTATGATAAACAATTTGGCCTATTATAGAGCCACTGCTATAATGGATTTTATAATATATCATTCAAGCAGTATGCAGATTGAGTGAGGACATGAGAGAGCGCATCCTTTCTACAACAGGAATTACCAAAGGGTTTGGCCATATACTGGCGCTTCAGGATATCTCTCTGGAGGTTATACAGGGAGATATCACCGCCATTGTGGGAGATAACGGATCCGGAAAATCCACCCTCATCAAGATCTTATCCGGGAACATTAAGCCCGATCGGGGCCAAATCAACATTGGGGGGGATAACTACCGCAGCCTTACTATTCCCCGGGCCATGGAGCTGGGTATCCGCACCGTTTACCAGGATCTTGCGCTGGACAATTTTAAGAACAGTGTAGAAAACATTTTCCTCGGCAGCGAGCGGATGCACGGTCCTTTTCTCGCCCGACGGGCCATGATGGAGGAGGCTCGGTCACTTCTGGCTGACATCCATGTGGAGATCCCCGATCTGGAGGAGCCTGTGCGCAATCTCTCCGGCGGACAGCGTCAGGGTATCGCTATTGCCCGGGCGCTCCGGCGCCCCGGGACTCTGCTGCTGCTGGACGAGCCTACCGCTGCCATGGGCATCCAGGAAAGCCACAGCACCATGCAGATGCTTTCCAGGCTGCGAGAACGGGGGATGACTCAGCTGATCATCAGCCACAATCTCCACCAAGTGTTTGCCTTGGCCGATTACATCTATGTGCTGCGCTCCGGTCGTGTCATCGCGGGAGCGGCTACCCGGGACACCACCATTGACGCGCTCCAGGACCTGATCCTGCGCCGGGAAAGCGGGGGAGATGAACCATGAGCTCTCTGAAAAAATGGTGTGCTCGGCAGTCCGCTCCTCTGCTGCTTATCGGTGTATGTCTGGGTGTAATGGTGTTTTTATCCATCCAAACCCAGTCCTTTTTTTCCCTGAAAAACGTGGTCAATATTCTGGAGGCCAACTCCTACCGGCTGATTCTGGCCTGCGGAATGATGTGCATTATCTCCGCCGGTGCCATTGACCTCTCCGTGGGCTCCATTCTCTCCTTCAGTGCTGTCTGTGCCGCTGCGGCAATGAAAGCTGGCGCCCCTGTCTGGATAAGTATTCTCCTAGCCCTCGGGCTGGGGGGAGCCATGGGCGCGGCAAACGGCCTTTTAATCCACGCCACCCGCATCAACGCCCTGATTATCACGCTGGCCACCTCCTTTCTCTACCGTGGTATGTCCCTCATTGTCACCCAGGGCATTCCCATCACCAAGCTGCCACAGAGCTTTCGGTCCTTCGGCTATGGCGATATCTTGGGCATGGAATCCGGGGTAACCATGTCTTTTGTAGTGGTTCTTCTGCTTATTCCCATCTTCTACTGGATGCGCTGGGGAACCTATCTCACTGCGCTGGGAGGCAACCCAGAGGCCCTCAAACGCAGCGGTGTACCCACTGGGCGCTACCGGGTGTCCGTCTTTATTCTGATGGGAGTGCTCTCCGCTCTGGCAGGTATCGTCGTCACTGCCCGACTCAATTCCGCTGAGGCCAATGCGGGACTGAACATGGAGATGGATGCCATCTGCGCTGTCATTATGGGAGGTACCACTCTTCATGGCGGCAGCGGTAATCTCCTGGGGACGGTGATCGCTGTATTCCTGATGGGGCTGATCCGCAACGGGCTGACCATCATGAGCGTCTCGTCTTACTATCAGCAGTTCATTACCGGAGCTATGCTGCTGTGTGCAGTAGTCATAGCGGAGCTGCGTGAACGCAGTCGCCGCATCGGTTGAGCCAATGTTTTGATGTGATATAGAGGATCTTTTTCCTTTATATAATTTTTTTAAAAGGATGAAATGAAATGAAAAAATTGTGTTCCCTATTGCTCGCGGTAATCATAGTGCTCAGCCTGGCCGCCTGCGGCTCTGAAACGACCGGAAACAACGATGCTCCGGAAAGCACTGCTCCTGCTCAGCAGACCGAAGTCCTGCCCAGCGAATCCCCCGCTCCCGAGGGTGGTGAGACCTCCGACCTGTCGCCTATCGTCCAACAGCTCTATACCGCGTTCGATGCGGCTATGACCGATCAGATCGGCGGCATGCCCGAGGACTTTGGCGCGATTAAAGTAGGCGCGGTGATCATCTCCCTCACCAATCCCTTCTGGGCCAATATGAAGGACTACTATGAGGCCGCAGCCGCCGAGTATGGCATCGACCTGGATGTCCAGACTGGTACCACCGAGGGGGACACCGCCTCCCAACTGGACGTGCTCATGACCATGGCCGATATGGACTACGATGTCATCATCGTCTCGCCCATCGACGGTACCAATCTGATTCCCGGTATCGTCAAATGTAATGAAAACGGTGTAAAAGTCATTAACCTGGGCCCCGGCGTAGATGTAGCCGCCCTGGAGGAGGCCGGCGGACATCTGGATGCCACTATCACCGTCAAATTTGAAGAACAGGGCGAGACGGTGGCAAACGACATGATTTCCCGCCTGCCCGACGGCGGTCAGGTAGCCATCATCGCCGGCTTGGCCGGTGCCGGTCAGAGCGAAGGCCGCACCGCCGGTGCCAAAGCTGTGCTGGAAGCCGCCGAGGGCATCGAGCTGGTGGCCGTACAGAACTGCGACTGGGACGCCACCCTAGCCTATGACGCGGCTAAGGCTCTCCTCACTGAATACCCCGACCTGAAGGGCATCTTCTGCTGCAACGACATTATGGCGCTGGCAGTAGTGGAGGCCCTGGCGGCCGAGGGCAAGGAGGGCGTGCTGGTATACGGCGTTGACTTCACTGACGACGCCAGGGCCGCCATTGCCGCCGGCACTATGACTGGCTCTATGTCTTACTCCAGTGAGCGCTACACCAAGGCCGCCCTCCAGATGGCGGTTATGCTCAATGAGGGGGAGACCTTTGACGGCAACGTCTATCTGCCTTTGACCCTGGTCACTGTGGATAACGTGAACGATCTGGAAGGCTGGAAGTAATGGCTGGCTTTCTGGTGGAGTCGGCTCTGTTTACCCACGGCTTGGTCTCACTGAGCAACAAGACTCTGTTGGACAGCTGGCCAGAGGAGCTGGACAATATCGTCTGGGTGGACGCCGGGAAAGTCATCGTAGGTTCCATGGAGGACTACCTTTCCTTCCGGGACCGGGCGGCCCAGCTGTGCCGCATAAGCTGCGACACGCTGGAGCTGTCTCTGGCCAGCGGCATCTCTGGGGCCCTGACGGCCTCAGGCACCATGGCCGTCTGTCAGAGGATGGGACTGTCCCTGGCAGTGACCTGCGGTATGGGCGGCATCGGGGACATCCGCAGCGAGGCCCTCTGTCCGGATCTCCCCGCCCTCCGCGATATCCCTGTGGCCCTGCTCTCCACCTCCCCCAAGGATATGCTGGATATACCGGCCACCATCTGTTGGCTGATGGACGCGGGCGTGCAGGTGCTGGGGGTCGGTACATCCCGGTGTACCGGCTATATCTTCGAGAGCGCAGACGTCCCCCTCTCCGGTATATGGGACGGAAAACGGCTTCCGGCGGATCCAAGCCGCCGACTTCTGCTGCAGCCCATTCCGGAGAAGCTGCGGATCCCAAACCGTTCCCTCCTCATTCAAGGAATCGCTGCGGGAAAGCAGGCCGAGGAGGCAGGACTGGAGTACCACCCCGCAGCAAATGCAGCCTTTGACAGGCTCACAAACGGCTTGTCCTCCCGGATACAGTTCAATTCCCTGATCGCCAACGCCTGTCTGGCTGCCAGACTCACGGTAGCGCCATAGCACAGGAGCAGAAAATGCGTCTCATACTCCTGATCTGAATAGTCTCAAGTATTTGTGCACTTAATTGTATGTCTCATGCCGCCGCCTAAAGCCCAAACTCTAGGGGCCCGCCTTTACAGGCGGGCCCTCTTGTTTTTCCGACGAAAAAATGGTATGATTCTTTATTATTGTATACCCTCTGGAGGAAACATATTTTGAAGCGAGAGACGACGCGCATTACCCCCGAACAGGTGGCCGGGCAGCTGGACTTCTGCCAAAAGGTTCTGGAGCACAATCAGGCCCTGACCCATACCCCCCTGGCCTTCGTGGACACCTATGGCTGTCAGCAGAATGAGGCCGACTCCGAGCGCATCCGGGGTTATCTATCCGAGATGGGTTACGGCTTCACCCAGTCCGAGGACGAGGCCGACGTCATCGTCATCAACACCTGCGCCATCCGGGAGCACGCCGAGCAGCGGGTGTTCGGCAACGTGGGCGCGCTGAAGGGCCTTAAGG
>ERZ825896.1306-NODE-1306-length-28408-cov-3.563609_pt1 | contig 28408 bp, 23 predicted proteins | sample MGYA00519858_ERZ825896 | MGnify/ENA primary metagenome ERZ825896 (study PRJEB31778, sample SAMEA3449214) | human gut metagenome | biome: human gut; feature: human-associated habitat; material: faeces | place: United Kingdom | collected 2010/2012 ...
GCACCGCCGGATAATGCATTCTCATACTGGTTCACGACATTCGTGCAAGCGGAGACCGCATCCGAAACGCCTGTAAGGTCGAACTGGCAACCAAAAGCCTTGGACTGCTGTGCATTCTTGTTGGCTGCAAGCATACGATCGTAATAATCTGCAGGATATTCAAACGGAATGGAAATCGTAGAGTTTAATGCCGTCCAAGAATAACCAAGGCACCAGCCTGTGGTAGAAATGTCTTTGCCATCAACGTATGTAGCCGTGTTATCCTCGAGCACCTGATAGTGCTGACCCTCAATACCGTTGATCAGAAGATTTTCAACGTCGGGATCGGTCGCCATCAAGTAGATAAGAGCTGCTGCAGCTTCCGGATTCTTCGTGGCCGGGTTGATGCATTCATAGGCCCCCGGCGTGATCGCGACCGCATCCTCATAGATCTGGAGGGAAGCGATATCGGTACCGAAGTTCTGAGAAGACCAGATACCGTTCATCTCGGCACTGAAGTGACTTGCAAAGCAGCCAAATGCCTTACCGGACGGGATGTAATCGATCGGCGCATCTGTGACATTCAGAATATCCGCCATGTAGCAGCCCATCTCTTTCCACTGCTTGAAGTAGCCTACGAGCTCCTCATAGCCGGCGCTCTTGTTGTCCAGCATGAGGGTGTTGCCCTTGGTGATGATGTAGCCGATACCTTCGCCGGCCGTCATGGTGGCCAGGGTGACGATGAAGGCGGGCATCCGCATCTTGGCAACCAGGAAGCCGTTGACAGCGCCGAAGATGGCGCCCATCAGTACGCCCAGGAGCACGGCCAGAACCGTGTCAAAGCCGCCGTCGGACAGGCCCCAGTTGATCATGGCGTAGGCGACCACGATACTGGACACGCCGGCCACGGAGGCGGCGCCCAGGTCGATGCCTCCGGTGATGATGATAATCAACATGCTCATGCCGATGAGGAGGTAGGGCACCTGCTGGCGGAGCATGGTGAACAGGTTGCTCGGGGTGCAGAACATCGGGGAGAGGCAGGATGCCACGATAAAGAGCGCGATAAAGATGATAATACAGTTATACTTCAGCAGAAAGCCGGTAGCCGTCATCTTCTGGGTGCCGCGGGAGGCCGCCAGGGTGCTCTCCGGCGCGGCGGTGTTCTTTTCTTTCACTTTCATTGTTCCTTGACCCCCATCGCATATTGAATGATATTCATCTCGGAGAGCTCATCCTTCTGAAGCTCGCCGACGCTGCGGCCCTCGCGGATGACGATAGCCCGGTCGCACATACCGATGATCTCGGCCATTTCGGAGGAGATCATCACCACCGCATACTTCTTGGACACCAGCTCGTTTATGAGCTTGAAAATCTCAATCTTGGCGCCCACGTCCACGCCGCGGGTGGGCTCATCCAGAAACACCACCTTGGAGTCGGTGGCCAGAATCTTGGCGAGGGCGACTTTCTGTTGGTTGCCGCCGGAGAGGCTGTCCACGTCATTGTAGACCGAGGCGGTCTTGATGGTGACTTCCTTGACGTACTTATCGACGATGGGCATCTCCTTGCTCTTGAAAATCCAGCCGAAGGGGGCGATTTTCTTCTGGCAGGAGAGGGTAATGTTCTGGTAGATGGGACGGTGCAGGAGGACGCCCTGGTTTTTCCGGTCCTCAGGCAGGAAGCCGATGCCGTGGGCATAGGCTTCTTTGGTGGATTTGAGATGGATGGGCTTGCCGCGCAGCGTCACAGTGCCGCTCTCCATCTTGTCCACGCCCAGGATGGCGCGCACCGCCTCGGTCCGGCCGGCGCCCACCAGGCCGCTCAGTCCCAGCACCTCGCCCTCCCGGACCTCGAAGGAGATGTCCTTGACCGCCATGCCGGCCTTGATGTGCTCGGCCTTGAGCACCACCTCACCGATGTCGGGGGTCCGCGGCGGGAAGAAGGTGGAGAGGTCGCGGCCGATCATCATGGATACCAGCTTGTTCTGGTCGATCTCACTGGTGTTGACAGTACCCACGTACTGACCGTCTTTCAGGACGGTGATCCGGTCCGAGATGCGGAAGATCTCGTTGAGCCGGTGGGAGACGTAGACGATGGACACGCCCTTGTCCCGCAGCCGGTTGATCAGGACAAAGAGCTGTTCCACCTCCTTGGCGGTCATGACGGCGGTGGGCTCGTCCAGTACCAGTACGGAGGCGTTGCGGATGAGGGCCTTGCAGATCTCCACCACCTGCTGATAGGCCACGCTCAGGGTGCGGACCTCCGCGTTGACGTTGATGTGGCCGAAGCCGAGTTCATCCAGGTACTGCTTGGCCTTGGCCTTCATCTTTTTCCAGTTGACGATGGGCTTGCCGTCCCGGAAGTCGTCCAGCAGGATGTTTTCAGCCACGGTCAGATGCTGGACCAGTGCGAATTCCTGATAGATAACCGAGATGCCGTTCAGGATGCCGTCCTTTGGGTTAGAAATATGTACGGGTTTGCCCTTGAGCTTGATCTCGCCGCTGTCGGCCGGCCCCACGCCGGAGAGACAGCGGATCAGCGTGGACTTGCCCGCGCCGTTTTCGCCCATGAGCGCGTGGATTTCACCTGGCCTGACACAAAAATCCACATCCTGTAAGGCTTTGACGCCGCTGAAGCTCTTGCATATATGATGCATTTCTACTTCATACTCGTAGTCAGACATTTGGGAATGTCCTCCTCCCCCCTGTTTTGAGATTTGCTGCTGTGTCTGCTGCTCCGTCTATTGCCAGCAAACCGGAACTGCCGGCGGCGCGGAGTATACCCTGGATTTCTGTACTAAGCAGTATACACGAAGCACTCTTAAAAAAGGGGGATTTTTTTGGCCTTTTAGTGCAATTAGTTATTGTAAAAAAGTCCCTTCCAGGGGACGGGCGGCAGAGGGCTTCTGTGAGTATTTCCAGAAAAGCGACTTTCGATCTATACAAAATCATGCACTTGTGATATAGTGTGACTCATACAGGATTGTATACAAAGACGTGTGGACGCACTCTGGGCCTGTGGAGCGGCAGATTCTTGGACGGCGGAGGACTCCCTTGGCGGTTAGATGGAGTACATACCTGGGTGATATTTGGCCAAACCAGCTCACCGGCAGTTTGACCCGTGCCATGGGGTACCTCCAACACAGACCGCTGTCTGGGCAACCCCTTCAAGTCCGTTGAGGGGGCCGGAGAAATATTTTGACGACACCAGCTGCAGCATTGCCGTCAAGGCGGGCATCGGGGAGTCCAAGCACTTCTCCAAGGCCTTCAAGCTGGTGACCGACATGACACTCATGCAGTTCAAAAAGCGTAAATAGTCATTAGAATATATATGTAAAGGAGCAAGATCATGTATAATGAACGCGAAAATTTCCTGCGGACCCTGTCCGGCGACCATCCGGATCATTTCGTCAACGAGTGGGAGCCCTTTGAGCTCATTGACGACGACCCCCTCATCGTCCACACCCGGGGCGGTGTACGGAAGAAGGGATCCCACCTCCACGACATTTTCGGCACCTATGTGATGTTCCCTGAGGATCAGAATTTTGCCATGCCCCATGTGACCGACGACTGCAAGGCCCTGCCTGACATTACCGAATGGCGGGACTATGTGAAAAAACCCGACCTCTCCCCGGTGGACAAGGATGAGCTGTGGGCCCCGGTGTTGGAGCGGGTCAACGCCGTGAACCGCAAGGAAAAGCTGGTCATGGGTTTTATGGAGACCGGCCTCTTTGAGCGTATGCACTACCTGATGGGCTTCGAGGACGCCCTGTGCAATCTGCTGGTGGAGCCTGAGAGCTGCCAGGAGCTCCTCCAACTGCTGCTGGAGCACAAGCTGGAGTACGCCAAAATCCTCATCGACCGCATCCACCCCGACATCATTCTGTCCCACGACGACTGGGGGGAGAAGCTCCGCCTGTTCATGAGCCCCGACGTGTGGCGGGAGTTCTTCAAGCCCCTCTATACCGAGCTTTACGGTTACATCAAGTCCCGCGGTGTGCTGGTCATGCATCACGCCGACTCCCACTGCGCCGATATCGTGGAGGACATGACCGAGGCCCACATTGACGTGTGGCAGGGCTGCCTGCCCGAAAACGATATCCCCGCCCTCCAGGCCCGCCTGAAGGGGAAAATGACCCTGATGGGCGGTCTCAACGTGGCCCTGGTGGATACCGTATACGCCACCGAGGAGGTCATCCGGGAGGAGGTGCGCCGGGCCTGCGCCGAGTACGGCCCCGGAGGGTACTTCATCCCCTGCATTACCTATGGCGGCATCGGCACCATCTACCCCCATGTGGACGGCATCGTCAAGGACGAGATCGCCAAGTGCAGCCCTCTGTATTTCAAGAGCTGAACTGCTGCCGGTCCCCGCTAATCGCCTCCACCGCTGCTTTCCAGACCGGGCGGCTACAGCTTTTCCGCTGAAGCGGGCAGGTCCTTGGACGCGAATGGTCCAGCCTGTACGCTCCGGCATTATGAGCCCATTCACCTTGCGCGGGAGAACGGCGCTCTCTTTCACACGATCCCCCATGCCGTAAATTCGATCTTTGGGCAGCCAGCGTTCCATCGCTTGCTTTTCCATGCGGCCGGTGCCCGGCGCGGAATTTCCGCGCCGGGCACCGGCCTTTTTCGCTTCGAAAACCACCGGCTAAGCTGGAGGAAGCACCCTGCAAAAAAGCTTTAGCTTCAAGCCTCGAGCGAAGCGAGCTATCAACATCAATCTCCCGATAACAGAAATGTTTGTATTAGAACAGCGGAACGCCCATTGACAGACTGCGGGGCAAGTGCCGCAAATGAAATAAAGCTCGGTTCCTCTTTTTTAATGCTTAGAGGGTATCCCGTACGGGATACCCTCCTTTTCTGGCATGTTATTCAAAATACTCGTGATAACGGAGCTTATCCAGCAGGGAGTCATTTAAATGGAGTTCCCGGCAGATATCGATGAAGTAATCGTCCGTCATGCTGGCGATGAAATCGGTGACCATCTCATCAGGCGGCGCAATGATAAACCATCGCTCTGGGTCGTGATAGGAATGCCCCTGGATCCTGTCGTTGATATAGTGCTGGAACACAGGCGAGTCGTAGCGCCTGCTCTCCACATCGTCTATCAGCTTGTCATATAACAGCTCCATCAGCGGTCTTATCACGGTGAAATAGGGCTCGTTCAGCGCATCATTTTTATAGATGACCTCATAATTCTCGTCTATCAGTGCCTTTAAATCGAGGAATACCTCCTCGTCCATATTGAGCGAGGGGGAATTGATGCTGTTCTTGATGAGGTTGACCACCACATTCGAAATAATGTCGCTGTTATGAACGCCTATTAGCCGACTCTCCTGGAATTTTTCTGTGGTAATCAGCTTTGCCTTATAGAGGTCCTGCCGATCCTTGCCCGCATATGCGATCATATCGCTGATGCGTACCACACAGCCCTCCAGTGTATTGGGTCTGAGCTGTTTATGGTAGTCGGCCGATTGATAGCACGCCTCCAGAATGCCGTCAAACGTACGGAAGTCGGTCAACTCCGACGGCGCGTACTCCCGATAGACCTTTTCTCCATTGTGGGACAGAATGCCGCTGAGGGTCTGGAGCGTCAGGTTGGTATCCAGAATATACCGGAAAATCCGGGCGCTGTGGACGTTGTGATTGAAGTAACGCGCCTTTCCCTGCCGCTTCGTGGTTCCGCGCTGATAATTTTCGCTGAGAAAGCTCTCACCCTTATGGCCAAAGGGCGTATGCCCCATGTCGTGCCCTAGGGCGATTGCATCAATCAGATCCAGATTCAGCCGCAGTGCCCGGCCGATGGTCCGGGCGATTTTAGAGACAAACTGGACGTGGAGGGCCCGCCGTGTCAGATCGTCGTTCCGGTAGAAGGAAAAGACCTGCGTCTTATCCGCATACCGGTTGTACAGCGGGCAGTGGATAATGCGGTCCACATCATAGGCATAGGGCGGGCGGATGATGTCGTACCTGGGCCTGTACGGCCGGACCCGAACCGCCTCTCCTCCCCGGGACGCATAGGGCGAGAGAATCCTCTCATAGGCTGCGTTGGTCTCGGCGAGGTACTTCTCCTCTCCGGCCGTAAAGGTGAAATAGTCGGCCACTGAACATCCCCTCCTGTCTCGGCACCCCCGGCGGCGCTAACCCTGCTGAAAGATCAGCTGTGCAAAATCGTATAGGCTCCGGCGGAAACATCCCCATTCGTGGCACATGGTCGGGTGCAGGGTATAGTGATAGCAGTCGGCGGTATCCAATCCGGCCTCGTGAAGCCAGCGGTCGTCCTCCTTGTGCCAGGGCCGGGACTCGTGCTCCTGCTCGGCCACGCCGCGGTAAAAGACCCGGTATTCTTCCGTCAAGCGCTCTTTTCCCTCCCTGAGAATGTTCAAATGAGGATTTTTGTCATACTCCGTCCAATAACGGCGGCAGCGGATGGAACCGCTGAACAAACCGATATTGCCAAAAATCTCCGGATGGGTAAAACCCACGTAGCTGGACTGCATGGCCCCCATGGAGAGGCCGGCAATAGCTCGTCCCCACTTGTCAGTGCGGACCCGGTATTTCTGCTCAATAAAAGGAATGCAGTCCTTTGTAATCAGGTCGTCCACCGCTTGGTACATCAGCATTCCGGGGTCGTCTTCCCCGCCACAAGCCTGATAGGGCGGAAGATGGGTATTATTCATAACTACGACAAAAGGTACGGCAAGGCCGTCGGCAATGAGATTGTCCATCACCTCAGGCAGGTTGCCCAACGTAAACCAGTCAGTCTCATTCTCCCCGCCGCCATGCTGCAGATAGAGCACTGGCCAGCGCCCCTCCCCTTCACCGTAACCGGGCGGCGTGTACACCAGACAGGGAGACCAATTATTTCGGGCTCGGGACCAGAAAATCTCATAAGTAATGGCGCCGTGGGGGACGTCACGCAGGGAAAATTTCTCCTCCAAGTCCGGATCCGGGACCTCCACGCAGTTCATCAGCCGGCCGCTGCGCCATGTGGTCCGGCAGTAGGGATGGACCATGGCCGCCCCGTCCACCACAAAGGTAAAGGGAAAGGGCCCGTAAAAACCGGTCAGCTCCGCCGCCGGGAGCTCCCCCTGAAAAAAGCCCTCCTCACTCCTGGCCAGCTCCAGCCTGTACTCCGGGAAATCGTCCCCCGTGGCCTCCAAATCCAGGATATTTACCCGGTCGCCCAGGTGTATGGTGAGCCCCTCGCAGGAGACATAGACATGGTGGGCCTCAGGGGCATATATGCAAAACCGGATCCCGCCGCCGGTGAGAAAGGCCCCCGTCCTGGCAGTCTTCAGCAAAAATTTATTGCGGCTTCCGTATTTCTCCTCCCCAAAGGGATACAGCGCATCCGCACAGCGGGTAAAGGCCAGCCCCCTGGCCGTCTCAACCTTATCGCCCACAGCACTCACCCTCCTGCTTTCACTTTCAATCCAAAAATTGAATACCGCCGCCCAGGACCCCGTCTCCGATGTAAACGCTCAGGGTGGCGTCCAGTTCTCCGGCCCAGAAGTGCTCATAGTCCGGAAAGGCTGCCTTCATCTTCTCCATCAGCTCGGCCATCTCACCCGGCGCGCCGCCGTTGGCAATCCCCAGGTTGTACCGCCGCCCGCCGCTCTCCAGTTTGGCCCGGAGCAGCTCAATGATTCTGTACTGCACCTGCCGCCGGCCACGCACCTTGGCTACGCTTTGGAGCTGTCCATCGGAGGCAAAGGTAATGACCGGCTTGATACGAAGCATGGTTCCCGCCATCGCGGTAATTTTGCCTATCCTCCCGCCCTTATATAGGTATTCCAGCGTATCAACCGAAAAAAAGGGGAACGTATTGGCAATCAAATGGGGCGCGCGGCACCTCACCAGTTCCTCCCAACCAGTCCCCATTTGGATCTCCTCCCAGAGCTGAAGGACGATGATGCCGATACCCAGGGCCCCGCTCTTGGAATCAAAGACCGCAATGTCCAGATCACGGCGTTGTTCAGCCAGCACCCGGACCATATTATAGGTCCCCGACAGGCCGCCGGAGAGCATCACCGCGATTACCTTTTCATATCCATCCGCCTTGATCTGATCCAAGGCCGTATTGACAGTCCCTCCATCGGGCAGGGAGGTACGGGGCAGCTCTCCCTCCCGCAGCCGGCGGTAGACATCCGTGGAAAAGATATCCACGCCGTCGGCATACTCCCCGTCCCGGCATACGATTTTCAGCGGTACCACATAGATAGGCTTTCCCTCCCGCATGGCGGGGGACAGATCGGCGCAGGAATCAGTCAGCAGAGCTATCTTCCCGGGGTTTGACAACTTGATCATCCTATTCTATAATCAGAATCAGCGGAAGTGGCATAACACCGTTATGCCACTCACTATGATACCAGCGCAAACCGCCCGTGTCAAGAAAGGGGATCGTCGTTTTGGATTACATTCAGCGCCGCCGGGAACAGTCCATGCAGACCGAGCAGGCCATTCTCCGCGCCGTCGGAGAGCTCTGCCGGAACCAAAGCTTTGACAAGGTCTCCGTCCGTGATATCTGTAAGGCGGCAGGTATTACAACCGGCGCTTTCTACCACCACTTCCGTTCCAAAGAGGATCTGCTGGTTCGAGGCTTCTCCCCCATGGATGACTATATGTCCCAGGCGCTGGCGGGACATGAGGAGGAACCCATTCCCGAGCGGCTCCGAATCCTGCTCATCGCCTATGCCTCCTTCATCGAATCTCAGGGCTGGGAGCTGGTAAGCCGCTACTACCAGCACCGCTTATGTGATCCGCAGGCCAATTTGGCCATGGATCCCAGCCGTTTCACTCTGGGCGCTATGGAGGAGTGCCTGCGTACTGCAGAAGCCCAGGGCCTGCTGACCCGGGAGGTCAGCGCCGAGTGGACAGTGGATTTCTTCTTCCGTCACTTCCGAGGCGTGGTTATCGATTGGGCCCTTCACCAGGGTTCTTACTCTCTGTTGTCCAAGCTGGAGCAGGACTATGCTCTTTTTGAGCGGGTTTTTCACGCATAATGTCCAAGCGGGCTGCCTCCCCGGCCGGGGACCCAGCCCGCTTGATTTACCGCCTGCTTTTCATCGCTTCTGCAACCCCAATGGCATCTTTCAGCTCCAGTCCCCTTCCATCGTCCAGAAATGCCCGCCCGCTGAACCTTCCAAAGATCTGGCGCCGCTCCCCGGCAGACACCCCTGCGCCGATCCTGTCCACCCGGTGCAGCATTGGCGTGAAGGTCAGCGCCAGCCGTCCGGCGTCGTCCCGTATGGTCCAGGGAGCCGCGTCGATCTCCCTGCCGTCCCGGGTCGGGATGTGGAAGCGCACCCTCTCCAGCTTATGAATCTTTCCGTCGTATAAGAACATATTTTCGGTGGCTGCGCTGTCGTCCCCGAATCCATAACCCAAATTCATGCCAAAGGGCACCCCATTTACCAGGGTGGAGAGGGAACTCCAATACCACGTACCAAGACCGGTCCATATACCCCGTCCCCAGTTCAGCACTCCAAAATCCCGCTCCGGCTTAAAAATGTAGTTCCGGCCGCCCAGAGAGACTTTTCCCGACGCGCGCATGCAGTTGATCTTCTGACGCATGCAGAAATGGCCGGGCTTCCCAAGGGGCGTACAGATTACCATGGACTCCTCCGGCTCATCCGTGAGCTCTACAGAGACATCCAGGGGACTGCCGTCCCCAAATTGATCCATATGCGCTGCCAGAAAGCGGCGCTTTCCGTCATGCTGGAAAAAGAGGCCGTACCCCCGCCCCGAGTTTCCCACACTGCCTTCTGCAGAAGTGACGGGCAGGCCCGCACTCCCCGCGCGCCTCCGTCTTCTGGTCACTTGCCAGCCCTCGGAAAAGTCCAACAGCGAGATAGCGTCCAGTCCCATGTGAAAGCCGTCTGCAATGGTAAGGGACAGAGCGAATCCCTCCCCCATGACCAGATAAGAATCCCACTCCTTGAGCTGGGCAAGCCCTCCCCTCACTCGGGCGCGGTCATAGACGGGCCAAAGCCGCTTGGCGTAGCCAGGCTCCGTCAAATTTCCCTCCTTGTCCAGCAGGGAGATGGGCCGTGTAATCTCGTGCTGCATGGCGCGCCTCCTCTCTGTATTGTACGCCCTTTTCCGCTATTATACCGCATAGGGTGTCAAAGGAAAAGCCGCTCCGGCATATTTTACAGTGCGCTGCGGCGTTCCGTCCGGTATCGCAGCGGGCCTCTCCAAGCAGGCTCCCCAAACCTATCCCGGTGGCGCCGCCCCGTAAAAATTTTGTCTGGGACATGCAAACCAACTCACAGCTCCGCATAACCATTTAGGACAGAGGTGAGTCAGGTGTCCAAATTGCTCTCAAAACAGCGCTTCCGCGATCTAATCCTGGGCGTGGCCCTGCTCTTAGCCACCCTGGGCCTTATGTTCTTTCCCCAGGAGTCCATGGCCGCCGCCAAGGACGGGCTGGCCCTTTGCTATAATGTCATCATTCCCTCCCTCTTCCCCTTTTTTGTCCTCTCCTCCCTCGTCGTGGAGCTGGGGCTGGCAGGCTATCTGGGCCGGGCGCTGGAGGGTATCATGCGCCCGCTGTTCAATGTCAGCGGGGCCTGCGCCTCCGCCTTTGCCCTGGGCTTTATCGGCGGCTATCCCGTGGGGGCAAAAACAGCCATCAGCCTCTATGAAAACGGGATGTGCACCAAAACTGAGGCTGAGCGGCTTCTCTCCTTCTGCAACAATTCAGGGCCTGCCTTTATTCTGGGCGTGGTAGGGGCAGGCATTTTTTCCAGCAGCCGGATAGGCGTCCTTCTCTATCTCGCCCACGCAGCCGCCTCGGTCTGTATCGGTCTGCTCTTCCGCTTCTACAAAGCAGGAGGCAGGGGCACGGGGCGGAGGACAAATTCCAGGCCCCGGTTCGAAGCCAAGCACTTCGCCGCCGCCTTTACCGGATCGGTAAAAAGCTCTTTTTTCTCCACGCTGAATATCTGCGCCTTTGTAATCTTCTTTACAGTCGTCATCCGTCTTCTCTTTCTCTCCGGTGTGCTGCCCGGTATTGCTCAGCTTTTGGGACTGCTCCTCAGCCCTCTGGGGGTTACTGAGACTTGGGCCGAGCGTCTTCTCACCGGCGCACTGGAAATCTCATCTGGGGTGTGGACGCTCTCAGGGGAGGGCGCCCTGGCCGGCCGGCTTTCAGCGGCCGCTTTCATGCTGGGCTGGGCCGGGCTGTCCGTCCACTGCCAGGTTCTCTCCTTTATCGGCGACAGCGGCCTTTCGGTTCGCACCTATATCACGGGAAAGCTTCTCCATGGCGGTCTCTCTGTCCTGTTTGCCGGCGTACTGTCCCGGGTGTTCCTACTGGAAGAACCGGTCAGCGTCTATCTGGCCGAGCAGGTAGCCGGACTGGCCGATCTGGATTTTCACACCGCTATCACCATTTCTACTGTTTGTGCCTGGGTTGTCTTTCTCTTTTTCCTGATAGTGGCGGCCCTGGCAATGCGAAAATACACTGGCAAACGATATAAAAGCGTGATATAATTTTTGCAAAGCCATAAGGGAGGGACGGCCATGCTGTTCGCCAAAGAAATAGAACCCCGCTGTGCCTACTGTGATCGGGGCACTCCGCTAGACGAGGACTCCATCCTGTGTATTAAGCGCGGCGTGGTCGCGCCCGGGCATGCCTGCAGTTCCTTTAAATACGATCCCTTTAAACGGGTTCCCCCAAAACCTCTTGTCCCTGATTTCAGCAAGCTCAAAGACGAGGATTTTGTCTTATAGCATTCGAGTTCAGCACATTTCCGGGCTGTAGACCGCCCCAAAGTATACAGAGAACACAAAAACCGCCCTGTTCGAAGTCCATAGACGGAACGGCTGCCGGGCCGGGAAATGGGATAGATAGCTTGTGTCCCGGTCCTGACGTCATCCACAGTCCTGAGAGAATACCTCGAAATGAGGGAGCCGTATATGCTGAAAATCTCTATTAATATGATTTTGGACAGTCTGGCATCGTATCAGCCGGAGCGTTTATTTCCGGATACGGAAAATTTGTTTTTCAGTGGCCTGCGCCTGTATGAACGGGACAGCAAAGGTCTCTCTCCGGAGAATATCTATATCTGCAACAGCCAGGAGCTGACCGGCGAAGCAATTACCAGCGGCTGCTGCTTTTTATGTATCCACCGGGGGCTGCCCGGTCTGAATGAGCGCCTCCAGGGACGCCGGTTTGTGGTGCTGGAAAACAGCTCCATCAGTTTGGCCGAGGTTTTCAACACCGTGCAGAGCCTGTTCACCGATGTGCGGGAGTGGCATCAGAACATGCATATCTCCCTCATTCAGAACAATGACGTGCAGGAGTTGTTGGATCTGAGTGAAAACATGATCGGAAACCCCATTGTGCTGGTCGATCTGAGTTTCAAGCTGCTGGCCTATACCAGACATATGAAGACGGACGACGAGGTATACAACGGTCTGATCCTGCGGGGCTATCACACCAGACCAGTCATTGAGCGTCTGACCAAAAACCGCCAGGTGGACAGCATCAAAAAGGCCAGCGTAACTGAAATTGAATTTCCGTTCCCCCAAATGACGTGCTATCAGACTATGACAAAAACCTTTTATATGAACGGCGTTCCATATGCATATCTGCGTATGATCTGCAGCAACCATCTTCCCACCAAAAGTTTGGAGGAGCGCTTCAATCTGCTCTCTGAAAGTGTGGAGATGTACCTGCACAACCACTATTCCTCCAGCAGCATCAATAAATATATGTATGAGTATGTGCTGGCAGAGCTGATTGAGAAAAAGATCAAATCTGAGGACATTGAGGAGCGTCTCCACTGCGTGGGTCTGCGGCGCGATTCCGAATACCAGCTCGTGAAGGTCATTTTTGAAGATGAGGAGAACACCTCGCTTAGCTATGTGCTGGAGCAGCTTCTGATTATCTTTCCGGAATCCCGTCCGTTTATCTACGGAAATCATATTGTTATGCTGATGAATTATGAGAGTAAGTATCAGCAGGCGGTGGCCCGGAAAAACAGCCAGTTTGAACGTCTGAGGGATTTTTTGGATTTTTACAAGGCATATTGCGGAGTGAGCACGATGTTCCGCTCACTTCCTTCGATCTGCGATGCCTATGTGCAGACCACAGCGGCCATTGAGATTGGCCGGGAACTGCAGCAGAAGGGCGTCGAGGTCATCGACACAGGCGACGGGCGGATGTTTGATTATCGAGACTACTATATTTACCATCTTCTTACGGCCTGTGCCCAACAGGTCCAGATGGAAAGCCTGTGTGACGGTCAGCTCCTGGCAATTAAAGAGCAGGATGTGCAAAAGCACACAGAGTACGCCAAGCTCCTGTATACCTATTTAATTAATGAGTGCCGGCCGAGCGATACGGCACGCACGCTGCATATGCACCGCAATAACGTAATTTACCATGTGGAACGTCTGAGCAAGCAGTTAGGCGTGGAGCTCGGCGACCCGGAAACCCGTCTGCGCCTGCTGCTCTCCTACAAGGCCATGGATTTATTGTCGTAGGCCGGTTCATTCGCATAGTTGGACATGCTCAGACACATGCTCATAAAGCAGGAGACAGGCTGGCTGCCGGCCAGCCTGTCTCCTTGATCAGGCGGAATGTGTGTGGGTATGGGGGTGAGTCAGCAGCTCTCCGCCCTTACTCCCAGCTTTTTCGCGTTATCCTCATAAAGCGCCTGGCGCTCCCCCTCCGTCAGAGGAAGCTGATCCACGAATTTTACCATGTCGCCGGCATTTTCAAAGGGGTAATCGCTGCCGAAAAGGATACGATCCAGGCCCAGTACGCGCCGGGTGCATTCAAAGGCTTCCGGCGACATATTGCCGCTGGTGGTAACGTAAATATTATGGTGGAAATAGTAGCTGAAATCCCGTTTGTTTTTGGCCTTGGCGTTGGGCAGGAACTTCAGCCTGTTGTCCATCCGCTCCAGGAGGAAGGGCAGCGCCTCCCCCAGATGTCCGAGCATAAGGTTCAAATTGGGGATCTCGTCAAACAGGCCCCCCACAATCATGCGGGTCAATGTGGTAATGGTATCCATTGTAAAGCCGAGGCCGGGCCCCGCGACAGGGAAGCCGCAGTCATCCACCCGGGAGGCGTTGGCGAGTTGGGGGTGGAGATAGACATATACCCCCAGCTCAGCCGCTTTTTTAAACAAGGGCCGGTAGCGCGGGTCGTCAGGAGAAGTAGCGCCATAGTTGGAGTGGGTATGCCAGGCCACGAAGCCCAAATCCCGGACGCATCGCTCCAATTCAGACATGGCTGCGGGGACATCTTTCACCGGAAGGATAGCGCTGCCCAGATAGCGGCCGGGATATTTCCTGGTCAGAGCATGGAGTGCGTCGTTGGTCGCGCGGCAGATCCGGACGCTCTCGTCTGTGTCCAGCTGCTCTGCGCCGGGGGAACAGCTTAGAACAGCACAGTCAATTCCCAGTTGGTCCATGAGCGCCAGCCGGCCCCCGTCCACATCGAGCAGCCGTTTCAGGAGGATGCCCTGGGGCATTGTAATGGAATCGCTCCATGTGATGAGGTCGGTCTCCCTGCGGTAATAAGGCGGCTCGGTCCGTGCTGTCAGAGCATCAATGAGGCTCTGATCATAGAAGTGGTTCTCGAAGTCAATTCGCTTCATATTATGTATTCTCCAAAATTAGACTGAACTTGTCCCACGCCTGCCGCAACGGACAAGAAATATATTCCCATAGGGAAATCAGCTATCCCAGAAGCAGGGTGGGCAGGGTAGTGGTCAGCGCGGGGACATAGGAGATAACGAGCACACTGATGATGTAGAGGATGATGAAGGGAACGCAGGCCTTGGAAATAGCTCCCATGGGGCGCTTGAGTACGCTCTGGGCCACGAAGATATTCAGGCCAAAGGGGGGCGTGAACAGGCCGATAGCCAGGTTGACCACGAAAACCATGCCCAGGTGCAGGGGATGGATGTTAAGGCCCAGGGCAGTGGGCAGCAGGATGGGGGCGAGGATCAGGATGGCGGCGCTGGTGTCAAAGAAGCAGCCCACGATGAGCAGCAGGATGTTGAGCATCAGCAGGAACTGCACCTGGCTCATGCCGCTGAAGGCCGCGGTGACGGCGGCCGGAACCTGGGCCACGGTGATGGCCTGTGCGAAGACAGTGCTGGCTGCGATCAGCAGGAAGACCTGGGCGGTGGTACGGCCGGAATCCTTGAAGATGCTCAGCAGCTGCCGGGGCTTGATGTCCCGGGTACCGAAGACCGCTACGACAAAGGAATAGGCGGCGGCCAGGGCGCCGGACTCGGTGGGGGTGCAGAAGCCGGTGTACACGCTGCCCAGCACTATCACGGGGAGGAGCAGCACGGGGATGCCCTTCCAGAACGCCTTGGCGAAGCCGGAGGCGGAGAAGCGCTCCCGCTCCTCGCCGGGCCGCCGCTTGCACCGGATCACCAGGTAGGCGCCGATCACGATGACGATGAAGACCCCGGGGAGCACTCCGGCCATGAAGAGTTGGGTGATGGAGGTCTCAGTGGCCACGCCGTAGATGATCATGGTGATGCTGGGGGGAATGATGGTGGACAGGCAGGCCGAGGAGGTAATGATACCCAGGGCCATGCTCTCGCCGTGGTGGTCAGACAGCGGCTTGAACGCCACTTTGCCGAAGGTGGCGGTGGCCGCCGGGCCGGAGCCGGAGATGGCGCCGAAGATGGCGTTGGCTATCACACAGGCGATGGGGAGCCCGCCCCGGACGCTTTTGAGCAGCTCAATGCAGACGTTGATCAGCCGGGTACCCAGGCTGCTGGCGGCGATAATGCTGCCGGCCACCATGAAGAAGGGCACAGCCAGCAGGCTGTTCTTGGTCATGGCCTCGAAAAAGCCGGTAAACAGGCTGCTCAGGGACATGTGATTGACAAAGAGCTGCAGATAAATAGCCGAACAGAAGACCGAGATATAGATGGGTACCTTCAGCAGGGAGAGTCCAATCAGGATGATGAGAGCGGGAATCAGAACCTCAAGCATCGTCGAATTCCCCCTTTTTGCAGAGCATCAGAACAATCCAAGCGGCCACAGCCACAAAGATGCACACCAGGACGATGGCGTACAGGCCGCCTCTGGGCAGCTGCAGCACATAGGTCACCTGGTGGCGCTTAAAGGCCTTGAGCATCACATCGACGCCGTAGTAGCCCAGCACCAGCATGGCAGCGCTGGTGATAATGCCGCGGATGTAGCTGAGGATCCGCTGGGCGCGCTCACCTTTGACCCACAGGTCGATGGCGGTAATGCACAGCTGATCTCCGGCCCGCTCCAGGTAGGGCATGGCCAGGTAGACCATGAGCACGACGCAATAGGTGCACAGTTCCTCCGACCAGGTAAAGCCGCCGGTGAAAAAACGGGCGACAGTGTTGATGGTAGCCAGCGCGGTGGCCAGGGCAATGAGAACGGCAGACACTGCGAAGAGGGCCCCTGTCACATGGCGGGACACTTTCAGACATAACTGCACGGTGATTTCTCCTTTCCAGGCCGGGCGGGCGGGAGCGGGGACGCCCCTGCCCGCCCGGCAAAGCGGGTTTACTGGTTGAGCAGCGCGACAAACTCGTCGTAAATGGCGGCGCAGTCGCTGTTGGTAGCCTTGAAGCTCTCATGCAGGGGGGCGGTGGCGGCTTCCATTTCGGCCAGAAGCTCCGCGCTGGGCTCCACCAGGGTGCAGCCAGCCTCCACCATGGCGTCCATGGCATCCTGGGAGTACTGGGTCATGTAGTCCACCTCGTAGTCATCGACCACCTCGCGGGCGGTGGTGAGGAGCAGGTCCTGGACATTCTGGGGCAGTCCGTCCATCCAGTCCGCACTGAAGAAGAAGCAGTTGACAAAGGCGCCGGCGGGGCAGAGGTTGATGTTCTTGGCGCTCTCATACAGGCCCTGGGTGTACCAGAAGGTGCAGTCGTTGAGCACGCCGTCAATGGTGCCGTTCTGCAGGGCCACGGCTACGTCGCCGGGATCCAGGGCGGAGGCGGAGGCTCCGTAGGCGGAGAGAGATGCCTGGAGGGTGGAGGACGGCAGCGTCCACATCGTACGGCCCGACAAATCGCTCATCTCCTCGATGGGGAAGGTGGACAAAATATAGCTGTTGCCGCCCAGCAGCCAGCCGCCCACGGTGAACCCGTAGTCGTACAGGTAGTCGTCCAGGCTGGTGCCGGCGGAGAGGAGGGCCTGGGCCTGGCTGGCTGCAGTTCCGTCAGGTGCGAACAGGAACGGCAGGTCCAGAATAGCGATTGCGGGCGCATAGGAGGCGAAGTAGGAGGAGGGGATAAGTACGCCCTCAATGGTACCGTTCTGCACGCCCTCAATCATCTGGGCCGCAGTGCCCAGCTGGCTGGTGGGGTAGAGCTCCACCGTGATGGCCCCGCCGGAGGCCTCCTCGACACGGGCCTTGAACTCCTCCATAGTCACATTTTGCTGATGTTTGCCGCCGGTAGGGGTGCCCAGGCGGACGGTATAGCTGCCGGTGATTTCGGTGGCGCCGCCGGAGGGCTGGCCCGCCGGCGTGTCCGTTGGTGTGCTGGTGCCGCCGGAGGCGGGCGTATCCGTGCCGCCGCAGGCGGAGAGTGCCAGGGACGCCGCCAGAGTAATGCCCAGGAGCAGTGCGAGTTTCTTTTTCATTTTTTACCTTCCTTTCAGTTTAAATTGGCGATAGGTTTTCGAACGCACGCGCGCTTCCCCGCGGATAAAAATCCGCCGGAACAGGCTGAAGTTTCAGTCCCCTCCTTGCCCCTCGCGTGTTCATTAGGTTATCACAAATATTTACAAGATTCATTAGAGCGTTTGACAACAAATCGGCAAACGGCATCCTTTGAACATTGTAGGATTTATCAATAAAATGGCAGGCACTTTAAATGAAACCTCCGCGCCATTGCGGAAATAAACACACAAATTGGCACAACCTGTCTATTCCCGCAGCAGTGAGGCCCCGGCAGGCGTTTGTATTCTTCATCATTATCAGGGCGGGTTCGAGCCGGTGCAGGTTTTTTTGTTCTCTTTACTATTCCCAAATCTGTCAACATCTATATACTTTGCCTCAATTTATATTTTACAGCTTCATCCGCCCTTGCTCTGCTCCCTGCTGAAAGCCTGCGTGTTCTGCGCGCCTGCCGTAATGTTTCCGTCCTCCTGCCTATCTGTGCGCTCTACCTCGATACGCCCTGACGTTGTGCATATTTACGTTTTGACGTGACAACACCCCCTGTATAGGTTTCTTTTCCTATACAGGGGGTGTTGTATCGTTTTATAATTTGCCGCCGCCCTTACAGGCCCAGCTTGCCGCTGACGAAGTCGTCTACCGCAGCCAGCGCGTCGTCCAGTTTGAGCACGTCGGAACCGCCTCCCATGGCGCTGTCCGGCTTGCCGCCGCCCTTACCGCCGCAGATGGGGGCAATGGCCTTGATAATGTCTCCGGCCTTGACTCCCTTGGCCACGGCATCTTTGCCGCAGATGGCCAGGAAGGTAATCTTCCCATCCTTCACCGCGGAGAGAACGGCCACCACAGCGGCATCCTTATCCCGCAGGAAATCGCCCATCTTGCGCAGGCGGTCCGCGTCTGCGTCGGCCAGAGAAGCAGTGAGCACCTTCAGGCCGCCCACATCCTTGGCACCCATAAGGAAGCGCCCCGCCTCCCCTATGGCGTCCTTGGCCTTGAAGGCATCAACCATGTGACGCAGCTCTTTGAGTTCCTCCACATTCTGCTGTGCCTTTTCCCTCAGTTCGCCGGGCTTGGCCTTGAGGGCGGCGGCCACCTCAAAGAGCATCTGCTGGTTCCGGTTCATAATCTCCAGAGAGATTTGGCCGGTGGTGGCCTCGATGCGGCGTACGCCGGAGGCCACAGAGAACTCGCTGACAATGTGGAACACGCCGGCCTTGGCAGTGTTGTCCAGATGGGTGCCGCCGCAGAACTCTACAGAGTATCCGCCGCCCATATCCACCACCCGGACGGTGTCGCCGTACTTTTCGCCGAAGAGAGCGATGGCCCCCCGCTTCTTGGCCTCCTCAATGGGGAGCACGTCGGTGCGGACGTCGTAGCCCTCCAGAATGGCCTCGTTGACCATCTTGGAGACCTGGGAGAGCTCCTCGGCAGTCATGGCGGAGAAGTGTGTGAAATCGAAGCGCAGGCGATCCGGCTCCACCAGCGAACCAGCCTGGTGGACATGGTCGCCCAGAACCGTGCGCAACGCCTTGTCCAACAGGTGGGTGGCCGTGTGGGCCCGCATGACAGCTTTCCGGCGGGGCAGATCGATCTGGGCAAACACGGTGTCGCCCAGCCGAAGGATCCCCTCGGTGACCTTGCCATAGTGCATATATTTGCCGCCCTTGTTCTTCTGCACGTCGGTGACCTGGAACAGGCAGCCGTTTTCGCCGCTCCTGGCGATGGTGCCGTGGTCGGCCACCTGGCCGCCCATCTCGGCGTAGAAGGGGGTCTTGTCCAGCACCACGATGCCCTCCACGCCGGGCATCAGTTCCTCAGCCTGCTCGTTCTCCACCACCAGGGCCACCACCCTGGCGCCGGTGGTGCTGGCCTCGGTGTAGCCGGTGAAGCAGGTCTCGGGCACATCCTTGCCAAATTCCACGCCGGCCCAGCCCAGGTCGCCCAGCGCTTCACGGGCCTTGCGGGCGCGGACCTTCTGCTCCTCCATAAACTGCCGGAAGCCCTTCTGATCGACTGTCATCCCCTGCTCCTCTACCATTTCGATGGTCAGGTCAATGGGGAAGCCATAGGTATCGTAGAGCTTGAAAGCGTCGGCGCCGGAAAAGACCTTCTCCCCTTTCTCCTTGTGACCGGCCATCATATCGTCGAATATCTTCATGCCGCCGTCAATGGTACGGGCGAAGTTCTCCTCCTCTGTGCGGATGACCTTGGTGATATAGTCCTGCCTCTCCCGCAGCTCGGGGTAGTGGCCCTCGTTCTCACGGATAACGGTATCGCACACCTCGTAGAGGAAGGGGTCGTTAACCCCCAGGAGCTTACCGTGCCGGGCGGCCCGGCGGAGGAGGCGGCGAAGCACATAGCCCCGGCCCTCGTTGGAGGGCAGCACGCCGTCGCAGATCATGAAGGTGGCCGAACGGATGTGGTCGGTGATGACCCGGAGGGACACATCCTTAGCCTGACTCTCGCCGTAATGAGCGTGGGTAATGGAGCTGACCTTGTTGGTGATGTTCATGACCGTATCCACATCAAACAGGGAGGCCACCTCCTGGCACACGCAGGCCAGCCGCTCCAGACCCATGCCGGTGTCGATATTCTTCTGCTTGAGCTCGGTGTAGTGGTCCTCTCCATCGTTGTTGAATTGGGAAAAGACCACGTTCCACACCTCAATATAGCGGTCACAGTCGCAGCCCACGGTGCAGCCGGGCTTGCCGCAGCCCCACTGCTCCCCCCGGTCGTAGTAGATCTCAGAACAGGGACCGCAGGGACCCGATCCGTGCTCCCAAAAATTGTCCTCCTTGCCGAACTTGAAAATGCGATCGGCGGGGATACCAATTTCCTTGTTCCAGATCTCAAAGGCCTCGTCGTCGGCGGGGGTGGTCTCGTTGCCGGCGAAAACAGAGGGATAGAGCCGGTCGGGCTCCAGACCTACCCATTCGGGGGAAGTGAGAAATTCCCAGGCCCAGTGGATGGCCTCCCGCTTGAAATAATCTCCGAAAGAAAAGTTGCCCAGCATCTCAAAGTAGGTGCCGTGGCGGGCTGTGTGCCCGATATTCTCGATATCGCCGGTACGGATACACTTCTGGCAGGTGGTCACCCGGTGGCGCGGAGGCTCCTGCTCGCCGGTAAACCAGGGCTTCATAGGGGCCATACCGGAGTTGATCAAAAGTAGTGAGGCGTCGTTCTGGGGGATAAGGGAAAAGCTGGGCAGGCGCAGATGGCCTTTGCTCTCGAAGAAGGCGAGGAACATCTCTCGCAGCTCATTCAGGCCGAATTTCTTAACTGACATGGACACAAATCTCCTCTTTTCCATAAAAATAAGCTCCGCCCCTATGTCAGGGGCGGAGCAAGCTTACTCCACGGTACCACCCTGATCTGCCCGTTTCTTGCTTTAAGCGGGCATCTCGGTCATCCGGTAACGAGGATGGGGCGTCCCGCTCGTCGCGGACAGCTGCTGAAGTGGCGTGCGCACCCGTATCGCAGAGGGCTCTCACCGTCCCCTCCTCGCTTGCCCGGCGTGATGTGCTTGGCTCCGTCATCGCATTTGGAACGCTAGTTATTGTATCATATAAATGGAAGTTGTCAATGGTTCTTTTGCAAGACCACACGGTTCGGCTGCACCGCCTATCTCCCTGAACCAAAGGTCAGCCGCGCCGTCGAAACAGAGCGAACAGGTTGCACTCCCGGCAGGCTGTCCGGAAGGGCTGTCCGGTAAAGAGAGCACCGATCACCGGGATCGAGGCCAGAATCACCGTACCTGCCAGACAGCACAGCAGAATGACCAGGAAGTAGACTACCTGCTCCCCCACGGTATCTACACCATTATGGAACACCTTCACCCAGTTCTCCTGCCAAAATTCAATGACCAGGGGGTGGAGCAGGTATACTCCAAACGAGATGCCGGAAAAGAAAACAACACCCCGTCCGCTCTCCCGCCCGCTCAGATAGGAGCGGGCGAGCAGGAAGATGGCGGCAGCCAACAACGCCGCAAAAAGGTTGAGATAGCTTTTGAACCGCTCGTTATAGGCCCCGGTGCGCATCGTATCCCAGGCCGTACCAATGGCAATCACAAGATAGAGTATTCCTGCGGCGATCCAAAGCATCTTCCTGGAGGGCGGCCGCTCCCAGCGCTCCAGCGCCGCTCCCAAAAGGAAGTACCCCAGATATCCCCCGATAAAGTTGAGGTTCAGCGTATAGTGCTCGTGGAACAGATCGGCGGCCGCTCCCGCCGGAAGAAAGGATCTCAGAGTACGCAGCCCCAGAGTAAACAGCAGCCACAATCCTACCAGATACCTCCAGTGCGTGGGAGAAAGCCCGTCCGCCATCTTTTTGAGCAGGGGAGCGATGAGATACATAGGGATCAGAGCGTATAAAAACCAGTAGGGCACCAGCACCGGCTCCTGAAACAGATGAACCGCCTTACTCCAGGGATCACCGCCCCGCAGCAGGCTGATCCCGATGACCGCCGCCGACCAGGCCAGCAGCGGGATCAGCACCTTGGGCAGCCGTCTTCGGAAGAGTACGCTCAAATCGGCGGTCTTCTCCTCTTTCAGCAGCAGAGCCCCGGAGAGCATGAAAAAGAGGGGAACTGCCGTCGTACACAGGGAGGTTATCAGGTTAGAAAAATGCCACACCGGCACATTGTCCGGCGTCCGGAGGGCTCCGGCCGTGGTATGGAGATAGACCACCGCCGCCATGGAGCACACGCGCAGGAAGTCATAATCCAGGCGCCGTTTCGTCACGGTCCGTTCACCCGCTTTCTCAGGAAGGACAAGGGCGGTGCGGCACAGGGGAGTGTCAGCCGAACCTTCATCTCCGGCTTTCTGGCCTCCGTCAGAGGCACGCCCTCTCCGTCCGACATCTCTCCCACGAAAAAGGGAACCGGCCGCACATCTGGACCCACCAGTTCCAGCTCATCTCCGACGGAAAACTTGTTCCGCAGGGAGCACAGCGCCTCTCCTCCGGAGGCACATGCCTCCACCACCGCCATCACCTGCCAGTCCCGGATATAGCGGGCGTCTGCGGTAAACTGGCCAGGCTCCCCGTAATAGAAGCCGGTAGAATAGTAGCGGTGGCTCACCTTCTCCACTTCATCCCGCCAGACCGGATCCAGAGGCACTCCAGCCAGAGCGGCATCCACAGCATGGCGGTAGGCGCCGGTGACAACGGCGGCGTAGTAGGCGCTCTTTGCCCGCCCCTCAATTTTTACGGAGTCCACTCCCACGGCCAAAAGCTCAGGAATATGGTCAATCATACACATATCCCTGGAGTTCATGATGTAGGTTCCCGCCTCGTCCTCCCCAATGGAAAAATACTCGCCGGGGCGCTTCTCCTCCACCAGGGCATATTTATAGCGGCAGGGCTGTGCACAGGCGCCGCGGTTGGCGTCCCGCCCCGTCATATAGTTGGAGAGCAGGCAGCGCCCTGAGTAGGACACACACATGGCTCCATGGACAAAGGCCTCCAGCTCCAGCGTTCTGGGGCACTTTGCCCGCATCTCGGCAATCTCCTCCAGAGACAGCTCACGGGCCAGGATGACCCGGCTGGCCCCCAAATCGTGCCAGGCGGCGGCCGAGATGTGGTTGACCACGCTGGCCTGGGTAGAGATGTGGATTTTTACGTTTGGAGCATGGCGTCTGGCCAGAGAGAGCACCCCCACATCGGCCACAATAACTGCGTCCACACCCAGAGCATCCAAATACTCCAACCACTCGGGCAGGCGGTCAATCTCTCCCCTACGGGGCATGGCGTTGCAGGTGACATGGACGGCAACCCCCCTGTCATGGGCCAGAGTCACCGCCTCCCTCAGTTCCGCGCTGGTAAAATTCCCGGCAAAGGAGCGCAGGCCAAAGTCAGGGCCCGCCAGATACACGGCATCGGCCCCGTAGGCCAGGGACATGCGCAGGCGCTCCATGTCCCCGGCCGGTGCGAGCAGCTCCAGGCGCTTATCCGTTTTCATTCTGATAGCGCTCCTGGCTGGCAATAAAGTTCTGCAGCTCATTGTAGGTCCGGAAGAAATGGTGCACACCGTCGTCGCCCAGGGCGTAGTAGTAGTAGTTCTCATCGGCGGGGTACAGGGCGGAGCGCAGCGCCACCATTCCGGGGTTGCCAATGGCCGTGGGGGGCAGGCCCTTATGGGTGCGGGTATTGTATGGCGTGTCGGCGTTTACATCCACCTCCGTCCCCCCTGTGGCATAGAGGGTGGTGGCGTCAATGCCCAAATAGCCTGCCGTCTCGTAGCTGGTGTTGTTCAGCCGGTTGTAGATGACGGAGGAAATGCGGGTCTGGTCTGTGCCGTCAGTCTCTTTTTCAATCATAGAGGCAATGGTAACCACATCCTGCACTGACAGTCCCTTTTCTGCGGCCAGTGCCCGCAGGTCGTCGTCAAACATCTGGTCAAAGCGGAGAATCATCTTGTTGATGACGCTGACCGGATCCTCTCCCAGATAGAATTCGTAGGTGTCCGGGAAGAGATAGCCCTCCAGCCGGTTTGGCTCGCCCAGCGGCACTACGCCCTTGAGGAAGGAGTATTTGAAGTCGTAATTGGCCGCCGTATCGTTGAGCTTGTCCACCGTAGATACCCCGGCGTCAGACAGCTTTTGGAAGATCTGCTCGACCGTCATACCCTCGGTGAGGGTGACCGTGGTGGTCTTACGGCTGGACGAGCCCCGGCCCATGCTGCTGATCAGGGCGCGGTAATCCATATCCGTGTTGAGCTCAAAGGTACCGGGGGTGAGGTCGTATTTGGCCTTGGTCAGTGCCGAAAAGATTTTAAAGACAAACTTGTACTCAATCAGTCCGTTTTCCTCCAGCACCTGGGCCACATAATCGATGTCGGCGATGGTGACTGTCTCTGTTTCCGTGACTGTCTTAATCGTACCGTCCGGCTGTTCCTGTTCTACCTCCACCTTCCGCTCGCCTGTGGTAAAGATATCCTCAGGCAGGGTAATGGAGGCGCTGTGGGCATCTTTGCTGAGGGCCAGCACATCTCCAGCCCAATTCCAGGCCAGGCAGGCCAGCAGGACGGCGGCGCCGATCACCGCCACCACATAGATAAGGGCTCCAAGCGCCCCCAGGCCCCGCCTGCGCCTGCGGCGGGGCGTCTGACGCTGCTGCCGCTCCCCGCCGGATCGTTGGGCGCGCCGGGGCGCATTTTTGTTCTCTTCCTGTGACATGGAAACAACTCCTAACTGTTTTCCGAAAAAAACGCTGTAGCGGCCTCGTCCGCCGGGAACCCATGGAACGGGCGCGGCATAGGATAAGGCGGCTGAGGGAAACGGAGCGGCGCTCCGGCTCCCCCCAAATTTTCAGTGAGGTGAAGATTTTATGTGCTGTGGTAACAATGGCTGGGGCGGCGGCTGCCTGTGGATCATCCTGATCATCATCATCCTGTGCTGCTGCTGCGGCGGCGGAAGCTGGGGCGGCAACAACTGCGGCTGTGGCTGCGGCTGCAACAACGGCTGCGGGTGCAACGACGGCTGCGGCTGCTGCTGATACTTAGCGCCGCGGAGGGCGGGGCCTCAAGGCCTCGCCCTTTTCCGTGCCCGCCCCCTGTGTCTGCACGCTCCCGTCAAGGCCCACGGGAAATGACCATCTGCACCGGCAGATCAAAGCGATCTCTCGGTATCCGGTCCTGCAGCCATTCTTCAGGGCAGAGGGCTATTGTAAAGCCGCGGTATCCCGCCAGGTAACGGTCATAGTATCCGCCCCCGTGGCCCAAGCGGTAGCCTGAGCGGTCGCAGCACAGGTTGGGAACCAGAATCAGATCCAATTGGTCCCGGGGAACCGCAGGGCAGTTCACTCCAGGCTCCGGAATTCCAAACGCGCCGGGGAGCAGCTCCTCCCGCCCCGCAATTCTTCGGGCCTCCAGACGTCGTCCGGGAAGGCACTTGGGCAGACATACTACTTTGCCCCGTGCCAGAAGCGCATCAATGGCCGGAGCCGTATCGGGCTCTCTCCCCACACCGCAGAAAAGGAGGACTGACTTGGCCCGCTCCACCTGAGGCAGCGCGAGAAACGCCTCTACCAGCGGGCAAAAATCGGCACGCGGCAGGGTCTGCAGTGCGGCGCGGAGCGCCGCTTTCTGCTCAGTGACGGTAGTGAACGGCATCCCGCACCTTCCGGACCGCCTCGGCCCCGCTCAGAATCTCCACCAGTTTCAGGCCGAAGTCGAATGCCGAACCGGCGGCTTCGCCGGTAATAATCCGGCCGTCAACCACCACCGGGCAGCCCGTCTGAATCACGGCGGACCCCATCTCCTCCTCCATCCCAGGGTAGCAAACCGCCTTACGGCGATCGACAATCCCCAAATGGGCCAAAATCGTGGGAGCAGCGCAGATTGCGGCCAGATAACACCCCTGATCCCAGGCCCGTTGAATTAAGCCCAGAGCAAACAGATTCATGAGGATGGACTCCACGCCTCCCAGTCCTCCGGGAAGCATCAGTAGCTGCATCTGATCGGTGTCAACCTGATCCAACGTCACGTCAGCGGTTACGGTAATCCCGTGCCCACCGGTCACCTGAAGCGCATCCAGACCTACCAGCCGCACCTCCAGCCCGGCTCTGCGCATCAGATCGGCGGGAACCAAAGCCTCAGACTCCTCAAATCCTTCCGCCAAGAGAATATAAACCATTTCATCAGCCTCCCAATCCGGTTCGGGACAGGCAGTCCCAGATTTCAGTATGAATATCCTCCACGGTCCGCAGCGCTCCGTCCGCGTCTACGCAGGAGATGATATGCCAGTTCAGCGTCTGCGCAGCCCGCAGGGCCGTCCGCCGGCAGAGCGCCAGATATGCGGTATCCACCTCGTGAATATCAGCGGATGTATGAGTTGCAGCCTCGCGGGAGCGCAGCAGAGCCACTGCCCGCTCTGTGGGCATATCCAGATAAAAAACCAGGTTGGGAACAGGCAGGCCCAGCTTGACAAATTCAAAATCGGACAACCACTGGAAAAAACCGTCCCACTCCTCTTCCGGGAGCTTGCAGGCCTGATGGACGGCGTTGGAGGTGGTATACCGGTCAGCCAGCACCAATCCTCCTCCCCGGTGGTACTCCCCCCACACCTGTTTCCAGGACGCATAGCGGTCTACGGCGTAGAAGGTGGAAGCGGCATAGGGGTTTACGTCAGACGGGCGGGTTCCAAATTCCCCCTTCAGGTACATCCGCAGCAGGGCGGAGGAGGGCTTGTCGTACTGGGGAAAAACCAGGCGGCGGAACTCTGTCCCCTCCTCCTCCAGCCGGCTGCACAGCCGCTGAAACTGCGTGGACTTCCCGGAGCCATCAGTCCCCTCAAAGACAATCAGTTTTCCGGCCATCGCCTATTTCCCCCTTATCCGGGCCCCGGCCGCGTCCACCAGGACCAGAGGAAGCTTTGCCATACGGCCGATACGCCGAGGCTCCTTTATCAGCCGGTAGAGCCACTCCAGGCCCAGCCTCTGCCACCCCTCCGGCGCCCGCTCCACTACGCCGGCAAAGACATCCAGAGAGCCTCCCAGTCCTACCATCAGCTTTGCGCCGGTCAGGGGACCGTACTGCGCCATCCAGAACTCCTGCTTCGGAGCCCCCAGGCAGACAAACACCACGTCGGCGCAGGAGGCGCGAATTTCATCCACCACTGGAGCGCTGTCCTGAAAGTATCCGTCGTGAGTACCGCAGACGATGAGCCCGGGATAGGCGGCCAGCAGGTTCAAAGCCGCCTGCTCCGCCACGCCGGGTTTCGCTCCCAGCAGAAAGAGCCGCTTTCCCTCTCCCGCCATCCAAGCCATCAGCCGCGCTGCAAAATCTATACCCGGCACCTTGCCCTTGAGCGGGCAGCCCAATAGTTTGGCCGCATAAGTGACACCGACTCCATCGGGCAGAACCAGCCCCGCCCCGTTGAGGACGGCGCGGAACTCCCCGTCTTTTTTGGCAAGCCGGAGAAATTCCGGATTGGGAGTGACTGCATAGTGGAAACCCTCGCCCTCGATCAGGTCTGCCGCGGCCTGAGCGGCTTCCTCCAAAGTCAGGTTGTCAAAGCCGACGCCCAGTATGTCTGTTCTCAAACTTTATGCCTCCTATGAGGATATTGTAGCCATAGTGGTAAGTTATTTTATCACAGCTTCCCGCAAAAGTCCACGAAAACAAGGCAGCGGAGTATACAGCCCTGCAATCAAAGGCATCCTATCGGCTCCGAATGTACTCACTATGTAAAACTTTGGCCAACTTTGGGGTTGACAATTCTCCGTTCGATTACTATAATGTCCCTACAGTTTAACAGCACAAAGCGTTAAAGTGCCAAAAATGGAGGAAATGAAGCATGAAGAACTTGTCTAAACTGACAGCGCTCGTTCTGGCGCTGGTCATGACCTTGGCCCTGGCCGCCTGCGGCGGCGGGACCGATCCCGGCGCTGCAGCGACCCCCGCCGGCGGCGAAAGTCAGCCGCCCGCATCCCAAGACGGCGCCTCCTATACTGTCGGCATCTGCCAGCTGGTTACCCACGATGCGCTGGACGCCGCCACGCAGGGATTTATGGACGCCCTGAAGGAGGAGTTGGGTGACGCCGTGACCTTTGACCTGCAAAACGCCGCCAACGACTCCAACACCTGCTCCACGATTGTCAACGCCTTTGTCGCCGACGGTGTGGATCTGATTCTGGCCAATGCCACCCCCGCCCTTCAGGCCGCTACCGCCGCCACGGCGGATATTCCCATCCTGGGCACCTCTGTCACCGAATACGGCGTAGCCCTGAGCATTGAGGACTTCAATGGAACTGTAGGCGGCAATGTCTCAGGCACTTCCGATCT
>ERZ825896.1307-NODE-1307-length-28396-cov-3.792844_pt1 | contig 28396 bp, 29 predicted proteins | sample MGYA00519858_ERZ825896 | MGnify/ENA primary metagenome ERZ825896 (study PRJEB31778, sample SAMEA3449214) | human gut metagenome | biome: human gut; feature: human-associated habitat; material: faeces | place: United Kingdom | collected 2010/2012 ...
ACCATTTTGCCTCTGACATAAAATCACCTTTCTGCTGCGGTCAACTATTTTACTAAAAAGTCAATTCCGTATTTCAGTGCTGCGTCGATTACTGCGATCAACGCTCCCAAAATTACGGAAACAGCAACAACTGCCGTCGTCTGCTTTGTAAGAGTGTTCTTGTCTGGCCAGATAACCTTCTTGAACTCCGCCTGAAGCCCTTTAAACCAGCTCTTTTTCTGAGTCTTCGTATTCTCACTCATATGTCCACATCCTTTCGACAACGACTATTTTGTCTCTTTGTGCAGTGTGTGTGATTTGCAGAATCTGCAGTACTTCTTGGTTTCCATGCGTTCCGGATGAGTCTTCTTATCCTTTGTCATGTTGTAGTTACGGTTCTTGCATTCCGTACATTCCAGAGTAATTCTTGTGCGCACAACTTCCACCTCGCTTTTAATATATTCACCTACGTGTTACTGATGGTTGCGAACCATCTGATTTTAGGCATAAAAAAAAGGCCTACTTCCATTCGCCATGACATTGTATCATAACGCACTACAGGAAGTCAAGCCTCTTTTCTTTTTACAATGTATTTTACTATTTTCCGCCGCACCGCTCATTCAGGATCCTGCATACTTCCTCCAGTGAACAGCAGATCGTATGCAGGCATCGGTTCAGTCTCCTGTGACAATAAAACGTACAGCAGCATCTTCTCCTGAATCCACATCTTTTCACTCTGCACACATCCATTCTTTTTAATCATTCTTCTTATAATAATGTATGCTTTCTTTTTTCAGTCTTTCCTTCTCGCGATCAGTTTATTGATCGGATTTCCTTTCAGGGAAAACTTTTCTTCATATTCTGTCATGATATTTCCTGCATTCATCTCTTCCTGGTGATGCAGGTCATACGTGTATTTCTCCAGATACCAGCCGGCCTCTTTCACCTGCTCCAGTGAAAAGTTAAACAACTCGGTATTATCCGTCTTAAACTCAACCCTTCCGCCCTGCACCAGGATCTTTTCATACCGTTCTAAAAATTCCGTTGAAGTCAGTCTTCTCTTTGCATGGCGTGCTTTCGGCCACGGATCTGAAAAATTCAGGAAAATCTTATCCACTTCCTCCGGTGCGAACACCTCTTCCACATTTCTTGCGTCCATGCAGACAAACCGGATATTGGTCAGAGCTTCATATTCCTCTGTATCAAACTTTTCCAACGCTCTCAAAAGCACACTGGAATAACGCTCGATTCCGATAAAGTTCACATCGGGATGAGCCTTTGCCATATTCAGAATAAACTGCCCCTTACCCATTCCGATTTCTATATAGATAGGATGCCGGTCTCCAAACACCTGATGCCAGCATCCTCGCTGATCTTCCGGTCTTTTAATCACTGTACGGTGCATCTGGATCACGCCCTCTGCATGCGGGATATTTCTAAGTCTCATGTATGATTCCTCCTCAGAGATTCTCTATACATCATAACACGCAACCACTTTCCGGTCAAAGCTGACGGGTTGATTTTTTTGTGAAAAGGTGTATTATAGTAGATATTATAATTTTCTCACAAAAAGGAGGCTTATTATGGACTCTATTCTAAACAAATTGACGGAAATAGAATCTGCTGCCGTCAGCATTGTGCAGCATGCAGAAGCTGAAAAGTCCATTCTCGATGAGAAATATGACGAGAAACGCAGGCAATTCGACCTGGAGCTTGAGTCAGAGACCAAAAAGCAGATTCAGGCGATACAGGATGATCTGCAAAAAAAGACTTCTCAGATCCTTTCATCTCAAAGCGATGAAAGTCTGGCACAGATCAACGCACTGCAAAAAGAATATGAAGAGAATCATACTCTGTATGCACAGAAGATTCTCCGAAAGATCACAGAGGTGTAGCCTATGGGACATCTGCTTGAATACAGCGGGATCGTAACAAAGACGCGTGCCATGGAATCCAGACTTCTCAGCCCCGGACAGTTTCAGGAGCTTGCATCCCTGCATACCATACCGGAGGCAGTGGAATATCTGAAAAAGAATACTGCTTATGCAGAAACCCTTGAATCCCTTGAGCCGACGCAGCTTCACCGTGGAAATATCGAAAAGCTGCTGACTCAGTCACTTTACCGGGATTATACCAAGCTCTACCGTTTCTGCGGACAAAAGCAGCGGAAGTTCATGGAACTGCGGCTCAAATCCTATGAGATCGACCTGATTGATTATTGTCTGAGGATCGTCATCAATCATTATAAGAGACCTTTTGATCTTCATTATAAAAAGGAGTTCTTTGACCGTTATTCCCAGCTTTCCATCGACCGGCTCATCACTTCCAGAACGACAGATGAACTGGTGGACAATCTCAAAGGGACAGAATACTATGATCCGCTGAAGAAATTGCAGGATGCACAGAAAGTCACCCTGTATGATTATGACCTTGCACTGGAACTTTACTTTTTCACTACTTTGTGGAAAGCCCGTAAAAAAATGTTAAAAAAAGAGGATCTGGAACTCTACGAAAGGGATTGTGGTTCGCAGATCGATCTGCTCAATATGCAGTGGATCTTACGTGCAAAGAAATATTATAATATGAAGCCCGCGGATATTTATCTTCTGATCATTCCGATCCACTATAAATTATCAACCGCTCAGATCAAGGAAATGGTTGAGGCTGCGGGAATCGAAGAACTACAGACTCTGGTGAGCCGGACCCGCTACGGAAGACAGTATCATTTTCAGAAAAATCCGGACATGGAACAGATGTATTCCGAGTGTCTGCATCACCTTTATCTGATTGACAGAAGACGGAATCCCTATTCGATCGCTGCTGTCAACACCTATCTCTTCCTCAAGGAAGAAGAAATCAAAAAGCTCACCACCACCCTTGAGTGTATCCGTTACGGACTCTCACCGGGTGAGACGATGACTTACGTTGGAGGTAGAACCCAATGATTGTAAAAATGAAATTTATCAACATATCCGGCCCGAGAAATGATATCGACCGGGTCACTGACCAGTATCTCTCACGCTATGAGATCCAGTTGGAATCCGCTCTCTCCGAGCTGAAGACAGTCGAGAACCTCCGTCCTTTTGTTGAGATCAATCCATACCGGGATGTTCTCGCAAAGGCGACTCAGTTCGTCAGTTACCTTCCAAATGCGGATACGGTCACTCCCGATTCATCTCTCGGTCTGGACGATATGTTTGAACTTGTGCGAAATGCAAGTGCAGATTATGAAGATCTGCAACAGAAAAAGGAAAAATGCAAAAATAAGATTGAACAGTTCCGTACAAAGCAACAGATCATTGCACCGTTCCGCCCACTGGAATGTGATCTGCATCAGGTACTCAGCTACCGGTTCATCACTTACCGCTTCGGACGGATCGCAGTAGAGCATTATCATAAAATGCAGAAATATCTCATGGATGACCTGAGTGCGATCTTTGTAGAGGGCGAACGGGATGAAAGCTTTGTCTATGGTGCTTATTTTGTTTCTCCGGGAGAAGCGAAAAAAGTAGATGCCGTCTTCCGCTCTCTTCATTTTGAACGGATCGCGCTGAAAGATGAATTTGAGGGAACTCCGGCTTATGCTTATCAGGAACTGGAGAAGGAAATTGCCCGGGTAAATGTGGAGATGAACGACCTCGACAAAGAAGCCGGGGAAATGCTCTCCGACCGTGCCGCACAACTGGTTGCCGCAAAAAACCGTTTAGAAGAATTGTCCAATAATTTTGATGTCCGCAAAATGGCGGCCCGTATGGATGAGAATCAGGAAGATTACTATATTCTCTGCGGCTGGATGGCAGAGGATGATGTGGATCGTTTTCTTGAAGAGATCAAAGATGATGACAAAGTCTTCGTTGTCGTTGAAGATGACCATGATGCTTACTTCGGTGAGCCTCCGACCAAGCTTGAGAACCCAAAGCTTTTCAAGCCTTTTGAAATGTTCATTCAGATGTATGGACTTCCCGCCCACAACGAGATGGACCCGACTGTATTTGTCGGACTGACCTACTCCTTTATTTTCGGAGTCATGTTCGGAGATGTCGGACAGGGACTTCTCCTTCTCATCGGTGGGGCATTGATCTATCACTTTAAGAAGATCCCTCTGGCGGGGATTATCTCCACAGCCGGATTCTTCTCCACAATCTTCGGATTTATGTTCGGAAGTATCTTCGGATTTGAAGATGTGCTGAAGCCTTTGTGGATACGGCCCATCGACCATATGACCACATTACCGTTCCTGGGGAAACTGAATACAGTCTTTATCGTAGCAGTTGCCTTTGGTATGTTCCTTATCATCGTGGCCATGATTCTGCATATTATTAATGCAGCAAAAAGCAAAGATGTCGAGGGAACCTGGTTTGATGCAAATGGTGTGGCAGGACTGGTTTTCTATCTCGCAGTGGTTGTCACCATTGTACTCTTCATGACCGGCAATCCGCTTCCGGGCGGAATCGTCATGGGCGTGATGTTCGGAGTACCGCTTCTTCTTATTTTCCTGAAAGAGCCGCTCGCCCGCAGGATTGAAAAGCGTGCTGACAAGATGGAGACCGGACCGGGAATGTACGTGGTTCAGGGATTTTTTGAGATGTTTGAAACTTTATTGAGTTATTTTTCCAATACGATTTCCTTTATCCGTATCGGAGCATTTGCCGTCAGCCATGCAGCCATCATGGAAGTGGTACTGCAACTGGCAGGTGCAGAGAGCGGACATCCGAACTGGATCGGTGTTATTTTCGGCAATCTGTTCGTCTGCGGATTTGAAGGACTGATCGTCGGCATCCAGGTACTCCGTCTGGAATATTATGAAATGTTCAGCCGTTTCTACAGTGGCAGCGGCCGTGCATTTAACCCGTACACAAAAAAGAAAAAGAACAACCAGGCATAACAACAGCCTGAAATTAATAAAAAGCAGGAGGATTCCACTATGACTATCGCAACAAAAATTATTTTTATCGCAGCACTTATCTTAAGCATTATCATCCCGTTCGGCTATTACCTGATCGGTGAAAAGAACAAAAAGCGGTACAAACGCACGATCGGTATCAATGCATTTTTCTTCTTCGGTGCTTTTGCCATTGCTTCTATTGCCATGCTGGCAGGTCCTGACAGCGTCCATGCAGCCACAGCCGCAGCCAATGGTGCGACTCTCGCCACAGGCATGGGCTACCTTGCAGCAGCACTCGTAACCGGACTTTCCTGTATCGGTGGTGGTATCGCCGTTGCAAGTGCGGCAAGTGCAGCGTTAGGTGCTATCAGTGAAGATTCCGGCGTACTTGGTAAATCTCTGATCTTCGTAGGACTTGCAGAAGGTGTATGCCTTTACGGACTGATCATTTCCTTCATGATCCTGGGAAATCTCTAAGGAGCGGTTTTTATGAAAATGTATCTCATCAGTGATAATGTTGACACGTATACCGGAATGCGGCTGGCAGGTGTGGACGGCATCGTCATCCATGAAAGGGAAGAGCTCCGTACGGCACTGGAAGATGTCCTTGCAGACAAGACCGTTGGCATCGTACTTCTGACTGAAAAGCTGGGGCGGGAATTTCCTGATCTGATCGACACATTCCGCTTAGAGCGGAAGATGCCGCTTCTGGTAGAAATCCCCGACCGTCACGGAACAGGGCGGAAAAAAGATTTTATCACTTCCTATATCACCGAAGCCATTGGCTTAAAACTTTAGTTACGGCCGGTATCCGTACAATATCAACAAATACAGAAGGAGGGATTCCTCTTGACTTTAGAAGAAAAGATCACGCATTTAAAGACGACTTCCATGGAGCAGGCCCGGGCTGAAGGGAATGCGATCATCGACTCTCACCGGGAAGCTCTTGACAAAGTCTTTGAAGACCATAAAGCAGAGGCATTACGCCAGTCCGAAACCCGGATCAAGGCAGAAACCACGAATGCAAAACTGGCTCTGAACCAGGCTCTTGCGAAATCCCAGCTTGAGATCAAAAGAAAGCAGGGTAAGATCCAGCAGGAGCTGAAAGATAAAATTTTTGAAGAAGCACAGGATCTGATCCATGCCTTTATGAAGACAGAAGCGTATGACGACTTTCTTATACGCTGCATCCGCAGTGCCGTCCGTTTTGCAGGAACTGACCCGGTTACAGTCTATATCAACCTGTCTGATGAAAAGAAAAAGACAGTGCTGGAAGATGCAACCCAGGTTCATCTGAGTGTCAGTGCAGAAGATTTTATCGGTGGTGTCCGCTCGGTCATCCGGTCACGCAACATCCTGATCGATAATTCTTTTCAGACTCAGTTAAAGGATCAGTATGATAAATTTATATTTGAAGGAGGAGACGGCATTGGTTAAGACAGCAACTATTTACGGAATCAACGGTCCCGTCATTTACCTCAAAGGAAATACCGGTTTCTGTATGTCAGAAATGGTTTATGTCGGAAAGCAGAAGCTGGTTGGAGAAGTCATTGCACTGGACAAAGACCTGACCACGGTTCAGGTTTATGAAGAAACCACCGGACTGTATCCCGGAGAGGAGGTCATTGCCACCGGCAATCCGGTATCTGTGACCCTTGCTCCCGGTATCCTGAATAATATTTTCGATGGAATCGAACGTCCGCTGGAACGGATCGCAGAATCTGCAGGTGCATTCATCACCCGTGGAGTAAGCGTGGATTCACTGGATCGTACAAAAAAATGGCCCACCCACATTACTGTAAAGCAGGGAGATTATCTCCATGCCGGGGATATCATCGCAGAGGTTCCCGAAACCCATGCGATCACCCATAAATGTATGGTTCCTCCGGGGATCGAAGGAACCGTTCTTGTCACGGTGGCAGACGGAGCGTATACCATTGATGATCTTCTTGTCCGTCTGCAGCTCCCTGACGGGGATACAAAAGACCTTACCATGACCCAGCACTGGCCGATCCGCACACCGCGTCCGACGCACCACCGGTTTCCGGCATCCGTTCCGCTTGTCACCGGACAGCGGATCATCGACACGATGTTTCCGATCGCCAAAGGCGGTACTGCCGCAATCCCGGGTGGATTCGGAACCGGAAAGACCATGACCCAGCATCAGATCGCCAAGTGGGCGGATGCGGATATCATCATTTATATCGGCTGTGGTGAACGTGGAAATGAAATGACGCAGGTGCTTGAGGAATTTAGTGAACTGACTGATCCACGTACCGGAAAACCACTGATGGATCGTACTACTCTGATCGCCAATACTTCTAACATGCCAGTGGCTGCCCGCGAGGCCAGTATTTATACAGGACTGACACTTGCCGAGTATTACCGGGACATGGGCTATGACGTAGCGATCATGGCAGATTCCACCTCCCGTTGGGCTGAAGCCCTCCGAGAACTTTCAGGACGACTGGAAGAAATGCCGGCAGAAGAAGGATTCCCGGCTTACCTTGCATCCCGCCTTTCCGCTTTTTACGAGCGTGCCGGCATGATGCATAATTTAAACGGAACAGATGGTTCCGTCACCATTATCGGAGCAGTTTCCCCACAGGGCGGTGACTTTTCCGAACCGGTCACCCAGAACACCAAACGTTTTGTCCGCTGCTTCTGGGGACTGGACAAGTCGCTGGCTTATGCACGACATTTCCCGGCGATCCACTGGCTGACCAGCTACAGCGAATATCTGAACGATCTGGCACCATGGTATCAGACCCATGTAAATAAAAACTTTATCGATCTCAGAAACCAGATCATGGCTCTTCTTAACACGGAAAGCAGCCTGATGGAAATCGTAAAACTGATCGGCAGTGACGTTCTTCCGGATGACCAGAAACTGATCCTCGAGATCGCCCGTGTGATCCGTCTGGGATTCTTACAGCAGAACGCATTCCACGCAGATGACACCTGTGTCCCGCTGGAAAAACAGTATAAGATGATGGAAATCATTTTATATCTGTATAAAAAAGCAAAAGCCCTGGTAACCATGGGTATGCCTATGTCTGTCCTGAAAGAGGACAATATTTTCGAAAAGATCATCGCCATCAAATACGATGTGCCAAACGACAAACCGGAAATGTTTGACGATTATAAAAAAGCTGTTGATATCTTCTACGATAAAGTACTGGAAAAGAACGGATAAGGAGGATGGAAATATGGCAATTGAATATCTTGGCTTAAGTGAAATCAATGGTCCTCTGGTAGTTCTGGAGGGAATAAAAAATGCAGCATATGAGGAAATCGTAGAATTTACCATCGATGGAAAAGAAAAGAAACTGGGACGGATCGTAGAAGTCTACGAAGACAAAGCTGTGATCCAGGTTTTTGAGGGATCCGACAATATGTCTCTCGACAACACCCACACCCGTCTGACCGGGCATCCCATGGAAATCGGTCTTTCCGAGAAGATCCTGGGACGTACCTTCGACGGTATCGGCAACCCGATCGACGGTCTGGGACCGATCGTGGCAGACACCAAAGCAAATATCAACGGTCTGCCATTAAATCCGGTCACCCGTGAATATCCGCGTAACTATATCCGTACCGGCATCTCCGCCATCGACGGTCTGACAACCCTGATCCGCGGACAGAAGCTTCCGATTTTCTCCGGAAACGGTCTTCCCCATGACCAGCTTGCCGCACAGATCGTACAGCAGGCTTCTCTTGGTGACAATACCGATGAAAAATTCGCCATCGTTTTTGCGGCGATGGGTGTCAAATATGACGTGGCTGAGTTCTTCCGCCGTACCTTCGAGGAAAGCGGTGTTTCTGACCACGTAGTCATGTATCTGAACCTGGCAAATGATCCGGTCGTTGAGCGACTGATCACTCCGAAAGTGGCACTGACCGCCGCCGAATATCTGGCTTTTGAAAAAGGTATGCATATTCTGGTCATCCTCACCGATATCACTTCTTTCTGTGAGGCGATGCGAGAGGTATCTTCCTCCAAGGGTGAGATTCCTTCCCGTAAAGGTTATCCGGGTTACCTCTACAGTGAACTGGCCACCCTTTATGAGCGTGCCGGTATCGTACAGGGCGGCACCGGATCGGTTACGCAGATTCCGATCCTGACCATGCCAAACGACGATATCACCCACCCGATTCCTGACCTGACCGGGTATATCACCGAAGGTCAGATCGTTCTGGACCGACAGCTTCACGGACAGGCGATCTATCCACCGATCAACGTACTGCCATCTCTGTCCCGTCTGATGAAGGATGGTATCGGTAAGGGATATACCAGAGAAGACCATCAGGATGTGGCAAACCAGCTGTTTTCCTGCTACGCAAAAGTAGGAGATGCCAGAGCACTGGCTTCCGTTATCGGTGAAGATGAGCTTTCTCCGCTGGATAAAAAGTATCTGATCTTCGGTAATGCCTTTGAGCGTGAGTTTGTCGGCCAGGGTCCGATGGAAAACCGTACGATCACCGAAACACTGGATATCGGCTGGAAGCTGCTTGGCCTGCTTCCGAAAGAGGAGCTTGACCGTATCGATACCAAAGTTCTGAATCAGTACTATCAGCCAACCGATATTGACCTTGTGGAACAGGCTGTCTCTGACGCACAGTCTATGATGGAATAAAAGGGGGGATTTTATGGATCCAAATACCTTCCCTACCAAGGGAAATCTGATCCTTGCCAAGAATTCTCTGGCTCTTTCTCTCCAGGGATTTGACCTGATGGATAAGAAGCGAAATATTCTGATCCGTGAAATGATGAACCTGATCGATGAGGCGAAGGGTATCCAGTCGCAGATCGATGTGACCTTCCGTGAGGCGTATGGGGCGTTGCAGAGGGCAAATATGGAAATCGGTATTAATACCGTACAGACGATTTCTTATACAGTTCCCATTGAGGATTCGATCCGTATCAAGACCAGAAGTATCATGGGTACGGAGATTCCGTTGGTGGAATCGGAACCTTCCGGGGATGCCCCGACGTATGCGTTTTACAGTACGAAGGAGTCTCTGGATGCGGCTAAGCAGGCGTTTGAAAAGGTGAAGGAACTGACGATCCGACTTTCCATGGTGGAAAATGCAGCGTACCGGCTGGCAGCGAATATCAAAAAGACGCAGAAGCGGGCAAACGCGCTGAAGAATATCACGATTCCTCATTACGAGCAGCTGACAAAGGATATCAGTAATGCGTTAGAGGAGAAGGAGAGAGAGGAATTTACGAGACTGAAAGTGATCAAGAGAATGAAAGGAGCCGGGTGCTGAACCCTGGCTTCTTTTTTTAAATTCCCGCAAATTGTTTGAAAATTCACTGCATTTTTTTTTACTATTTGACTATAAAAAAGTCAATAGTTTTTCCACACTCTTTTTGTCGAAACATCGATTTATCACTTATTCACAAAACATTTGTTTCCTTTTTCGTTATGTAAATCACGGTTGTCCACATGAAAAAATGTGGATAAAGTGGATAACTTTGTGTATAACTTGATTTTACGGCATTTCCAGTATTTTCCTATGTGGATAACCGGAGTATAACTTTTTCACTATCCACCTTAATTGTGTGAATTTCAGACACAACTTAGTACTTTTTAACAAAAGCCCCTTTTTATCGCTGTTTTCACAGGTTTCTCAGCAGTATTTTCACATAGGACATACTCATGGTGATTTCCATATTCATTTCCGCTTCTGTTATCTTTTATACAGATCCTGCTGCGCAGAATTCACACAGTTTGCCCCGTCTGCAGCTGCCGTTATAATCTGGCGCAATTCCTTTGTTCTGATATCTCCCGCTGCGTAGATACCCGACACACCGGTTCTTCCATCCTCGCCGGCTTTGATATATCCATGTTCATCCAAATCTACCAGTTCCTTTACAAACCCGGTATCCGGTACGGTTCCCACTGCAATAAAGACACCATCCACATCCAGCTGATACTCTTCTGCGGTCTTTGTCTGTTTCAGAGTTATCCACTGCACCTGCTGCTCTCCGCCAATTTTTTCCACCGTGGTATCCCAGATACAGGTAATATTGTGGAAATCTTTCAACGCATCCTGTAACACCTGTGCCGCCCGCAGCTGATCCCTCCGGTGAATCAGATACACCTGTTTACAGCCTCTCGCCAGGAAAATCGCATCTTCCACAGCCACATCCCCGCCGCCGACAACAGCCACTGTCTTATCTTTAAAGAACGCCCCGTCACAGGTTGCACAGTAAGAGACTCCCATCCCTGCCAGTTCTTCCTCACCGGGAACTTCCAACTTCCGGTGAACTGCACCCGCCGCCAGAATAACCGCCTTACCACGATAATCTGCCTTCTTTGTGTGCACGATCTTCCACTCTCCGTCCAGTGAAATTCCTTTCACCTTCCCTCTCGCAATCTCTACGCCAAGCCCGGTCACATGCTCCTTCAGCTTTTCTGCCAGTTCCAGTCCACTGATTCCCGGCATCCCCGGATAATTATCCACCTCATACGTATTCACGATCTGACCGCCCTGAATAAAACCACTCTCCAGGATAACCACCTTCAACCCGGCACGTTTCCCATAAATCCCCGCCGTCAGCCCCGCCGGTCCGGAACCTACAATAATCATATCATACATATTCTCACACATACACTTCGTCTCCTTTCTGTCTGAAACAACTATAACATATTTTGGCATTGATTCCCATACACTGATAGTAATTCCCGCCCTCATGGAGTCCTATGCATAATCCGAAACTTTCCAAAAAATTCTTCATCCCCCTTCTGTTTCTGATCTGTTTTCTGACCTTTCTTGTGGTGCGCACGCTTACCTACTCCTACTTCATCAATCGCCGCTTCCGCGCCTGTACCAACACCATCTTTACCACCGACATATCCGGCAATCCGCTTAACCTTCACTACACACTTGCCTACCCTGAATCCTCCGGCATCAAAGATTATTCCCTCTCTCTCGGAACCTTCGATCCCACACAGCTCTCCGGTCAGAAGATTCTCCTTGAAAACAGACGAACCATGATAAATGCCTTTCCCGCCAGAGATCTCAGTCCCGATAACCGGCTGACTCAGCAGATTCTCTCTCTTTACTACGAAACACAGCTTCTTCCTGCCAGGCAATATCTTCTGGATGAAGCCCTAAGCCCCTCCCTCGGGACCCAGGCTCAACTCCCCATTCTTCTCGCAGAATACACTTTTCGAAAAGAAGACGATGTCCGGAATTACCTGAAGCTTCTTACGTCTGTGGACAGCTATCTCGAAAGCATCCTTTCTTTTGAAAAACTGAAAGCACAAAACGGTACTTTCATGAGTGATGCCACTGCAGACCGCATCATCAGTCAATGCAGCACATTTATCAAAGACCCGGACGATAATTACCTGGCCTCCGTCTTTTCCGAAAAGATCCAGTCTCTTTCCGGTATCTCTGAGCAAAAAAAAGCAGCCTATCAGAAACTGCACAACCAGATTCTCACCGGTCAGGTACTTCCTGCCTATCAGTCTCTGATCGATGGTCTGTATCTGCTGAAAGGAAGCGGGAAGAATCCCGGTGGACTCTGTCAGTTCGCCGGTGGTAAAGCCTACTACGAATACCTGATCAAAAGCAGCTGCGGTATCTACGACACCGTACCTGAGATCCAGTCCCGCCTGATCCACCAGTTTCAGACCGATCTCTCCCTTGCCACAAAACTTATGGGAAGCAGCACTGCCACACCGACCTTCGCAAAGGATGTATTTCTTCCGATATCCAAAGCGGAAACCGGGACACCCTCCGGGATATTCTCATTTTCTGCCGGGCTGATCGATGCTGCTTCCGGGCTTTCCTTTACTTCTACACCCTCTGCCGCTGAAACTTCTCCCGAACAGATTCTGGAAGATCTGCAAAAACAGATACAGACCGATTTTCCGGCTGTTCCTTCCACCTCCTATGAAGTCAAATATGTGCATCCGGATCTGGAGGAACATCTGAGTCCGGCATTTTATCTGACACCACCCATAGACACTTTAAGTCCCAATGACATTTACATTAACCGACACGCAAATATGAGTGGTCTGGAACTATATACCACTCTGGCGCACGAAGGATTTCCGGGGCATCTTTATCAGACGATCACATTCGCTTCTTCCGCCCCGGATCCCGTCCGATACCTTCCGGCCATGGGTGGTTACGTGGAAGGATGGGCAACTTATGCAGAATCCTTTGCCTATACTTATTATCAGCCGGATTCCACCGACGGACAGCTTGCCTGGCTTAACCGCTCTCTGAATCTTTGTATGATGTCTCTTCTCGATACCGTAATCCACTATAACGGCTGGAATCAGGAACGCTGCGCCACCTTCCTGTCGCAGCTGGGGATTACAGACAACACCATTCAGAAAGAGATCTACCAGGTGATCGTGGAAGATCCCGCCAATTACCTGAAATATTACCTTGGCTATCTGCAGTTTCTTGATCTGCAACAGGAAGTCCGTGAACTTGCCGGTGACGCCTTTCATTTTCACAGTTTTCATCAAAAGGTACTCTCTGCCGGTCCCTGCCAGTTCCCGATTCTGAAACAATGGATACTCACTCAATATAAAACCTGATGCATTCTTCCCCAAAAAATGCTATACTAAAACCAGTCATCATATCCTCCCGGAATTTTTCTGTATCTGATTTCTGAAAAAGTGCAGAAAGACTCCGGGAATACATAACAGAGGAAAGGAGTTTACAGGCGATACAAATGATAACAAAACAGCGTACCCTTTATCTGTTGCTTCTTTTTTTGCTGACTCTTTTTCCTCTCTCCGGCTGTTCTTCCGGCTCCTCACCCGGAAAACAGACTGCTGATGAAACAAAAAGTGACACAAAGACAACTTCCCGTGAAACTTACACTGATGTCTGTACACCGCAAGCCAGTCAGACTGTTGTGTACGGAGACAAAACCACATCTCTGGATGCCTCCCACACTGAAAACGGCTATCTTATGCTTTGTTACAACGGCAAAGTTTCCAAAGTAAAGTTACAGATCACCACTCCGGATGGCACGGTATACACTTACACACTGAATCCGGATTCCTACGGAAGTTATGAGACTTTTCCATTATCCGGAAGCAACGGCACTTATCAGGCAGACCTCTACGAAAATGTCACCGATGATAAATATGCACTGATCTTTTCTCAGAGCCTTAATGTTACCCTGAAAGATGAATTTCAGCCATATCTTTATCCCAACCAGTATGTCTGGTTTACCAAAGACTCCAAAGCAGTCAAAAAGGGGCAGGCACTGTCTGATGACTCTGCAGACGATCTGGACTATGTACAGCAGGTTTACCACTATGTAATAAAAAATATTACTTACGACAAACAGAAAGCAGAAACAGTGGCATCCGGCTATATTCCGGATCCCGATGCCACAATGGAGTCTGGGACAGGTATATGTTTTGACTATGCTTCCCTTATGACAGCACTGCTTCGTTCCCAACATATCCCCACAAAACTGGAAGTGGGATATTCGGGAGAAGCCTATCACGCCTGGATCAGTGTATATCTGCACGAGGTCGGCTGGGTGGATAACATCATAGAATTTGACGGAAAGGACTGGTCCCTGATGGATCCCACCCTGGCCGCCAGCAACAGTGCCTCTTCGGTGAAAAAGTACATCGGCGACGGCAGCAACTACACAGTAAAATATTCCTACTGATACAGGGAGGTTTTTATGAATAAAAAACAACAGCCATTTTTCAACCCGGAGCTTTCCGGTTTCTGTTCTCAGATGGCCATGATCCTTCACTCCGGTATCTCACCACTGGAAGGGATCACCATCATGCTGGAAGATTCCACATCCGACCGGGAAAAAGATATTCTTCAGCAAATCCTGGATACCCTGCAGGAAACCGCAGATTTTTCTCTTTCCCTGAAAGAAACCAGTTTATTTCCTTCTTATCTCGTCCATATGGTACAAATCGGTGAGGAAACCGGCACACTGGATGAGGTAATGTCCGCACTAAGCGAACACTATGAACGGGAAGACAGCATCGCAAAAAGCATCCGCAACGCTGTGACTTACCCGATGATCATGATCGGTATGATGCTTGTCGTCATTCTGGTACTTCTCGTAAAAGTCATGCCGATCTTTAACCAGGTATTTGTTCAGCTCGGTACCGAGATGACCGGATTTTCCGGTGCACTGATGCATATCGGTAACGCTATCAGCCGTTATTCTGTCGTTTTGATAATTCTTCTTGCCGCCATCGCCGCTGCGTTATTCTTCGGAAGCCGCACGGAAAAAGGAAAGGCTGTACTTGCGAGATTCGCGAAACATTTCCGGTTCTTTTCGTCTATGGCACAGCAGCAGGCGGGCTGCCGGTTTGCCGATGTGATGAATCTGGCACTTCGAAGCGGACTGACTCCGGAGCGCGGCCTGGAGCTTGCCGCCATGTTGAATCAGGATCCTGATTTTCAGGTAAAGCTGGAGACTTGCCAAAAACAGGTGAATGAGGGCGAAGATCTTTCTCATGCTTTGTTTTCCTCCGGAATCCTCACCGGTACTTACGCCCGCCTGGCATCGATCGGGCAAAAAACCGGTTCTATGGATCAGGTCATGAAACAGGTATCAGATATGTATCAGGAAGAAATCGATACCCGGATCAGCAACACACTGGCGGTTCTGGAGCCTTCCCTGATCATCGGACTTTCTCTGATCGTCGGTATCATTCTGTTATCGGTCATGCTTCCTCTGATGGGCATTATGTCCGGTATTTAACAGGAGGAACTGCTTATGTATCGATTTCAGACCTCCCCGCAGAGGATACCCGGAAAAAAGCTGTGGGTTTCTCTGTTGCTTTTTCTTTTTCTGATCCTGTTGTTTACACTTGGAACTTCTTCTCTCTCAGAGAATACGGTCCGCAGACAAAAAGAAAGTCTCACCCAGGCCCTGAACCGGGATATCACCTACTGTTATGCAACAACCGGTCGCTATCCGGAAACCCTGGAAGCTATCAAAAAAGACTACGGGTTGATCTATGACGATTCCCTCTTTTTTGTGGACTACCGGACCCAGGGCTCCAATATTTATCCGGAAGTTACGATCATAGAAAGGGGACGATAAACGATGAAATTATTATCCCAGAAGCGCCATGCTATTGATTTTCTGTTTCCGGTCACAGTATTTTTTGTTTTTACAATCTCGGCTCTTACTGTGATCCTGCTGGCAGCGCGGATCTACCAGTCGACGACGGACGATTCTCAGAGAAATTATACCTCCGGCACTGCCCTTTCCTATCTGACAGAAAAGCTGCGACAAAACGACCGGGAAGACGGAATTTTTCTGGACGAGCTTGACGGCACGCAGGCAGTAGTCCTGCGGCAGGAGACGGCTGACGCTTCCTACCTTACTTATCTGTACGCCTGGGACGGACAGCTTCGAGAGCTGTATGTAAAAGAGGGGACAACACTCTCTCCTTCTGCCGGAAAGAGTATCCTTCCTGTAAAAGAATTTTCTGTGGAAGAGACGGAGAATCAGGTGCTCACCTTCCGCTGTACCGATACTTCCGGGGAAACTGCAACCGCAGTCTATGCCATCCGTTCTGTTTCCCGGTAAATATACTGCATGGCTATTTCATTACCCTCTGTACCATCATCCATCTGTTGATGTCTGATGGTTACGGAATCACAAAGGAGTATCTATGAAACGAAAACCAACTGCCAACCCATCCAGTCTTTTTCTTCTGGAACTGATCTTTACCATTCTGTTCTTTTCTGTGGCAAGTGCTGTCTGCGTACAGATTTTTGTAAAATCCCATACGCTCAGCACCCAGGCTCACGATCTGACGCAGGCTTCCCGAAGAGCCGGAGATGTAGCAGAACTGATCACTGCTTCCACTTCACCCGATGATATGAAGAATCTTCTGGAAGATGCTTATAGTGATGCGGTCAATATTGCATCAGAAAATTTCACAATCTTCTATGATTCCGATTTTATTCCCTGTTCTCAGGAAACAGCTGTCTGGCAGCTATCCGGCACCTGGAATCTGAACGGACAGCTTCTGGATGTGCAGCTGGATGTCACAAAACTGACATCCGGAGTTGAGGCAGATGTTTTTTATCAGCTGCCTGTCCGACATCATCTGCAAAGGAGGAACGGATCATGAAACAGAAGAAAAAAATATCTTTTTCTTTTATCCATATGGGTGCACCTTCTCTGCTGATGATCTTCCTGGTGCTTTGCCTGTTTACCTTTGCACTGCTTTCACTATCCAGCGCGAAAAATAACCGGACACTCAGCCAGCAGTCCGCTGACCGGATTCAGGCATATTATCAGGCATCTTCTCTGGCAGAACAGGCACTCGACCAGATTGATACCATTCTCTCTGATACCTATAAAAACTGTGGCGCAGAATCCGCTGATGCTTCGGTTTATCAGAAAGAACTAACGGAACAACTGAAGAACTGCTCCGTGGACGGAATTTCTGATCTCACCATCGATTTTACAAAAAAAGAAGGGACTCTGAGCTTTCAGGTTCCTGTCAATAAGAGCCAACAGCTTTCGGTGATTCTGACACTGCCGGCACCCTCCGACTGTCAGAATGGGTATTACCATATCACACAGTGGACAACCGAAGCTACGGAGAGCTGGGATGGAGACGATAGCTATCAGCTGTTTTCTCCTGTCGATTCCTGATTTTAAACTATATCTAGTACATCGTTTTCGAAATAACTGTATCATTCACTTGTCTACGAATCCGATTGCACAGTTCAAAAAGCCTCAGCGTAGCCCGCTACGCCTACGTTTTTTTAACTGCACACTCGAATCCGTATCCTGCGCGAATGATACAGTTATTTACGAAACGATGTACTAGTATTAACCTTTTGACCCCGACATCCTATCAAAGGAGTAATATATATGAATGCACGAGCTATGTTAGAACAGGCGGTTGCAGAGAATGCGTCCGATATTTTCCTGGTTGCCGGACGTCCGCTTTCGCTTCGGAAAAACGGTGTCCTTTCCATGGAGAATGAGGAACGTCTTTTACCGGATGATACCGCTGCTTTCTTAAAAGAAATTTATGAACTTGCTGACAACAGAGATATGAGATCTCTGCTTTCTCACGGGGATGATGACTTTTCTTTTGCCATCCCGGGCGTATCCCGTTTTCGTGTCAGTGCTTATAAGCAAAGAGGTACACTCTCTGCTGTGATCCGTGTGATCACTTTCCGACTTCCGGATTATCATATGCTGGGAATCCCGGATGCGATCATCAATCTCGGTCTGGGCGGAAAAGGAATGACACTGATCACCGGTCCTGCAGGAAGCGGAAAATCAACAACCCTTGCCTGTATCATTGACCAGATCAACCAGAATCAGGAAAAACATATTATCACTCTGGAAGATCCTCTGGAATTTCTCCACCGGCACAACAAGAGTATCGTCAGTCAGCGGGAGATTCATGTGGATACTGACAGTTATGTAGCTGCCCTGCGCGCAGCTCTGCGTCAGAGTCCGGATGTGATTCTTCTGGGAGAAATGCGTGATTACGAGACGATCAATGTGGCAATGACCGCCGCAGAAACCGGCCATCTGCTTTTCTCAACGCTTCATACCATCGGCGCAGCCAATACCATCGACCGTATCATCGATGTATTTCCGCCTAACCAGCAACACCAGATTGCGGTACAGCTTTCCATGGTGCTAAATGCAGTTGTATCCCAACAGCTGATTCCTACTGTTGACGGTGGTGTTGCTCCGGCATTTGAAATTATGACCGTAACTCCGGCAATCCGTAATATGATCCGGGACAATAAGATTCCGCAGATCGACGGAATCCTCTATTCTTCTGCGAAGCCGGACATGATCTCCATGGACAACAGTCTGCTCGCCCTGTACAAGTCCGGAAAGATTTCAAAAGAAATCGCCTTGACTTATGCAACCAATCCGGATATGCTTATGAGAAAACTGTAATATTTTGCCACAACACAAAAAACGAAACGTTATAACACTTTATATAAGGAGGAACCACTGGGATGAACCCATTAGATATGATGAAATTCTCCAGTCTCTGGAGTACATTTACCGCAAACCATCCAAAATTCCCAAAATTTATTGCCGCCGCTTCCCGAAAAGGCGTACTGGCAGAAGGTTCTGTGATCGCAATGCAGATTACTACCCCGAACGGTGAAACACTGGAAACCAACCTGAAAATAACCGCTTCCGATCTGGAACTGGTTCAGCAGCTCAAAAAAATGCGCTAGAGAGTGTCTGAAAAATCATCGTTTTATACGCAAAAAGAGAGATTCCGCCGTTTTTTACAAAACTATAGATGGCAAAATCTCTCTTTTTATTGTATCTATGTAACTATTTGTAATCCTGAAAAAAATCCCGCAGGTTCGTAAGTGCCGATACCAAGGTCTTCGTCTCTTCTTCCGACAGGTCTTTAAGCAATGACTGAATCATATCTTCATGGAACTTCTCATGGTGATGATATGCTTTCTCCCCTTTTTCTGTCAGCGACACCAGTACTACCCTCCGGTCAGCATCACTTCGCACCCGATGCACATAACCTTTTTTTACCAGACCGTTGATGGATATCGTCAGGGTTCCTACCGTAATCCCCAGTGTTTTCGCTACCGAAGACATATTCCTCGGCTCCCGGATCCCCACCGCCTCGATCACATGCATATCATTATTGGTGATATCTCTAAATTCCGGCGTTATAATTGCTTTTGCTTCGATATTCATAATATCATTGAACAGTTTTACCAACACCTCATGAAACATTTCATACGCCTGATCCATAAATCTCACCTCTCACATCCGGATTTTCTGTTGTATCTTAAAATATGTCAGTCGATGGACATCCATTTCTGTAATTATACCACACTCCCGTCGCATTCCTCAACAAAAACCGCTTGATTTCTCTTTATCACGATGATACGATATTTTTATAAAACATCGTAACTGTTTGACACTCTTACAGTTACGAGTCGCAATGTATTCCAACTATCTGATCATTACAAGAGTGCAATTTACAAATAACAGCTTCACTTTATTTTTACAGGAGGTAAAACTATGGCAATAACAGCAACCATGGCAGAAGCACAAAACGACTATTATAAAGCGATGCGCGCCGGCAAAAGAGAAGGCGAGACTCTTCCCAATCTTGATGATATATTAAAAGAAAAAAACATTGTCGCTGTCCGGGAGGTTCCTCTTGGACTGGTTCAGATCCCTTCTGAACTGATCGTAGGAACCAAAACTGCAGGCAGAAGTTCCGCATTCAGCAAAGGTTTCAAACCTCTGCTGAAAGAAAACACAGAATTTGCATACAAATGGATGGCCCTGTACAAGGCGCATCTGAATGAAGGGATCCGTGAACCCATCAAAGCATATGAATTCATGAACAAATTCTATGTGGAAGAAGGGAACAAACGGGTCAGCGTATTAAAGTTCTTCGATGCAGTATCTATTCCGGGCAATGTTACCCGTATCGTTCCCCCGAGAACGGAAGAAAAAGAAAATAAAATTTATTATGAGTTCATGGACTTTTACGCCTTGTCTCGTATCAACTATATCTGGTTCACCCAACTGGGAAGCTTTGCCAAACTGCAACGTCTCGTTGGCAAACGCCCGGATGAAGCATGGAGCGATGACGACAGACTGGATTTTGCATCTGCTTACAACCGTTTCCGTGCCGAATACAAGGCAAATGGCGGTGATAAAATCCCGATTACTACCGGTGATGCGTTCCTTTATTTTATCGGTCTGTATGACTACCGTTCACTCGACAATATGACTGCCGTGGAGCTGAAAGAACAGCTGGCAAAATCCTGGGATGAGTTCCGGCTTCTGACTACCGACGAATCTGTGGAACTGCAGATGGATCCTACCGACGAAAGCGAAGTAAAGAAAAACTTCTTCGCCCGTCTGATCCCTACCAGCACCCCAAAACTTCTTGTGGCTTTCATCCACGAGAAAAACGCCGAAATATCCGGCTGGACTTATGCACATGAACTTGGCCGTATGCATCTGCAGCAGACCTTTGAGGATCAGATATCCACAACCTGCTACGATAACGCCACCGAAGAAAATGCTGACGATCTGCTTGCAAAAGCCATCGCCGACGGCAACAACCTGATTTTTACCACTTCCCCGCCGCTTCTGAAAGCCAGCCTGAAGGCAGCCATCGAGCACCCGGAAGTGAAGATCCTGAACTGTTCTCTGAACACTTCCCATCGTTATATCCGTACCTACTATGCACGTATGTATGAAGCAAAATTTCTGATGGGAGCTATCGCAGGTGCAATGTCCAAAAACGGTAAGATCGGTTATATTGCCGACTATCCGATTTTCGGTATGACTGCCAACATCAATGCCTTCGCCCTTGGTGCAAAAATGGTTAATCCACGTGCGAAAGTATACCTGGAATGGTCCACCCTGAAAGATCACGATGTGACAAAAAGTTTCGCCGAAAACGAAGTCCACTATATTTCCGGTCAGGATATGACGATTCCCGGAGAACCGTCCAGACATTTCGGTCTGTACCGTGATTCCGAAGATATGCCTCTGAACCTTGCGATGCCTATCTGGCATTGGGGTAAATTCTATGAACAGATGATTCGTAACATCATAAACGGGGCATGGAAAACCGACGACACCAACGATTCCACCAAAGGTCTGAACTACTGGTGGGGTATGTCCGCAGGCATCATCGATGTGATCTGCTCCCAGCACCTGCCGATCGGTACCGCCCGTCTGGTCGATCTGTTAAAAAAGAGTATCTGCGAAATGAATTATAATCCGTTCTCCGGTGTACTGTATTCTCAGTCCGGTATTGTTCAGAAGAATGCAGACGCCGTTATGGATCCGGAAGAGATCATCACCATGGACTGGCTGGCTGAGAATGTCATCGGTTATATTCCAAAGATGGAAGATCTGATTGAAAAAGCAAAACCTGTAGTGATGCTGCAGGGTATCGACAACCCGGAGATTTAGACAACAAAGCGCGGCTTACAACAAAAAGGAACTTTAATTATGAGGATATTAGCAATTGCAGACGAAGAATCCAAGTATCTCTGGGACTATTTCCAGAAAGAAAAGCTTGAGGGAATCGATCTGATTCTCTCAAGCGGAGATCTGAACCCCAACTATCTGTCTTTTCTCGCCACCTTTACCACAGCACCGGTTTTATATGTAAGGGGAAATCACGATGACAAGTACGAAAAGACACCGCCGGATGGATGTATCTGTATCGAAGATCAGATTTATGTCCATGAAGGGGTTCGTATTCTGGGACTGGGCGGTTCCATGCGCTACCGCCCCGGGATTAATCAGTATACTGAAAAAGAAATGAAAAAACGGGTCAAAAAACTATGGTTTCCACTGCTGTACCGCGGTGGATTTGATATTCTTCTGACACATTCTCCCGCCTACCAGTTAAACGATGGTCTGGATCTCCCACACCAGGGATTTCAGGTCTTCAACACTCTGATGGACAAGTATCACCCGAAATTTTTTATCCACGGGCATGTACATATGTCTTACGGACGGAATCAAAAACGCTACGATCAGTATAATCAGACTCATGTGATCAATGCTTACGATCGCTGTGTATTTGATTATGAAGATGATAATCTGAGGGAACATTTGAAACGGTGATTTTTATCATGCCAGACAAAAAACAGGAGCAAAACGGTATCGCATCCGTCTCTGCTCCTGTTTTTTATCTTCCTGTATCTCTGTTTTCTCACCGTTGCGTACTCTCTGCCGGTCAGATCTGTATACTCCGTCCTTATAGGTTTCTTCTCATGATTTACAGCATCTGTCCTTTCAGGATAACCCCTTTAATTTCCAGAGTTTCCTGGTCAAGGAGTACTGCATTTGCTACTTTTCCCGGTGTGATGCTGCCATATTGGTCGTAGATACCGATGCTTTTTGCCGGATTGACTGCTGCACATTTTACCGCTTTTTCCAGAGGAATTCCCATCTGCTTCACAGCGGTACGCATACATTTCATCAGGTTGGTATTGGAACCTGCAATAGTTCCGTCTTCCAGGGTCGCACGGTTTCCTTTTACGATCACCGGCTGTCCGCCCAGCTCATACATGCCATCTTCCAGACCGGCAGCTTCCATGGTGTCACTGATGAAGATCACACGATCCTCTCCGAACATCTTGAATGTATTTCTCACGATTGCCGGATGGATATGTACGTTATCGCAGATCAGTTCGGCCTCACAGTATTCGTCATCTGCTGCCGCGATGATCGGTCCCGGTGCGCGGTGGTTGATCGGGTTCATCGCATTGTACAGATGGGTCATATGAGTGACACCTGCTTCGATCGCTGCTTTTGCTGTCTCATAATCCGCTGTTGTATGTGCGATCGACAGCACGACTTTTCCTTTTTCCGCCCGGATAAATTCCATCGCACCTTCTTCTTCCGGTGCCAGATCTACCAGTTTGAACAGACCTCCTGCGGCTTCCTGCAGCCGTTCAAACATTGCCACATCCGGTTTGTGGATGTATTTTCCGTTCTGTGCCCCTTTTTTTGCCATGGAGATAAACGGGCCTTCCATATTGATTCCGCAAAGAATCGCACCTTTTTCATTTTTATGGGCTTTCGCCGCTTTCGCGATCCGTGTCAGCCGCTCCTCATCAAACGTCATGGTTGCCGGTGCGATCGTTGTCACACCCTGACTGGCCTCATAATCTGCCATTACCTGAATGGACTCTTCCGTTCCGTCACAGAAATCCTTTCCCATGCATCCATGAAAATGAATATCTGTCAGTCCCGGAATCAGATAACAGCCGCTGCCATCTACCACTTTTTCTCCGTCCCCACTGGTTTCTGTAAAAACTTCCCCTTCTGTGCAGACTTCTTTCTCTGCAAATGTTCCCTCTTCGGTATAGACTTTTGCTCCCTTGATGATCATTGTTTCCCTTCTCCTCCTTCGTCCTTATCCTGAATCTGTCTTGACTTTAAGAGCATGACAGAATTATCATGCCGTGCCTGTTTGACAGATGAATCGATCTCCAGATAATATCCGTATAAAATATCCGTCATCACAAGAATCGGATACTGCGGAGAGATGATATTGCCAAAGTCCAGGTTTTTCTTTGCCGCCAGACATACCACTTCTTCACAGAATTCACTGTATTCCGGGCGGTCGTTGGCTGTCAGCAGTACCGTATAGGCTCCCTGCCGGTGTGCCTGTTTCAGACATTCCATCACTTCTTCCGTCCTGCCACTGATACTGATGCCGATCGCCATACAGTCTTCCTGTACGATCGTCGAATGAAACCGCATCATATGAGTCTCATCTACCGCATCCATATCCAGTCCCAGCCGCATGAAACGAAACTGCATCTCTCTGGCTGCCAGGCTGGAACTTCCTTTCCCGTAAACAAACACCCGCCGGCACTCTGACATCTTCCCGGCAATCCGGCGAAGCTGCGCCTCATCTGCCAGATTATAACTTTTGTTCAGTAACTCCTGATAAGAGTCAAATACTTCTCTCATCTGTCCTGTGATCTGGTGATCTTTCTCTCCGAATGATTCTTTGTATTTGAACACAAATTCCCGATAGCCCTTATAACCACATTTTTTCGCGAATCGGGACAGAGATGCCTCTGACACATACAGCATCGAAGAAATATGTCTGGATGAAAAATCCATATCTTCCTCATTGGAAATAAAAAAATCAGCGATATTTTTTTCCACTGCAGACAGATTTTCATAATGGGCTTCTATGTTGGGTACTATTGTTTTTCTGTAATAACTCATCTTCCAATCCTTTCCGGCATCTGCTTGCAGCTGTTCCGGTCCTTCACAGCTACCTTTTCCTGTTATAAAATAATTAGTAACTGTTCAGTACCTTCACAGTTACAAGCAAAAATGCATTTAAAATCACCTTCGGTGATGGCATTTTTGCTCGTATGTCTCGGGATTTTGGCATATCCATGCCAAAACACCTCGCGGAATATTACCTACTGAATAGTTACAAATAATTACTATATTTCTACATCCAGTATAACATGTTTTCTTTTACTTTCAAGTACTTTCATCTTCCTTGAAAATTCATAATTCCGTCCTTCCACCCATTGACTTTCCGGATGGTTTCGCTTATGCTGAATATAAGAGCGCTGCATGTTTCATGGGGGAAAATGCAGGGCGTTTTTTTACACAGGAGGGTTTTTACACAAATGAAGAAAGAAACTGTTACAACCAATCAGATCACCGAGGGCGTAATCTGGAAACAACTTTTATTGTTCTTTTTTCCCATTGTTCTGGGAACATTTTTTCAGCAGCTGTACAACACGGCAGATACAATCGTTGTCGGGCGTTTTGTCAGCAAAGAAGCTCTTGCCGCCGTCGGTGGTTCCGCCGCACAGATTGTGGGGCTGATCGTGGGCTTCTTCGTCGGACTGGCTTCCGGTGCTTCGGTTATCATTTCCCAGTTTTACGGTGCAAAGAACAGAGTGCAGCTGAACCGTGCTCTGCATACTGCCTATGCATTCTCTATCATTGGAAGTATTTTCATCACCGTTCTGGGAATTCTGATTGCTCCCTGGATGCTTGAACTGATGCACACACCACAGGAAACCATGGCGGATGCACTGCTCTATCTGCGGATCTACTTCGCCGGTATTATCTTTGTCTTTATCTATAATGTGGGTTCCAGTATCCTTCGTGCGATGGGAGACTCCCGCAGACCGTTATATTATCTGATCGTCTGCTGTATCCTGAATATTGTGCTGGATATCGTGCTGGTGCTGTATGCCAATATGGGCGTGGTCGGCGCGGCGCTGCTGGCATGGGCCGCCGGCTTCGGAAAGCGCTGGCTGCGGAACGCGGTCATCGCACTCTATGTCTTCCTGACGGAGCGGCAGCATATGCCCGCCCTGCCGTGGTACCGGAAGCTCTGGTTTGCCGTGACGTTCCCGCTGTTCGACGTCATCGGCCGCATCAGCACGGTCATCGCGCTGTTCTCCCATGTGGACTGGAAGCCGATCCCGCACGACTGCGCCGCCGGGATCGATGAGATGCAGACAGCAAAAACAGCCATCTCGTAATGAGACGGCTGTTTTGTTATTCCGATTCCTGACCGGACATTACTGCTTCTTCACGCTGCAGACGAAGTTCCAGCTGTCGCGGCACATATCGGCCACGGTCTTCTCGGCCTTCCATCCAAGGATGGTCTCCGCCTTGTGCGTGTCCGCCCACATCTGGGGCAGGTCACCCTCGCGGCGCGGGCCGATGACATAGGGCACGTTCACGCCGGTGGCCTCCATAAACGTGTTCACCAGCTCCAGCACGCTCACGGCGTGGCCGGTGCCCAGATTGAAGGCCTCCGCGCCCGTGTGCTCCATGGCATAGTCGATGGCCTTGAGATGGCCCTTGGCCAGATCGACGACATGCAGATAGTCGCGGCGGCAGGTGCCGTCCGGCGTGGGATAGTCGTCGCCGAAGATCGTCAGCTTGTCCAGCTGACCGGCCGCCACGCGGGCGATATAGGGCATGAGATTGTTCGGAATGCCGTTCGGATCGTCGCCGAGCAGGCCCGAGGGATGTCCGCCGATGGGGTTGAAGTAGCGCAGCAGCACGGCCGTGAAGCCCGGCGTTGCGGTGCAGTAGTCGCGCAGGATCTGCTCGATCATGACCTTCGTCCAGCCGTAGGGGCTCGTTGCGACATAGGTGGGCATCGTCTCGACATAGGGGATGGCGTTGTCCGGGCCATAGACCGTCGCGGAGGACGAGAACACGAAGCGCGTGCAGCCCGCCTGCGCCATTTCCTCGAGCAGGGCCAGCGTGGAATCCAGATTGTTGCGGTAATAGGCCAGCGGGATATGGCAGCTCTCGCCGACCGCCTTGAAGCCCGCAAAATGCACGACGGCATCGATGCGGTGCGCCGTGAAGATCTCATGCAGGACGGCGCGGTCCTTCGCATCCGCCTGATAGAACGCGGGGCGCTTGCCCGTGATGGTCTCCAGCTTCGCGATATACTCCATGATCTCCTGCTCGATCTCCGAGGCGATCTCCCTGCCGTCCTCATAATAGCGGGTGCACGCCTCGGTCGTGATCGTGAAGCCCTGCGGCACCGGCAGACCGATGTTCGTCATCTCGGCAAGGTTTGCGCCCTTGCCGCCCAGCAGCTCTCGCATATTCGCGTTGCCCTCGGAGAACAGATAAACGTATTTTTTCACAGCAAAACATCCTTTCAGAGTGTATTAAGACAAAATTTAAGACGCAGATAAAGTTCAGTTTGCCTCGTTTTCGCCCTTATTATACCAAGTTTTTCCAAAAAAACAATAGAATAGTCCAAATGTATGTAACGTTTGGACTATTTGCTAATTCTGGCGCGTTCATTTTATGAATTTTGACAAGATGGAAATATTTTGCGATAAGGTCCGGTTCACTTCCCGACACAGAAGCGCTCGAAGATGCGGGCGGTGATGTCCTCGCGGACGGTTCTGCCGCTGAGCTCGCCGAGGGCGTTCATCGCCTCCTCCAGCCCGGTGAGTGCCGCGTCCGGCGCAATTCCGACAGCGAGGGCTTCCTCCGCGGCGCAGAGGGCGTCCAGCGCGCGGCGCACCGCGTCCGTCTGGCGCGTGTTTGTCAATATCTCGCCCGCGGGAACGTCCGGCGCGGGATAGAGCGCGGCGACCGCGGCGGCGAGGGTGTCGAGTCCCTCGCCGGTCCGCGCGCTGAGCGAGACGACGCCGTCGGCGCGCAGACCGCCGAAGTCCAGCTCCGCCGGCGCGGGGGCGAGGTCTGATTTCGTGAACACGACGAGGATATGCTCCGCCCCCTGCGCGGCGCGCAGCGTCGCCCAATCGCGCGTCTCCTCCCCCATCGGGTCGGCGAGCACGAGCGCGAGCGCGGCGTCCGCGGCCGCGGCGCGGGCGCGCTCCACGCCGACGCGCTCCACGGCGTCCGACGTTTCGCGCAGCCCCGCCGTGTCCGTCAGGCGCAGGAGCACACCGCCGAAACGGACGCGCTCGGTGATCGTGTCGCGCGTGGTGCCGGGGATATCGGTCACGATGGCGCGCTCCTCGCAAAGCAGGGCGTTGAGAAGCGAGCTTTTGCCCACATTGGGCCGGCCGCACAGCGCGGCTTCAAAGCCGGTATCCAGCAGGCGCGCCGCGCGCTCATCGCAGGCGGACAGCAGCGTATCCCGCAGCGCCCGCGCCCCGGCAATCACGCTGCCTGCGGCCTCGGCCTCCTCAATTTCCTCCGGATAGTCCAGCGCCGCGGCGACCCCGGCCAGCAAATCGGTCAGGCGCTGCTGCGCATCGCGGATAAAAGCGCTTGCACCGCCGTTCAGCTGCCGCAGCGCCGCGCGCGCCGCCTGTTCGCCCTGCGCGCCGATCACATCCATCACAGCCTCGGCGCGGCTCAGATCCACGCGCCCATTCAGGAAGGCACGGCGGGTAAACTCCCCCGGCTCGGCCGGGCGCGCGCCCAGGCGATACAGCGCCGCCAGCGCTTCGCGGGCAATCTGATCGCCGCCATGCAGATGAAACTCCGCCACATCCTCGCGCGTATAGGTGCGCGGAGCCAGCATCAGCACAGCC
>ERZ825896.1319-NODE-1319-length-28189-cov-5.405346_pt1 | contig 28189 bp, 29 predicted proteins | sample MGYA00519858_ERZ825896 | MGnify/ENA primary metagenome ERZ825896 (study PRJEB31778, sample SAMEA3449214) | human gut metagenome | biome: human gut; feature: human-associated habitat; material: faeces | place: United Kingdom | collected 2010/2012 ...
AAATTTTCCCGCTAATGTTTAAATTTTTTTGAGACATTTTCAAAAACTATTGACACTTTATTTACAAAAATTTACACGCATGCACATTCTTCTTAATTAAATCAAATAGATTTGGACATACACTTAATGACATACAAAAAGTTATATGCACTTGTTTTCTATTTAATAAATGATTATACATAACAAGAATAAAATAAAAACCATTGAGTTTCAATGGTTAATTAACTTATTGGTAGCGACGGGGAGATTCGAACTCTCGACCTACCGGGTATGAACCGGTTGCTCTAGCCAACTGAGCTACATCGCCAAATCAAAAGCAAATTAATTATAGCATATTAAACTTGCTTTGACAATACTGTTTTTAAATTTTTTTAAAATTGATTGTATTATATTAACAAATAACTTAGTAATCACTTCCTCTTTCTAGTTTTAATGTTTCATCATTATTTGTTGTTTAATATTAAATATACTTAATGTTATCCTTTATAACTAAATTGGGCATTGTAAATACTTTTTGCATGTTTACGTTTTCTGGCCCTTCAGACTGACCATTTTCCATTTTAAAACTTTCCGCCGTTAAACCATAGTCTTCTAATAACTCATTGTGAAATTGTGTTGTAATTTCTATTTCACTTTTTTGTACATCAGTTAATGGTTTATTTTCACTTAAAATAGCAAGTTTTTGCTCATATTTTAATATCATTTTGGTATGTTCAAAATTCCATATTTCATGTACTCCACCAATACAACCAAAATTACTTGGATGCGGATTTTTTTCATTATACAGTCTATTTAATATTTCTTTTATTCTTAGTATTTCAGCTTGTTTTTGTTCATTGTTTGAAATAGTTTGAAATAATGAAATACATCCTATGTTAATATTTTTATATCCTTCAGGCATATCTGCCATATTTGTTTTTCTTGGATAGTTAAATTCTAATAAATTAAAATAACTTCCATCTAATGCATTTACGTATAACATATCAGTATTATATGCACTGATATTTAATTTCTTTTGTTTTTGGTTAACTATATTGACTATTCTTGTATAAATATTATAGATGGCTGCCTTCTTATATATGTCTAATTCTGATAAAACTGTTCGATCAGCATCACTTATATTTTTTTTAATGACTGAAAATTCTAATTCTATAACAGAATTTAAATAATCATACATTGTTCTATTTAATATTCCCTTATATTTTTTTAAAATTAAAATTAATTGTTCTTTGGTACCTATTCCTTCATAATCATCAAATAAATCATCTGATATACAAAAATTTCTAGGACTTTTTCCAACTATTTCCATGTTATAATCCCTCTTCCATAACAAATATTATAACATAATTGGGTTAGTTGTAAATACAATTAATTAAATCTTATTAGTTTTTATAAATTTCTATCTAAAAATATTATATATTTTAGCTCCTATTCCTTGAAAAAAAGGTGCTCGATACATAAATTTTGGATGTTCACTTTTAATCGCACATACTATTTTATTACTAATGGAATCATAGTTTTTCTTTTCTAATAAACTAAAAATAAAATTTTCTTTTTTTCTTATTTGTTTTATTTGAGAATTAAAATAACTATTAATATTATTATTGTATTTATTATCTAACATAACTTGATTAAAACCTGTATGATACATACCCGGTTCAATTAATACTACTTTTATTTTAGAAGTAATAAGTTTAAGTTCCTTTTTAAGTATTCTTGCCATATGACTAATACTTGCTTTAGTTCCACAATATGCACCTAAAAAATTAAGAGGAATAACACTTGCTAGAGAAGACATTATGATTATTTTACCATTATCTTTTTTTATCATCTTTTTTAAAACAATTTGAACTATTTCAAATGATGAAAAAACATTTGTTTCAAAATTATTTCTAACTCTATCCATATCTATTTCTGCAAGTGAGCCACCTTCTCCAATGGCTGCATTATTTATTAATATATCTATATCTAAATTTTTTATTTTTTCTCTATCTTTTTTATCTGTTATATCAAGTTTAAAACATTCTATATTTTTATTATTTTTATATTTATTTTGTAAATATTCTAATTGTTTATCAGTATGAACTGTTAAATAAAGAAAATAATCTTCATTTATTATTTTATTTATGGTATTAATAGCTATACCACTTCTAGCACCTGTATATAATATTCTTTTCATTTATCATCACCATATATAGTATGAAACTATTTATCTTTTTTATCAAAAAAGAACGCTTAAACGTTCTCTTGTAATTTTTTTTCATATTCATCTTTTAATACATATATAGCTTTACTACTCATAAATAGCATTACAGCATTTTTATATTGAAGTAATTTATCAATATCTTCAAGTGATATATGTTCTCCATCATGAAGCAATTTAATTAAATTTTTAACATCATATGGCTCACAATCTTCTTTTCGATCCATATATACATCTGTTACATATGCTTTATCAGCTAAATTAAGGGCATCAGCAAATTGCTGTTCAAACTCACGTGCTCTTGAATATGTATGTATCATTAAGATAGCAACTATTGTTTTATCTGGATACTTTTGTCTTGCACCTTTAATTGTTACAGCAACCTCAGTTGGATGATGGGCATAATCATCAATTGTAACAATATCTCCAATTATATTTTCTTTAAATCTTCTTTTAGCTCCCTGAAAAGTATTTAAGTATTTTGAAATATCCGTTATGTCAATACCTTCCTTATAACAAACAGTAATAACGGCTAGGGAATTTAAAAGCATATGTTTTCCAAATAAAGGTAATCTAAAATGTCCGTATAATTTTCCATGAATATAAACATCAAAGTCAGTACCGTCATTATGATAATCGACATTTTTCGCAACTACATCATTTTTATCATCTAACCCATAGAAAACAACTGGTTTTTCATAATTAATTTTATCTGTATATGGATCATCCCCACAAGCAACAACCATTTTTGTTGCCTTATTTGCGTAATCTTGATATGCACTTATCATATCATCTATATCTTTATAATAATCAATATGATCAAGTTCAATATTCGTAATAATCGCATATGTTGGTGTATACGCTAGAAAATGTCTCTTCCATTCACATGCCTCTAAGACAAAATGTTTATTTTCTTTATTGCTATGTCCACTACCATCACCAATTAGATAATTAGTACCTATTGTATTATTAAGAACATGTGAAAGCATAGCCGATGTAGTCGTTTTACCATGACATCCGGCAACAGTTATAGTACAAAACATTTTTGTAAAATATCCTATCATTTCTTGATATGTATATATTTTAAGTCCAAGTTCTTTAGCTCTTATAACTTCAACATTGTCATCACCAAAAGCATTTCCTTGAATTATATTCATGCCTTCCATAATATTATTCGCATCAAATGGTAATATTTTAATCCCTTTTTCAACTAAAGCGTCTTCAGTAAAAAAATGCTCCGTTTTATCACTACCTTGGACATTATATCCTAAGTCAAACATAAATTGTGCAAGTGCACCCATGCCAGTTCCTTTTATTCCTATAAAATGATATATCATTTTATCACTCTCCTACTATATATCTTATAAAATATTAACCTAAAAAATTAATAAAAATTGGTCCAAGTATTAAAAGTAAAATAATTGGTAAAACAAATATAACCGAAATAATACTTATTTTATTAGGAATTTTATTAATTTGTTCTTTTATTTCTAATATTTGTTTATCTCTTAAAAATTCAATTTGATTATACATTGTATCTAAAATACTGCTACCAAAGATACTCGTTTGGGTTATATTTAATATTATATTATTAATACTTTCTGATGGAATTCTCTTTTTCATATCATCAAGTGCCTCTACTAATGATTTTCCAAATTTCATTTCAAAAAGTGTTTTTTTAAATTCATTAGATAATTCTGAATCAATATTGAAACAAGTTATTTCTAAAGCATTTTCAAGATTTCTTCCTGATTCTAGTGTAAGTGTTAATATTTCAAAAAAATCAAGTGCCTCTTTATCTAATTTTTTTATACGTCTTTTTATTTTTGATTCGATTAGAATGTAATAAAATAAATAATAATAGACAATTGCTACAAACGGAGCAAAAATATATCCAACACTTAATATATAAGTAAATAATAGTAATACTAAAAGTGTTGTAACAAGTCTAAGAAAGATAAATGTCAAAGCATCAAATTTAACCCATGAACCAAGCATTTTAATTTTTTCATCAATTTTTTCTATATCTTTTTCTCTAAATAACTTACGTATAAAGTCAATTTTAGGAATACTTTTCATGTTATCACATCCTTACTTTCATAACTTTTCTTACAACAAATATATATATTATATAAACAACTAAAATGATTGATGTTAATATAAATCCAAGTGGTGTTGTTATCATTGGTAAGAAATATGTTGGATCAATAATACTTATAAATATAATAAATAAAAGTGGTACAACAAATAATACATATACTATTATTTTAGAACTTCCTGTTAAGGCTTTAAGTTCCAACTTTAATTTTTTTTGATTAAATAGTGTTTTTTCAATTGATGAGAATACTTTAATAATGTTACCACCTGTTTTATTTAGAATTGATAAAGATGCGGTTAAATATCTAACTTCATCAAGTTGTATTCTTTCTGAGAATCTTCTAAAAGCATTTTCAATTGATAGACCAAATGATATCTCAAGTGACATTTTCTTAAATTCTTCAGCAATTGGTCCTTCTAATTCACTTGCTACCAAATCAATAGCTTGCATAATACTTCTTCCTGATTTAAAAGCATTATTCATAATAATGATAGCTTGGAGCAAATCATTTTCAATACGGTTACGATAAACTTTATATTTTGTAAAATAAACAATATCAAGGATGAAAAAGCCAAGTGTTAAGGGAATAATTATCTCATAAATACTAAGTACTTTTAATTGTATTGTTTTAGAAAAAATGGCAATTACTAAAAATATTACTCCAATAAATACTTTAGAAACAACAAAATCAATTGTTTCTTTATGTGTGCTATCAACCGTATTTATATATTTTTCATATCGTTTACTATATTTTACTAAAAAGACAGATTTGGAGAAAATTTTACCTATTTTAGAATTAAAGTTTCGATAATAACTAAATATTTTATCAAATACGGACATATAATTATCTTTAATAGGCTCAATAGTATATTTGCTTATTCTTTTTTCTAATTTAACTCCTTTTAAATATTTTAAAACTAAGGCAAATATAAGTAAAATAACAATTAATATTCCACTACCAAAAAACATTAGTTTACCAGTATTATCAGGTAATACATTAATATTAAGTGTTGCACTTGAGGTATTTCCTGCTTCATCAGTAACAGTATAAACTAACTGTTTTAAGCCTTTTTCATGTAAATTTAACTCATTATAATTGGTAGTAATTTTATTATTAATGGTTTCATCATAATTATCAGTTACACTTACACCAGTCATATAATCATAATTTTCACCAATTTTTATATTAACAAGTGTATTAGATAAATTAATAATAGGTTTTTCTTTATCTATTTTATAATTACCAGAATATACCACATGACTAACATTTCTATTATCAAAAAGAGTAAGTTTAATACTATAAATTCCAGTCTCTTCAAGAATAACATTAGATGTCTGACTTCCTGTTATACTATTAGTAAGTATTATCTCTCCATTTTTTTCCAAAACATAATCATATCTCAAAATATCTAATGGAGGTAAAATAGTGACAATTATGTCTTCATTTGTAGGAACAATAGTTTCATATAAACTAAATATGTTTTCATAATTATCAAGCATTTTAATACCTCCTAACTAAATATATCACTTATATTATCAATACCAGCAGCCTCTATTTTTTTATAAACTTTTGGAACTTTTTTATGTAACATAAATTCTCCATTTACTTCATTATTATCAAGTAACCCAGATTGTTTATATTCAAAAATAGTATTTAATTTTATCATGTCATCACAAAAGCCATCTATTTCTGATATATTAACAATTTTTCTTCTTCCATCGCTTAATCTTTCAATATTTATAACTATATCTATTGCTTTTTCTATATATTCACGAATAGCTTTAATAGGAATATCCATCCCAGCCATTAAAATCATTGTTTCAAGCCTATTTAAAGCATCTGATGAACTATTAGCGTGCATTGTTGTTAAACTCCCACTATGTCCTGTATTCATAGCTTGAAGCATATCAAAAGCTTCTTTTCCACGAACTTCACCAACAATAATACGATCAGGTCGCATACGAAGAGAATTTATAACTAAATCTCTAATCGTTACTTCGCCTTGTCCTTCATAATTAGTTAATCTTGTTTCAAGGGAAATTACGTGTTGCTGATTTAATTTTAATTCGGCTGCATCCTCTATTGTTATAATTCTTTCATCACTATCGATAAAGGAAGATAAAACATTTAAAAGAGTTGTTTTACCACTACCGGTTCCTCCACAAATAATAATATTTAACTTAGACTTTACACATGCTTCTAAGAATCTTGCCATATATGGAGTAAGAGCACCACTTCGTAAAAAGTCATCTATATTAGCAAGTTCTTTTTTAAATTTACGGATAGTTAAAACAGGACCTTTTAAGGAAAGAGGTGGTATAACGGCATTTAATCTTGAACCATCTTCAAGTCTAGCATCAACCATGGGATTTGATGTATCAATTGTTCTTCCAATGGGTTGAATAAGTCTTTGAATTGTTCTCGTTATATGGTCTTTATTGATAAAGGACACTCCATTATCTCTTACTACTTTTCCATCTATTTCAACATATACCTCTGAGGGTCCATTAACCATAATTTCGGTAATATTTTTATCATCTAAAAGTTCACTAATTGGACCAAAGCCATTAATTTCATTATCAATTAAATTATATATATAACTTCTTTCAACATTAGATAAATCATAACCACTTAGAGTACTATCAATCTCTGTTTTAATAAATTCATTCATTGTTCCTGTATGACTAATATTATTATCAATTAGGTTTTGAATAATTTTATTTCTAAGTTCATCAAGTAGTACCTTATTAGAAAAGGCATTATAATCATCTTCAACTTCAACATTAGAATCATATAATTCTACATCAAATTCTTCAACAAACTTACGCTTTGGCATATTATTCATCACCTTCAGTTTCTTTAATCAAATCATTTGCAAGAGAAGAAAATACTTTATAAGCCTTTCTATGACTCTTTACTATTTTTTTATCAAGCATCAATATTTTACCTTCCATGACGTACTTATCAATATTTTTTATATAAAAAGTACCTGGTATAATATAATCAATTTTATTTTTAATAATATTTTCTATATCATAATCAGAAAAATAGTTTTTTTGTTTATTTACAGAATTATTTAGTACAACTTTATAATTGTTTTGTTCCATATCTTTATGTATAGAAAGCATTGTTTTCATATTTTTTAAACTAGTAGGATCATTATTTATCACATATACAATTTTATCACTACAATCAAAAGTCATAAGATTAATATCATTTAAAACATGATTAGTATCAACAATAATAATTTTATACTTCATTTTGGCTTTTCTAAGTAAAACATTAATATAATTAACATTTATTTTAGAAGCAAGTCTTGGATCTATTGGGGCACTTAATACATCAATATCATTATTATATTTTACAATATAATCATCTAAATTAGTAAAACGGTTGTTATTCATATCATCAATAGCCGTAAATATATTCTTGGTTACATCAATATTTAAAGATAAGCCTATGCCACCACTGAATAAATCTAAATCTATTATTAACGTTTTTAAATTCATATTGGCAAACACACCTGCTAAGTTAAGTGCTGTTGTAGTTTTACCAGTACCACCCTTTACCGAAGATATTGTAAAAACTTTTGCTTTTTTTACGCCCATATTATCACTCCTTTTTTATTGTAGCCTTTTCTCCGTTCATATACCCTTTATATGTTAATGTGATATTAAAGAGATTGCTCTTCAATATTTTAGTAAAAATACCTTTATATTCTTTTGAAATAGAAACAGTGATTACTTTATTATCCGTTATTTCTACTTTTTTTATTTTAATATTATTAATATTTTTACTTAAGGTATTAGTAAGTCTATTTTTTATTATATTAGAATCTGTTTCTTGATTATTTAATTCATAGTAGATAGCATCTTTTAAAGTGTTTTCAAGTCTTTTCTTTTCTAAAGACAACATACCTATATCAACAACCAAACATAAAATAATTAATAATAAAGGTAACATTAAGATAAACATAACAAGTGTTTGACCTCTATTATTCATTATATACTGACCTTTCTGTTTCAAGGACCATTTGATGACCTAGTATATTATTTAATCCTGGTGTCATTATAACAACATTTTTCTTTAATTTTATTGTTGTATAACTGCCTATTGTTGTATAACTAACAACAATGCCTTTATTTTCAGCAAGTGTATTTATTTCATCATGTTTATTATTTTGGTATAGTTCTACAATAGTACTTAAATTATCTTCAAGTTTATACTTGTTTATAATAACATTACCTATATCTATGAGTGCTAAAAGTATAAATATTAAAATTGGTACTATAAGTACAAATTCTACTAATGCTTGTCCTTTATTATCCTTCATAATATCACAATCCTATACTCTAATTTACATTATATCAAAAAAATGATATTTTAACAATTAAAAATAGTAAACAAATTAAGTTTACTAATATTTAAAATAGAATGAAAAATTCATTCTATTTATCTACACATTTTCCTTCACCTGGTTTAGCACCTTCAACATAAACTTTATCAATTAATGAACAAGACGATTTAGTCATAGAATCTTGTAGATATCCACCAAGTAATTTAACAACACTAACAACAACAACACTTATAACAGCAATTATTAATAGATATTCAACTAAGGCTTGTCCTTTACTATTTAAATTCTTCATAATGCTAACCTCCATCTATCATTTCTATAAATAGTGTATCTTTTTTTTACCTATTTGTCAAACCTTTTTTATTATGTTATATTATAAATGGTGATATTATGAATACAACTTTAGTTTTAAATAAGCAAGATATTATTTATTGTAACTCTTTTTTCAAAAGATTAAAAGGTATGCTGCTTAGTAAATATAATAGTAATAAGGTTTATTGTTTCCCCAAATGTAATAGTATTCATACTTTTTTTATGACTAGAAACATTGATATTGTAATAACAGATAAGGATAATAATGTTATAAAGATTATTCAAGATTTAAAACCATGGAAAATAATTTTTCCAATAAAAAAAGGTTATTTTACCTATGAATTTGAAGCAAAATTTATACATAACATAAAAAATATCAAAAAAATTAGAGTAAATCTCTAATTTTTTTATACTCCAAATAATTTTAAAAATGAATCAAAATTAAATCCCGATAAAAACATAATCAACGTTGCAACACTTATAAATGGGCCAAATGGTAATATATGGTCTTTTTTCTTAATTAAAATAATTAAAGATACAGGTAATGCAATAATGGCTGACAAAAAGATAACCATTATTGACTCTCTGAATCCAAGAACCATGCCAACTAAAAACATAAGCTTTATGTCTCCCCCACCCATTGATTCTTTTTTAAAGACAATGTCGCCAAATATTTTTAATCCATACATTAGTAAAAATGATCCAGCACCACTTAATAATGAAAATAACAACGCTTTGCCACCGTTCATTATAAAAAGCAATATTGCTGAAAGTACTACACCAACAATTAATACTTCATCAGGAATAATCATAGTTTGATAATCACTTATTATGATTATTAAAAGAACTGATATAAGTGTAAGGGATAGAGCAGTTTTAATTGATAAACCAAATAAAATATATGAAAGAGCAAACAATAAACCTGTAGACAACTCAAAAACAGGATAAAACCAAGATATCTTTTGCTTACATTTTGAACATTTTCTACCTAAAAATAGCCAAGAGAAAATGGGGACTAATTCATATGGTTTTAGGAAATGACCACAATTAGTACAATGTGAGGCAGGTCTTATTAATGATTCACCCTTTGGAAGTCTATATCCAACAACATTATAAAATGAACCTAAAACCGTACCAAATATAAAGAATACAATTATAAAGTATAAATCCACTTCCATCTTCCCCTTACTACATTATGGCATTATACATATTAAACATTGGAATAACAATCGATAATACAATAAAGCCAACTACTACTGTTAACATAACTATCAATATTGGCTCAACAAATGCTTTAATTCTTGCAACAGCATTTTTATGCAAATCTTGATAATATTTTGAAACTTTTGACATCATCTCTGCAAGTTGTCCTGTTTTTTCTCCAGTTACAATCATTTCATAGGCTGGTATTGGAAAAGCCCATTGATCTTTATATGCTGCAGATATTTTTTCTCCTCGCTCTAGATTAGCAGCAGTGTCTTTTACTAACATTTTATATATTTCATTATTTGTAATTTTGCTAAGTATTTCAAGCGTATCAGTTATAAAAACATTATGACTTAATAATGAACTAAAAGTCTTAGTAAACATAGTAACCTCATTGTATATAATAATATTTTTTACAACAGGAATATGCATTGCAACCCATTGCATAGCCCATCTAAAAGCCTTAACATTCTTATATAAAATCATAAATACTATAATCAATACAACAATACCAATTAAAATCAAAAGTAAATTTTTTTGCAAAAAGTTACTTACGCTCATAACAAACAAAGTAAAGCTTGGTATCTCTGCTTCATCCATTGATTTATAAATATCTACAAATTTTGGTACAACATAAACCATGATAAATGTTATTACACCAAGTGCAAATATCATGACAACAGAAGGATAAGTAAGTGCTGTAATCATTTGTTTCCTTGTTTGATCTGCTTCAGTATAATACTCAGCCATATCATCAAGTGCCTCTGGAAGTTCTCCAGTCATTTCGGATGCTTTAATCATATTTACAAGCAGTTTTGGAAAAGCATTTCCCTGTTTTTCCATGGATGAGCTAAAATTTTCACCCATAGTTAAATCGTAAATCATAGCACGAAATAATTTTTGATAATTTTTATTTTTAAATTGCCTAGATAATATTTTTAATGATTCAACAAGTGGAATACCCGCTTTTATATATGTAGAAAGTTGTGTTAAAAAGAAGATTAAATCCTTTGTTTTAAACTTTACTATAGTATTTCCAGCTGTTTTATGAAGCAAATTAATCCATTTTGATGTTCTAATACTATAAACTTCAAAACCCTCACTAAGTAAAAATGAATGTACTTCTACCCTAGAGAAGGCTGGAAAATAATCTTTAACTATTTTTCCTTCAGCATTTTTACCGACATACTCATAAACTTGCTTTTGTTCACTCTTAACAGCATCTTCGCCATCAAAATTTATAAGCAAAATTTGACGATTTTTATCTTTTTTATTCTTATTATTTTTATATAATAAACTGTTTTCATATGATTTTTTGAAAGACTGACTAATTTTTTTAGGTAATGCTTTTATTTTTTTCAAGAATCCCTTTATACCAGTTTCCTCTTTGTATTCATTTGAAGAAACTTTATCACTAACATATGCTTCGCTTTGTTTCTTTTTCTTAATTTGGGCTTCTTTTTTATCTAATTCTTTTTGTTTCTTCTTTTCTCTAATTTCTTCTTTTCTTAATTTTTCTTGTTTTAACCTTTCCTGTCTTTGTTGTTCTTTTTCATTTTTAAATTTTTCTCTTTTAGCTATTTTTTCTTGCTTTGCAAGTTCTCTTTTTTGCTTACTTTCTAATTTTTTTGAGGCTTCATTTTGAATTTTTGCTATTTGTTTTCTCAATTTTTCATTGCTTCCAGTTGCAAGTTCTTGAGAAAAATTTACTATTTTAAGGTTTTCTTGCTTTTTCTTTTCCTCTTCTTTTTGAAGCATTAATGCTTCTTTTTTATGTTTTTTTTCTAATTTTTTTATAGTTTGTTTTTGAATTCTAGCAACCATTCGTTTATTTTTGTTATTACCAATTTGTTTTTTTTCTTCATTAAGGGTTCTATTATTTAAATCTTGTTCAAATTTATTTTTTTCTTTTTTCAATTTTTTTTGTTCTATCTTAAGAATCTGTTTATTTTTCTTTTCTAGTATACAATCAACCTTATCTTGACTATCTATTATCTTTCCATCAAAATGTCTATCAGCAACATTTTGCTTTTTATTGTTCTTTTGATTGTTTTTTAAAGAAATTATAGGATAAAATACAAAATATAAAATCGTTTTTAAACCAATAAAAATGTATTTAAAAATATCAAAAATAAACTTAAATATTGAATAAATTACAACATAAGCACCAAAAACAATATACCATATAAAGTATATTGGAACTAAAATTATTTTAAAAGATGATTTATTATTTTTCTCCTTATTATTACCCACAACAAGCGCCCCTTTATTCTAATCTATAATTTAGTATACCATAATAATCTAATTTTGTAAAATATTTTTTCAACTTTCATATAATACTCTAGGAAGGAGTAACTTTATGAATTTTTATAATCCTTATATGGGGTTTTATCCATATACAAATGTTCCAACTAAGACAGGAATACTAAGTAGTTTATTTAAAGGAAATGGTTTCAATCTAGGTTCTATTATTTCTGGTACACAAAAAACATTAAATATAATTAACCAAACTATTCCTATTGTTAAACAAGTATCTCCTGTAATGAAAAATGCTAAAACAATGTTTAAAGTTATGAATGAATTTAAGAAAACAGATACAAAAGAAAAAGTTGCAACAAAAGTTACAACCAATAATACTTCTTCAAATAAACCCCTAAATAATAGTAAAGAACAGATAGAAGAGACAGTTTATAATGAAAGTAATGGGCCAACATTTTTTATTTAAATGTAGCCTTTTATTTTTTTTACAAATCTATATTGTTTTATTTTATTTTTTAATTGTTTAAGAGGAATTTTTTTATATTTAAAGTTTTCTTTTTCATATATATATTTTAAATAATTAATATCTATTTTCTGTCTTTTTAAAATAACAAATGGTCCTAGATATAATTCTATGTCACTATATTTATAATAACCTCTTTTAAAATAAATAATCACATAATATTTATTTTTTTCATATATTACTTTCTCATCAAAAAGATAAAAACCTTTTTTTATCATCATTTTCCTTAAATAATATAAATCATTATTTGATTGAATAATAATTTTATTGATTAAATCCACTTTATTATTAGATAAAATATGGTCAATTGTATTTGCACCCATACCAGATATAATTAATATATGATTATTTTTAACATCTATTTTTTCAAGTCCATCACTTAAAACAGTTTCTATTTTATCTTTAAGATTATGTTTTTCAATATTTTGTTTAGCAATATTTAAGGCATTTTCATTTATATCACTAGCAGTACATTTAATACCGTGATTTGTTAAATAAATATCTAGTAAAGCATGGTCACAACCAATATCAATAACCTTATCATTTTCATCAACCATTTCAGCAATAGTTAGTAGTCTTTTAGATATTTTCAAGTTTAATCTCCCATATAATCTTTTAGTTTACGTGATCTTGATGGATGACGTAATTTTCTTAATGCTTTTGCTTCAATTTGTCTAATTCTCTCTCTCGTTACACCAAATTTTTGCCCAACTTCTTCTAGAGTGCGAGACTTACCATCTTCAAGCCCGAATCTTAATCTAATAACTTTTTCTTCCCTTTCAGTAAGAGTTAATAAAACATTACTAATTTCCATTTTTAGCATTTCATTAGTTGCATACTCCTCAGGGCTCATATTTCTCTCATCTTTAATAAAATCTCCTAAATGTGAGTCATCTTCTTCACCAATAGGTGTTTCTAGACTAACTGGTTCCTGTGCAATTTTATATACTTCACGTATTTTTTCAACAGATAGGCCTATTTTTTTAGCCAGTTCTTCTTCTGATGGTTCACGATTAAGTTCAAGTGTTAATTGTCTTTGAACACGAGCAAGTTTATTAATTGTTTCAACCATATGAACAGGAACTCTAATCGTTCTTGCTTGATCAGCTATAGCTCTTGTAATAGCTTGTCTAATCCACCATGTTGCATATGTACTAAATTTATATCCTTTAGATACATCAAACTTTTCGACAGCTTTCATAAGACCAATATTACCTTCTTGAATTAAATCAAGAAATAACATTCCACGTCCAACATATCTTTTCGCAATACTAACAACAAGACGTAAATTAGCTTCCGCTAAAATATTTTTAGCTTCTTCATCACCAGCCGCAATACGATCAGCAAGTTCTGATTCTTCTTCAAGTGTTAATAACTTAATTTGCCCTATTTCTTTTAAATACATTCTAACTGGGTCATTAATGGTTAAATCCTTTGTAAGGGTATTATCATCAAGTAATATCTTTTGATCACTGTCATCTGGTGCACTAGATTCTTCTTCAGATACTACCATAATACCATTATCACTAAAAAGATTATATAACTCATCTAAAGCATCCGCATCAAGTTCAAGACCCTTTAAATGACTTGCTAGTTGCTCATATGTTATAATTCCTTTCTCTTTTCCTAATTTTAAAAGTTCAGCTTTTCTTTCCTCAAAAGTTTTAATTTCATTTATCATTTCTTTTATCTCCCCTCATCTTTAAATCCATTATTTTTTGAGCCATCATAGCCTTTTTTAGTGGATCTACTTCTGCATGTATTTGTTCCTTAATTTTTTTTGTTTCTTTTTTTATATTAAACTCATTAATAACGTTTATATAATCATTGATTTCATCTAATGTATATTCATCTTTAAAATCATTAGATTCTATATCACCTATTAATGGAACTAAATCATTATTATATTTCATAAGTTCTGTAATTAAATCTGCAGCACTTATTATACCATTAATTTGGTAATATGAAACAATTTCTCGCGCTAATTGTCGATATTTTTCATCTGGCATAAACGGTGTTTTATTATTATATATTTTTATAACATCTTTGTTTTTTAACATATAATAAATAAGTGATCTTTCAGCCATTTCATATTTACCATATACTTTTTTATTTCTAGTATTAATTATTATTTCATTTTCATTAACTTTTTTATCTATTTCTGGTAATTTTGATCTTAAAAAATTAATATCTAAATTACTTTCACTGCTAAGTTTTTGTAGTGTTAATTCTCTTAGTATTTCATCATCTATTTTTGTAAGTTCATCTAAAATATTCCTTACATATTCTGCCTTTTCAACACTACTTTCCAAATTTTTATGTTCTTTATAATGTGATAATTTAAAATCCATAACATTAATAGGATTTGCTATTTTAGAAATAAATCTTTCTTTACCAAACTTTTGAATATATTCATCAGGATCCAAATTATCTTCTAATCTTACAACCTGTGGTGTAGTACCAAGTTTTTGTAGCTCATTAATACAAGCAAATGTTGCTTTTGCTCCAGCAGCATCTCCGTCAAAACACAAGATAATATTAGGTGCTAACCTTTTTATTAATAATGCTTGTTCTTTAGTAACAGCAGTTCCCATCGTGGCAACAACGTTTTTTACACCAGATACATATGCTCTTATGACATCCATAAAGCCTTCCATTACAATTATTGTTTTCGTCTTTCTTGCTTCATCTTTGGCCCTATGATAATTATATAATAGTTCTCCTTTTTTAAATATTGGTGTTTCTTTAGTATTAATATATTTTGAAATATCTTCCCCATGATAAATACGACCACTAAAACCTACGACTTTCCCTGATGTATCCCAAAGTGGAAACATAATACGTTTAGAATACATATCGTAGTATCCACCATCATTAAAAGAAAGCAACCCACTTTCATTTAAAGTATTTTGGTCAAAACCTTTTTTTAAAAGCATTTTACTAAGTAAATCTCTTTTAGAAAGAGATAAACCTATACCAAACTCCTTTATAATATTCTCATCTATAAGTCTTTTTTTTAAATATTCTTTGGCTTCTTTTCCTTCAGATGTATTTATATTATTTTGATAAAATTTAAAGGCAATATCATATGCTTCATACATTTTTTGATAAGGATTACTTTTTTCTCTAATATCACCTATATCAATAGAAATACCAGCCATACTTGCAACTTTACTAAGTGCTTCTCTAAAACTAATATTTTCATAATCCATAATAAAATTAAAAACATTTCCCGTTGCCCCACATGAAAAACATTTATATATTTGTTTTTCTTTAGATACACTCATGCTAGGATGATTATCATCATGAAATGGACAAACACCGAAATAATTTCTTCCCTTATTTACTAAAGGAATGTAGTCTGAAATAACATCAACTATATCAACACTACTTCTAATATTATTAATATCATTAACAGTCATTTTGTCCATAGATATCAGACTCCCTAATATTAATATACGACAAAAAAATCAAAAACCCTTTTTTTATATGTAAAAAATTGTATTTTTTTCAAAAAAATACTCAGAATAATACTTTATTTGTCTAACTAATCGAAATAATGCCTCATCTTTAGCCTTTGCTTCAATCATAATATCAAAATCTCTTTTGCAAATTTTAATTTTTCCCAAAAATAACAAAAAAGTTTTAATATCAATATAATCATGATGACTACGATAATTTGTCTTATTAAGAGGAGATGAAAAATGTATTTTAGGAATTGAATTACCCCATGTATTAAATATAGTTTCAATATAGTCCTCTATTTTATAATTACCTTTGTTACATAAATAATGATGATAATCAAGAACCATAGGAACATTTATTTTTTGACACAAACTAAGAGTATTTTTTATATTATAAACCTTATCATCATTTTCAATTATTATTAACTGTTTTACGCTATCATCAAGTAAATTAAAGTTAGTAATAAATCTTTCTATTGATTTTCTTTTTCCATTTGTTTTACTACCTATATGCATAATTAATTTACCATCTACTTCCATTGCTTTAAATATATTTTTATAAAAATTGAGTATATTAATAGTAGATAAAACAACATCTTTATTGACACTATTTAATACAAAGAAATGATCAACATGCATATCAACTCGCATTTGATTAGTATTAATGAAATGACCAATATTTTTTAATTTATCTTTAAAAACCGTTAACAAATCAATATCTAACTCAGGTATAGTTGCAAGAGGAAAAATATTAGATGACATACGATAAAAATAAATTTCATTTTTTAAATTGTATTTTAATATTTCTAACAAACTATCTAAATTACAATTAATAACCTTAAGTAATTTTTCATTACCACGTTTTTTACCTAGTTTTCTATAATTACTATATGTCATAGTATGAGAAGATGTTATATTATCAAGCGTTGTTGCGATGGCAACATAACCAAGTCTAATTTTCATAATATCACCTAGTAATATTATGGTTAAGGAAAGGATTATTTATGAATTTAAAAAAACTTAAAATAATTGATATAATTATTATTTTTATATTAACATTTATCTTTCATTTCTTATACGATTTAATACCAAACAATTTTACGGCTATCTTTTTTCCAGTTAATGAAAGTATATGGGAACATATGAAACTTTTATATACTCCTATCATACTTACTATTTTATTTGACTATTTTATAACAAATAAAAATAAAATTAAATTAAACAACTTTTTTACATCTATTTTTATTAGTTCCATGTTATCAATCATTTTATATTTAGTTATCTATATGCCTATACATAATACATTTGGGCATAATGCTACATTTGCCATAATATTATTGTTTATTGTTATATGCTTTAGTCAATATATAAGTTATCTTGTATTAACCAAGGAAAATTATCAAGAATTAAATATAATAAGCATAGTTTTAATTATTATAGGTTTTATTGTATTTGGATATTTAACTTATAAACCTCTTAAAAATAATCTATTTTATGATACTAAAAATGAAAAATATGGGATTAAAGAATTTTGATTTATCAAATATAAAAAATATATTAATTTTTAGTTAATATATTTTTTGTTTGTTTCTAGTCTTTCTTCTTCCCTAGAACAGCTACCTGATATTATAAATATTGGCCAAATAAATAGTACAATTAATCCACATATAAATATCCATTTCATCATCTATAACACTCCTTACATTATTATATTAAAAATGGGTCATATTTATGACCCATAATCTATATTTAAACGCTAAAAGCCTTAGCGTACGGTATAACAAGTCAAAAAGACTTGTTCAAATATATAAAATTATATAACATACTTGTTATGGTATCATCTTTTTCATATATATTTAAAATTTAGCATAATCATGTATTAATTTGTTAATGATATCCTACTAATATTATATCCAACATAATAATTTATATAATTGTTAAATATTGTATTATTTTTCCTCTTTAAATAATATATTCTCATTATAATTTTTTGAAACAACTATTAACACTTTTTACTTTTATTTTATGTTTAAATTTTTAAAATATTTATAAATTTAAATTTTAAAATATTTTTTATACTAATTCATAATATCTAGCGACTATTCTTTTATCACTACAATACTCAATAACATATTTATTTTCTTTTTTACAAATAATTATACCAATCGTTTTTTCTTGATTAATTGTCTTTAAATTATTATCTATATAATTCATATAGAACTGAATTTGTCCTATATGTTCTTTCTTTAATTCTGTTATTTTTAATTCCACAACTACATAACAATTGTAATCAATATTAAATAATAATAAGTCTATGTAGTTGTATCTATCACCAACTTTAATTTTGTATTCATTATCTATAAAACTAAAATAATTACCTAATTCTTTCATAAACGTTGAAATATCTTCTAATATTAGTTTTTGCAATATTTTTTCGGATATTTCCTCATAATTATTACTATTTTTAATTAATATAGGATTCTTTATATTATCTATTATGTTTGATTTTTCATTATTAATTAATTTATTTTTAGTGCTTTCAGCTAGTCTTTCATATTCATTCGATTTAATTTTGTTTCTTAATTCATTTCTGCTAAGACTTTGTTTTATTGAAATATCCAAATAATACATCATTTTATTTTGATCTTTTATTGGCAATAATTCTGTATAATGGCTCCATGTCAATTGTGTCGCAAGTGGCGACACTTTTTCATTATTAAAGACATTATAAAATTGACGCATCCTAAATAAAGTTCTTCTATTGTACTTCTTACCAACATCAATAACTAGTTTTTTAGAGTATTCATTAATAATATTATCACCGTATTTACCACCTGCTTCATTTAATAGTTTTCCTATTTCATAATATGTAATAACAGTATTTCTTTCTTTTGAATAATCTTTTACTTTACTATATATTTCATTATCTATTATTTTATTTTTTATTTCATTATAATAATTCATTTTTCCCTTTCTATTAGTTACAACTTTGAATTTGATATTTATTGTTATTTATTTTAATTTCTATACCACCATTCAAGTCAGTTCTATATATATTACTTTGTAATAAATTATCTAATACTTCACTTTTAGGATGTCCATAACGATTATTCCTTCCTACGGAGATTAAACTATATTTAGGAGCAATTTCATTTATAAATTCTTTACTACTACTTGTATTTGAACCATGATGTCCTACTTTTAAAAAAGTAATATTTTTTAAATTATACTTTTCTAATATATCTTTTTCACGTATTTTCCCTGCATCACCCATAAAAAGAAACTTAAATTTTTTATAATTAAAATATAGAACACTAGAATTATCATTTTCATTATCATATTCTTTAGTATTTAAAAACTTTAAGTCATAATCATTTATATTTAATTTATTAATGCAAGAAGAATAATTAATATTATTTTTATCTAATAATTCAATTAGTTCATTTTCTAAATTATTATATTCACCACAATTAAAAATAACATTATCTATTTGATAATTATTTATTAAGTTTATTGCTTCTCCCATATGATCATAATCCCCATGAGTTAAAACTAAATAATTAATTTTTTTAATTCCAAGAGATTTTAAATACGGAATAATTGTATTTTCAGCAATACTATATTTTTTTCTTTGTTTCCATTCTTCTTCAACATAGCTTACTTTACCACCCGTATCTATTAAAATATTTCCCTTATTATAATTTAAACTAATTAAAATACTATCTCCTTGTCCTACATCTAAAACGGAAACACGTATATATTTATTTAAATAGTTAATATTGGTATGAATAAAGATAGTCATAACCAAAATAAACCCGTATAAATAATTACTCTTTTTTAAAAAAATTAAAATTATAAAATAATACCAAATAATTATAAATATATTTATGTGACAAAGTGTAATAGTTCCAAACTTTATATTAGATAAAACCATAGATATTGTTTCTAAAATATTTATTAATATACTATAAAAATAACTAAAACATGGAAAAATAAAAACAATAATAGTTATTGGGAAAAATATAAATGTAAAAAAGGGAACAAAAAATATGTTAAAAATGATACTTAAGATATTAATACTAAAGAAATTATTGATTTGAATGGGAATACCTGCTAGAAAAGCAATTAAAGATGTCATAAATAATTTACCAATATATGTTTTTCTTTTATTAATTAAATCGCTAAATATAATGAGAAATAAACTAACCATAAAGCTATACTTAAAACTTATATTATATATATTGTAAGGATTTATTATTAAAGATATGCATAACGTAAATATAAATGTTTCAATAGGTTTTATTTTATATTTTAATAGTTTACATATCTTTCCTATTATAAACATTAATACAGCTCTTATAATAGATATGGAAAAAGATGCGACAAAAGAATAAAAAAATAAAATGAGAAAAATTATGGTATATTTGATTTCTTCTTTTTTTATTATTTTACTCATAATTGCTTCAAGTATTTTAATAATAAAAATAACATGCATACCTGATATAGCAAATAAATGACTTACACCATTTTGCCTATAACTATTTAAAGAATCCTTATCTATGGAATTATTATCACCTAATATTAAAGATTTAATATAACAATTATTTGGTATACTATCAATTTTAGAAATAATTATATTTTTTATCTTATATAAAAAATTATGATTTTTATACTTAATTATTTCTTTTGCTGATAAAGTATAATATATCTTTTTACCTAATAAATATTTCTGATAATTAAATAAATTAAAATTAGTATTTTTTTGAGGTACATTAAGTACTCCATTTATTTTTATATAATCACCTAACTTTAAATTAAATTTTTTCTTTTCCTCTAAAGTTTCAAAATAATAATTAACTATTAAATCTTCTTTACCATGAACAATTAAACTAAGTTTATTACCATCTATTTTAATATTTTTTATGTATCCTTTAAAATTAGTTTCATCTATTTTATATTTACTTTTATTATATTTATAAAAAAGCAAACAATATATGCATGTAAATACAATAAAAAATATCTTAAAGAGTAAGTCTATCTTTAATTTTTTCATATACAGAATTACCAATTCCTTTTACATTAGTAATATCTTCTATTTGCTTAAATAAACCATTATTATTTCTATATTCTATAATAGCATTTGCTTTTGATTCACCTATACCATTTAAAGTCATTAATTCTTCTTTACTGGCATTATTAAGAGAAATTTTATTAGATGTACTTTGATTAATTTCACTAGATATATTTGCGTATTTATTATTATTATCTATACATGCATTATTTTCTATTTTAGGGCAAATACATTCTTTATCTACTACCTTAACATTTGTACTTCCTTCAGTCATTTCTTGTATTTCTTCATTGGTATAAATAATAATAACCATTTCATCAACTATTTTTTTGCTTAAATTAATATGTTCTGTGTTAGCACTCTCTAATAAGCCTCCACTTACATCAATAGCGTCTTTAACAACACTACCATCTTTTAATTCATATACACCAGGATTTTTTACGGCACCTTTTATGTCTATTGATAGACTTTTTTCAGTTTCTATTTCTTCCTCTATTATTTCATCATGTTCACTATTTGAATTAGAGAGAAAAAACAATAATAACAGTATTGGCATAATTAACAATACTAAATATTTTCTTTTATCCTTCATACCATCACCATTTATATATTACGATAAACAAGTAATAAATCCCTTTTTAAAACAAAAAAATAATGTAAAAAACTTACATTACTTTTGTATCTATATTAGATAAGGAAGTTTCAATAGAAACTCTTTGTACTAAACATAATGAGCATATAGATGATATCAAAAATGAGCCACCATATGATAAGAATGGCAATGGTACTCCCGTTAACGGTATAATACCAAATAAACCTCCTAAATTAATAAAAATATGAGCAAAGAAATAAGTTGCTACTCCTAAAGATATATATCTTCCTCGAATAGTTGTTGCTCTAGATGATATTTCAAGTATTCGCCATAGTATTACCATATATCCAATAAAAATAAAGGCACAAAAAATTAATCCATTTTCTTCCGCTATAATGGCAAACACACTATCAGTATGAGGCTCTGGTATGTAAGAATATTTTTGCTTACTTTTACCAATCCCTAGTCCTGTTAACCCACCATCATTTATAGCAATAAAACTATTGCATATTTGATAACCACTTGTTTCATAATTTTTACAAGGATTAAAAAAATTAAATCTTTCCAATTGGGCTTCTGACAAGACCTTTCCACCTGCTCCAACCATTAAAATTAAAATACCAATTGTTCCTGCGACAAGTACAGTTATTGATGTTTTAACCTTTTCAATTCTAAGTATGGGGCTTGCCAGGAAAAGAACAATAAAAATAATACATATAATAAGCATTGTACCAAAGTCTTTTTGAAAGAAAATAATAGCCGCGTAAGTAAGGCCAACAAATAAAATAAGTGCAATTTTATTATAGTGATTTATTCCTTTAGTTTTAAAATAATTATAATATTTTTCAAATAAAAGTGATAAACAAACAATAATAATTGGTTTAGCAAGCTCACTTGGTTGAAATGTAATACCTGCAATAGAAATCCAATTTTTAGCACCTCTATTACTATCTCCATATAAAGATAAATATACTAAACAAATACCAATTGCAATAAAACCAAGCATAGATATAGTTGAAAATTTTTTAGATCCTGTATCGGTCTTAATAATAATCAAGCCAATTATCAAGCCAATTATAAGCATAATTGATTGTTTAAAGAAAAAATAATATAAAGGAACTTCTTTATCTACAGCTTCTCTACTAGATGCTGTAACAATATTTAGAAGACCATAGGCAATCATGATAAGTGAAACAATTAATAATTGTTTATCCGTATACTTAAAATTTTTAAATATTTTTCTAAATAGATGTTTCATATCTTATCACCCTACATATTATATAATAACACAATATATATTTTTTTTAAATAAGTTTATAAGAAAATTAAAAAAATGGGTTTTAGTATAAACAAAATGATTTTTTTATAATAATATATATTGAAAATAGAAAAGGAGGCACGCTTTATGTATTATTACGGTGGATATCAAGGATATGGTTCTGGCGGATGTGGTCAATATGCTCCATGTGGCGGAACTGGATATGGCGCTGGATATGGTGCAGCTATAATCTTAGTATTATTTATCCTTTTAGTTATTATTATCGGTGCTAGAGCTTGGGGTAATAACTAGAAAAAACTCTATCAAATGATAGAGTTTTTTTATTAATCATATAATTATTATTCAATAACTTCTGAAACGTTACCAGCACCAACTGTATGTCCACCCTCACGGATAGAGAATTTAGTACCATTTTCAATTGCGATTGGAGCAATTAATTCAACTGTCATTTCAACGTTATCTCCAGGCATAACCATTTCTACACCTTCTGGTAATTCAATAACACCAGTAACATCTGTAGTTCTGAAATAGAATTGTGGACGATAATTTGACATAAATGGTGTATGTCTTCCACCTTCTTCTTTACTTAAGATATAAACTTGAGCTTTGAATTTCTTATGTGGAGTAACTGAACCTGGTTTAGCAAGAACTTGACCTCTTTCAACTTCTTCACGAGAAATACCACGTAATAATACACCAGCATTATCTCCTGCTTCAGCATAGTCTAGTTGTTTTCTAAACATTTCAATTCCTGTAACAACAGTTTTCTTAGTATCTTTGATACCAACGATTTCAACTTCATCATTAAGTTTCAATTGTCCACGTTCAACACGTCCTGTAACAACAGTACCACGTCCTGTGATTGTGAAAACGTCTTCAATTGGCATTAAGAATGGTTTATCAGTATCACGAACTGGAGTTTCAATCCAATTATCAACTGCATCCATTAAGTCAAGGATTGCTTGTTCATACTTAGGATCTCCTTCAAGAGCTTTTAATGCTGATCCACGAATAATTGGAGTATTATCTCCATCAAATCCGTATTCATTTAATAGGTCACGAATTTCCATTTCTACTAAGTCTAGTAATTCTGGATCATCTACCATATCACATTTGTTCATGAATACAACCATACGAGGTACACCAACTTGACGTGAAAGTAAGATATGTTCACGAGTTTGTGCCATAGGTCCATCAGTTGCAGCAATAACTAAGATTGCTCCATCCATTTGAGCTGCACCAGTAATCATGTTCTTTACATAGTCAGCATGTCCTGGACAGTCAACGTGTGCATAGTGTCTCTTATCAGTTTGATATTCAACATGTGAAGTATTAATTGTAATACCTCTTTCTCTTTCTTCAGGTGCCTTATCGATGTTTGCATAATCAACGAAATCAGCATATCCTTTTTTTGATAATACATTGGTAATAGCTGCTGTTAAAGTAGTTTTACCATGGTCTACGTGTCCAATTGTACCAATATTAACATGTGGTTTTGAACGATCGAATTTAGCTTTTGCCATTTTAATTTTCCTCCTTTAATTATTATACATAAATATTGTATCTAAATCTTGAAAAAATATCAAGACTTAATTAATTATTACCACCATTTTTTTTGATGATTTCTTCAGCAATGTTCTTTGGAACTTCTTCGTAATGATCAAATTCCATAATGAATGTTCCACGTCCTTGTGTATTTGAACGTAAACTTGTTGCATATCCAAACATTTCTGAAAGTGGTACTAATGCATTGATTGCAAGTGCATTTCCACGAGATTCTTGTCCTAGTGGACGACCACGACGAGATGTAACATCTCCCATAACTGTTCCAAGATATTCATCAGGAACAACAATTTGAACTTTCATGATAGGTTCAAGTAAAACTGGTTTACATTTATTTTTAGCCTCTTTTAAAGCCATAGATGCAGCAATTTTATATGCCATTTCAGATGAGTCAACATCATGATATGATCCATCAAATAATGTTGCTTTAACATCTACCATAGGGTAACCTGCTAAAACACCTGTCTTTAGAGCATCTTGTAAACCTTTATCAGTTACTGGTATATATTCTCTTGGAACAACACCACCAACGATTGCATCAACGAATTCATATCCTTTATCTGGATTTGGTTCAAATCTAATCCAAACATGTCCGTATTGTCCACGTCCACCAGATTGTTTGATATATTTTCCTTCGCATTCTGCTGCTTGTGTAATTGTCTCACGATATGAAACTTGTGGTTTACCAATATTAGCTTCAACACCAAATTCACGTTTCATACGATCAACGATAATATCAAGGTGTAATTCACCCATACCAGCAATAATAGTTTGACCTGTTTCAAAATCTGTTGAAGCTCTAAATGTTGGATCTTCTTCAGCTAATTTTTGAAGAGCAAGTCCCATCTTATCTTGATCTGCTTTTGATTTTGGTTCAACAGCAAGTTCAATAACTGGTTCTGGGAATTCCATTGATTCTAGAATACAAGGTTTCTTTTCATCGCAAAGTGTATCTCCAGTAGTTGTATTTTTAAGACCTACTGCAGCAGCGATATCACCTGTATAAACTTCGCTAATTTCTGTTCTTGTATTAGCATGCATTTGTAGGATACGTCCCACTCTTTCCTTAGTATTTTTAGTAGCATTTAAAACGTATGAACCGCTTGATAAATGTCCTGAATATACACGGAAGAATGTTAATTTTCCAACAAATGGATCTGTCATAACCTTAAATGCAAGAGCTGCAAAAGGTTCTGAATCAGATGGATGTCTTTCGATTGGTTCACCATCCATATCAACACCTTTAATTGAAGGTATATCAAGTGGAGATGGTAAATAATCAATAACAGCATCTAGTAATAACTTAACACCCATGTTTCCAAGTGCAGTACCACATAATACTGGGAAGAATTCAGCACTTAAAACACCTTTTCTAATTGCTGCTTTAATCATTTCAACACTTACTTCTTCACCCTCTAGGTATTTAGTCATAAGTTCATCATCAAATTCAGCAACTGCTTCAATTAAGTCATTACGTTTTTCCTCAACTAAATCTACCATATCAGCAGGGATATCAATAATAGTTGGGTTTTCATCTTGCTTTCCATCATAATGGTAAGCAGTTCTTGTTATTAAATCAATAACACCATTGAATTCATTTTCAGCGCCAATTGGCCATTCAATTGGTTTAGCATTAACGCCTAAACGGTCATCAATAGTTTTTAAACTGTATTCAAAGTTAGCACCCATTTTATCCATCTTATTACAGAAGATTAAACGAGGAACTTTGAATTCACTTGCTTGACGCCATACAGTTTCCGTTTGTGGTTCTACACCTGCTTGTGTATCAAGAAGGGCAACAGCACCATCTAATACACGAAGTGATCTTGAAACTTCAACAGTAAAGTCAACGTGCCCTGGAGTATCAATTATATTTAAACGATTGTGCTTCCAGAATGCTGTTGTAGCTGCTGATGTTATAGTAATACCACGTTCTTGTTCTTGCTCCATCCAGTCCATTTGTGAAGCACCATCGTGTGTTTCACCAATTTTATGGATTTTTCCTGTATGAAATAAAATACGTTCTGTACAAGTAGTTTTTCCAGCATCAATGTGTGCCATGATACCAAAATTACGAGTATTCTCTAAGCTATATTCACGAGCCATATTATATTCCTTTCCTTATAATTACCAACGATAATGTGCAAATGCTTTGTTAGCTTCTGCCATTCTATGTGTATCTTCACGTTTTTTAACTGCAGCACCTGTTCCATTAGCAGCATCTACTAATTCATTAGCTAAATTTTCAGCCATTGAATGAGCACCACGACTACGAGCAGCCCCTACAATCCAACGTAATGCTAAAGCAAGTCCACGATCAGCTCTAACCTCAATAGGCACTTGATAGTTAGCACCACCAACACGACGACTCTTAACTTCTAGTGCAGGTGTAACATTTTCTAAAGCCTTATTAAATGTATCCATTGGATCCATATTATTCTTTTCTTTAATCATGTCAAATGCTTTATAAACGATAGTTTGAGCAGTACCTTTTTTACCATCATACATGATACAGTTAATTAATTTAGTAACCACTTTTGAATTGTACATTGGATCTGCTAAAACATCTCTTTTTACAGCACGTCCTTTACGCATATATATCCTCCTTCCCTTTTTTATTTTTATAATTTAATTATTATTTTTTATCTTTTGGTCTCTTTGTTCCATATTTAGAACGACCTTGACGACGTTTGTCAACTCCGGCAGTATCAAGTGTACCACGTACAATATGATAACGAACACCGATTAAGTCCTTAACACGTCCACCACGAATTAATACAACACTGTGCTCTTGTAAGTTGTGTCCCTCACCCATAATATAAGCAGTAACTTCCATTCCATTAGAAAGTCTAACACGAGCATATTTACGAAGAGCTGAGTTTGGTTTCTTTGGAGTCATTGTACCAACACGAGTACAAACACCACGTTTTTGTGGAGCTTGAGCTTTAGTTTGCTTTTTCTCCTTGCTATTATAACCAATTCCTAAAACTGGTGATTTACTTTTTCTTGTTTTTTCACTACGTCTATTTCTAACTAATTGATTAATTGTAGGCATGATATTCCTCCTTTCTTTACACACATCCACGCGTTTCTTATAAAATGTTAATTAAAGATTTACCTAAGTAAATCCAAAATATGAATGCGATATTAATATATCACTTATATTCTATGATTGTCAATGATTTTTATTACTTTTTATATATAAATATGATTAATTTATGATAATGTCTTAAGTATTAACTTTTGAAAATGTCTCAAGTT
>ERZ825896.1324-NODE-1324-length-28085-cov-3.277738_pt1 | contig 28085 bp, 27 predicted proteins | sample MGYA00519858_ERZ825896 | MGnify/ENA primary metagenome ERZ825896 (study PRJEB31778, sample SAMEA3449214) | human gut metagenome | biome: human gut; feature: human-associated habitat; material: faeces | place: United Kingdom | collected 2010/2012 ...
CCGCCGATGACAGTCACACCGGAGCGCTCCAGCACCCTCGGGTCAAAGCCCATGTCCTCCGGCTTCAAAAAGCGGATGACAATATCGGACATACCGCCTCCAATGTCCTCCATGACAAAGTGGTCTACGCCGGCTATCTTATCCTCCAGAGGGACGCCGGGGTCCAGGAGCCTGGCCCGGTCGGAGGCGCTGACGGCGATCCCACCGTGGCACCGGGGGCACCAGATCCGATAGCGCAGGTTGTTCAGAGGATGCCAGGCAAACCACCACTTGAACATCTCCACGGTGCAGCTGGGGTAAAAGGCGCTCATGCCCACATAGCCCACACCGTCCGGCAGAACACAGTAGCCAATCTCTTCGTCTGGGGCCTCCAGCCGGGTGAGCAGGCTGTTGATATCGGACAGCGGGGTGGCCTTGGCCGGGTCCATGGGTCCTTTGTCCAGCAGGGCTATCCGGTGCGGGTCGGGCGGGACGGATGGCCGGTGGTAGTATTTGGCGTAGGGCTGCTCCCTCTCCCAGTCGTTCAGGGGGCCTAGAATCTGATACATAACCGTTCCTCCTCTCAGAAAATATGGTATTCCGGTACAGTCTCCTCAGAGGGCGCCATAGAGCCGTTCTCATTGGTAAAGCTGTACCACTTGCGCGTTCCGGCTCGCTCGGGGTAGTCCTCCCGCAGGAACCAGCCCCGGGATTCCTTCCGCAGGAGGGAGGCCCGGAAGAACAGCTCGGCGCAGAGCAGCATGGCGTCAAACTCATTGACTTCAAAGAGCTCATGGGGGGTGGAGGCGGCCACGCAGGGCAGCTGGGAGCGCAGCTCCTCCACCCGCTTCAGGGCAGCCTGCAGCCGGTCCTCACGGCGGTAGAGGGAGTTGCCCAGAGGCTGCATCACCTTCTGAATCTCCCGCAGGAAGTCCATGGGCGCCACGGTTCCCCCGGCGGAGAGCGGCGCGCAGAAGCGGCGCTGTACCGCCCCGGCGTCAGCCTCGGACACTGGGAGCTCCTGTGCCGTCCGGGCGAAGGCGGCGGCGCTGTGTGCCGCCCTTCTCCCCGAGTGGAGGGCGAAGGCCAGTCCCGATCCCCGGATGCGGGCGGGCGGCGGCGGCACCGCGCCGGTGGCGCGGCTTCCCCCATAGCAGATGTCTCCGGCGGCGTAGAGGCCGGGAACCGTAGTGGCAAAGGACTCGTCCACCCGCAGGGGGGAGAACTCGCCGATGAGCCCCGGCACGATCTCATCGCTGGTCTGCTGGGAGAAGGCGTTGAAAAACAGGTAGCCCCAAAAGCGATCGGCATAGGGGCGATCGAAGTAGGAGTCGGAGGCCAGGGTGGACATCAGATAGGGCATCAGCGGGTTCTCGGCCTGACGGTAGTGCATAGGGCCGTTGCCGTCCCGCACCTGCCTGTACCACTCGGCCAAGCTCGCCTGATCCACATCCGGGTGCTCCCCGCGGGTATGGGGCAGGCCCACGTTCTCCCCCTTGTCGTTATAAAGGGCGAACTCTACCCCCATGCTGGACTCAAAATTGTCCAGGCTGGTCCAGTTGTAGAAGGAGCCGAATTCACAGTTGGTCATCCGGGCTCCCGCCCGCCATGCGGCGGCCAGCCCCTCTCCCCGCCCGGGAGACCACATAGGCATGACGCGGTAGTTTTGGCTGCCGGTGGCCAGAATGACCGCCTTGGCCTGAAAGACCCGCCGTTCTCCGCCGTCCAGGCTGAAGCCCACGGCCCCGGCCACCCGGCCGCCGCTTTTCAGCAGGTCGACAACGCCCACACGATCCACAAACCGCACGCCGGCCTTCTGGGCCGTGCGGCGGACGTTCTTCATGTAGTCCAGCTCCACACAGGCCAGGGTCCAGGGGAAGTGGTCCGGCTCGTCAAAGGTGCGCTTTCCCCTCTCGTCCTCCCCTGTGATCTGGGCCAGCCATTTGAGTGTGCGGAAGCTGCCGTCCTCCTTTTTGTCCACCTTGCCGCCGGACCAGCGGTCCAGATCCTCCAGGCCGGCGTTCATATCGGCGGCAAAGTTGTACAGCGCCTGCTGGTTGTTCAGGCCGTCGCCGATATAGGTCGCGTGGTATTTGACAAAGTCCTCCGGCCTGCTCCCGCCCAGGACGTCCAGGATGCCCGCCCCCCGGTTGGCCTTTCCGGCGTATCCGGCCGTATACTTCTCCACCACCGTCACATCCAGGCCGGGGTATTGCTCCTTGGCCGTTATGGCTGCGGACATGCCCGCCAGGCTGCCCCCCACAACCAGGAGATCGGTCTTCATCACTTCTGTCATCACTGCGGCCCCCCTACATATACATGATGTTGTCCCGCGGGAAGGCGTAGCCCGCGTAGTCCGGGATCACCTTTACCGCCCGGACGGGACAGTTGATCTCGCAGAACATGCACTGCACGCACTCCTCCGGATAGGCGATCACCGGCCGCCTCTCCTCCTCGTTCCAATGGATCACGTCAATGAAGCAGGATTTAAAGCAGCTCCTGCACCCTGTGCACAGCTCGTTGTTGACAATGATCTTGTTCAAATGCGCTCCCTCCCGTTCTGTATTTCAGGTACCGCCATTATAGAAAAAGTCCCCTCCAAATGCATTGGAGGGGACTACAATTTCCACGGACCTTTTTATCTTCCGTTCAGGGCAATTTGTTCAACTATTTCGTATGCAATTAATTCCAACACGCAGAAGGAAGCGGCCAGTTCGGCCCGGAGAGCCGGATTCTCCAGGGAAACTCCCAAGATCTCCTCTACACGGCCCACCCGGTAAATGACGTTGTTGCGGTGCATATGCAGGGCGGCTGCGGCCTGGGTGGGCCGGCGCTCACAGGTCAGGAAGGTGTAGAGCACCCGCAGATTCTCGGCGTGCTCCCGGCGATCCACGGCGATGAGCCGCAGCAGGTGTGGGGAGATCAGCCGCTGCCCGGCCGCCGCCTCCACCATGTGGTGGAGGGCGAAGCGCTCGTAGTGAAACACTGTCCGCTCCCGGGGCTCCTCCGCCGCGCCGAGCCGGGCCAGGGTACAGTTGCCGGCCACTGCCCGCCCCAAACGCACCGCCGCCTCCGCCTGCCGGAAGGCTCCCCGGATATCGGTCAACAATCCGAAGGACCGGCTGACGCCGCAGGAGAGCCCCTGCTCCTCCAGATAAGGGGCCAGGGCGCCCAGCGCCCATGCTATCCGCTCCTCCGGAAGAAACAGCAGCACCGCCCCCTGCCGCGGGAACACCCTGGCATTGGGGATGCGCCCGGCTATCTGCCGTGCCAGATAGCCGCCCAACGCCGGATCCTCCCGGACCCCGGCCACCTTCAACAGCCGGAAGCGCCCCTGCATGGGCAGGCCGATATACTTTAAGCGCTCCGCTACGGCATCCGGGCTCTGCTCCTTGCCGTCGATGAGGTCCAGCAGGAAATACTCGTACATATACCGGCTGATGTCGCTGGAGCGGAGTTCGTGCTCCAGACACTGCTCCATCCCTCCGGCCAGACATCGGAACCGCTCTGCCATTCCCTGGGAATAGGGGTGCTCGGTGCAGGGCATGGTCAGATAGCCCACCACCCGGCCGCTCACCCGGAGCGCCTTAATGACGCTGACGTAGGAGGCCTCATTGTGAAAGGCCCCCTCCTCCCCGCCCTGGGCCAACTCCTCCAGGTAGCCGCGCAGTGCGTAAAATTCAACGGTCTCCGCCGAAAGATAGCCCTGCCGGCACACCTCCTGATAGATGGCGGAATCGCTGGCGATGTTCCTGGTGTGGGCCAGCAGCTTGAAGCTGGGATCCATCAATGTGATCGGGTTGCCCAGCACCTGCTCGCTGAGATCCAACAGCCGCTGGGCGCCGCAGCCATCAATAAGGGCCAGGTGAGTCTCCATATCCCAGTCCCGCAGGCCGTTGAAAGCGTCCTGGAGGGCGTTAAAGATCTCCTCCAGTGTCAGGCCGGTCTCCAGGTGGACAGGCTCTCCACAACCACATGCCAACCGGATTCTGCCGTGCCGGCGGTCCAGATAGAGCACATCCGGCTCCCGCTCCCCCTGCGCCGGCATCAGTTTAATGCCCCGCACCGGCTGACCGCCATAGAGAGCGGTCTCCAGCGCAGGATAGACCGCATTCAGTCTGTCCCACAGCATGGCAAAGGTAATCTGCATGTTTCTCTCCCTCCGTACGTCAAAGGGCCGCCCCGGAAGGCGGCCCTTTGGGAGATCTCTTCTGACGCGCCGTTTTATCCGGCCGTCCAGCCGCTGTCCACCACCAAGACGTCCCCGCTCACATAGCTGGACTCGTCGCTGGCCAGGAAGAGCGCCGCGGCGGCAATCTGTTCGGCGCTGCCTGGGGCGGGCGCGCAGCCCAGAACCTGCTTTACCCTGTTGTACCCAGTCATATTCGGCATTCCCATGGAGGCGCTGATCTCCGTGGCAATGCCGCCGGGCGCAATGGCGTTGCAGCGGATGCTGTCCGGCATGTACATGAACGCCGTATTTTTTGTCATCGCAATCACCGCCGCCTTGGAGGCGCCGTAGACAGCGCCTGCCGCCGTCCGCATGGCCCCCACCGAGGCCACGTTGACGATGGAACCGCCGCCGCCCTGAGACAGGAACACCTGCACCGCCTTCCGCATGGCGCACATTGGGCCGTATGTGTTGACCTTCATGACCTGCTCGTAGCGCTCGTCCGTCACATCACCGATGGGGCTCATATCGTCCATCACGCCGGCGTTGTTGACCAAAACATCCAGCCTTCCGAACTCCCGGACAGCCAGGTCAATCATCTCCTCGTTGTCCTTGCGCTCGGATACATCGCCGGCAAAGACGACAATCCGGCCCGGCCCCTCCGCCAGCGCATGGGCCAGCTCCTCCAGTCGTTCCTTTCTCCGGGCCACGGCCACCACGTTGGCCCCCTCCCGGACAAAGAGCTCCACCATCGCCTTCCCCATGCCCGAAGAGGCTCCGGTCACCACAACCGATTTGTTTTCCAGTCTCATCTGCAGCACCTCCGTTTTGCTGTATTCTCATATCGCAGAGCCAATCCTTTGCCTTCTTTCGGCAGCATAGCCTTGACTACTGCATGTGCAAGCCGGGACAGCCCGGCTAAAGCGCACAGAGTTTTATACTTTGAAGTTTACCACAGCAAATGAAACCGTGCAACCGGAACTTTCCGCCGTCGAAAGATACGGTCCGGCGGCCGTCAATCCTCCGGCCGAATGCCCCGGTGACACGCGGCGGCGCCGAACAAATATCGCTTCATGGCGATCTGCTCCAGTCCGGCACCCTTCATCAGAGCCCGCATACCCGACTTGGTGAGAAACTGCCCGGTGGAGTCGTGCAGCCAGCGGTAGGCCGGGCCGTTGCCCGTCAGCACCCGCCCCTCCAGCTCCACCAGGCGCTTGAAATAGATGCTGTAGAGGGGCAGCACTGCGGGCACGTCCGGCCGGTAGGAGTCCAGGCAGAAGACCGCGCCGCCGGGGCGGGTCACCCGTACCAGTTCCTGCATGGCCCGCCCGTAGTCGGGCAGGTTGCGCAGGCCGAAGGAGATGGTGACGCAGTCAAAGGTCTTCTCTCCAAAGGGCAGCGCCATCGCGTTACCCTCCAACAACTCCAGGTTTACCAGCCTGGGGTTGCGCTCCCGGCGGCGGCGGGCTACAGAGAGCATTTCCCCGGAAAAGTCCAATCCCGTCACCGAGGCGGCGGGCAGCGCCTCCGCCAGAGCCAGGGCCACATCCCCTGTGCCGCAGCAGACGTCCAGTACCCGCTGCGGCCTGCGGCGGCAGACAGCCTCCCGCAGGTCCCGCTTCCATCCCCGGTGCATCCCCAGGCTGATGACATCGTTCATCCTGTCGTAGTTGCCGCTGATGCTCTGGAATATGTCGTATACCTTCTCTTCCCTTTCCGGCTCCATTACAGCACCTCCCTCAACAGGTGGAGCACAATCATAATGCAGTAGCATCCATTGACAGTCACCGTCAGCTTCAGGATACATCCCATACACAGGCCCCGCTCCGAGGCGTCCACAGGCGAGGCCGCCAGCCTGACCCAGTGCAGCATCGCCGCAAAGGCGGCTACCGGAAACAGGAAGAAGCCGCCCCGAAATCTCCCAAACACAATATATCCCGACAGGATCAGGGAGACGGCCGCCAGCAGCTTGAGCAGCCATGCCGCCCGCCTGTGCCCCAGCAGCACCGGCAGGGTGCGCCGCCCGGCGGGGCGGTCCCGCTCGATGTCGCAGGTATTGTTGGTGAGCATGATAAGCCCGATGGTGAGGATAGGCGGCATGGCGTACCACAAAATCCGCCAGGAAAAGACGCCGGACTGGGCGGTGAAACAGGCCAGGGTAATCCCGCCCCCCATGACCACGCCGGAGAAGAACTCCCCCAGGGGCAGATAGGAGATGGGCAGCCGCCCCATGGAGTAGAGGAGCACCACAATGCCGCCGATGATGCCGATGACCAGTGGGATCCAGCCGGCCTTCACCACGGTATAGACGCCGCAGGCCGCCGCCAGCAGGAGGAACACGCCCCCCAGGATCAGGGCGCAGCGGGGGTGGAAGCCGTGGTAGACCAGGGCCGCGTCGGTGGGGTCGTCGGAGTTTTCCAGAGTATCGGTGCCCTTGACAAAGTCGGCGTAGTCGTTGAGGGTGTTCACCGCGCACTGGAGGAGCACTGCCGCGAAGAGGGTGGACAGCAGGATGCCGGGATGAAAGGACCGCTCCAGGGCCAAGGAGAGGGCCGTCCCCAGCGCCGCCGGCAAGACGCTTGCCGGCCAGGTGTGGGGAGCGGCCAACTCGATGACGGCCCGGGCAGTCATTCTGTTGTACTGCTTCGGCCTGTCCATATTACATTTCGTCGGGCAGCTCGTCCAGCTCGGCCATGGTGAACACCGGACCGTCCAGACAGACAAACTTGCTGCCGATGTTGCACCGGCCGCACTTGCCGATGCCGCACTTCATGCGCATCTCCAGGGTGGTGATGCAGTCGTCCTTGGAGAAGCCCATCTTCAGCAGGGACTGGAGGGTGAACTTGATCATGATGGGGGGGCCGCAGAGGATAACCTTGCGGTTCTGGGGCTGGAAGGCCAATTCCTCCAGGTAGCCGGGGACCATGCCCACGTTGCCCTCCCAGGTGGGGTCGCCTCGGTCCACGGTGACGTGGACGTTGGTGTTCTCCTCCTTGGGCCAGTTTTCAAAGAGATCCCCCTTGAAGACCAGGTCGGCGGGAGAGCGGGAGCCGTAGAGGATGTCGATCTGCCCGTAGTCGGAGCGGTGGGCAAAGGCGTACCGGATGAAGGAGCGCACCGGCGCCAGGCCGATGCCGCCGCCGATGAAGAGCAGGTCCTTCCCCCTGCAGGCGTCCACTGGGAAGTGGTTGCCGTAGGGGCCCCGGACGCCGATGCTCTGGCCCGCCGTCATCTCGTGGAGAGCGTCGGTGAGCATGCCGGTCCGCTTGACGGAGGTCTCAATCCAGTCCTCGCCGTAGGCGGTGACTGAGAACATGGCCTCCCCCACCCCCAGCAGGGAGAACATGCCCAGCTGGCCGGGCATGGGGGTGAAGGGCCGCTTCCCGTCCATGGTCTGAATCCGGTAGGTCTGCACGTCGGGGGTCTCCTGGGTAATTTGAATCACCTTACACAGCTGGGGCACTAGCGGATTGCCGTGACAGGTGCACGCGTGGTTCACGTCGCTCATGCTTTGTCACCAAACCTTTCCGCCGCCTTGTCGATAAAGCTCGTGATGTCCAAATGGCCGGGGCAGCTGCCCACGCAGCGGCCGCAGCCCACGCAGAGGATCTGGCCGTAGCGCTCCTTGAAGTAGGAGAGCTTGTGGAGGTAGCGGTTGCGCAGGCGCTCCTTCTTGGAGGGCCGGGGGTTGTGGCCGCCCGCCATGCGGGTATAGTCGGAGAACATGCAGGAGTCCCAGCAGCGGAACTGGGTGCCCTCTCCGCCGTGGTCCTCGTGGTTGATGTCGAAGCAGTAGCAGGTGGGGCACAGGTAGGTGCAGGTGCCGCAGCCCAGGCAGGCGTGGCAGTTCTCGTCCCAGATGGGGTCCTCAAAGTGGGCGGTGAGCTGCTCGGATAGCTCGGGGCTCATAGCGGTCTTGAGGGTGCACACCGCGGGGGCAGCCCCCTCGGACTCCTTTACCATCAGGTCCTGCCACAGCTGCTCAATCTCCTCCCCCTTGGGGGTCTGGGGCTTTACCAGCCAGCCGCCCCCCTCGGCGTCGGTGAGGAGCAGGTCGGCGCTGGGCGCCTCCCCGGGGTTGAGGCCCATGGAGTCGCAGAAGCAGGTGGGACCGGCCTGGGCGCAGGCGTGGGCGATGACCGTCAGGCGCTCCCGGCGGCGGGCATAGAAGGTGTCCTGGTACTTGTCGCCCAGGAAGACCTTATCCATGCAGTCAATGCTGCGGGCGTCGCAGGGGCGTACCCCGAAGAGAATGCGGTCGGGGGCCTCCACGATCTCCTCCAGGGACTGCTCCCCGTCGGTCCGGTACTTGTACATGCCCTCCTGATGGGGAAACAGGGTGTCCTTGGGGGGCAGCTTGGTGTTGATAAGGTCCATGGCGGGCTCGTTGTGCCCGTCCCAGGGCGCGAACTTGGAGACCTTCCCGTCCACCACGGTGGGGACGAAGATCTCCCCCTGCGCGGCCAGGAGGCGCAGGGCGGGAATGAGGTTTTCTCTCTTCAACTGCATATCCGCCGCCTCCTCACATAAAGTCGTCGCGGTCGCTGAGGTCGAACTCGCCCAAAATATGGGGGCGGCTCGTTGGCAGACCGCACTCGTAGCTGCCCCAGAGGTCGTTGATGTCCTTGAGGATCTTCCGGGTCTGGCTCATGATGGGCAGGCCCATGGGGCACACTCGCTCGCACTCGCCGCACTCGATACACCGGTCCCCCACGTGGAAAGCACGGGTCAGGCCGTAGACTTGGTTCTCCGCCTTGTCGATCTGCTTGCCCTGCCAGCCCACACGGTACTGGTCGGCGTAGCACTCGGTGCAGTTGCAGGCGGGGCAGGCGTTGCGGCAGGCGTAGCAGTGGATGCACTTGGAGAACTGCTTCTGCCAGTAGTCGTACTGCTCCTCGGAGGTCAGGCCCTCCAGTTCGGTGACGCTCTTGAAGCGCTCCGCCGCCGGGACCTCGATCTCCTTCACGAGTTCGCCCAGGAGAACGTCATAGGTTACGGGGTTGCGGTGGGCGCAGGTGGCGCAGATGGGGGCGTCCTTCCCCTCGCAAGGCAGGCCGATGAGGTACAGGTCCTCCCGGTTGTACTGCTTATCCTCCACAATACGGTTCACCGCCCGGGAGTCGCACCCCCGGACGCAGATAGCCAGCTTGCCCTCGGGATAGCGGTAGTCCAGCATGTACTTGGCCAGGCCGCTGACGCAGTGCTCGTTCCACACCAGCTTGCCGGCATCTTCGGGCCGCTTCACGAAGAGGGGGATGGTCTTGTCGGGGAAGCGGGTCTCGCCCCAGCCGATGACGCAGGTGACGGTCCCCTCCTCCAGCAGCTTCCGCGCGGTCTCCCGCAGGGCGGTCTGGATGTCGCTCATTCTTGGGCACCTCCCTCTTCGTACCACTTCTCACGGAAACGGGTGTTGGGCCCCAGGGCCTTGATCTCCTGGGCCACCCGGGTGACGGTATCGCGGAACTTGGCAGCCTCCGAACCCGAGATCCAGCGGGCCTGGAAGCGCCTGGGGTCAATGCCGTTGTACTCCATCAGCCGCTTCATCAGCATAAAGCGGCGGCGGGTAAAGTAGTTGCCGGTGGCGTAGTGGCAGTCGCCGGGGTGGCAGCCGCACACCATCACGCCGTCGCAGCCCTTCTGGAAGGCCCGCAGAATGAACTGTGGGTTCACCCGGCTGGAACAGGGCAGGCGGACCACCCGGACGTTGGCCGGGTACTTCATCCGGTTGAGACCTGCCAGGTCCGCCCCGGTATAGGTGCACCAGTTGCAGCAGAAGGCCAGAATCTTGGGTTCCCAGTTTTCAGCTTCCTTTACAGACACAGCGCGTCCACCTCCTTGAGAATCTGGGCGTTGGTGAAGCCGGCCAGGTCGATGGCGCCGGTGCGGCAGGCGGCGGTACAGCAGCCGCAGCCCTGGCACAGGCCGCTGTTGACGGTCGCCACCGTCTTTTTGAAGCGCCTGGCCCCGTCCCTGGCGTCAATCTCGGTGAGGGAGATGGCCTTGTAAGGGCAGCAGCCCACGCAGAAGCCGCAGCCGCAGCACTTGAGCTGGTCCACCGAGGAGATCATGGGCGAGGTCTCCATCTCATCCTTGGAGAAGAGGCCGCAGACCTTGACGGCGGCGGCGCTGGCCTGGGCCACCGTGTCGGGGATATCCTTGGGGCCCTGGCAGGCGCCGGCCAGATAGATGCCGCCGGTCTGGGTCTCCACCGGGCGCAGCTTGGGGTGGGCCTCCTGGACCCACTTATCCGGGTCGGTGGCGATGCCCAGCATGGTGGTCAGCTCGCTCACCCCCACGGCGGGAACCATAGCGGTGGCCAGGATGACCATGTCGGCCTTGACGCTCACCGGCTTGCCCAGGAGGGTGTCCTCCCCCTTGCACACCAGCTTGCCGTTCTCCCTGTAAATCTTGGAGACCCGGCCCCGGATGTACACGGCGCCGTCCTCCCGGGTGCGGTCGTAGAACTCCTCGTAGCCCTTGCCGGGGGTGCGCACGTCCATGTAGAAGACGTAGACGTTGGAACCGGGGAGCTTTTCCAATATCTGATGGGCGTGCTTGGCGGAGTACATGCAGCAGGCCCGGGAGCAGTAGCTCTTGCCCTTGTGGGGGTCCCGGGAGCCCACGCACTTGATGATGACCACGTCCTTGGGCTCGGTCCAGTCGGAGGGGCGGAGGATGCGGCCCTCGGTGGGGCCGGAGGCGTTGACCAGCCGCTCGAACTGGAGGCCGGTGATGACGTCGGCGTACTTGCCGCCGCCGTACTCGCCGTAGAGATTCTGCCACTCGATGAGCTCATAGCCGGTGGCCACGATGATGGCGCCGTAGGTCTCGGTGTACTCCTTGGCGGTGTCCTTGAAGTCGATGCAGCCCAGGGGGCAGACCTTGGCGCAGACGCCGCACTTGCCCTCCTTCAGCATCTTACAGTTTTCCGGGTCGATAACCGGCTTGGCAGGCACCGCCTGGGCGAAGGGCTTGTAGATGGCGGTGCGCTTGTTGTAGCCCTGGTTGAACTCGCTGTCCACCTTGGTGGGGCACTTGGTCTCGCACAGGCCGCAGCCGGTGCACTTGGTGTGGTCCACGTAGCGGGCCTTCTGGCGGATGGTGACCTCAAAGTTGCCCACATAGCCCCCCACGTCGACCACCTCGGAGGAGGTCATGAGGGTGATGTTGGGGTGCTGGCCCACATCCACCATCTTGGGGGTGGAGATGCAGGCGGAGCAGTCCAGGGTGGGAAAGGTCTTGTCCAGCATGACCATGTGCCCACCGATGGAGGGCTCCCGCTCCACAATGGTGACTTGGTAACCCGCGTCGGCCACGTCCAGTGCGGCCTGAATGCCGGCGATGCCGCCGCCGATAACCAGGCACTTCTTGTGGATGGGGATGGTGGAGGTAAAGAGGGGCTCGTTGCGCTCCACCTTGGCCACCGCCATGCGCATCAGGTCGATGGCCTTCTCGGTGGCGGCCTCCTTGTCGGTGTGGACCCAGGCGCACTGCTCCCGGATGTTGGCCACCTCCAGCATGTAGGGGTTGATGCGGGTGTCCTTGAGCATTTTGCGGAAGGTGGCCTCGTGCATCCGGGGGGAGCAGGAGCAGATGACCAGGCGATCCAGCTGGTGCTCCTCAATGGCGGCCTTCATGGCCGCCTGGCCGGGCTCCGAGCAGGTGTACTTGTTGGTGGTGGCAAAGACCACGTGGGGCAGCTTGGCGGCCTCGGCGGCCACCCGCTCCACGTCCACCACGCCAGCGATGTTGGTGCCGCAGTGGCACACGACGACTCCGATACGGCTCACTGCTCGTCACCATCCTTCTTCAAAGCGTTGCGCATCAGGCCCACGGCGGGGGTGAAGTGGGTGTGGAGCCCGAAGTCCCTGGGGTGGACCCCCATGCACAGGGCCAGCAGCTCGGTGAACTGGTAGACCGGCAGGGCGTAGTCCCCGCCGTACTCCTCCATCACCTTGCTCTGGCGCATATCCAGGTTGAGGGCGCACAGGGGGCAGGCGGTGACGATGCAGTCGGCTCCGTGCTCCCGGGCGTTGTTCAGAATCCGCTGGATCAGCGGCAGGGCGGCCTTGGGGGCGTCCACCTGGTGGCTGGCGCCGCAGCACTCGGTCTTGAAATCCCAGGACACCGGCACCGCGCCGGTGAGGGAGACGATGCCGTCCATCTGCATGGGGTTCTCCGGGTCGTCGGGCCGGGCGATCTGGCTGGGGCGGGAGGTGAGGCAGCCGTAGTAGCAGGCCACCTTCAGGCCGTTCAGGTTCTTCACCAGCTTGGAGCGTACCGCCTCCATGACCTCGGGGCGGCTGAAGATCTCCAGGAAGGACACCACCGGATTGGCGCCGCTGCAGGGCATTCCGATGATCTCCTCGATCTCCTCCCGCTTCTTCTCGTCGGTGAGGACGGCATGGCGGGAGTACTGCATCCGGGAGTAGCAGGCGGCGCAGGCCACGGCGATCTCCATGCCGCCGCCGTCGGCCTCGGCCCGGGCCAGATTCCGGGCCGGGAGGGCCAGGGCCATCATCTCGTTCATGGTGTGGGCGGCGGTGGCGCCGCAGCAGTTCCAGTCGGGGATCGTCACCAGGTCCATGCCGATCTTGCGGGTGACGGCGTCGATGGACTGCTGGTAGCCCTTGGCGGTGGCCGCCATGGAGCAGCCGGGGAAATAGTAGTAGCGCATCATTCCTCTTCCCCTCCCCTCTCCAGGGCCTTCTCAATGATGGCCTTGATCTCCTCAGGATGGTTGGTGGTGTGGGGCTCGATGCCCACCAGCTTGTTTTTCAGCATGTGGGGTACAGAGTCCATGTCCTGCATGAAGCGGCCGGTGGTCATGTTGTACATCCCCTCCAGCAGCACCTCGTGGGACTTGCCGAACATCTTCACATTCTGCATAAAGATGCTGGAGAACATATCCACCGTCTTCACCCCGATCTTCCCCCGGGCCTTGGCGGCCTGCCGGGAGAGCTCCATGAGGGACGGGATGTCGATGGAGTGGGGACAGCGCTCCACGCAGGTGTGGCAGGAGGCGCACAGCCAGATAGACTTGGAGGCCAGGATCTCCTCCGTCATTCCCAATTGCATATAGTGGACCAGCTCCCGGGGCATGATGTCCATGGCGTGGGCCATGGGGCAGCCCGCGGTGCATTTTCCGCACTGGTAGCACTCGTGGAGCTTCACGTTCGCACGGGCCGCAATACTGCCGGCCAGTTCCTTGCCGCTTTTCTCATTCAGGCAGTCATCCATGCGTGTCCTCTCCTTTCTACCGTTTTCAGGCGGGGATTCCCCGCCGGCATTTGCATTCGCTGTATCTCGGGGGCGCCGCGCATCCTACGCCCGGCGGCCGGCCAGGGCCAGGGCCAGCTCGGCCAGGGCCATCTTCCCGGGCCCCTCCTCCATGTGGGCGAGGGCCTCCACAGCCCGCCGGCTGCTCTCCTCCAGAACCCTCTGGGTATAGTCCAGGGCCCCGGAGCCGGTGATGTAGGAAATCAGGCGGCTCACGTCGGCCTCGCTCTTCTCTGGATTCTCCAGCAGGGCGCGCATCTCCCGGTCGGGGCGGCGCTCCACCGCATACCGGACCGGCAGGGTGTAGATTCCCTTGCGCAGATCCTGTCCCCGGGGCTTGCCGAAGCACTTGGGAGCGGCGAAGTCCAGCAGGTCGTCCTTGAGCTGGAAGGCGATCCCCAGCTCCAGGCCGTAATTCCGGAGTGGGGCGGCCTCCTCCGCCGTCATCCCACCGGCCAGCGCCCCAGTGAAGCAGCTGGCCGAGAGCAGGTAGGCCGTCTTCCGCTTGATCTGCAGGTAGTACCGCTCCTCGCTCTGGCCCTCCAGGGAGAAGGCGGCGTTCAGCTGCATCAGCTCCCCCAGGCACATCTCCACCGAGGTCTCGGACAGGGTCTCGTTGACCCCGGTGCCCCGGTAGAGGTGCAGGAGCTCCATAGCCCGGCCCAGCAGGAAATCCCCACACTGGACCGCCCCGTGCTCCCCCAGCAGGCGGTGGATGGTGATGACCCCCCGGCGCTCGTCGGAGCGGTCCACCACGTCGTCATGGATCAGGGAGGCGGTGTGCATCAGCTCCAGCATCACCATCAGGGGGATAATTTCATATTCCTCCCGGCCGGCGCACCGCCAGCTCAGATAGGCCAGAATGGGCCGCAGGCGCTTGCCGCCGGAGGTCACCATCCGGGCCACGTTCTGCTCCAGGGCGCTCACTCCGGACCGGGTCATCTCCCGCAGCCGCCGCTCCATCTCACTCAGGGCGGCGGTCATCTCTCCGTGGAGGGCGGAGAGCTCCGGGCTGCCGTTCAGCTTTTTCTGTACAATGGTGTTCAGCATACCGCCAGCCGCCCGGACAGCGCTTTGACAAACTGGCGGTAACGCTCCAGGTCAAAGCCGCGCTCTCCGCGCACTCCTTCCTCCGCGTCTTCCCGGAGGAAGGCGGCAAATTGCTCAATCAGCCAGGGGCTGTCCAGGGGGATCAGGCACTGGGAGAAGAGGCCGAAGAAGTAGTCGCCCAGCAGAATGGCGGCGGCGTCTCCCTCCCCCGCGTCCTGGTGGAGCCTCCGGAAGAGAAGGAAGCTCTGACAGGCGGCGGCCAGGTCGGCCCCCTTTTCGCCCTCCAGGCGCTCCAGCACCAGGCGGGGGATCTCCTCCCGCTGGGCCTGGCTCAGGGGCTCCCGGCCCAGGCTGGTCCAGAAGCCGTAGCCCTCAGCCAGCAACGCCTGACAGCGCTCCAGCTCCGCGCCCTTCATGTCCGCTTCCCCCCTTCCCGTCTCTTCACAGGGCGGGGCTCAGTCCCGCTCCAGCATCATCACGCCGATGTCGGGGCTCTCCCTGCCCAGCTCTACTTCCTTCACAGCCCTCTTGAAGCCAGGCATATCCACCTCGATGGTGTACACGCCGCTCTCGGGCTGCAGCTTGTCAAACTTGAACTCGCCCAGGAAGTCCACATACATGGTCTCCAGCATGGTCCCATCCTTTTTGATGGTGGCCCGGGCGTTGGTGGCCGCCGTCTCCACGCCGTGGTCGTCATAGGCGGCGGCGCCGGCGATAAAGCACTTGTTGTAACGGTAGAGGTTCTTATAGCGGACCTTGGGCTTGTGGTTCCCCGGATACAGGGACTCCAGCTCCTCCCGGTTGGACAGGCCCTCCCAGTCCTCGTCGGAGCAGTTGACCACGCTCAGGGCCCGGATGGGACAGGCCTGGACGCAGCGCGGCTCCTTCCAGCCCTGATCCAACAGGTGGGCGCACAGAGTACACTTCTGGGCCACCTTCAGCTCCTCGTTCCACTGGATAGCGCCGAAGGGGCAGGCCTTTACCAGTTCCCTGTTCCCCTTGGCCTTGTATACGTCCAGCAGCACGATGCCGTCGGGCCGCTTGGTAACGGCGCCGGGCGCCGCCTTGGCGCAGGGGGCGTTCTCACAGTGCTGGCACATCTTGGTCACAAAGCACACGTCGGTGTGGGGGGCGCTCCCCCGCTCATGGCGGACGGGGTTGATCCACTTGTCGTCGTGCTTCTGCTGCTTGCGGGTGTAGGGAGGCCAGTCGTTGTCCACAAACTCGTCCTTACAGGCCATCAAGCAGTTGTAGCAGCCGACGCACTTTTCCAGGTCCACGACAATATGCCATTTATTCATCAGCCTAACGCTCCTTTTCTCTCATCAATAGGACTCGGCCCGCAGGTCGCCGATGTACTTCACCTTGCCGTCCCACTTGCGGACCTCCACCAAGCAGGAGTTGACCGCCAAACCATGGGCGTTCTTGGTGATGAAACGGCTGGGCGTCAGGGTGTTGACACAGCCGCCCCGGTCGGTGGAGTGGCCGGGCTCGCCCAAGGGATCGTAGTTGGCGCTGGACTCGTAGGAGTGGACCACGCCCTCGGGCACCCGCTCGGTGAGCTCCAGATAGCAGATGACGCTGCCCCGGTCGTTGAAGACCTCGATAAGGTCGCCCTTCTTCAGCTTGCGCCTGGCGGCGTCGGCGGGGTTCATGCGGAAGACCCAGTAGTAGTAGCCGTCCACCTTGACGCGGTGCTCCTCGATGTCGTTGATGTTGGAGTCCTTGGCGTCGCCCATGGTATGGAAGGAGTACTTGGCGTGGGGGGAGATCATCTGGAGCGGGTACTTCTCAAAGAGCTCCTTGCTCTCCCGGCCCTCCCAGGAGGGAATATAGGTGCAGATGGGCAGGCGGGTCTTATCCCCGGCGTCAAAGCGCTTGAGGGTCTGGGCCTCAAACTCGAACTTGCCCGATGGGGTCTGCAGGCCCTCGCCGTAGCGGCCGTAGTACTCGCTGGGCAGGGGGGTGAGCTCGGGAGTGTCCTTCTTGCGGCCCTCGGCGAACCAGTTGAAGGCCAGGGGGTCCCGCCGCCCCTCGGGCAGGGGGGGCACCACGTAGTAACCCTTCTTGAGGAGCTTGTGCCAGGAGATCTTCTTGGGCAGATCGGTGGCCTCGAAGTAGCGCTTCACCCAGTCATACTCGCTGTTGCCCTCGCTGAAGACCTGCCACAGGCCCAGCTTGTTGGCAATGGCCTGGAAGATCTCAAAGTCCGACCTGGACTCGCCCAGGGGCTCGATGCACTTATGCTGGATGAAGATGACCCGCCAGTTGTTCTGGAGGTATGCCTTCTCGATGTAGCCGCCGGAGGAGGAAGCCTCGCCGATGTCCCAGCGCTCGAAGTTGGTGCAGGCGGGCAGGATGATATCGGCGAACTTGGCCTCGCCCTCGAACCAGATGGACTGGTTGACCACGATCTCCAGGCTGTCGCACCGGTACATCTGGGCAAAGCGGTTGGACTCGGGTTGGGTGCCGATATGGGATCCGCCGTACTTGTAGTACATCTTCACCGGCTCGTGTCCGGGGGCGGGGTACTGGACCTTGCTGAACTGGGAGGTGACGGAGTAAACCCCCAGGTGATTGGACTCGGCCTTCTTATCCATGATAGCCTCTGGGATACGCAGGCGGGGGATAAGCTGGGTCTCTGAGTTGACGGCGGGAGACTGGGGCATCCGGTTGTAGAGCGCGACACCCGCACCGGTGCTCATGTAGTCGCCGGAAAAGCCGCCGTCGGCATAGCCGGGGAACCAGAATCGGGTGTCCAGGGGGGTACCGTACTGGAGGCCACCGAAGTTAACGCCCGGCTTGCCCACGCCCTGCATGAAGTTCAGGCACACCATGGCCCGGGCCCACTCGGTACCGAAAGCGGTGCGGCCGGCGGAGCCGAAGGAGGTGATGCCGCCGCAGGCCAGATAGGTCTTGTTGCGGGCCCACTCCTGGGCCAGGGCCCGGACGGTGCGGGCGGGCACGCCGGTGATGGACTCCTGCCACTCGGGGGTCTTGGGCACCCCGTCGGTGCGGCCCAGGACGTACGCCTCCCACTTGTCGAAGCCAAAGGTCCGCTTGGCCACATAGTCCTTATCGTAGGTCCCCTCGTTCATCCACACGTTGGCGATGGCGATGGCCATAGCCGCGTCGGTGGCGGGCCGTGGGGCGATCCAGCGCCCGCCCAGGAAGGCGGCGGTGGCGTTGAAATAGGGGTCGATATGTACCACCTTCATGCCCAGATCCTTAATCCATTGGCGGCGGACAGTGCCCTCCTGGGCAGCGTACACGCCGGCGGTGGACTCGGGGTCGGAGGACCAGAAGACAATCATCGTGGCGTTCTGCATGCAGTCCTCCACGGTGGAGTAGGGCTCGCAGCCGCCGTACCGGGCGGATCCGCCGTAGTGGTGCATGGCACCCCAGGCGAAGCCCTCCCATGAGTCGGGATTCAGAGCCACGTTGGTGGCGCCCAGGCAGTCAAAGAAGCGCTTGGTGCCGCTAAGGTAGTAGCCGATGTTGCCCCAGGTGTGGTGGGAGCCGCTGGAGTGGAAAATGGTACCGGGTCCGTGTTCCCGGCGCACCCGGACGATCTCTTTGGAGACGATATCCAGCGCCTCCTCCCAGGAGATGCGCTCATAGCCCGAAATGCCTCGATTCTGGTAGTTGCGCTCACCATTGGGGTCAAAATCCACCCGCTTCATGGGGTAGAGCACCCGATTGGGCGAGTAGACCATGGACTTCCAGCCCAGGGCATAGGGCGTGGCTGTCATACGGCGGGGCGGGCTGAACTTCTTGCCCTTGGCGGTGATGGTCCAGGGGGCCGGGTCGTCCTGGTCGAACTCCAGGGGGGTGACCCGGATGATCTTGTCGTTTTTCACATAGACAAAGACCGGACCGCCGTTGGTGCCGGTGACGTAGCGGGTGACGCCGTTGCCCATCTTGGTGCCATAGTTCTTGTAATAGAGCACGTCGGCCGCGAAGAACTTCAGCAGCAGCGAGGAAAACCACATGGCCGCATCGTCGGGGCCGTTAAGTACCAGGGAGCCGGTCTTGGCCGCGTTGACAAACTCCATCTGATCCCGGAAGATGGTGGCCACGTTGTTGGCCACCTCCAGGTTCTCAAAGATCATCTCTACGTCGGCCTCATAGATGCCCATCTTACCGGTCACCACACCGTTGCGGAACTCCAGCCACTGGCCGTGGCTGTTGTCCCGCAGCTTCATCTGGACGGTGACGTTCTTCTTTTTCAGCTCTTCCTTGAAGCCGGGCGCCACCGCTGCCAACGCGTTGAGCACCTTGTCCAGGGCAAACAGGGTTCCGCCAAGGATTGCCTTGTTGATGATCTGCCTGACATCTCTCATCGTCTTTCCATCCTTCCTTCTTCGTCTTATCCCGAATGTAAGGAGTTTTCGCAGCTAAAAACGGAATACTTATGGTATACCATGAGAATACCGCTATTTTATATCGGTGTCAAGTAGGATCACACCCTTTACAAGTAGAATTTTTACGTCTATAATAGGTGAAAAACACCAGAATACCGCAGGTATCCCATTGTAGGCCAAACTTAACCGTAATAAAGGAGCCTCATGCCATGTCTGAAGCACACAATACCGGCGTGCTGTCCCAGACTCCGGACAGCAAACAGCTGCAGGTCTATAAGCTCATTCGGGACGCAATTGTAAAAAACGAGTTTCCTCCCGGGACGGTCATGGTGGAGCGCAAGCTCTGTGATATCTACAATGTCAGCCGCTCCCCCATCCGCAACGCCCTTCAGCAGCTCACCTTCGAGGGACTGCTCACCTATATGCCCGGGAAAGGCACTGTGGTTCCTGAATTCAATCTGGAGGACATCCTGGAGGTCTATGATCTGCTGGAGGTACTCCAGGTCTATGCGACCCGTCAATGCATCCATCAGCTGGACGCAGTGGCGGTGGAGACGATGAATATGATTCTCACCTCTGAGCGGGGAGCCCTGGAAAAGGAAGACCTGTATACCGCCTCCCAGTGGGATCAGCGCTTTCACGACTTTATTGTGGATCGCTCCAACAATCACCGGCTGAAGAATCTCTTTGACCAGCTGAACAATCAGCGGGTACGCTTTATCACCCCTACACTCAAAGATACGGATCACTACCAGTGTACCCTAAAGGAGCATGAGGACATATATCGCCACATTGTGGATCGGGATTCTGACGCCGCAGAGGCTGCCGTACGGCGGCATTATGCCACCTTGAAGCAGTATTACATCGCCATGCTCATTAACAAGAACTATTTGGGCGGCACTTTAGCGAAATAAGAGATAAAAAGGGCCCGGAACGTATGTTCCGGGCCCTTTTTATCTCTTTGGCTCTGCCATTCGCATCTATTCAGTCTGTCTTTTCCGCCTTGACCAGCTTGACGATAGCAGAGGTACCCAAACGGTCTGCCCCCAGCCTGAGGAAGTCCTCTGCATCAGCCAGGGTACGGATACCCCCCGCCGCCTTGATGCGCACCTCCGAACCGATGTGCCTGCGGAAAAGGGATACGTCTTCACGTGTCGCCCCGCCGGAAGAAAACCCGGTAGAGGTCTTGATGTAATCCGCCCCCGCCTCTGTTACCAGTTCGCAGAGCTTGACTTTCTCAGCCTCGGTGAGCATGCAGGCCTCCACGATGACCTTGAGGATACGGCCCTGACAGGATGCCTTGACCGCCTTGAGCTCCGCCAGAATATCCTCCCACCGGCCATCTTTCACCCAGCCCAGGTTGACCACCATGTCAATCTCATCCGCTCCACCCCGGATAGCGTCCTCTGTCTCGAAGACCTTGACCTCGGTAGTGGAATAGCCGTTGGGAAACCCGATGACGGTGCAGATTTTCAGGCTGTTGCCCACATGGTCCGCCGCCTGCCGCACATAAGCCGGGGGAATACACACGCAGGCGCAGCCGTACTTCAGGCCATCGTCACAGACCTCTCGGATCTCTTCCCAAGTGGCCTCCGGCCTGAGCAGGGTATGGTCGCAGTGTGAGAGAATTTCTCTGATATCCATGGACGGGCTCCTTTCTATTTAACGGTAATCAACTCATAGTTTCGGGCACCCACACCCAGCTTTTCGGCGTGGGCAAGGCACACCCTCCAGTCGGTAATCGGGGTGGTGTTGGTGAAATGGTCGTGGTGGTCACAGAAGCCGGGCTTATGCAGATTTTCATCCAGCACCGAGCCAGGGATGGGCTGTTGACGCATACAGGCGTCGGCACAGGCCTGGTCCAGGGCTACCGGGTCGAAGGAGGCGAACATGCCCACGTCGGGGAGGATGGGCACGTCGTTCTCGCTGTGGCAGTCGCAGTAGGGGGACACGTCCACCACCAGACTGATGTGGAAGTGTGGCCGCCCCGCCACCACCGCCTTGGCGTACTCGGCCATGCGGCAGGAGAGCTCCTCCATGGCGCAGTCGCTGCCCGCCGCGATGGCGTCAAAGTTGCACACCGCGATGCACCGGCCGCAGCCCACGCATCTGTCCAGGTCGAGGATTGCCTTTCTGTCCGGCCCGTAGGAGATCGCGCTATGGGCGCACTGAGTGGCACACCGGCGGCAGCCCACACACCGCCCGGCATCGATCTCCGGCTTGCCCTCGGCGTGCTGCTCCATCTTGCCCCGGCGGCTTCCGCAGCCCATGCCGATGTTCTTCAGGCAGCCACCGAAGCCCGCCGTCTCGTGGCCCTTGAAGTGGGTCAGGGAGATAAACACGTCCGCGTCCATGACAGCCCGGCCGATCTTGGCGTTCTTCACGTATTCGCCGCCTGCCACAGGCACCTCCACCTCGTCATTGCCCTTCAGGCCGTCGGCAATGATGATCTGGCAGCCGGTGGTCATATAGTTGAAGCCGTTGACCATGGCGCTGTCCATGTGATCCAGCGCGTTCTTCCGACCGCCCACGTACAGCGTGTTGCAGTCAGTCAGGAAGGGCTTGCCGCCCCGCTCCTTCACGAAGTCCGCCACGGTCTTGGCCCAGTTGGGCCGCAGATAGGCCAGATTCCCCGGCTCGCCGAAATGCAGCTTGATGGCCACAAACTTCTCGTTAAAATCAATATCGCCCATCCCCGCCGTTTTCAGCAGCCGCGTCAGCTTCTGCTGCAAATTCTCATGATAATCGGCACGCAGATCGGCAAAATACACTTTAGAAGCCATAATTTTGTTGTCCTTTCTCCGTTTTTTCAAGGTTGTTCTGATCGTGTCGATATAGTCTATCATATTTTGCCCTTTTGTGCTATACTCTTTTTAAGAAACTTTTCGAGGAGGCTTTTCCCATGCGTATCCTGACGCTGCCCATCACCCCGGCACTGTCCGGCCTGACCGTAAAGCAGCTGCTGCGGCAGGAACTGCGGCTGTCCTCCTCCCTGCTGAAATCCCTGAAATGGCGGGAAAACGCCATTTTGCTGAACGGCAGCCCCGTCACCGTCCGGGCCGCGGCCTGCGAGGGCGATGTGCTGACGGTGGACGTGTCCGACCCGCCCGCCCACAGCGATATCGTCCCCGTGGACTACCCGCTGGACATTCTCTGGGAGGATGAGGATCTTCTCATCCTCAACAAGCCCGCCGGGATCACCGTCCACTCGGCGGCGCTGACGGAGGAAACCGTTACGATAGCTGGCGCGGTGGCCCACTATTTGGGCGGCGGCGCGTTCCATGCCGTGAACCGGCTGGATCGCGGCGTTACCGGCGTGATGGTGGTGGCCAAAAACGGCTACATGCACCAGCGCTGCATGGTGATCCTCCACACGGAGGACTTCCGCCGGGAGTATCGCGGCGTCTGCGACGGCGTGCCCCAGCCAACCAAGGGAACCATCGACCTGCCCATCAGCCGCCAGCCGGATTCGCTGCTGAAGCGCCGTGTCGACCCGGAGGGCCTGCCCTCCCGCACGGAGTACGAAACCCTATCCGTCTCCCATGGCCGCACCTTGCTGCGGCTGCGGCCCATCACTGGCCGTACCCATCAGCTGCGGCTCCATATGGCCGCCATCGGCTGTCCCCTCACCGGCGACTGGCTCTACGGCGCGGAGGACAAGTCTCTCATCGCCCGCCCGGCACTGCACAGCTATGAGCTGTGGCTGCACCATCCGTTGACGGATCAGCTTCTCCACATCACCGCTCCCCTACCGGAGGACATGCGGTGTCTGTTGTAAGGGCCGCATAAAATTCATGTGAAAAGCGGCTGTGCATCGCACAGCCGCTTTTCGTTGAGAAGAAGGTTAGAGAGAGAGAAAATAGATGGAAACAGTAAGCTTTGTTACCTTTATGCCTTATAAGCGCCGGCTATCAGACCACAGATGACCGCCAGATCGGCGAATATCAGGTAGCCCAGCAGCAGGCCCGTGACCTTCACCACAGGATTGAACCAGCCCGTCACGATGGAAACGAATGTGCCCAGCACCACCAATGTCAGGAGCAGGGCCAGCACCACAGCAGTTGTCTTTTTCATAGCAAAAACTCCTTTCATCATTCTGTATTTTACCGTCGATTAACAAGGGCCCTTGTCAATCGATGGTATTGTTTTGCTCTTTGCAGGTATGATGATACTACAGCTTTTGCCATTTGTAAAATACGTGAAAACTAAGTTCGCTATAGTCTAAAACTATGTCAAATGTGACTGCTTGTACTTCTCCGCATACTCCTCCATGGCCTGAATGTACGCCTGCGCCATGGGACTGAGCAGCATGTGGTTGCGCACGATATACCCTAGGCTCACCCGTTTCCGGGGCTTCAGCAGCAGCATGGCCGAGGCATAGACGGTGCGGGACACCTCGTCGTCCAGCCCAATACCCGGCTGATAGGCGTTGATCTCGCGGGTCAGGTCGTTGGCGGTGGCCCGGTCGCGCACCAGAATGTGCCGTGGCGTCACCGCCGGCATAGAGATATCTTCCGAGAAGAACACCGCATTATGGGTTCCCTGCTCAAAGGTCACGCAGGGATAGGGCGCCAGTTCCTCCTCCGTCACCTCGCCCCGGCCTGCCAAGGGGTGATTCTTGTCCACATACACGGTGGCATCTTTCTGCACCAGTTCCGTATAGGTCAACTCGTATTCCCGGAATAGCCGCCGCAACACCTCGCCGTTTTGCTCTGTCATCACCAGCACGCCCACCTCGCTGCGCATGCGGCCCACGTCCTCAATGACCTCATAGGTAGTGGTTTCCCGGAAGGTCATGCTGTACCGCTCGCCGCCCATATCCCGCACCACACGGGCAAACACACGGGCCGCGAAGTTATAGTGCTGGGCGGACACGGCAAACTGCTGCCGGTGGCTGGACTGTGCCCCGTAGCGGTCCTCCAGCAGCTCCGCCTGCATCAGCACCTGCCGGGCATAGCCCAGAAATTCGTCTCCCTCCCGGCTCAGCACCACGCCGCGATTAGTGCGCAGAAAGATGGTGATACCCATCTCCTTTTCCAGCTCCTGAATAGCGGCGGTCAGACTGGGCTGGGAGATGAACAGTGCCTTGGCCGCACCGCTGATGGTGCCCGTCTCCGCCACGGTTGTGACGTACCGCAATTGCTGTAAGGTCATGGCCGTTCCTCCTTAAAAGCTGCCGATGGGAATCGAGCCGTCGTCGCTGCCCTTGGTGATGGACTGGATGGTCAGATAGTACCCCCGGCCATTCTCCATCTCCACATACACCCGATCTCCCGCCTTGCGGCCCATGACGGCCCGGCCCACGGGGGATTCCTTGCTGATCCAGCCCTTCAGCGCGTCCTGCCGCAATGTGGTCACCAGCTGAATGGTACGGCTGCGGCCGGTGTTCTCCATCAAAATCTCCACCGTGTCGTAAAGTCCCGCCGTGTCCTCGGTGGACTTGTCGCCGATGACCTTGGCGGTCTTTATCATCCGCTGCAGGTACCGAATGCGGCTGTCGTTGCGGTTCTTCTCCTGCTTGGCGCACTTATACTCAAAATTCTCGCTGAGATCGCCGAAGGCCCGCGCCGTCTGCACGTCCTCGATGAGCTTGGGCCGCAGCTGCTGCACCCGGTAGTCGATCTCCTCCTGCATTTTCTGAATGTCCTCTTTCGTCAGTTCGTCGTACATACTATCACTCCTTGATGATTTCCGCCAGACGCGCCAGCGCCTGGGGTAATTTTTCCAATTCGATGCCGGAATAGTTCACCACCAGCACGTGGTGGGGCGCATCCTCGCCGTGGCGGTAGTAATCCGACAGCAGTGCCAGCCGCAGTCCCCGCTCCGCCGCCCGCCGCCGCAGCGTCTCGTCCGGCAGCGCCGTGTCCAACCGCACCAGAAAGTGCAGTCCCGCGTCCTGCTCCATGATCTCCGCCCGGCCCGCCAGCGGCCCGGACAGAATGCAGTCGATCACCGCGTCCCGCTTCTGGTGATAGCGCTTGCGCATCCGGTTCAGGTGCTGCTCATAATGACCCCGCGACAGGAACTCTGCCAGCGTGTACTGCTCGAAGCTGGACACCGTGCAGGAGTAGAACCCCAGCTTCTCCCGATAGTCCTCCAGCAGCCTTGGCGGCAGCAGCATATAGCTGATGCGGATAGACGGCGCAATGGTCTTGGAGAAGGTATTCAGGTAGATAACGTGCTGGTGCTCGTCATCGGAGAACAGCGTGGGGATGGGCCGTCCCACGAACCGGAACTCGCTGTCGTAGTCGTCCTCCAGAATGTACCGCCCCTCCCCCTCGTCAGCCCAGCGCAGCAGCTCGTGGCGGCGGGCAACAGGCATGACGATGCCGGTGGGATAGTGATGGCTGGGAGAGATATGCACCACGTCGGCGTCGGTCTGCCGCAGCGCCTGACAGGAAAGCCCGCTCTCGTCCAGCGCCACGTGCCGCAGCTGTACCTGATTGCTCTGGTAGATGCGGCCGATCTTGCTGTACCCCGGATCCTCCACGGCATAGCACTTCTCCCGCCCCAGCAGCTGGATCAGCAGCGTGTACAGCGTCTCCGTCCCGGCCCCCACGATGATCTGCCGGGGCGACACCGTCATCCCCCGGAACTGGTGCAGATAATCCGCGATGGCCTGCCGCAGCTCCAGCGCACCGGTGGAGGGTGTAGGCCGCAGCAGATGGGTGTCCTGCTCCAGAATGGTCTGCCGCAGCAGCTTCGTCCACGTGGCAAAGGGAAAGTATTCGGCGGCGGTGGAGTTGGTGACGAAATCCATAAACCACTGGCGCTCCGGCGGCTCGTCGATGGTCTCCGTCATGGCGGAAGGCGCGGCGGTCAGCGGCTGGTCGATCCGCATCACGTAGTACCCCCGCTTCTCCACACCGCAGATGTACCCCTCGGCGATCAGCTGTTCATAGGCGTTTTTCACCGTGATAACGCTGACCTCCAGATGGGCCGCCAGCGCCCGCTTGCTGGGCAGCTTCTCCCCCGCCGCCAGCACGCCGGACAGAATGTCGCTCTTGATGTGGCGGTAAAGCTGCTCGTACAGGCTTACGCCGCCGCTTTTTTCAAAGGTATAGGTCAGCATGTGGCCCCTCCATCTGGTATGTACATTTTGTCTCATTTTGGATATTTTAATAATACCAAAGAATACTATAATACACTCCAGAAAGAAATGCAAGGAGGCAATGGCAATGTCTGATAAAAAAGTGCAAAAACTGGTGGTCAGCGCCCTGATGGCCGCTCTGACGTATGTAGCCACCATGGTGGTGCAGATCCCCTCCCCCATGAACGGCTATGTGAATTTGGGCGACTGCTTCGTGCTGCTGTCCGGCTGGCTGCTGGGCCCGTGGTATGGCGGCGCTGCCGCCGGTATCGGCTCCATGCTGACCGACCTGCTGTCCGGCTATGGTTACTATGCGCCCGGCACCTTTGTCATCAAGGGACTTGACGCGCTGGTGGCCGCCCTGATCTTCAAGGCCATGGGCCGTACCAGTGCCGCCGCCATCGTCAGCGGCGTGGTGGGCGAGATCATTATGGTGGTGGGCTACTTCGGCTATGCCGGTCTGCTGCTGGGCAAGGGCATCGGCGCCGCCGCCAGCATCCCCGGCAATCTGGTACAGGCCGCCATGGGTCTGGTCATCGGCTTCGTGCTGCTGAAGGTCATGCAAAAGACCCGTATTGCGGAAAAAATTTAACTGTGCTATAATAATGCTATTGAATCGGACGCACTGTCACCGCATGTGGCAGTGCGTCCGCAAAGCGCTTTCCAATACGTTGAAATGAGGTGTTTTTTATGGCAGGAACCGTTCATGACGTAGAGAATAAGAACCTGTTGGCGCAGGTAAAGGAAGAATCCGCCAACGCCGCCCGTCAGCTGGCCGAGACCGCCAGACTCCACAAGGGTCAGATCGTGGTGGTGGGCTGCTCCACCAGCGAAGTGGTGGGCCACAATGTGGGCAGCTGGTCGACGCCCGAGGTGGCCAACGCCATCTTTGAGGGGCTGAACAGCGTGTTTGCTCCCATGGGGGTCTATATCGCCGCCCAGTGCTGCGAGCACTTAAACCGCGCCATTATCATCGAAGAAGAAGCCGCACTGAAATACGGCCTGGAAATGGTCAATGTAAAGCCCCAGCTGAAGGCCGGCGGCTCCTTCTCCACCGTGTCCTTCCGGTAGACATACCGCATCAGGAAGACAGCCGGCAGCACCGCCGCCAGCACATAGATGGCCAGGATGCTCATCCCAGGCACATAGAAAAACATCACGCGATCTCCCCTTTCCGCCATTTCAGCGATAGCTTATTCTAGCGAAGGATGGGGAAATTGTCAATCTCCGCCCGAAAACGCCCCCGGAAGCGATCGCTTCCGGGGGCGCGGCTTTGCCGGGGATCAGTTCCGGCTGACGGTCTGCCTGCGCCAGAGACAGGCATCGGCATGCTGTAGGTCACGGAGAAGGAGAGGCCGTTCATCGCCTCGGCAAATTCATCCCCGAAGCGGTCGTAGTCCGCCTGGGACTCAAACTGCAGGGCAAGGCTGCCGGAGCCCTCCCGCTCCACCTGGGCGCAGAGCTCCCGCAGCCAGGGCGTCAGGGACTCCCCGGAGCGGACGTAACAGCCCGTCCGGGCGTAGTAGGACCCATTCATGGAGTCGACCTCCGGCAGGGTGAAGTTGTCCGTGATGTAGTCCCGGAGGATATACGGCGCGGCGATGACCTGGCGTGGGACGTTGCACTTGCGGAAGTCGCACTCACAGGGCTCATCCGGGTAGGGCACGTCGGAGGTCACGTCCACGTCGCTGAATTCCCCGTCGATGCGGATGCAGTTCCAGGCGTGGCCGGAATCGCCGTCCCGGCTGCCGCCGGAGAGGAGGAAGGTGGTGAGGCCCATCTCCTCGGCGATCCACTTGAAGCCGAGGCTGATGCCGTCGCACTTGGCAGCGCCCCGCACCAGGGCGCCGTAAGCGTTCCCGGCATCGGCGGCCTCGTTGTCATAGACGCAGTTGGCGTTGAGGAAGCTGATGGCGGAGAGCTCCCGCTCCCACTCGGAGAGGCCCTGGGCCTGGGCCGCCGCCTGCCGGGCGATCCCGGCGCAGGTCTCGGCGCGTGCGCAGTAGTCGGTCTCCTGCAGGCCGTAATTCACGGTGACGTAGAGGACCTCCCCCTTGCTGCTGTGGGTGGTGTAGCGGGAATCCTCCGAGAGCTGGAAGACCTCCGGACACTCGTGCTCCACCAGGAAGAAAAGGAGCCTTAAGTCCTCCCT
>ERZ825896.1325-NODE-1325-length-28068-cov-6.647307_pt1 | contig 28068 bp, 26 predicted proteins | sample MGYA00519858_ERZ825896 | MGnify/ENA primary metagenome ERZ825896 (study PRJEB31778, sample SAMEA3449214) | human gut metagenome | biome: human gut; feature: human-associated habitat; material: faeces | place: United Kingdom | collected 2010/2012 ...
TTATAAGAGATTATTTGCATATCCTTTATGTCCCGGCACCGTATCTTTATAACGCTGCTTATTATAGGTTAGATTGTTCTGCGAATAAAGATTTAAAGGAAACATTGATTCAATATATTGAGCACAATTTAAATGCTGCTAAAACAGCAGAGGCGCTTTTTATTCACAGAAACACATTGTTCTATCGATTAAACAGAATTTCAAAATACTACGGCATTGACACTGCAAATTACCTGGATTTAACCAATTTTTATATTTATCATTTACATAAAATCAAAAGAGAAGAGAGGTAGAAGGACATGAAATTTATAACTGCGTCATATGAGCATATTGACAGAATGTGTGAGATTACGGCCGATGCTAAACGGCAGCTTAAGAATCTGGGGCTTGACCAGTGGCAGCAAGGCTATCCGTCCAGAGAAGTGTGGCTTCAGGATATAGAGGATAAGTGCGCGTATTTGGCAGTGGAAGAGGGGGAGATTAAGGGAATCTTTGCGTTCCAGACAACGCCGGATCCATCTTACAAAGTGATTGACGGAGCGTGGCTGACGGATGGGGAGTATGCATCCATGCATCGGGTGTGTGTGGCTTCCGGATGCAAAGGAAAAGGAGTAGCCGGGAAAATGTTTGAGAAGGGCTTCGGGATGGCAAGAGAAGCAGGATTCCCATCGGTAAGAATTGATACCCATCCGGGAAATCTTCCTATGCAGAGAGCGCTTGGAAAGGCGGGATTCACTGCCTGTGGCAGGATTCATCTGGTGGGCGGATGTGAAGACGGCCACTTAAGGATTGCATTTGAAAAAGTGCTGTAATTGGCAGAAAATGGTCTTTCGCAACTGTGGGTTGACAGATTGACAGGTAAGATTTCTTGCGTGTAACCGCAAAAAAGCTTATATTTATAGAAGAGAACAGATGCAGGAGAAGGAAGAGAGGTAGAGGATATGGATTTAGCAGACAAAATTATTGCTCTCAGAAAAAAGAAAGGATGGTCGCAGGAGGAGCTGGCAGTGCAGCTTGGCGTGACGCGGCAGTCCGTCTCCAAATGGGAGGGCGCGCAGTCGGTGCCGGATCTGGAAAAGATCGTACAGATGAGTCATTTGTTCGGCGTTACGACAGACTACTTATTAAAGGATGAGATCGAAACGATCGAGCAGCCGGGGGCGCGGGTACAGGCTGACGACGCGGCAGTACAGACAGAGACGCAGACGGAGGTTCTGCGGCGGGTGAGCATGGAAGAAGCGGCGCATTATCTGGAGCTTCGGCTAGCCGCGGCACCGAAAATGGCAATTGCGACCTTTTTAAGTGTGATCTCCCCGATCTGTCTGTTCCTGCTCATAGGATTCAGTGGATCGTCGCGGCTTGGTATTTCCGAAAGTATGGCGACCGGTATGGGCCTCTGCGTGCTGCTCTGTCTGGTCGCAGCCGCGGTCAGCATTTTCATCAGCTGCGGAGGCAAAGCCAAAGACTATGCGTTTCTGGAAACGGAGCCGTTTGAAACCGCCTATGGTGTTGTCGGCATGGTCAAAGCGCGTAAAGAGGCGTTCAAAGAGCGTTATACGCAGCTGAATATCATTGGCACAGTGCTCTGCATTCTGGCTATCGTGCCATTGTTTCTCGCTATGTGCTTAAGCTGTTCCGACCGGATTTACATCGCGGCGTTCTGCCTGCTGCTGCTTCTAGTCGCGCTGGGCTGTCTGGCTTTCGTCTACGGCGGGACTTATCAGCATGCCATGGAAAAGCTGTTGGAGGAGGGTGACTATACGCGCAAAAACAAGAAAGCTGCCGGGGCGATCGGCAAGATCAGCACCATCTACTGGCTGTGTGTGACCGCGATCTTCCTGTTCTATACTTTCGGTCCGAGGGGCAACGGCCAGCCGCAGTACAGCTGGTTCATCTGGGCGATTGCAGGCGTGCTCTACGGCGCAGTGATCGCAGCCGTCAAACTGCTACGCCGGAAATAACTGGGTGTGCGGCAGGGAGAAAAGGTTGATGAATCCCTCCGCGTCGTGCTGATTGTAAATTTCGTCGGCACTGAAGGTCGCGAATTCTTCGCTGTATAACGAATAGTCGGATTTGCTTGCAACCGGCAAAGCATTTCCTTTGTATAATTTCATCCTTACGGTTCCCGTCACATTTTCCTGCGTTACATCGACGAAAGCCGAGATTGCGTTTCTGAGCGGAGTGAACCAAAGTCCGTCGTAAATCATCTGCGAGAATTTCTGCGCTACGATATTCTTATACTGCATGGTGTCTCTGTCGAGAATCAGGCGTTCCAGGTCGGTGTGAGCCGCGTATAAAATAGTTCCGCCGGGAGTTTCATAAACGCCTCTGGACTTCATGCCGACCAGACGGTTTTCGATGATGTCGATGGTGCCGATGCCGTTCTTGCTGCCGAGCTCATTGAGCTTGTTGAGCAGGGAAACCGCGTTCATCTTTTCACCGTTGAGGCCGACCGGAACACCTTGTTCAAAGTCGATATCCACATAGGTGACCTCGTCCGGCGCGTCCTCCGGCTCGCGGCTGAGCACATGAATGTCCTTGAGATGCTCGTTCCAAGGGTTTTCGAGATTGCCGCCCTCGTGACTGATGTGCCAGATGTTTTCGTCTCTGGAGTAAATTTTCTCGACAGTCTGATGGATCGGAATGTCGTGCGCTTTGGCGTATTCAATCAGATCTTCTCTGGAGTGGAAGTCCCAGGTTCTCCAAGGCGCGATGATCTTGATCGCCGGGTTGAGCGCTTTGATGGTGGTCTCGAACCGTACCTGGTCGTTGCCTTTGCCGGTGCAGCCGTGACAGATATAGAAGGCGCCTTCCTGTTCAGCGATCTCGACCAGCTTCTTGGCCATCAGCGGTCTTGCCATGGATGTGCCGAGCAGGTACGCGTTTTCGTAGATGGCGTCCGCTTTCATGACCGGCCAGATGTAATCTTCGACAAACTCTTTCTGAATGTCGAGAATATACGCTTTGGCCGCGCCTGTTTTGTACGCCTTTTCTTCAATCTCTTTGAAATCTTCTTTTTGCCCGGCGTTGCAGCCGAAGATCCGATATCCCTCCCACGTAAACTACCTGCCGGCCGGATCAAGCTGCGTGACGAAGCTCAAATGATCAAAAAACGGTGGATGGTTCGCGGAATTTTCCCCTTGACATCGGCTGTGTTTGTATGGTAGAATCTCTAGCGAAAGAAATCTTTAAGCACGATACAGAGATGTCGGCAAGGTGGACATAGAAACAAGGCAGAAGCGAGGAAACTCCGCGATTTTTGCGCGCCGCGAGCGTATTCGCGCGGCGTGTCCGGCACAACGCTTTTGTTTCGTATGAACGCATCCCAAACCTGCCGTCAAGGCAGGTTTTTTTGTAGGAAACAGCGCAGCGCGATATTTCCAAAATAACGGCAAAGGGAGCCTTCCTACCTTTGTCCCATCTACGAGGAGAAAGACGATGAGAAACGACAAATGCACAGAAACAAGAGAATATCCGGCTTTTGCTGCAGCCTCCGCCCTTCGCGGCGAAGGCGTGTTTCCTGATTTATCCGTATCGCCATTTTTGACAATCCCCTCTTTTGTGGATGTGCATGTACATCTGCGAGAGCCGGGATTTTTTTATAAGGAAACGATTTTGAGCGGCACGACGGCGGCGGCAGCCTCCGGTTACGGACATATCTTCGCGATGCCGAATCTGAACCCGGTGCCGGATACTTTGGAAAATCTGAACATCCAGAGAGCCATCATCGAAAAAGACGCCCGCATTGATGTCCGGCCGTACGGCGCCATCACTACCGGCGAAAAGGGCGAAAGGCTGGCAGATCTTGCGGCGATGGCGCCCTATGTCATCGGTTTCAGCGATGACGGGGTGGGACTGAATGACCCTGCGCTGATGCGGGAGGCGATGCGCATCGCGCGGCGGCTGGAGCTGCCGATCGTCGCGCACTGTGAAGATCTGACCCTGCGTGACGGCGGCTACATTCACGATGGTGTTTACGCCCGCAGACACGGACACAAGGGCATCTCGTCCGAGAGCGAGTGGCGGCCGATGCAAAGAGACCTCGAGCTGGTTCAGGAAACCGGCTGCAAATATCACGTCTGTCACATTTCTACCAAAGAGAGCGTGGAGCTGATCGCGGAGGCCAAGGCGCGCGGACTCGACGTGAGCTGCGAGACCGCGCCGCATTACCTCCTGCTCTGCGACGAGGACTTGCAGGAGGACGGCAGATTCAAGATGAATCCGCCGATCCGCGGCAGGGCGGATCAGGAAGCGCTGCTGCGCGGCATTTTGGACGGCACGATCGATATGATCGCCACCGACCACGCGCCGCACAGCCGGGAGGAAAAATCCAAGGGGCTTTCCGGCAGCGCAATGGGGATCGTCGGACTGGAAACGGCGTTCCCGCTGCTCTATACGAAGCTGGTACGTGCCGGTCTTCTCAGCCTCGAACGCCTTGTTGTGTTGATGGCAATCGCGCCACGCAGGCGCTTCGGCCTGCCGGACGCCGAAGAAGCAGGCGACTACGCAGTCTGGGATCTTAGCCAAGCTTACGAGATCGATCCGGAAACATTTTATTCCAAAGGCAGAGCCACACCGTTCGCGGGCGAGCACGTCTACGGCAAATGTGTGCGCAATGTGCTGGGCGGCAAGACCGTCTGGGATACAAACGACGGCAGCGCGGACAACGCGAAGGGCATGCTGTAAATTTTACAAAGGGGTTTCGATAGCTATGAAACAAGGTATGTTTACCATTACAGCAAACAGGCGGCTGACACAAAACGTCTGCGAAATGATACTGGCGGGCGATACCTCCGCCTGTCAAAGACCGGGACAGTTCCTCAACATCAAGCTAGACGGGCTGTTTCTGCGCAGACCGATCTCGGTCTGTGACTATGATGACGAAGAGATCAAAATTATCTATAAGATCGTCGGCAAAGGGACGCGGGCGATGGCAGAGATGCGCCCCGGGCAGACGCTGGATGTGCTGACCGGTCTCGGCAATGGCTATGACAGCAGCAAGGCAGGCACAAGTCCGGTGCTGATCGGCGGGGGTGTAGGAATCCCGCCGCTGTACGGACTGCTCAAGGCGCTGCAGCGGCAGCGCGCGGCAGGCGGCTTGGCGAGCGGCGAGTCTGCCGGTACAGAGAAAATCCGCGTGATCTTGGGTTTCAATACCGCGGAGGAAATTTTTTATCAAAATGAATTTGAAGCAGCCGGAGCGGAAGTGCTGCTCGCGACGGCGGACGGCAGCGCGGGCGTGAAGGGCTTTGTGACCGATGTGCTCGCGGGGCTGGATTACAGCTATTTTTATACCTGCGGGCCGGAAGCGATGTTCCGCGCAATCGAGCGCGTCGCGAAGACCTCCGGACAGTACAGCTTCGAGGAGCGCATGGGCTGCGGCTTCGGCGCCTGCATGGGCTGCTCCTGCGAGACCAAATACGGCAGCAAACGGATCTGCAAAGACGGTCCGGTGCTGGAAAGGGAGGAAATCCTATGGTAAATCTCAAAGTGAAACTCTGCGGTATCGCGCTTGACAATCCGGTGATCCCGGCCAGCGGCACCTTCGGCTACGGCAGCGAATACGCGGAACTTTATGATATCAACTGTTTGGGGAGTTTTTCGTTTAAGGGGACGACCCTGGAGCCGCGCTTTGGCAATCCCACGCCGCGCATCGCGGAGTGCCCGGACGGCATGATCAATGCTGTCGGCCTGCAAAATCCCGGTGTGGACGCGGTGATCCGCGAGGAGCTGCCTGCGCTGCGGAGGATTTTTCACAAGCCGGTCATGGCAAACGTCAGCGGCTTTTCGGTCAGCGATTATGTCGAAACGGTCGCGAAATTCGAGGCGGACGAAGCGGCAAGCAGCCAGATCGGCTGGTATGAGATCAACATCAGCTGCCCGAATGTGCGTGGCGGTGGCATGGCCTTTGGCACCAGCGCGCAGGCCGCGGCAGAAGTGACCGCGGCGGTACGCAGGACAACCGACAAACCGCTGTTGCTCAAGCTTTCACCGAACGTGACAGACATTACCGAGATCGCGAGAGCCTGCGAAGCGGCAGGGGCAGACGGTATCAGTCTGATCAATACCCTGCTCGGCATGCGGATCGACCTTAAAACCAAGCGTCCGGTGATCGCCAACAAGATGGGCGGCTTCTCCGGACACGCGATCCTGCCGGTCGCGCTGCGCATGGTATGGCAGGTCTATGAGGCGGTCAAGCTTCCGATTGTCGGCATGGGCGGCGTCAGCAGCGCGGAGGAAGTGATTGAAATGATGCTGGCCGGCGCGACCGCCGTCGAGATCGGCGCGGCGAACCTCGTCGATCCGTTCGCCTGCAAGCACATCATCGAGGCACTGCCGGCCGTTTGTGAATCTTATGGCATCACAAAATTAGAAGAAATAATCGGAGGAGGACATTAACATGGGAAAAGATGTAATTGTTGCGTGTGATTTTGCGTCCGCGGCGGAAACCTTCCGCTTTTTGGATCAGTTCACCGAAGAAAAACCGTACGTCAAGATCGGTATGGAGCTTTATTACGCCGAGGGACCGCAGATCGTGCGCGAGATCAAAGCCAGAGGGCATCGGATCTTCCTCGATCTGAAGCTGCACGACATCCCGAATACCGTGAAAAAAGCCATGAAAGTCCTCTCCGGACTGGATGTGGATATGTGCAATCTGCACGCGGGCGGTACGATCGCGATGATGGAAGCCGCGCTCGAGGGACTTACCCGCGCGGACGGCAGCCGGCCGCTTTTGATCGCGGTTACGCAGCTGACCTCCACCGACCAGAAACGTATGGAAGAGGACCTTTGGATCGAAAAGCCGCTGGAGCAGGTGGTCGATCACTATGCAGCCAACGCCAAAAAGGCGGGACTGGACGGCGTGGTCTGCTCACCGCTGGAGGCAGCGCGCGTGCATGAGACCTGCGGCAGAGACTTCCTGACGGTTACACCGGGCGTGCGTTTCGCGGACGGTGAGGCAGGCGATCAGGTGCGCATTACGACACCGACGCGCGCCAAAGAGATCGGTTCCGACTATATCGTGGTCGGGCGCCCGATCACGCAGGCGGCAGATTCTGTGGCGGCTTACCGCAGATGCGTGCGTGAATTTGTCGGCTGAGCCGTGAAGGACAAATACGAGCGGGCATGCTTACGCAAAAGAGAAACAGATAGATAAAAATTAAAATAAATGGAATAGATGGGAAAGGAGCATATCGATGGAATTCAAACAAGAGATTGCGAGAGGTCTGCTTTCGATTGAAGCTGTATTTTTAAGGCCGGAGGAGCCGTTCACCTGGGCAAGCGGCATCAAAAGCCCGATTTACTGCGATAACCGCCTGACGCTGACTGCGCCGGATGTGCGCACGATGATCGAGAACGGTCTGGTGCAGCTGATCCGTGCAAATTATCCGGACTGTGAGGTGCTGATGGGCACCAGTACGGCAGGCATCGCGCACGCGGCGATCGTCGGACACCTGATGGATCTGCCGATGGGCTATGTCAGAGGTTCCGCGAAGGATCATGGACGCACCAACCAGATCGAAGGAAAGCTGATTCCGGGGCAGAAGGTGGTGGTTGTCGAAGATCTGATCTCTACCGCGGGGTCCGCTGTCGATACCGTCAAGGTGCTGCGGGAAGCAGGCGCGGAGGTGCTCGGCATTGTCAGCATCTTTACCTATGGCATGCAAAAGGGCCTCGACCGACTGGCTGAAAACGATGTGAAGAATGTCAGCCTGTGCGACCTTGACGCGCTTGTGGAGGTCGCGGCGGCAAGCGGCTATATTCGGCCGGAGGACAAGGAAAAAATCTTAAAGTTCAGAGATAACCCTTCCGATGAAGGATGGATGAAAGGAGATAAATAAATGAGTGAAATCAGAAACCTGATCAACATTACCGACCTGACAGTAGAGGAAATCGACCGACTGATTGCGGTGGCAGATGATATTGTCGCGCATCACAGCGCGTATGAGGATATCTGCGCGCACAAGAAGCTGGCGACGCTGTTCTTCGAACCGAGCACCAGAACCAGATTGAGCTTTGAGGCAGCGATGCTGGAGCTCGGCGGCAGCGTACTGGGCTTCTCAGAGGCAAATTCCAGCTCCGCGGCCAAGGGCGAAAGCGTGAGCGATACGGTACGCACCGTCGGCTGCTACGCGGATATCATCGCCATGCGCCACCCGAAGGAGGGCGCACCGATCGTGGCGGCACAGCGCACGACCGTACCGATCATCAACGGCGGCGACGGCGGACATTTCCACCCGACGCAGACCTTGACCGACCTTTTGACCATCAAGCGTAAAAAAGGCCGTCTGTCCGACATGACCATCGGTCTTTGCGGCGACCTCAAATTCGGCCGTACTGTACATTCCCTCATCGAGGCGATGCTGCGCTACGAGGGCATCCGCTTCGTGCTGATCTCTCCGCAGGAGCTGCAGGTGCCGGATTACGTCAAGGAAAAGATGGACGCGGCTGGCGCGGCGTGGAAAGAGGTGGAGTCTCTCGAAGAGGCGATGCCGGAGCTCGACATTCTCTACATGACCCGCGTACAGAAAGAGCGCTTCTTCAATGAAGAGGATTATGTCAGACTCAAGGACAGCTACATCTTGAATCTCGAAAAACTGGAGACAGCCAAGGAAGACCTGACGATTATGCATCCGCTGCCGCGTGTCAACGAGATCTCAGTTGAAGTCGATGACGACCCGCGCGCCTGCTATTTCTTCCAGGCACTCTGCGGTAAGCACATCCGCATGGCGCTGATCCTTTTCCTGCTCGGCATCAAGAGAGAGGCATAAGGGGCGGTGCGCGCGCAAAACGTGCGGCAAGCCGCAAGAACCATGCAAAGATATTTTCTTGGGTAAATGAACTATGTGAATCAGAACGGAGGCAAATTATGAATATAGATGGCGTGAAAAACGGAATCGTGCTCGACCATATCAAGGCGGGCAAGAGTATGATGGTATATGAACTTTTGGGGCTCGACAAGCTGAACAGCTGTGTCGCGGTCATTCAGAACGCGGACAGCGCGAAATATGGCAAGAAGGACATCATCAAGATCGATGACCGTATCGATATCGACCTCGACGTGCTCGGCTACATCGACAGCAACATCACTGTCAATCTGGTCAAAGACGGCCAGCTGGAAAAGAAGCTGCACCTCGAGCTGCCGCAGACCCTGCGCAATGTGATCAAGTGCAAGAATCCGCGCTGTATCACCACTGTCGAGCAGGAGATTGTCCACACCTTCCGCCTCACAGACCGCAGCAAAAAGGCATATCGCTGCATCTACTGCGACGCGGAGCACCGGGTAAAATAGGAGGGCGAGCATACAGAGGAATCGCCCCCAAAATGAAAAAGGAAAAGGTATGAATCAACACATCGAAAAAGCGAAAGCCCTTCGCGCGCAGGTGCCGCCTGCCGGTAATTGCGCGCAAACGATCCTGCGGGTTTACGCTGCGGAGCTGGGACTTTCAGAGGCGCAGGCAGCAGCCATCGCCGCGAATTTTGGCGGCGGCATGAAACGCGGCAGCGTGTGCGGCGCTGTGACCGCGGCTCTGATGGTCCTTGGCGCAGCCGGCATCACTGACGCGGCATCTGCCCAACAGTTTCAGACAGCGTTTGCCCAAAAGCATGACGGTATGCTCTGCTGCGCCGACCTGCTCAAAGCGAACATGGAAAAAGGCGGAAACAAAAAGGCACACTGCGACGGCCTGATCCTGGGATCCATCGAGCTGATAGATAAGCTGATGGAAGCAGAAGAGAAGTAAACTTACGCAGCAAACGAACCCCACGATATGGCAAATCGTGGGGTTCCGTGTTTTTGGCTCAAAACGAGCCATAGATGGAATCTTTGAGACAGGAATGCGCGGCCTTATTACGGGGAAATGCATTTTTTTACGGATTTTCGGTATTATGCACCCTCTCGACATCGTCAGAAAAAAATGATAGAATAAAGAAAGTTTAGAAAATGCTAAGATGAGTACACAGAGGCAGATCAGTTATAACTGCCCGATCTGAGGAGGGAGAAGCGGAGAATGAACAAAAATCGGACGCTTTTGTCTAAAATCCTGTTGATTTTAGGCATGAGCGCAGTTGTATTCACCTGTTTTGCGGTTTTCACAGAAATGAAATATGATATCAATTTTATAGAATACATCCGTTACTCCATGCCATATTCAGAAGAAGAATATGCTTATATGCGAGATAAGGGGACTATTATTTATTCTCCGGACAGCAATGCGCCGCCGCTTTCTTACATTGATAAGGAAACCGGAAAACATGAAGGGCTGATTATTGACTATATGTCATCAATTTCCATTGAAAGTGCCATGTCGGTAGTATGTCAACCGATGCCGTGGGGCGAAATCTTTGACCAACTGCGGCAAAAAAAAGTTGATACCAGTGACTTATATCGGACAAAGGAGAGGGAAAAAGATTTCCTGTTTACGCAGCCGATTTATAGTATGATCGGAACCATCGTTGTCACAGATGAAGATATACAAGAAAAGGAGGAGCTTTCAGGGAAAAGAATTGCTGTAATCAAGGATGATTTCGCACAGGAATTACTGGAAAAAGAGAATCAACAAAGTAGAAGGCCTAAGTATAAGCTGCTCATTGTCAAGAATATCGAGGAAGGTCTTAAGAAGCTGACAAATGGAGAAGTCGAAGGTGTAGCAGGCGATGAACCGGTGATTGACTACTTGCTCAATAAACGAGATGATAAAGGAAGCTTTCATACCTTGAGGGAACCACTGTTTCAGCGGGATGTTGCTTTTGCTGTGAACAAAGAAGAAACAACTCTGCTTAAAATTTTAAATAAAACAATTTTACGCTTAAAAAAGAAAGATGTACTGGTGAAGGCACAGGAAAAATGGTTCGGCATATCTTCGCCGGTTATTAAGAAGGGTACGACTTATGATATCGCGCTGTATCTTTCCCTCGCGATTGCGGCTGCCATGCTTTTGATCGGCATTTGGAACATGACGATGCGACAAAAAATCCGTGAAAAAACTTTGCAGTTGGCGGTTAATGAAGAAAACCTGCACGCAATCATTGATTCCCTCTATGCGAAGTTGATTGTGATTGACGGAAAAGGGAGAATTGTGGAATGTAATCGTGCGCTTTTGGAAGAACTGAATGCTGAAGAAGAAGCATTGATAGGCACAGAAATCGAAGAATATCCGCTCCTGCACAGCCTTTTTTACCAGGAAGATGGGGAGACGGCACAGGAAAGCCACGAAAAACAACAGGTTATTTATCAAAATCGCTATTTTGATGTAACGAAGCACAGATTACAACCCTCTTTAGAAAATACGCTGATGGTTTTTGAAGATGTTACGGACAAAGTCATTTATGAGCAGCAAATGCGACAGGAAGTGAAAATGGATGCCATCAATCATCTTTCCGTAGGTTTTGCACATGAGGTTCGTAATCCTTTGGGCATCATCCGTAACTATCTGTTTATTTTGCGCGGAGAAGTGAGGAGCTCTGTTGGATTGAACGCTGTGGAGGCGGCCGAAAAAGCGGTAAACCGAATTAACAGCTTGATTACCAACCTTCTGCATTTTGCCAGAATCGAAAAGGATTGTCGTGCAGAAATCGACTTGAGAAAGCTGATGAACGAAATCCTCGCTTTGGAAGAAAAACGTCTGCGGGAGCATCAGATTCTTGTCGAACTTACCGGGGAAGAAAACGTATTGTTGCAATCCAATACAGAATCGCTCAAGGTGATTTTTCTGAATCTGATAGAAAATTCCATTGATGCAATTGCCACGAAAAAAAATTCACAGGGGAAAATACAGATTACCATCAACAGAGATGGGCGAAATGTGAAGGTGCTCCTTCGGGATAACGGCGGCGGAATTCCAAAAGCAGTACAAGAGCAGGTTTTTAATGCTTTCTTTACAACGAAGGAAAAAGGCACCGGTTTAGGATTATACCTTGTGCAGAACGAGGTAAAGAAGATTGACGGTGATGTGCAGTTGCAGAGCCGAAGCGGAGAAGGAACTACCTTTACTATCCGATTACCTGAGAAATAGAGGAGAGAGAAATGAATCGAAAAGAATTTAACATTCTTATTGTAGATGATGAGAAGGAATTTAGACAGACACTTTCGATGATTGTAGAAGGGGTCGGATATAAAACAATGACTGCCGCAAATAGCGAAGAAGCTCTGCGCATCATCGACGGAGAAGATGAAGTGAATCTGATGTTGACAGATTTGCGCATGCCGGGCATGAGTGGGATAGAACTGATTCGTGAAGCCCGCATCCGCAATCCCAAACTTGAAATTATTGTCATCACTGCTTATGGAACAATTGAAAGCGCGGTCGAAGCGGTTAAGGTCGGCGCAGGAAGTTATTTTGTCAAGAGCGAAGACCCAATGAACCTATTGGCAGACATCCATAGAGTTTATGAAATTTATAGATTGACACGAGAAAATGAACTTCTCAAAAAACAGGACAGTCCGACAAGTGAGTTCTTTTTAGAAACAAAGAATTCCAAATATGCAGAGATCCTCGAGATTTGCCGCAAAGCAGCAGATTCAAACATTAACGTGTTGATTCTTGGAGAGTCCGGCGTTGGAAAGGAGATTATCGCTAAATATATTCACCAAAACAGTTCACGCGTACAAAAACGTTTTGTACCGGTCAACTGCCAGCGATTTTCGGACGGAACAATCGAATCCGAACTGTTTGGACATGAAAAAGGCGCATTTACCGGCGCATCCGGCAGACGCATCGGCAGATTTGAAGAAGCGAACGAAGGCACTTTATTTTTGGACGAAATTGGAGATCTTCCACTCGCAACACAAGGGAAGCTGCTGCGAACCCTCGAAAACAGAACTGTGGAGCGTGTTGGAAGTAATAAGCCGATTGCATTGGATATTCGTTTGATCTCCGCTACGAATAAGAATTTAGATGAATTAGTAAACGAAAACGTATTTCGAGAGGATTTGTTTTATCGTATTAACACACTGACTATTACGGTTCCGCCTTTACGAGAACGCAAGGAAGATTTACCGGAAATGATTGATTTTTTTGTTCAGAAGATCCAAACAGAACAAAAAAAGCAGATTCATGCAATTGAAGCGGAAACCATGCAGGAATTACTGCGCTATGATTATCCAGGCAACGTTCGGGAATTAAAGAATATTTTAGAGCGATTTATTGTGCTCAGTGATAACCACGTGATTCAAGGCTCTTTTCATAAAAAAATAAGCAACCATAAAGATATATACGAAACGACAGCTTTAGGACTGAGGGAGGCGCGTGCACATTTTGAATGTGACTATATCACGCGTGCATTGGAATCACATGGTTGGAATGTTACGCGTACGGCACAGGACTTAGGCATTACTGATCGCCAGCTTTGGAATAAGATTCACGAATATGAGATTAAAATTGAAAGATAAGCAAAGAAAATGCTAAGAAACTGCGAAAAAAATTTCGGGTCATGAAATTTTTTTCGTGGTTTTCTTTTTTTGCTTTTTGTACGGAAACTGATAAAACAGCGAATCTGCTCGAAATTCTGCGTTGGCATATTTTTTGCTATTAAAGTGTATATAGAAATGGTTCATTTAATTTATTTTATTTTCAAGGAGGAGATCGCTATGGTTGAAATGATTTATAGCATCAACGGAAAAATCAATGATATCGTATGGGGCCCATACATGGTTTTCCTGCTGGTAGGCGTGGGCATTTTTATGACAATTCGTCTGAATTTTATTCAGTTCGGAAAATTTAAGTACATTTGGAAAAATACGATTGGGAAGGCATTTGAAAAATCGGAAGGAGACGGTTCGATTTCATCCGCGAAAGCAGGATTGACCTCAATTGCAGCTGTTGTCGGAACCGGTAATATCGCAGGAGTCGCGACTGCTGTTGCAATCGGCGGTCCCGGCGCTGTATTTTGGATGTGGGTATCTGCACTTTTTGGCATGGCAACAAAATTTTCTGAAATCACACTTGGTATCCATTTCAGAAAGAAAGAAGCGGATGGTACTTATGCAGGTGGTGCCATGTACTATATCGAGCAAGGTCTGCATTCAAAATTCCTGGCAGGTTTCTTTGCTGTTATGATTATTATTACCTACTTTGTAGTCGGTGCAATTGTTGATACCAATTCCATCTGCCTTTCCATAAAGGCACAATTTGGTATTCCGCCACTGGCAACCGGAATTGTATTTTCTATCTTGACTGCGGTGGTCATTCTCGGCGGAATCACCAGAATCGGTGATGTATGCCAGTTCCTTACACCGATTATGTCGATTATTTATGTTGTGGCAGGGCTTGCGGTCATTGTACTGAACATCAAGACTGTACCTGGCGCTTTTGTGGAAATATTTAAGTGTGCATTCACGCCTGCCGGCGCAACCGGTGGTTTTGCAGGCACCACTTTTATGCTGATGATGACAAAAGGTATGGCAAGAGGTTTGTTTTCTAACGAGGCTGGTTTAGGTAGTTCTCCAATTATCCACGCAAACGCGAAAGTAAATCATCCGGTCGAGCAAGGCATTTGGGGTGCAACCGAAGTTTTCGTTGATACATTGGTAATTGCAACCATTACGGGGCTTGCAATTGTTATCTCAGGTGAATGGACCTCCGGGTTGGATGGATCACCATTGACTATGAAAGCTTTTGAAACTGCGCTTCCGGGGAACTTGGGCAGTTATGTGGTCATGCTCAGTGCGGTATTGTTTGGCTATTCCTGCTTGATTACCGCAAACTATTACTGCGAAAAAGCAGGAGAGTATCTTTTCGGGAAAAAATGCATTCTTCCGATTCGTATCCTGTGGTGTGTTTTTATCATCATTGGCTCCATTGGCGGTCTGCGTTTTGTATGGGATCTTGCAGATACTTGCAACGGTTTGATGGCAATCCCGAACTTGATCGCGCTGTTGGCGCTCAGTCCGATTGTTGTTAAGCTGACCAGGGAATACTTCGGACAAATTAAAACAAAAGAAAAGCTGGATGACTAGCAGATCTTTGCTTGGCACAGTAAACAAAACCCCACGATATGGCAGATCGTGGGGTTTTTTGATGACTTGCTTTTAAGAGTCAGGCTACTCTTTTGGACGGTTGCCCCTATGTCGGTTTCCGTTCAGCCATTTGCAGAGACAATGGAGTCAGATCTGTCAAAACGACAGACGCAGGGGTGCGGCGTTTTTTGCGTGCTTACGACTTATCCCTATTTACCAAAAACGAAAAAAAATTATTTTTGGAAACCGAGAAGCCAATCTGCAATATCAACGATTCGAATACCTTCATATTGATATTCGTCGTGTCGAGTACGGGCAATTACCATTTTGGGATAAGCATCCCTGATCTGTAATAGAGGGGAGACCTCTCGTTCAAAAGTCTTTTCATCGCTGATATTATCGGAAACTTGGATATAAATCTTCTCATTGCGCTTGATGGCAACAAAATCAATTTCCTTTTTGTAAAGAACGCCAACATAGACCTCGTAACCTCGTCGCAACAGTTCAATGGCAACAATATTCTCCAAAATTCTGCCATAGTCCATATTTTTTGTGCCGAGTTTTGCATAGCGAAAAGTATGGTCGCTCAAATAATACTTATCATTGCTGGATAGGTATTTCTTTCCTTTAATGTCGTATCTGCGTATTTTATAGAAAGCAAAGGCATTGCACAGGTACTGCAGATAAGAGCTGATGGTCACATGGTTGACCTTTTCCTGTACGCTGCTAAATGCATTCTTAATACTCCTTGCAGATGTCAAATTGGAGATATTATCCATCAGAAAATCGACTAATCTGTCCATCAACTGCATATTGCGTCAGATTAACAAAATCAATATTTTTTTAAAAATGGTAAATAGAACTTGTGATTTGAAATGTGCTGTGAAAATTCCCTCTCTATAAGAAAAAAATGCCCCGGCTCTGCCAAAACGACAGATGCAGGGATGCGGCATTTTTTGAACACAGATATCAGCTCCGCGGATCAAATGCGTAACGAGGCGGAGTGAAAAAGATGACTATGACTTTTTTCGTACACAAAATGTCATAGCATTCTGTTGAAAAATGTTGTAAGATGAAGATAGATAAAAAAGGTTTTACAGAATATGACCAAAATGTTTTGAGACCTCTGTGTGGATAACCACATCGACCGTAAAGAAGGGGAACATCTTTATACAGGAAAAGTATACGCGAAAACAATGAAACGAGATGAAAGAGCGATGGATTTTTTAAGAACTGAAAAGACTCCATATGAACAAGGAAAAAAGCAAATCAATAAATATTTGCATTTTTAAAAGCGAAAAAAATAGTATAATAGAAAAAAGCGAAAAGGAAGAGCAGGAAGGAGAATATGAGATGAAGGGATGTGTATCGGCACTTTTTGTGGTAGCGCTTTATATTGTTATCCTCGTCGGGTGTGATTTTGGAATCTTGGCAGCAATTTTGACGATCGTTGCATTCTACGGATTATTTGAATTATTGACCAGAGAATCGCCGGACCAGAAAGACGAAAAATCCGCAGAAAATCCAAACTTCAAAATTTCAGGATCCGGCAGCAAAGATACGATGTCTCCCCTGGATCAATCCTGGGATATGCATATCAGCAGCGGCATCTTCGGCTCCGATGATTTTAGTGGATTCAGCGGATTTGGCAAAGGTAAAGACGGAGGGGAATAGAACCACACCGAAAGGAATAAAATCTTTGAAAATGGTGGAACAAATAGACATCTTTCGACAAATGTGATAAAATTAAAAATGAAGCGTGACCCTTAGAGATAGACCCATGACAATCTACCGAGGGGAGTGTGTATCCATGAAGAACACAAATACTAAAATAAAGAAATAAAAAAGAAACCAGAGCCAACCGGACGCACAAGCAAGGCATATACATATAAATATGCGGGCAGAATCGAAGGCGCTGGTTTTTGTGCAAAGGAGAGGAAATGCTGTTAAAAATTAATCCGTATGAAATTATTCATCAAATATTTGTTTCAAATTTTGGATTGGAAAAATATTCCTATATAATAAAGCATGTAAATCAGGTCAACATTGCAGAAAATAGAGAATTTCAAAAGAGGTTCAATGGATTTTATCGTGTTCGAAGAGACGAAGCATGGCAGGAACAATTCTATGGATTTTTTGAGACTGCGAAAGTACAGAACCCCTCTTTTGATGAAATTATAGAAGAGCTGTATCATAGGACAGGGAGAATTGAAGCATCGTTTTCCAGCAAGATGCTCGCAAATATTGATGACAGCAAACCGATATGGGATAGTTTTGTGCTTAACGCGTTAGGCTTTAAAAATCCGCTTCCTTCAATGCCAAAGTTAGAGCAGATGAAAAGGAAAATTGAAATTTACCATAAGATTGACAGATGGTATATGGACTACTTAAAAACAGAGAATGCACAGGAGTGTATTGCCAAATTTAATGAAATATTGCCGGAATATACGTGGATTTCTGATGTGAAGAAGATAGATTGTTTTTTGTGGAATATGAGATAAAGATGGAAGAATCCACAAGAATCTTATAATCCTAATAGCAAGAAAAATCAGTAATTACGAGTAAATGATTAAGATGACTATTCAAGAAAAGTATAGAGAAATATTTGAAAGAGAGATTATTCAAGAAAGTAAAAGTGTGATTTTCCCTTTTTCACCGAAAGCAAACAAATATAAATATCAGCCATATGTACATAATGTATCACCCACGGCAGTAGAAGATTTGGGAAAGCTAATGCGGGAAAATTTGATTTTCTATGCATTTGGCGAGGAGGAAATTGTTCAAGCTTATGAGAAGGGGAAATTTACTTCATTAGAAATGGCAGCAAAGTATGCCTATAAACAGCGTTTATCGGAGCGTCCTGAAAAAATAGACGGATTACCAAGTGAGGTTTTACTTGATTTACTAATTCAAATTTACGAGCCGGATGCGTATAAACTTACCGTACGAACCATATTTCGACAGGATGATAAAAATGAGATTAAAGGATATGATTTGACATATTTCACTAAGAACGATAATGAAATTGTTTTATGGCTCGGACAAGCAAAATTAGGAGAAAAAAACTATTGCAAGATAGGAATTGATTATGATCTGACGGAAAAGTATAAAGCTGAATATTTGACAAAGCAATTGTACTTTATAAGCGATAAACCAGTTAAGGTTACTAATGATGCCAAAGAAATTCTAGAGGTAATCGATAATATTAATGCGCGAATGATTGAAGAAGATGCAAGCATTCGGACAAGAGAACTTTTAGACTATTTAGCTAGGGAACAAATAAAGATACGAATCCCTTGCTTATTGGCTTATGGTAAAAATTCTGTGTATAGCGACGCAAAAAAGATTTATGAAAAAATTCAAGGCGAAATAGATTCGATTCAAAAATATTATATGTCACACAATTACGTATTCGAGCATATAACGCCAGAAATTATTTTTTACATTTTCCCAATTGAAAGTATTGAGCGGTTAAGAGACAGAGAGAAGGGGTTTTATGCAGGACTACATAAATAGATTGATTCAATCAATCAATAATTATAATCCAAATGATGAAGATTCCATTAACGAGCTGAGAAATATTATTTGTTGGATTTCAGCTAATGCAAAAGTAAAAGAGGATCAGCTTGTTAAAGAATTACTTTTTATTGCATCACAAAAAATGCGTGTGTTTGGTTACAATGTAATGAACCGGTTGCAGGAAGAACCCATTCCAGAGAGTGGGTCAATAAGGAAATTCGGCAAAGATGCAATAACTAGATTATATCGTTCGAATATTTATCCTAATAAAATTTTAGATAAAAGCCAAAAAGAAGTTATCGACCTTTTTCAAAGTTCACCAAAACATAGATTACTTGTCAGTGCACCAACATCCTACGGGAAGACATTTTTGATGCGCGAAATAATTTTCTTAAATAAAGAACGATACAATAACATTTTACTCGTTTTTCCAACCGTTGCGTTATTAGTTGAAAATGCGCGAGAACTTGAGAAATTTGTTTCAGAGTATGGAATGGAATATAATGTTATAAAAACAATTGACTCAGTCGATGCAGCATCACAGAAAAATATCTTTGTTTTCACACCAGAACGGGCCTTGCAGCTAATTTCCAATTTTCCAAATTTGAACATTGATTTTTTCTTCTTTGATGAAGTATATAAAATAAATGAAGATTATTGCAATGACGGTTCAGAAGAGGAATCTGATGAAAAACCAGCGAAAACAGAAAACGAATTCTTATACGAAGATCGAGGGAAAACCTTTAGAATTGCTTTATATTTACTTGCAAAAAGAGTAAAAGAGTATTATATTGCAGGACCAAACCTGACTCAAGAACAATTTGGTTTAGGAATGCGAAGATTTTTACAGATTAATGAAATAGATGTTAAGGAAATAAAGTTTGAACCTACATTGCGTATTTCCGTTGATGCATATAATAAACACCTTTGCGAGCATTTGCCTAAACGACTAACAGGAACAGGAGCACTTTCTACAGAAATTATCCCTAGCGGAACAAAAGTAAATGAACGCATAAAAAGTGTAGTGCAGTATATCGATAAAAAGAAATATGGTAAGACACTTTTATATTGCAATTCACCCGGAAAAGCGGTGGAGTATTCCACAAAATTAGCAAAAAAAGCAGAGCAGGACATATTTGATAGTTACCCTACTCATTTCAAGTCTTTTATGGAACACATTGAAAAAGAATATAATGTAGATGATTCTGCGTACGAATGGAGTCTGCTTCAAATTTTAAAGAAGGGGTTTGGGATGCATCATGGGAAACTACCTAAATATATTCAACAGGAAATCCTAGAGCAATTTAATAAGGGGACTTTTAACATCCTTTTTTGCACATCAACTATTGTCGAAGGTGTAAATACGGATGCACAAAATATAATTATATTAAATGCATCCAAAGGAAATAAAACTTTAACTTCATTCGATATTAAAAACATTAGAGGCCGGGCGGGGCGATATTATCATTGCTTCATTGGCCGTGTATTTTACTTTACAAAGAAACTAAAGAAAATTGAGAATGCTGAGGATTTATCCTTAGATTTTGTTACCTACTCAGATAAGCCACTAAGTGTAATAGACTTGGACAATGCAAACATTTATGATCTGACAGAAAAAAATCAAAAAGAAAAAAATCATAGAGAGAGCATAACACAGAATTTCAAACTTCCAGAAGAAGTATTTATAAAAAATAGGACTGTTTCAAAAGAAAATCAAGAGTGCTTGATTAATGCATTAATTGATGAGAACCAATTTTCAATATATAAAAATTGGATTACATATGAAGTAAACTTAGAATCTTTTTTTCGGTATAATTGGATGGGAAAAATCTTAGGAACTTTTGTTAAGGCCGGGCTAATTGACGAAAAAACAGAGAAACGCTTTTCTGCTATTTCTAACAGTTTTTATACGGATGGATTTAGAGGATTACTAAAGTTTGAAATTGATGAATACAAAAAGGGAAACCGTAAAACGGTAGATGATGCGTATTCACGCGCATTTAATAATCGTAGGGATGTTTTAGAGCATAAAATACCTAAAATATTATCATTGTTCGAAAGCATATTAATATTCGTAGCAGAAGAAAAAGGCGTAAATACAGAAAAATTTTCTCTAACAAAAGTTAGAAGATATTATGAAACGGGAGTCAAGTCAATATTAGGTGAAGCACTAATAGAGTACGGATTTCCCGTTGACGCAATTAGAAAAATTGAAGAAAAGTATAGTGCAATCATAAATATGAATACGTCCGAGGCAAAAGTGTTTTGCAGGAGGAAGTACAATACGGGTATAAAGTTCTTGCTTGATGAATATGAGAATGAGCTTTTTGTTAAAGTCATGAGAACTCTATAGATCATTTTTAAGTAGTCTAGTACAAAAAGTGGTTGAGACGTTATGACTAAAAATTTGTTAAGTTTAACGGAAATAGGATATGATTGGAGAAAATGCGATGGCAGACGCATCCGTTGTAAAAGCAAGAATTGATATAAACGTAAAAAACAATTTTGATTTGCAACTCCACTCTCAAAACCTTTAGTGATTGGTGTGATATCTAAAGAACAACTTGTCATAGAACTTCAAAAAAGTGTTGATTCCATCAAGTATGGAAAAGTATATTCCGCAGAAGAAGTCGATTTGCTACTCGCGAAGGAGTTCAGAATATGACAGAAAGACAGCAGCTTTTCAGCTAATTTGCTCGACGAAACTCGAAAACTGTGATAAAATTTAATTGAAAAGAATAAACGGTAATTTGTCGAGTTGAGAATAATTGAGAGTGTGTCTGAATGAACAAAATCAAAAGACAAAACCCAAACAGAAAGCAAATGCAAGTCCCATACGGAAAATTCAAAACCAGAGCTGATAGGCTGCACAATGGTGCAAGAAAGTGAAGGCTCTGGTTTTTGTGGAATGAGATAGAATACTAACAAAAAGAACAATAGAATACATACTAAGATAGTAAGAAATTTATGGAGAGGATGAAACAAAATGATAAAAGAAATAATGAGTGCCAATGAATCAGTTCTTCCAAACACAAGGCAAATGGAAGTGTTAAAGGAAAACTTTCCGGCTTGCTTCAAAGAAGATGGCAGCTTTGACATTGAAAGATTCAAGGAATATTTGAATGACAAACTTACAATAAGAAACGAAGGATATGAATTGAAGTTTCTTGGAAAGAACTATGCGCGTTTGTTAGCATCGGTAGATACCACTACGGTGATTGTTCCGGATGAAGAGCACAATAATAAACCTGAAAATCAGGATAGTCAAAACATCTATATCTCCGGTGATAATCTTGATGGATTAAAACATTTATTGAAAAGCTATCAGGGAAAAGTTAAATGTATATATATTGATCCTCCGTACAATACAGGTTCAGACGGTTTTGTATATAATGATAACTTCAATTTTACAATTGAAGAATTAGCTACAAAGTTAAGTATTGATGAAGAACAGGCAAAGAGAATTCTTGATTTAACAAAGAGAGGCTCGGCATCCCATTCAGCGTGGCTTATGTTTATGTATCCTCGTTTATTGTTAGCAAGAGATTTGCTTACAGATGATGGTATTATCTTTATTTCTATTGATGATAATGAACAGGCAAATTGTAAATTGATATGTGATGATGTGTTTGGTGAGAATAATTTCTTGACCTGTGTTTCAAGAGCAACAGGGACTCCAACTGGTGGCGGATTTGACGGACTAGTTAATGAACTTGATTATCTTCTTGTTTATTCTAGAAATGTCTCGGAAGCTGTAATAAATAGACTGGAAATGTCAGATGAAGATACAAAAATATACAACGAAGTAGATGAAAATGGTTGTAAATGTCTAACTCGTTCTTTGCGCAGAACTGGTGGCGAAGATAGACGTGAGGATCGACCGACTATGTATTATCCATTAGTTGCACCTGATGGAACTGAAGTATATCCAATTGGTCCGACGGGATATGAAAGTAGATGGATTTGCGGACTGGATAAAGCTATACAGTTAGAAGAAGATGGCTTATTAACATGGAAAAAGAAGATGTTAATGGGAAAAGAAGTGTGGCATCCGTATCAAAAGTATTATTTAGAGGACAGAACCAAGGCACCTGGAAATATATGGAGAGAATTTATCTATGAAGGAGATAGTCAAGAATTTCTATGGGACGATATTGAAGGAAATAAAAAAGCTACAAAAGACATACGAAATCTGTTTGATGGAGAAAAAGTATTTGAAACTGCTAAGCCAATAGAGTTAATAGAAAAGATACTTGCTATTGGAAGTAAAGAGGATTCTTTGTGTGTAGACTTTTTTTCAGGTTCAGCAACCACTGCACATTCTATTTTTAGAATGAATGCAAAGAACGATAATCATAGAAAATTTATTCTTATTCAATTACCTGAAAATGTTAAGAAATATAGTGATGCATATAAAATTGGATATAGGACAATTGATTAAATTGGCATAGAACGAATCATCCGTGCTGCCAAAAAGATTAAGGAAGAATATCCTGACACAACAGCCGACCTTGGATTTAAACATTACACGCTTCAAGAGCCAAACACAACCACGCTTGATAAGTTAGAGAAGTTTGTTCCGGAAGAACAGGGAATGCTCCTGACAAACGACATTCTTACAGACTTTGGAACGCAAACCGTATTAACTACATGGCTTGTAAGAGACGGCTATGGCTTCAATGCTGATGTTAAGGCTCTTGATTTTGAAGGATATACCGGATATTACATGGACAAGCATCTGTATCTTATTGATGCCGATATTACAAAAAAAGCAATTGCAGCCATTGTAGATAAATACGAAACAGATGGAAACTTCAATGCAGAGAATGTAGTTCTTTTTGGCTATAGTTTTATATGGACAATGACAGAAGAATTAAGGATAAATTTAGCAAGACTCAAAGATACGGAGAAAAACCTTCGTATTAACTTTGATGTTCGTTATTAAGGAGGTGTCTTATGGAATTAATCCTCCAGCAGCAATTACCGCATCAGCAAAAAGCAATTGATGCTATCGTTGATGTATTTAAAGATGCATATATTACTGCACCTACTCAGTTTTATACCAATCCGACTTTTTCCTTGCAGGATACGCATATTGCAAATAATATAAAAGTTTTGCAAAGCAGTCTTCCGCCGGAATACCGTTCAAGTATACCTGTGTCAGAAAGCGATTATCTTAATCTTGATATTAAGATGGAGACAGGAACAGGAAAGACTTATGTATATACGAAGACAATTTTTGAATTACATAAGAGATATGGTTTTAATAAGTTTATTATTGCAGTACCTTCATTAGCTATTAAAGCCGGTACAGAACAGTTCTTAAATGAACCTTATGCGAGACGCCACTTCGCTGACGGATGTGGTTACGGTACGGAAATTGAGACCTTGGTTTTGGAAGCACCAAAAAACAAGAAAAAAGGACGCTCATATTTCCCCGGTGTTGTAAGTGACTTTGTGAAAGGCTCTTGTCAAAACACAAAGAAAATCTATGTTCTTCTTGTAAATATGCAGTTGTTAACAAGCAACTCAAAGAGAAACGGAAGAGACACCGGTTTGCTGTGGCGTGACGATTATGATTATGATGTTGAGGGATTCTACAGACCTTTTGATGCAATTGCCTCTACAAAGCCTATTGTTATGATTGATGAACCACATCGCTTTTCTCGTGATCAAAAAGCCTTTAAAACGATACTTGAAGAGATAAGACCACAGGCAATTATTCGTTTTGGCGCAACATTTCCGGAAACAACAACCGGACGGGGCAAAAATAAAATCAATGTTAAGGATTATCAGAATCTCTTATATGACTTAAACGCTTGCGTCTCTTTCAATCAGGGACTGATTAAAGGGGTAGCCAAAGAACATTTTGAGCCTGTTTCAAAAAAAGAAGAGAAAGTGAAGATCACATCCATCGATAGCAAAGAAGCTGTACACTTTCAGCACAAAAAGAAAGATGAAGCAACGAAAGCTTTTACTTTGAAAACAGGTGACTCACTTGCGATAATCAGTGATGCATTTGAAGGCATTACTATTTCTGCAATCGATAGAACAAGTGTTGAATTCTCAAACGGAATAGTAAAAACAACAGGGGAAGAGCTTGATGTTGATATTTACATGACTTCGTATCAAGAGCAGATGCTTCGCCTTGCTCTTCAGCGACACTTTGAAACAGAGAAAGAAAATTTTTGTAATAGGAAATATAAGATAAAGACTCTGGCATTATTCTTTATTGATGACATTACATCTTACAGAGTCGGCGATGATGGTAAAAAACCATATCTTCTTACTATGTTTGAAGAATTATTAAAAGAACGGATTGAAAAAACAATCGAATCTTTGGATGAACATGATGTGGAATATAAAGAATATCTTGAAGCAAGTCTTGCGGATATCAGCGCATGCCATGCCGGATATTTCTCACAAGACAATAGTGATTCAGACGAAGATATTGCAAAGGAAGTTGATGTGATACTTCACGGGAAAAAACTGCTGCTATCATTTAAGAAGGAAGATGACAGTCCTAATACACTTCGGTTTCTGTTTTCAAAATGGACATTGAAGGAAGGATGGGATAACCCAAATGTATTTACCATTGCTAAACTTCGGTCAAGTGGCAGTGAAAACAGCAAGCTTCAAGAGGTAGGCCGTGGTTTACGGCTTCCTGTTGATGAGAATGGCAACAGAATCTCAAACGAAGAGTTCACGCTTAATTATATTGTTGACTTTACTGAGGCAGACTTTGCACAAAGACTTGTTGACCAGATTAACGGAGAACTTCCTCAGACTGCGACCATTTCGGAAGAAAAGTTGGAAGCAGTAGCCAAAAAGCTTGGAAAAACAAGTGATGACCTGTTTGACGAGTTGTATGATAAGCATTACATTGATAGGCACAATAATATTAAAGCTGAAACACGTGATGTATTCTTTGCAGAATACCCTGACTTTGCTACCGGCTTATCAACCGGAAAGATTAAAGATAGAAATAAAGACAAGCCAAAACCTGTAAAAATACGCAAAACAGTTTATAATGAAATAAAAGAATTGTGGGAAACCATAAACCACAGATATCTGCTGTTTTATGATGACGACTTAAACAACAACTTAGAGGAGATTGCTCTCGCGATTTTTGAAAAACCTGGGGTATTTACAGATTTAGTAATGCGTAGTGAGCGTGACAAAGTTGAGAGTACAGGAAAGGAAATGAGTGTCTTTCGTGAAACGGGTGTCCAGTATTTGCTTCATAAAACAATGCCTTACAATCTTTTCTTAAAAAGAATTTCAGCGGCGACAAATCTTCCAATCAGAGTGTTACATTCAGCATTATGTAAATATGCAAAGAAACATGGCACGGGATTCACTTCGCATATCAATGAGAATTCTGTTGCAGGTTTTTGCACCGAATTTACTTCTTGGAAAAATGAGAACTTACAGGGAAGATTCAAATATGAACGCAGCGAGGCTTCATTAGGTGCTACGGCACTTACTTATGCTGACGGAACAGTAAGAAGCGAAATATCGCAAGGACGAATCGGAACCAAACTTGTGCCTGGTACTCCAAGCGAGAAATATCTGTACGATGCTTATGCATATGATTCACCTTTGGAAAAAGATAATCTCACAGCAGACATCGAAGAAGTGATTGTATACGGCAAAATACCACGGTCAAGCATTGCTATTCCTACAATTACGGGAGGAATGTACAGCCCGGACTTCATGTATGTGGTTAAGCATGTAAACGGAAAAAAAGAACTGAATATAATTGTGGAAACAAAGGATGTCGAGAATAAAACTGAATTGAGAGGAAACGAAAAAGCAAAAATAGACTGTGCAAAAGTGTTTTTTGATATGCTAACTGCAGATGGCTACACAGTACACTTTAGAGATCAGCTTGGCAATAAACAGATGGCTCAAATTATTAGTGAAGTTATGGGTAACATTGACTGATGAACTGTATGTCGACATTGCAAATCCTTCTAAGGAAAACCTTCAAAAAGGAAAGAAAACCGGAATTACGCGCAGAGCTTTGCCAAAAATCGACAAAATGCTGGAATGGGGAATTGTAAACGCAGGAGACACCATTGTTGCCAAAGGCACAACGGAAGAGGCACTTTTACAAAAAGATGGAAAAATGCTACTTTCAGATGGACGAGCTGTTTCTATGCAGCAATGGCTGAAAGATGTTTTTGGGTGGTCCTCCGTGCAGACATATGCCTTTGCAGAATTAAAAGGAAGCGGAAAAACGCTGCATCAGCTAAGGGAAGAGTATATGAGCTTACCGGAACAGCCAAACGCGGAAATTGAAGAATAATCAGTTCTAAAAAGCAAAGGGGGTATTTGACAAGTGAATGAAAGAGTAAAAGATTTTGATACGCCATATGATGAAGAATATGCACGATTATGTATTTTGCGGTGTTTTCCAGATTTAGATTTATGCATGGAACTTAACGAAAAAGATCCTCCGGATTTAATCGATAAGCGTAGCAGTGTGGGCATAGAAGTTGTACGTGCAATTTCACAGGATGATGCTGAGAGAAAAAATACATTTCATAAGAATCTTTATAAAAAGGAGGCTGATGTTGGAGAAAATCTGATAAAGAAGATCGAAAAGAATGGTGGAAGGTTTCATTTTGATCCTGAATCGGGATTGGTCGGCGAAAGAGGTCCTATTAAGGACAATTTATATCAGTTAATTGGTGAAGGAATTGTTTCTAAAACTCAAAAGCTGAATAAGCCCAATTATGGGAAGGGATTATCCATTAAACATGATTATATATTCATATACAACTCAGGTGGGTTTTGCTTTGAGAACGATTTGGGAGAAGCGATAGATACGATATATAAAGAGCAGCTTACAGAATACCCTCGCAGATATACAAAAATCATTATCTATTGTGATCACGATATTTTTCTGTACGATGTTTTAGAGAAAACAGTTGTACATGAATTAATTTCAGACAAAGAAATTGACGAAATGCGAGGGATCGCTGTACAAAATGCAAAAAAATTCCGAAAATAGCGATAGGTGAGTGAAATTAGCGTTAACGATTTTGCCGGCCTCAGCAAAATCGCCAATTTAGAAAGTGTCACCACCGGTGACACAAAGATGGTGGTAGTTTCCAAAACGGAAACAACCACTTAGCATAGACTGGTCATTGCAAAAAATGCAACAACCACAAACAGGAGAAAACCAATGAATTTACCATACTCTGAACAATTAGACATAGGACACTTTGGCCGGTTTTTTTGATAACACAAGCGAGTGCTATAAGTTTTTTTGGTTCAAGGCGATTCTAAGCAAAATTTCGGAAGGAAAAACGGAATATACATACGAAGAATTGGTTGACGAGATGATCGTAGAGGCATGGCTATGGATTTTTTATTTTATTGTTCAACTTGATTATACAATCAACCATAATATATTGCCTACAAAATTTTCAATACTTAAATCGATTTTCCTGACCTTAGGAAAATCGCTAACTCAAAAAGTGTCACCACCGGTGACACAAAGATGGTGGTTGTTGCAAAAAAATGCAACGGTGACTTGAAATAGTAAGTTCACCACGTAAAACTTAATTCACTATGTAAGACAA